>WPCI01173833.1_pt1 | contig 19116 bp, 16 predicted proteins | sample 5399871 | NCBI WGS metagenome assembly WPCI01 (sample SAMN12869469, study PRJNA574797) | sludge metagenome | isolation source: wastewater treatment of pH7 | place: China:Beijing | collected 2019-05-20 | reverse complement strand
AGCCGACTGGCAGCCGCCCGCCGGTGGCCGACCCGCGGGTGGAGGCGGCCCTGGCCGACCGGAACCGGCACCTGGCCCCCTTCTGGCGCGACGAGCAGGTGTCCGGGGCCGAGTTGCGGGCGCAGGTCCTGGTGGTGGACTGCGAGGACGACTTCACCGCGATGCTGGCGCACCAGCTCCGCCGCCTCGGCCTCGACGTGCAGGTGGTGCCCTGGCATCAGGTTCAAGACGTGGAGCAGCCGGACCTGGTGGTGTTTGGTCCCGGGCCGGGCGACCCGCTCTCGCAAACCAACCCCAGGATTGTCCGCCTCCGGGAACTGATCGCCCAGCGGTTGGGCCGCCCGCTCCTGGCCGTCTGCCTGAGCCACCAGGTGCTGTCGGACCAACTGGGACTGGAACTGCGAAAGCTGCCAGCGCCGCGCCAGGGCACTCCCCGGTTGGTGCGGATCGCCGGACAGGAAGCCCGGATCGGCTACTACAACACGTTCACGGCGGTGGCCGCCGACGGCTCCCAGGTGCGCGGGCTGACGGTGGATTCGGAGCCGGACACCGGCTTTGTCCACGCGCTCACCGGGCCGGGCCTCGCCTCGGTCCAGGGACACCTGGAGTCGGTCCTGTCCTTCGACGGCTACGACACCCTTCGGCGCCTAGTCAGCGATATCCTGGACCAATGAGCGTAACCCTTGGCCAACTGATTCAGTTCATGGAGCACCGGTACCCGCCAGCGACAGCTGAGAGCTGGGATCGGGTCGGCTTGGTGGTAGGTAACCGCAGCCAACCGATCTCGCGGGTGCTGCTGGCCGTGGACCCGGTGCCGGAAGTGGTGGCCGAGGCACGCGGCTACGATCTGCTGCTGACCCACCACCCGCTCTACCTGCGCGGCACCTCGTTTTTGAGTGAGGACGAGGCCAAAGGCCGGATGGTGACCGACCTGATTCGGCGGGGGACCGCCCTGTACTGCGCCCATACGAACGGGGATGCCAACGCGGGCGGGGTGGCGGATGCGCTGGCGGACCTGCTGGGGTTGACCGGGACCGAGCCGCTGATTCCGGAGTCGGGACTTGGTCGAATTGGCACGGTTCCGGCCCAAACGGTCCGCGAGTTTGCCCACCTGGTGGTCGAGCGCCTGCCGGCCGGACCGACCGGACTGCTGGTGGGTGGGGACCTGGACGCAGTCATCTCCCGGGTGGCGGTCTCGGGCGGTTCGGGTGACTCGTTCCTGGAGGCGGCGCGGGCCGCTGGCGCGGAGGTATACGTCACGGCGGACCTGCGTCACCACCCGGCCTCCGAACACCTGATTAACGGCGGCCCCGCCCTCATTTGCGGGTCGCACTGGGCGACCGAGTGGCCCTGGTTGCCGCGTTTGCAGGCACAACTGCGAGCCGAATTTGCCGATAGTCTTCAGGTAGACGTTTCCGCCCAGGTCACCGAGCCGTGGGCCCTGCACCTCCCAACGAAAGGACCAACTCGATGAAGGCACTGCCCCTCGAACAGACCCACCTGGTGGAACTGCAGCGGCTGGATTTGGCTTTGGCCCGCCTCCGGCACCAGGATCGGACCCACCCCGCACGCCAGGAGATTGTCGAGCTGGCCGGCCGCGCCAGCGACCTGCAGCAGGCGATTGTGGCAGCCGAGGCACGCCTCGATGGGGCCTCGCGCCATATTGAGCAGGTCGAAAGCGAGATTGAGAAGGTGCGACAGCGCCGGGACCTGCAGCAACGCCGGTTGGACGAGGGGAAGGTTCCTATTCGGGACATGAGCGCCCTCGAACACGAAGTGGCTTCCATTGAAACTCGGATCGCCACCTTGGAGGACAAGGCGATGGAACTGATGGAGGGCCGGGAAAAGTTGGCCGCAGGGATTGAGGCGGCGCGCCAGAACCACGCGGCGCTCCTGGCGGACCAGGGTGCTGCGGAGCAGCGGTTGGCTGCGGACCTGGCGGTGACCGGGGAAGAGATTGACCAGTTGGAAGCCCAGCGTCGGCACGTGGTTGAGCTGCTGCCCGCCCAGTTGGTGACGGCCTACGAGGGCTTGCAGGCCCGACTTGGCCCCAGAGTGGTGATTGAAATGCACGAGGGCACCCTGGTTGACGCGCCGGTGGAGCTGCCCCTGAGCGAGCTGTCCGAGCTGGCGATGCACCCGGCCGACCAGCTCTACATTTCGGACGAAACCGAGTACCTGATTGCTCGGACCTGAGTGAGGGAACCCCCGGCCGCCGTGGCCTTCGTCGGGCCCAGCTCGCAAACTGATTCCAAACAGGCGAGGGTCTCGGCCAGGCCAGCCTCGGCCGGGAGCCGCTCCAACAGGTAGCGGGCAACCTGCCCGCGGTAGGCCTTCGCCTGGTGGCTGACCCCGGCGGGAGGGTGGACCTCAATCACGTGGGCGGATCGGGCGGGCAGGGCCCGGCGGTACGGACCGGAGCGGGCATCGACGATGGTCTCGCCCTCCGGCAGCAGCGGCAGCAGCCGATCGCGCCACCAGGTGGCCAACGGTCCGAGGCCCGGCAGGCTGACGTTCATCGACAGCCGGTGATTCGGCAGGTAGTCGCCGGGGCGAACCACTCCGAATAGCCCGGAGAAAATCCAGGTGGAGGTGGGGAAGGCTGCCGGATAGGGCAGCAGGTTGGCGTAGAGGACCCCCGTGTACAGTTCGGCAGCCGGGGTGCACGGTCCGGTCCACAACTCCAGGTTGGCGGCGGCTTCGCCCACCGATTTGGGGCCGAGGCCCAGTATCTTCCCGGCTTCGGGCGAGGCGGACACCCGGATCAGCGCTTCGGCCACCTCGGCGCGCGCCGAACTGAGCTCTGGAAATGAGAGGGGCCCAAGGGCGGGCCCAGCGGTGGGAGCCAACTTCCCCTCGGACGGGGGTAACCAAATCAGCATGAATCCCTTTCGTGGATGAGTTGGCCTGTACGCCGGGTTCTGTCCTCGCCGAAGCGAGTGGTGATCATCCCTCTGGGACCCGCGTTACCGCGGGCCTCTAGCAGCCTACCCGAAGGCAAGAGAGGGGCCCCCTCAACCTTCTGCTTGGCCTTGCTCCGGGTGGGGTTTACCTAGCCGGTGAAGTCACCTTCACCGCTGGTGCGCTCTTACCGCACCCTTTCACCCTGACCTGATTGCTCAGGCGGTCTACTCTCTGTGGCACTATCCCGCGGGTCACCCCGGGTGGCCGTTAGCCACCACCCTGCCCTGTGGAGCCCGGACGTTCCTCAGCCTCCCGCAGGAAGCCGCGACCACCCGGCCAACTCATCCGCCCTACAGTCTACTGGTTGGCCCGGTCAGCCGCGACTGCCGCCCCGACAATTCCGGCCCGGTTCCGCAGCTGGGCGGGAATAATTGGGGTCCGCAGGCTCAGGAGCGGCAGGAACTTGTCAGAGTTCTTCGACACCCCGCCGCCGACGACGAACAGGTCCGGCGAAAACAGCATTTCGACGTGCGAATAGTACTTTTGCAGGCGCTTGGCCCATTTCTTCCAACCCAAATCCTGCTTGACGCGCTGGGCGGCCGAGGCGCGGCTCTCCGCGTCGTAGCCACCGATTTCCAAGTGACCCAGCTCTGAGTTGGGGATCAGCACTCCACGGTAGATCAGCGCCGAGCCAATCCCGGTTCCCAACGTGGTCACGATGACCAGGCCGTCCTGGCCCTGGGCCGCCCCGAACACCGCCTCGGCCAAGCCGGCCGCATCCGCGTCGTTGAGGACCGTGACCGGGTGCCCCAGGAACGACTCGTACATGCTTTGGGCATGCACCCCTTCCCACGATGCGTCCAGGTTGGCCATGAACGGAACGATGCCCTGCGGCAGGGGAGCGGGCATGGCAATTCCGACCGGCACGTCGGCGGGAGCCTGCAGTTGGCTGAGAACCTCCACGCAGGTCTTGGCTACCGCCTCGGGTGTGGCCGGGTGCGGGGTTTCGATCCGAACGCGCTCCCCGATGAACTCCCCGGAGGTCAAATCAACCAGGGCTCCCTTAATTCCGGAGCCACCAATGTCAATCCCGCAGGCAATATTAGTCATCCTGATCCCTTTCTTTGGCTCAATCCTAAACTAAGGAAGGGTCAGGATGTCCGCTCCGTCCTCGGTGACCGCGACGGTGTGTTCGAACTGGGCAGTTCGGCCCCGATCCCGCGTCACCACGGTCCAGTTATCGTCCCACTGCTCCCAGTCGACGTCGCCCAGGGTCAGCATCGGCTCAACGGTGAAGACCATCCCGACTTCCATCGTCTGGTTGTAGGCCGGAGCAGCGTCGTAGTGCGGCACGATCAGGCCCGAGTGGAACGCTTCACCGACGCCGTGGCCGGTGTAGTCCCGGACTACCCCGTATTTGAATCGCTTGGCGTAGGACTCGATTACCCGCCCGATCACGTTGATTTCCCGGCCGGGGCGGATGGCCTTAATTCCGCGCAGCATGGCCTGCTCGGTGCGTTCGATCAGCAGGCGGGACTCCTCATCCACCTCGCCCACGGTAAACATGGCGCAGGTGTCCCCGTGGACGCCGTTGCGGTAGGCGGTGATATCCAGGTTAATAATGTCGCCTTCCTCCAGCGGCCGGTCATCCGGGATCCCGTGGCAGATAACCTCGTTGATCGAAGTGCAAATGGACTTCGGGAAGCCCATGTAGTTCAGGCAGGAGGGGTAGGCGCCCTGGTCAATCAGGTACTGGTGAGCAATCGCGTCCAACTGGTCGGTGGTCACCCCGGGGCGAATCGCCTCGCCCGCCTTGGCGATGGCGTCGGCGGCAATCTTGCCGGCCTGACGAATCAGCTCAATCGTCTCGGGCGACTTCACGTCGGAGGCAGTCACCACCTCGGGTCCGTCGTGGAACAGGTACTCGGGTCGCTCAATTCCCCGGGGAACACTGCGTTCGGGGGAGATGCGGCCAGGGGTGAGTGTGCCCAGGGGAGCCCGGGCAGCCAGTTTCGAATTCATGTGCCTATGCTAACTCTCGCGGTAGTGGTCCGGTCCGGGGAAAGTTCCCGCCTGGGTCTCCTCAACGTAGGCGCGCGCCGCCTCGGTCAACGCCTGCCCCACCTCGCCAAATCGGCGGGCAAAGCTCGGCGACCACGCGCCCATTCCGGCCATGTCGGCCCAAACCAGCACCTGGCCCGAGCAGTCCGGTCCGGCGCCAATCCCAATCGTGGGGATGTCCAGCTCTTCCGTCACGCGCCGGGCCAAACTGGCGGGCACCATCTCCAGCACCAGTCCGAACGCGCCCGCCTCGGCCACCGCGTGGGCGTCGGCCAGCAGTTTGTCGCCCAACTCACCTTTGCCCTGCAGTCGGGGACCGCCAAGTGCATTTTCCGCCTGCGGGGTGTAGCCCAGGTGACCCATCACCGGGATCCCGTTCTCCACCAGGAACCGGATCAGGTGGGCTCGCTCCGCGCCGCCCTCCATTTTGACCGCTTGAGCACCGGCTTTCAGCAGGGTCGCGGCAGAGCCGAATGCCTGGGCGGTCCCCTGTTCGAACGAGCCGAACGGCAGGTCGGTGACGATCAGAGGACGGGTGGTCGAGCGCGCGACCGCCTCGGTCGAGCGGACCATGTCGGACAGTTCCACCGGCAGGGTCGACTGGTGACCGAGCGCGACGTTGCCGAGGGAATCACCCACCAGCAGCATGTCCACTCCGGCTGCCTCCAGCAGGGGGGCCACCGTGGCGTCATAAGCGGTCAGCATCGTCAACCGCCGCCCCTCACGATAGGCCTTTTGCAGGTGGGGAATCCGCACGCGGGACATGAAACCTCCTCGGTAGTGTTCCCTCATTCTAGCCATCTCCGCGCTGGACCGAATACTCACTGCCAGGCCGCCTGGACTAGAGTAGGTGCGTTGAAAGAGCAGCGCTACCAGCGCGCGAACGACTCAAAAGGGGTAGCAATGGAACTTGACCCTTCCGCTCTGGACCCTCGTGATGAGGACGCCGTTTCTCGGTGGAGTGCCCAGGCGGCGGCCCAACTAACCGCCGCGACGGACCTGACGGAGCTCAAGGCCCGGAAGACTGAGATCTTTGGCGATCGGTCCGCGCTGATCCTGGCCAACCGGAGCATCAAGGACCTGCCCGGCCCCGAAAAGGCCGTGGCTGGCAAGAGCCTGGGTCGTGCCCGTCAACAGCTCAATCAATTGCTGGCCGAGCGTCAGGAGCAGCTTGAGCAGGCCCACCTGGCCGCCGTGCTGGTGGACGAGGGGGTGGACGTGTCGGTCGCCTCGGACCGGTTCCCGGTCGGTGCCCGCCACCCGCTGTCCCTCCTAATTGAGGAGGCCGGCGACTTTTTCCTCGGCCTGGGTTGGAGCATCGCCGAGGGGCCCGAAGTCGAACACGAGTGGTTCAACTTTGACTCGCTGAACTTTGATGCCGACCACCCGGCTCGGCAGATGGCCGACACGTTCTACGTCGACGGGACTTCCGCGGGCGGCGCTGCCGCGCAGGACGGATCCCTGGTGCTGCGCACCCACACCTCGCCGGTCCAGTCCCGCACCCTGCTGGAGCAGGGAGTGCCGCTGTACGCGGTCTGCCCGGGGAAAGTGTTCCGCTCCGACGCGCTGGATGCAACCCACACGCCGGTCTTCCACCAGATTGAGGGCATCGCGGTCGACCGAGGCCTGACCATGGCCGACCTGAAGGGTGTCCTCGACGCGCTGGCGAAGGCGTTGTTCGGGCCCGAGGTGAAAACTCGCCTGCGCCCCTCGTTCTTCCCCTTCACCGAACCGAGCGCCGAGATGGACTTCTGGTTCCCCCAAAAGAAGGGCGGCCCGGGCTGGATCGAATGGGGTGGCTGCGGCATGGTCAACCCGGCGGTGCTGATCGCCAACGGGATTGACCCGGACGAGTACACCGGGTTCGCCTTTGGGATGGGACTGGAACGGACCCTGATGCTGCGCCACGGAATCTCCGACATGCGCGACATTGTCGAGGGAGACATGCGCTTCTCCGAGCAGTTTGGCCTCTTCGGGAAAGGACAATAGAACAATGCCGTACCTGTCGCTGTCGTGGCTGCGTGACCACGTCGAAGTTCCCGGTGAGACAACGATTGCCGAGGTGGCCGAGGCCCTGGTTTCGGTGGGAATTGAGGAAGAGGAAATTCACCCCGCGAAGGTGATCGGCCCCCTCGTCGTGGGTCGGGTGCTCAGCGTGGCCCCGGAGACGCACTCTAACGGCAAGACCGTGAACTACTGCCGGGTGGATGTGGGCCCCTACAACGATGAACCGGGGACCGGCAAGGAGCATTCTGAGCTGGCCTCACGCGGAATCATCTGCGGGGCACACAACTTCACCGTCGGCGACCGCGTCGTGGTGGCCCTGCCCGGCGCAGTGCTGCCGGGTCCGTTCCCCATTGCTCAGCGCAAAACCTACGGGCACGTCTCGGACGGGATGATTTGCTCGGAGCGCGAGCTTGGCTTGGGACAGGATCACGACGGGATTATCGTGCTGGATCGCCAGTTCCCGGCTCTGTCCGAGCTGGCGGTTGGGGAGGACCTGATTGGCCCGCTCCAACTGGGCGAAGAGGTGCTCGAGGTCAACGTCACCCCGGACCGGGGCTACGCCTTCTCTATCCGCGGGTTGGCGCGCGAGTACTCCCATTCGACCGGAGCGGTGTTCACTGACCACGGCCTGGCCGGTGAGCTTCCGCCCGCCTCGGACCAGGGTTTCACGGTCGAAGCTGACCCGGAGCTCTGCGATCGCTTTGTCACCCAGGTGGTGCGAGGACTCGACCCGCACGCACCCACCCCGCAGTGGATGGTGGATCGCCTTGAGCAGGCCGGGATGCGATCAATTTCGCTGCCGGTCGACGTGACCAACTACGTCATGCTGGACCTGGGGCAGCCGCTCCACGCCTACGCGCTCGAGTCGGTGGCCGCCCCGATCGTGGTCCGCCGGGCCAAGGCGGGTGAGCCGTTCACCACCCTGGATGGGGTTGAGCGAGAGCTGTCCGACGAAGACATCGTCATCACCGACTCCCCGAACGGGCAGGCCGGCTCCCGCCTGATTGGGTTGGCCGGTGTGATGGGTGGGCTGGACTCCGAAGTCGGCGAGCACACCACCGACGTCGTAATTGAAGGGGCCCATTTCAACTCGGTCTCCATCGCCCGCACTTCGCGGCGACACAAGCTTTCCTCCGAGGCGTCCAAGCGCTTCGAGCGGGGAGTGGATCCGGAACTGGCCCCGGTGGCCGTCCAGCGCACCGCAGAGCTGCTGGTCCAGTACGGGGGCGGCCAACTCGACCCGGTCCGCTTTGACCTGGACCGAACCGTGCCGCTGCCCGCGGTGCGCCTACGCCTGAGCGAAGCCGAACGCCTGACCGGGCGGACCTACGCTCCCGAGCGGATCGTAGAAATTCTGGAGCTGATTGGAGCGCAGGTCACCCGGGATGGGGACGAGCTGGTGGTTCAGCCGCCGAGTTGGCGCCCCGACCTAACCGGTCCCGCGCACCTGGTGGAGGAGATCGCCCGGATCGACGGCTACGACGAGATCCCGACCCGGCTTCCGGCGACGGCCACTTCGGCCGCACTCACCCCGATCCAAACCACCCGGCGCCGGGTGGCCCAGACGCTGGCCCAGGCCGGGGCGGTGGAGGTGCTGTCCTATCCGTTCATCGGTTCGGCGCACGACCGTCAGCACCTGGCTGCGGACGATCCGCGGCGCCAGGCCCTGCGGCTGCGGAACCCGCTGGCAGACGATGCTCCACTGCTGCGCACCACCATTTTGGATTCGCTGCTGGACGTGGCGGAGCGAAATGCTGCGCGCTCCAACCCGCGCCTAGCCATCTTTGAGCTGGGTTCGGTTACCCTCCCGGCCGGAACTGTTCCCGCCCCCATTCCGGGGGTGAGCCAGCGCCCAACCGAGGCCGAACTGGCTGCACTGCATGCCGGAGTTCCGGTCCAGCCCTGGCACGTGGCTGGCGTTTTCGGCGGCCCGCTGGGACCGTCGGCGGTGCTGAGCCCGACCCGCACCTGGGACTGGGCGGACGCGATTGCTCAGGCCCGCCGGGTGGCTAGTGCCGTCGGGGTGGACCTGCAGGTGACCCGAGCCTGGGTGCCGGCTGACACGCCGCGCATTCCGGGGCCGCCCGTTCCGACTCCGGCGGCTGCGCCCGAAGCGGTGGCTCCCTGGCATCCGGGTCGGGTGGCCCGCCTGTATGCCCGGCGAGGCAAGGCGCTGGTCGAGGTGGGCCTGGCCGGGGAACTGCACCCGCAGGTGGTCAGCGAATACGGCCTGCCCGCGCGCACGGCTGCGTTCGAGTTGGATCTGGATCTGCTGCACGACCTGGTCCAGGCGGAGCCGGTGCAGGTAGAGAAGGTTTCGGTTTACCCCGTGGCCAAGCTGGACCTGGCCCTGATGCTGCCCCAGACCGTGCCCGCCGCCGACGTTGAACGAGTTTTGCAGCAAAGCGTCGGGCCGGTGTTGGAGAGCCTGCAGCTGTTCGACATTTACCAGGGATCCCAGGTGGCGGAGGGGTCGCGGTCGCTGGCCTACTCGCTCACCCTGCGCGCACCGGATCGGACCTTGGGGTCGAAGGAAGTGGCTAAACTACGTGAGAAGGCAATTCACGACCTGACCAAGCGGCTCGGGGCGGAACTCCGAGCCTAAGGCCCCGGGTCTTCGGCCACCAACAGTGAGAAGGTTAAGGCATGAAAGTTCTGGTAACGGCAGCGAGCCGTCACGGTTCAACCCTGGAAGTGGCCGAGGCGATTGCCCAGCGGCTGAAGACACACGGCATTGACGTGGAACAGTTGCCGCCCGAGTCGGTGGACTCGCTCGACCCCTACGACGGGGTGGTAGTGGGCTCCGCGGTGTACCTGCGCCAGTGGGCCGACACGGCGAAAAACTTCGTCCAACGATTCCACCAGGATTTGCGCGACAAGCCGTCCTGGGCTTTCTCGGTCGGGATTTCCGAGGTGGCCAAGGGTCGGCCCGAAGACGTTCACCGGATCGGGCCGGTAGCGGTGGACGGGGTGTTCCACGGCCAGAAAGTGTTCCCGGGCCGGTACGACCCGTCCAACCTGAACCTGCGGGAACGGTCGATCGGGTACGTGGCCGGGGCCGTCGAAGGTGACTACCGCGACTGGCAGGAGATCGGTCAGTGGGCAGACGAGATTGCACAGGAGTTGGGCGCCTAGCTGTGACGTGTTGAATAGCGGACGCGTTCGCATGTTTATCCATTCCTTCGTATAGTTATTCATGAGAGAACTCATGGTGACCGAGGGGGTGGAAATGGTGCAGGCAAATACGCCAATTGCGACCAAAGCCGCACGCCACGGGATCATTACCGAGGTGCTGGCCAGTCAGCCGATCTCATCGCAAGAGCAGCTGCGCCGGGTCCTGGCCGACCGGGGAATCGAAATCGCCCAGGCCACGCTTTCACGGGACCTGCTCGAGATGGAAGCCACGAAGGTCCGCAGTGAGGACGGTTCGCTGGTTTACACCGTGCCGAACTGGGACGGGACCCCCACCCATCAGCAGGAGGGGACTATGACCCGGCTGGCACGCTGGTGTCAGGACCTGCTCATCAGCGGAGATGCGGCGCAAAACTTGCTGGTGCTGCGCACGCCGGTCGGGGCCGCCAACCTGTTGGGCTCGGCGATTGACACCGCCCGGCTGGACGGCGTGGTCGGCACAATTGCCGGAGATGACACCATTTTGCTGATTTGTCGCGACACCGAAGCAGCCGCCGCCGTTTACCGGCAACTGCTGGAGTTGGCCGATCCCGCACCATCACAGAAAACAACTAGGAGCAAGCATGTCGCAGGGTAAAGACCGGGTCGTACTGGCCTACTCCGGAGGGTTGGATACCTCCGTGGCCATCGGTTGGATTCAGGAACAGACCGGTCAGGAAGTCATCGCGGTTGCGGTCGACGTCGGCCAGGGGGGCGAGGACCTGCAGGTGATCCGCCAGCGCGCGCTCGACTGCGGTGCCGTTGAAGCCTACGTGGTGGATGCCCGTGACGAGTTCGCCAACGACTACCTGGTCCCCGCCATTAAAGCCAACTCGATGTACCAGGGCCGCTACCCGCTGGTGTCCGCCCTGTCCCGGCCGCTGATTTCCAAGCACCTGGTGAAGGCAGCCCGGCAGTTCGGTGGCTCCACCGTGGCCCACGGGTGCACCGGTAAGGGCAACGACCAGGTCCGGTTCGAAGTGTCCATCACCTCGATCGCCCCGGATCTGAAGTGCATCGCTCCGGTTCGCGACCTGGCTTTGACCCGGGACGTGGCTATTGACTATGCCAACAAGCACTCCCTCCCGATCGAGACCACCAAGCACAACCCGTTCTCGATTGACCAGAACGTCTGGGGCCGGGCCATTGAAACCGGGTTCCTGGAGGACATTTGGAACGCGCCCACCAAGGACGTCTACAACTACACCGATGACCCGACCTACCCGCCGCTGCCCGACGAAGTGGAGATCACCTTCGAGCAGGGTGTGCCGGTCGCGTTGGATGGACAGAAGAAGTCGGTCCTGGAAATCGTGCAGGAACTCAATCGCCGGGCGGGCGCCCAGGGAATCGGGCGGATCGATATCGTTGAGGACCGGCTGGTCGGAATCAAGTCGCGCGAAATCTACGAGGCCCCGGCCGCAATCGTGCTGATCAATGCGCACGAAGAGCTGGAGAACGTCACGTTGGAGCGGGAGCAGGCCCGGTTCAAGAAGCGCGTGGATCTGCGCTGGGGCGAACTGGTCTACGACGGCCAGTGGTTCTCCCCGCTGAAGCAGTCGCTGGATGCCTTCGTCGACTCGACCCAGCTTTACGTCAGCGGCACTGTCCGGATGACCCTGCACGGGGGTCGGGCCGTGGTTACCGGACGCAAGTCCGACACCTCGCTCTACGACTTCAACCTGGCCACCTACGAGACGGGTGACACCTTCGACCAGTCGCATTCGCGTGGGTTTATTGAAATCTACGGTCTGTCCGCCAAGCAAGCGGCGGCCCGTGATGCCCGGTTCGGACGGGGGCTCCAGCTCTAACCAACGGGTGTGACAACCGACATAGACCTACTCAAACCGCAGGTCAGGCCCCCTTTTTCCGCCTAAGATGTGGGCAACTCGCATGGCTGAGGCGAGAGATGGAGGGCTGTCTAAGTGGAGATACAGGTTGCTGCTGGAGAAAAGATCCAGGTGCTGGTCGTTGTCGGAACCAGACCGGAAGCAATCAAAATGGTTCCGGTGATTAGTGCGCTGGAACAGTCGGATGATTTTGAAACGATTGTGCTGGCGACCGGACAGCATTCAACCATGGTTGCGGAGATTATCACCGAGGCTGGCCTGCGACTGGACGCAGATTTGCAGGTCAGCCATCCGGGTGAGTCGCTGAACCAAATGTTTGCCCGCGTGATGGTGGGGGTAGACCAGGTGGCCCGGGAGCGGGCTATCCCGGACGACTACCGGGTGTCGGAGAATCACGAGGCACTGGTCCCCGCGCTCTGTCTGGTGCACGGGGACACTTCGTCTGCGGCCGCGGCGGCGGTGGCGGCCTTCAACCTGCAGATTCCAGTGGTTCACGTGGAAGCAGGGCTTCGGACCAACAACATTTTGTCCCCCTTCCCGGAAGAGGGAAACCGCCAGATCATTTCGCGCCTGTCGGCCCTGCATCTGGCCCCCACGCCCGAGGCCAAAGTGAACTTGATACGGGAGGGGGTGGACATCGACCGAATCCTGGTCACCGGGAACACGTCGATTGACATGCTCCGCTCCGCCCTCTGCACCGGGACCGGCTTTGGCCCCGACCTGGCCCATCTGCATCCGAGCGGAGAGCGCCCCCTGGTGCTGGTAACCGCGCACCGGCGAGAAAACTGGGGTCGCGGACTTGAAAACATTGCCGGCGCGATCGCAATCCTGGCGGAGCGCTACCCGAACCACGACTTCGTGATTCCGCTGCACCCAAACCCGAAGGCACAGGATGCTTTCCGAGAGGCGCTGGGGGTGCGGCCGAACTGCCATCTGGTCCCCGCCCGGCGATACCCCGACTTTGCCCGCCTGATGCAGGCGGCCCTGCTGGTCATTTCCGATTCGGGGGGAGTTCAGGAGGAAGCGCCCTCGCTGGGCACTCCGGTGCTGGTCACCCGGGAGACGACCGAGCGGTGGGAAGGAGTCCACGCCGGCACTCTGGAACTGATCGGCACCGAGCGTGACCGGATTGTGGCTGCCGCGGCGGAGCTGCTGGACCACCCGGCCGAGATTGCCCGGCGCGGACAAATCCCCAACCCCTACGGTGACGGCTATGCGGCTGAACGCATGGTTCAGGCGCTGGCCAACGTGTTTGGAAGGGGGGAACCGGTCCGCGAATACCAGGCCGACCGGCTCGGAGCCGCCGTCCGCAAGCATGCCAACATGCAGATTCGGCTCGTCAGTTGATTTGGGGGATGCCGGCCTGGGCGCTGCCCATCTTCCTCTTTGCGCTGCTGCTGATCCTGCTTTCCGTCGGGGATCTGCTATTTCTGGCCGTTTCTGCCCTGCGGGAACGCCACCTGCAGACCCCGCCCGGGCGACACCGTCTGCGTGAGGACGACTTCCTGTGGGTGTTTTTGGTCCCCGCGCTAAACGAGGAAGTGACCATCGCCGACTCGGTTGAGCGTCTGGGCCGGGTCCGGGTCAGCAACAAGGTGATCCTGGTGATCAACGACGGCTCCGAGGACCGGACCGGGGAGATCCTGGCCGGGCTGGACGTGCCCGAGCTGCGGGTCTTGACCAGGACCCTGCCCGAGGCCAGACAGGGCAAATCCGAAGCGCTCAACCAGGCGTGGTGCTACCTGCATCGGGAGGTGCTGGCCGAACCGAAATGGGCCGACTGGTCCACCGACCGAGTCCTGGTCGGGATCGTGGACGCTGACGGCCGCCTCGACGAGGAGGTGGGTCGCCTCGCCGCCCACTTCGCCGACCCAAAGCTGGCCGGGATCCAGTGTCTGGTGCGGATGTACAACCGAGATTCCATTCTCACCTACTGTCAGGACCTGGAGTTCGCCATTTTTGGGTCCCTGTTTCAGTTGGGCCGAGCCCGGCACGGGGTGGCCAACATGGGTGGGAACGGGCAGGTGAACCGGCTGGCCGCGCTGGATGAGCTGGTGGAAGAAGGGCAGACTGGCCCCTGGCGCGCCGCCCGCCTGACCGAGGATCAGGACATTGGCCTGCGCCTAATTGAGCGCGGATGGTACGGCGCCCAAAGTCTGAGCGTAGCCGTGCACCAGCAGGCGCTGCACTCGCTCCGGGCGCTCTACCGGCAACGGACCCGGTGGGCCCAAGGGGCTTGGCAGTCCCTCTCGCACCTGTCTACCGTTCGGACCAACCGCCACCTGCGGCTGGTGGATCGCCTCGACCAGGTGGCCTATCTGCTGACGCCGTTTATCCAGGCGGTGGTCGGCGTGAGTCTGGTCCTAAGCGTGATCTTTTTGCTGACCGGAACGGTCACAATTCAGGTCAGTCTGGTCCCGGTGGTCCTCTTTGTCGTGTTCTCTTTTGGTCCGGGCATCATCGGGCTACTGGTCTCCAGGCGAGGGACATCGGTGTTCAAGACCATCTGGTTGGCGCTGCTGTACCTGGGCTACACCTGGCTGATCTACCCGGTGGTGTTCCAGGGGCTCTGGCGCGAACTGCGCGGGCACCGGACCTGGGCCAAAACAGCGCGCGAACAGCTGACCTAAACCTGAGCTCGCCGGACCGGGCAGGACATGCAGCGCGGCCCGCCGCGTCCACGACCAAGCTCTGACCCGAACACGGAGAACACTTCGATTCCGGCCTGTTCCAGCGCCCGGATCGAGCGCGGAGTGCGATCGTAGGCCACTACTTGGCCCGGGCTGAGCGCCAGCATATTGAAGCCGTCATTCCACTGTTCGCGGGCCAGCTCCGCCTCGGTTCCCTCCGGGATGATGAATCGGATTGGGCGGCCGAGCGCCCGGGGCAGCGCCTGCTCCAACGGCAGGTCATCCATCACCAGGCGGGGGCGATCACCGTCACGAACCAGCGAAATTGTGCGGGCCGATCGGATCGGGGGATAGATGATAAATGAGTCCCGATCCACCTGGGTCAAGACCGTATCCAAATGCATGAACTCCCGCTGGTGAGGCAGCATCACTGCCAGCACGTGATCGGCCTGTCCCTGGGCGAAAAGGCGGGAAGCCAGACGCTCCACCCCCTGAGGGTTGGTCCGCTCGGACAGTCCAATGGCCAGGAGGCCGTCGCCAAGCACCATGATGTCGCCGCCCTCGACCGAGCGGATTGGGCCCGAGGTGCCGTTGGTCCACCGCGTGAAGTCGGCGCCGGCAAACCGGGGGTGCCACTGGTAGATGGCAGAGTAGTGCAGGGGCTCGCGGCGCCGGGACTCCCGCTTCATCGAGTTGATGGCCACCCCGCCGTAAATCCATGCGGAGGCATCCCGGGCAAACAGGTGGTTGGGTAGCGGCGAGATCAGGAACTCGTTTTCCGCCAGCGTTTGAGCCACCAGCGAGGAGGTGGGGGAGACCCGCTGCCAATCGCCCAGGGTCAAACCTTCAATGCAGACCGACGCCAGCGCGGCCGAGTCCAACTCAGCTGCCCACTCTTCCACCGCGGGGGCCAACAGCGGCCCCAAATAGAGTCGGTTAATTGTGTTTTCCAACACATACTGACGGGCTTCTGGGTGGTCCAGCGTCTCGATCAGCAGGTCGGTAAAGTGCAGCACCTGCACCCCGCGGTCGCGCATCACCTCGACAAAGTAGTCGTGTTCGCGCTTGGCGGCGGTCGGCGACAGCAGGTCGTCAAACAGAAGCTCGTCATGGTTTTGCGGGGTGAGCCGCTCAATCTCAAGCCCGGGGCGGTGCACGATCACCGACTCGAGCCGCCCCACCTCCGACTCAACTCGCGGAACAAACGTTGTCTCATTTGACGGGTGGGTAGGCCCAAGTCCAACCACGATCAGCACATCCAATTCGTCCGGGTCCCCGCGTGGGCGGGCGGTCACCTTCCCACTCTACCGACCGCGACCGGGCGGCGGGGGACGATTGCCTTCTGCCAGGTGGACCGGTGGCCCGCCCGGGCCGACAAAGGGCATGATTAAAGCATGACTACTTCCGGTGGAAATCCCGAACCCGAAAAGATCAGCCTGTGGGGTGGCCGTTTCAGCGGCGGACCCGCGGAGGCTCTCACTCGTCTGAGCGTCTCCACGCACTTTGACTGGCGCCTGGCCCCGGATGACCTGGCCGGTTCGCGAGCCCACGCCCGCGCGCTTGCGCAGGTGGGGCTGTTGACCTCCGACCAGTTGCGCGGCCTTCTGTCCGCGCTGGACCGGCTCGAGCAGGACGTGCTGGCCGGTACCTTTGTGGCCCTGCCCGAGGACGAAGACGTCCACACGGCCCTGGAACGCGGCCTAATTGAGCGGGCCGGAGCCGAACTGGGTGGACGCCTACGAGCCGGACGATCGCGCAACGACCAGATCGCCACTTTGATTCGGCGCTACCTGCGGCGGGAAGGCCGTCGGCTGGCCGGCCTGGTGCTGGACGTGGCCGAGGCGCTGCTCGGGCAGGCCTATGCGGCGCGCGGGGCGATTATGCCGGGGCGCACCCACATGCAGCACGCCCAGCCGGTGCTGGTGGCCCACCAGTTGGCCGCCCACATCTGGCCGTTGGTCCGGGACCTGGAGCGGCTCCAGGATTGGGATCGGCGCGCGGCCGTCTCCGCCTACGGATCGGGGGCGCTGGCCGGAAACACGCTCGGTTTGGACCCGGAGCAGGTGGCCCGCGACCTTGGTTTCACCTCCGCGGTGGCCAACTCGATTGACGGCACCGCCGCGCGCGACGTGGTGGCCGAGTTTTCCTTCATCCTGACCCTGATTGGGATCAACCTTTCCCGGGTGAGCGAGGAAATCATCATCTGGAACACCAAGGAGTTCGACTACGTGACCCTGCACGACTCGTTCTCCACCGGCTCGTCCATCATGCCGCAAAAGAAGAACCCGGATGTGGCGGAGCTAGCCCGCGGCAAGGCGGGGCGGATGATCGGAGACCTGACCGGGCTACTGGCCACCCTGAAGGGGCTACCGCTGGCATACAACCGAGACCTGCAGGAGGACAAAGAGCCGGTTTTTGACCAGATCGACACGCTGGAGGTGCTGTTGCCGGCGGTGGCGGGAATGATCGCCTCCATGTCGCTGCACTACGACCGGATGGAAGAGCTGGCTCCCCAGGGATTCTCCCTGGCCACCGACATCGCAGAATGGCTGGTCAAACAGGGGGTGCCGTTCCGCAACGCGCACGAGCTGGCCGGCGAGTGCGTCCGGGTGTGTGAGGAGCGCGGCCAGGAACTGTGGGAACTGACCGACGCCGATCTGGCGGAGATTTCGCCCGAGTTGACCCCGGATGTCCGATCGGTGCTGTCGCTGTCCGGCTCGGTGGAGGCGCGGGCTGGACGCGGTGGGACCGCGCCCGAGCGGGTGGCCGAGCAACTGGGTGAGGCTCAGGCCAACCTGGATCGGCTCCGAGAATGGTCCCAAACCAACTGAAGTAAACTGGGCCTGGGCTCAAGCCCACAACCATCATGAGGAGAAATGTAATGAGTGACCTGCTCGAAGAGTTGCAATGGCGCGGGCTGATTGCCCAGCACAGCGATTGGGAGACGCTGACGGATGCTTTGAACTCTGGACCGGTCACCTTCTATTGCGGCTTTGACCCGACCGCGCCCTCCCTTCACCACGGACACCTGGTGCAGGTGATCATCATGCGTCACCTGCAGCGGGCCGGACACCATGCGCTCGCACTGGTCGGCGGGGGAACGGGGCTGATCGGGGATCCGCGGGCTTCTGGTGAACGAAGCCTCCAGTCCACCGACGTGGTGGCCGGTTGGGCCGACGGGCTCCGGGCGCAGTTGGAGCGACTGCTCGACTTCACCGGGGACAATCCCGCCCGGATGGTCAACAACCTGGACTGGATCGGAAGCCTGAGCGCGATTGAGCTGATGCGGGATCTGGGCAAGTACTTCCGGATGGGGACAATGCTGAACAAGGACATCGTCGCCCGCCGGCTGGAGTCGGACGAGGGGCTTTCCTACACCGAGTTCAGCTACCAGGTGCTGCAGGCCTACGACTACCTGGAACTCTACCGCCGCTACGGCTGCACGCTGGAGACCGGGGGCAACGACCAGTGGGGAAACCTGGTCGGCGGGATGGACTTGATCCGCAAGGTTGAGGGCAAGCAGGTGTCGGTCCTCACCTCTCCGATCATTACCAAGGCGGACGGAACCAAGTTCGGAAAGACCGAAGGCGGCGCCATCTGGCTGGATCCGCAGCTGATGAGTCCCTACGCGTTCTACCAGTTCTGGCTGCAGACTTCAGATGACGACGTGATTCGGTTCCTGAAGATCTTCACCTTCCTGTCGCGGGGCGAAATCGAAGAGCTCGAACAGCAGGTGCGGGAGGCACCGCACCTGCGGGCAGCTCAGAAGCGCCTGGCCGCGGAGGTGACCGCGTACGTGCACGGAGCCGAGGCCCTGGCCGAAGCCGAGTCCGCTACCGCTGCCCTCTGGGCCGGCGGCGACTTGCGCTCGCTGTCCGCGTCGGTTCTGGGGGAAGCGGTGGAGAAACTGCCCCGCGGCCACTGGACTCCGGGGGAAACCACCCTGACCGAAGCCATGGTCAGCAGCGGGTTGGAGAAGGGGCGGGCGGCAGCCCGGCGGACCATTGAGAGCAACGGCCTGTCCGTCAACAACGAGAAGAACCCGGATCCCGAGTACGTGCTGCAGGAGGCAGATGCCCTTCCCGGCGGCGTCATTCTGCTGCGAAAAGGCCGGCGGAACCTAGCGGTCCTGGCACGGGACTGAAGCAGTGGTCGGTGTCACGCGCAGGCAACTTGCGCGTGACACCGAAACTGTCTTAGAGTAATTCCTGCCCGCGAGGGAAGAAAACAACTGAAGAAGATCGGTGGTGGCGAGAGCCACAGAAACTGATTAGACAGTTCGGATAAGAACTGGTAAAGTGGAAACTCGTTGGCCAAGCGGTGGAAACGCCGAGAGGTCGGGCAAAACCTTCAATGGTTTGTTGTTTGTGAACTTGATAGTGTGTGTTTTTGATTGTTTTGTTTTTTTGAGTGTTGGGATTTTCTGGTCACCTTTTTTGGTGGTTGGTTTTCCGGATTGTTTTTTTCGGAGAGTTTGATCCTGGCTCAGGACGAAC
>WPCI01464065.1_pt1 | contig 19123 bp, 17 predicted proteins | sample 5399871 | NCBI WGS metagenome assembly WPCI01 (sample SAMN12869469, study PRJNA574797) | sludge metagenome | isolation source: wastewater treatment of pH7 | place: China:Beijing | collected 2019-05-20 | reverse complement strand
TGCTTCGGTGACTGTCCATCCGACCTGCTCAACCAGGCATCTCGGCCTGGAACGCTCGCTGGTCCGGATCGCCGGACAGCTCGCCGAGGTGGTTGTTGTCCCGGACAACGCGACCTGCTGCGGTTTCGCAGGCGACCGCGGGCTGCTTCATCCCGAGCTGACCGAAAGTGCCACAAGCGAGGAAGCGGCAGAGGTCAGGGCCAACCCGACCGAGCGTCACATCTCGTCGAACCGGACCTGTGAGGTGGGTCTCGAGCGGGCGACCGGGGAACCGTACGGTTCGTTTGTCTACTTGCTTGAGGAAGCGACCCGGCCCTGACCGAATCGTCCTGATGTTCCCCGGGTTTCACCATAGTCTCCGGTCTGTTCGTAGAATCAAGAGTAGGGAAAGCCATCCGCAGAGGGGAAAGCCCCCGCCGCGGCATCAAAAGGGAACTGAATGTTGAACCGCATTGCCATTGCTGCTGTCCTGACCTTTCTGCTGGGAGCGTTCGCCAGCCAGGCCACGGCAGCTCCGCCAACCGACTTCTGGATCAACAAGCACTTCATGAACATGGCCCATCAGGGCGGTGAGACAGAAGCCCCCGGTAACACCCTGTTTGCGTTCAAGACCGCGGCAGCCCGTGGTGCCGACGTGATCGAGATGGATGGCTACCTCACTGAGGATGGCAAGTTCGTGATCACTCACGACATGGAACCCCACAAGACCTCGGACGCGCCTTACTCGGCGTTCGACAGCACTCCTCCGATCAACCACACGAATCCCGATCAGTTCGTAACCAACCAGACCCTGGCGGAACTGCGTGCCTTCGATTTCGGTTACAAGTTCACACCTGGCAAGGGTCACTACGGATACACCGGCACCGACGACTACCCGTACCGGGGCATCGCCACTGGCCTCAAGCCTCCGCCGGAAGGGTTCACTGCCGCCGATTTCCAGATCGCAACCCTGGATCAGGTGCTCGACGCTCTGCCGAACATGCCGATGAGCGTGGACATGAAGGCGCCCCGCGGTGACACCACGATCGCCACCGCCGCGGCGACCGAGGTCGGCCGGATCATGAACGAGCATCCGGAGCGAAGTGAAGACGTACTGATCGTCTCCTTCTTCCAGGAGGCATTGGACAAGTTCCACGAGCTTGCCCCCGGACACAAAGCGATGGGTGGGACCGAATCCGGAATCCTCAGTTACGTGCAGGGCAACCCGATCAGCCCGACTCCGGTTGCTGTCCAGCCGCCGGACACCTACGACCTCGGCGGCAATCTCGTCGACACCGTTCCGATCCTCAAGCCGAAGACCGACGCGGACGGCTACGCGATCCACGTCTGGCCCGCAAACGACAGTATTGACGGCCCGGCGCTCTGGCAGAAGATGATCGACCAGGGGGCCAACGGGTTCTTCACCGACAGGCCGAGCCAGCTCCACGATTACCTGTGCTCAACCGGTGTTCCCCGTCCGGACGGCACACCCCGTTGTGCGTCGCAGGTCTGCCCCGAGGGCCAGACCGGAATCGCCCCGAACAAATGCGTCGACATACCGATCCAGCAGTGCCCCGAAGGCCAGGTCGGCACCCCGCCGAACTGCTCCGTCGTGATCGTCGATCCGGCCACCATTTTGACTGCCGTCTCTGTTTCTCCGAAGAAGGGCAACCTCAAGGCGGGCAAGACGCTGAAGCTGAAGCTGACCATCAAGGCGACGCCCGGGATGGGGCCGAACGGGTTCAAGGTGAACCTGAAGTCATCGAACCGTCAGGTGAAGTTGCCCAAGTCTGTGGTCGTGAACCTGAAAGGGAACCAGGGAAGCCGGACAATCAAGGTCCGCGCCACCCGGAAGGCCCGTGGCAAGGCCACGATCACGGCGACCAGCGGGAAGTTCAAGGCGAAAGCAACCCTGAAGGTGAAGCCGGCTCAAAAGAAGAAGTCCAGGGCACGCGGCAGGTAACCCGGATCTCGCAGAGTTTCAGCCTGGTCGCTGGCGTTCCTCGGCCTGGGGGACAACCTGGGCAATCGCGCCGTCTTCGTCGATCCGCTTGTCAAACAGCGGGCCGAGGACTCCCCGGCCGTAGAACAACGCTTTCCATTCGGTTGGCGCGATTGCCCGCGGCTCCCGCCTCTCCAGCGCTTCGATAACAACCTTCCCGGCCTTGGCCACAGGAACGGTGCGGGTCATCCACGGAGGGGTGACATCGCGGCGCATGCGGTCAACGAGTGGATCCTCAAAGGCTCCTGCGACCAGGTCGGTCTCGATCCAGCCAAAATAGGCAACGGTCGAGCTCGCACCGACCGCGGTCAGCTCGGTCCGGAGACCCCGGCCGAGCGCCTCCACCCCCGCCTTGGCGGTGGCGTAGGCAGAGTTCATCAACCCGTTCATGAACGCGTAGGACGAGGAAACCAGCACGAACTGGCCACCGTTCGAAACGACATCTTCAAGTCCCGCCCGTACCGTCCGCCAGACACCGTAAAGGTCCACTTCATAGATCCGCCTCCATTCAGCTAGATCCTGGGTGCGTATCGGGGAGATCTGCGAGGGACCAATACCGGCGTTCGCGACCACAACATCGATGCTGCCGAACCGCTCCCGGGTCGCGGCGAATGCCGTTTCAAGCTGATCCGAATCGGTCACATCGGCTCCGAATCCTGCCGCCCGGACGCCAATCTTCCGGGCTGAAGCAGCAGCATCTTCCGGGTCGATGTCCAACAGGGCGACCGAAGCTCCCCGGCCATGCGCCTGCCGCGCTATCTCGAAGCCGATCCCCTTGGCGGCACCGGTCACGAGGACGGTCTTGCCGGCCAGGCGGTAGCGCTGGCCGGATCGGACAGGCGGAAAGACCGGGGTGGCCGACTCACCGATGTCCCGGGCCTCGAACGTCCGGATGAAATCACCGACCTTCGGATTGCGCTCAAGCTGACGGTCATTGACCGGTCCGACCTGGCCGCGGAGAAAGAGTGGAGGCCGCCAGGCCGCCGGTTCGATGATTCTCGGTGCACGACTTCTGATCCCTTCGATCAGGGCTTCGCTGACCTGGCTGACCGGCATCTTCTTCGTCAGGAAGGAAGGCGCTATCTCTTCACGGAAGCGGTCGGCCAGTTCGTTATCGAAAACCTGTCCGATCAGGTCTGTCTCGACGTAACCGAAATAGGCGACAGCAGCGCTGGCGCCATGGGGCTCCAGTTCTGCGCGCAGGGCCCTGCCCAATGCTTCGACGCCCGCCTTTGAAACCGCATAGGAGGTGTTGAGCACACCGTTTACATGTGCGTAGACAGAGGCGATCAGGATCATGTGACCTTGACTTGAAATAACCGGTTCGACAGTGGCGCGGGCCGTGTTGTAGACGCCAACCGTGTTGACCTCGACAACCTTCTCCCAGACTGCCGGCTCGATCGCCCTGGCAGTCGTCTTCGGCGGGGTGATGCCGGCGCTGGCGATCACCACATCGATCCGCCCGAAGCGGTCGACTGCCTGCGCGACGGCCTTTTCCATCTGGCCGAGGTCGGTCACGTCAGCGGCCACACCGAGAGAATCTCCACCCAGAGCGGAAGCGGAGTCCCTTACCGCTTCGGGGTCTAGATCAAGCAACGCCACCGATGCCCCGTTTTCCCGGGCCAGCCGGCCCGTTTCGAAGCCGATCCCGCGAGCCCCGCCGGTGATCAGAACAACCTTCCCTCTCAGCTCCTTTGAATCCATCACTCCACTCTAGTTAATGGACGCGCGGCTCTCGCGGGGGCTCCCAGTTCATAAACTCCCCTGCTCATGTCGTCATTCAGCCCGGTTGATCCCCGTCAGTCTTTCCCCGAGATGGAAGTGAAGGTCGCTGCCGGCTGGAAGGAAGGCCGGGTTTTCGAAAGGTCCCTCGAGCAACGTGAAGACGCTGAAGTCTGGAGTTTCTACGAGGGACCGCCGACAGCGAATGGCCGGCCTGGCTCCCATCATGTCCTGAGCAGAGTGTTCAAGGACATTTACCCGCGCTACCGCTCGATGCGCGGCTACCGGGTACCGCGCAAGGCCGGCTGGGACTGTCACGGCCTGCCGGTCGAGCTGGAGGTGGAAAAGCAGCTGGGGATTTCCTCCAAACAGGAAATAGAGGAGCACGGGATCGAGGAGTTCAATCGCCTCTGTCGTGAATCGGTCTTCACGTATGTCGAGGAATGGAACCGGTTGACCGCGCGGATCGGTTTCTGGATCGATCTCGACGATCCCTACGTGACAATGGATAACGACTACATCGAGTCGGTCTGGTGGTCGCTCAAGGAGCTCTACGAATCAGACCGCCTCTACGAGGGCCACCGGGTCTCGCCCTACTGCCCGCGCTGCGGCACCGCGCTTTCGTCACATGAGGTAGCGCAGGGCTACAAGGATGTGGTCGACCCGTCGGTCTATGTGCGCTTCCCGCTGCTCGGCGAGGATGACGAGCCATCCGGCGAGTCGTTGCTGGTCTGGACGACCACCCCCTGGACTCTGCCCGGCAACTATGCGGTCGCCCTGAACCCCGGGGTCGACTACGCCCGGGTCGAAGTCGAAGGGCCCGAGGGACCTGAGACTTTGATCCTGGCCGCGCAACTGGTCGAGAAAGTGCTTGGCGAGGACGCCACCATCACCGGGACGATTGAAGCCAGCCAACTGCTTCGGCGAAAATATGTTCCACCCTTCACCGACCTGAAAGGCAACGGCCCGGAGGCCAGGAGGATCATCGGGGCAGGGTTCGTCACCACCGACGACGGCACCGGTCTGGTCCACATCGCCCCCGCTTTCGGCGAGGACGATTACCGGGCGGCGATAGCCAACGGGATGTACGACCCATCAGGTAGCGGGGCGGAGGGCACCCTCTTCAACCCGGTCGGCCTCGACGGCCGCTTCGACGACCGGGTGACCGGGTTCGCCGGGGATTTCGTGAAGGACCCGGAGGTCACAAAACGGCTGATCGAGTATCTGCGGTCGAGCGGCCGGCTGTTCCGGGCCAACGACTACGAGCATTCCTACCCCCACTGCTGGCGCTGCGGTACCCCGCTGCTCTATTACGCCAAGGCCAGCTGGTACATCAAGACCTCCGAGGCCCGGGACGCGATGCTGGCGAACAATGAGTCGATCGGCTGGCATCCCGAGCACATCAGGGAGGGCCGTTTCGGCCGCTGGCTCGAGAACAATGTCGACTGGGCCCTCTCGCGGGACCGTTACTGGGGCACCCCCCTCCCGATCTGGGAGTGCGATGACCCGGGCTGCGACGAAAGTTTCTGCGCCGGCTCGGTCGCGGAACTGAAGGAAAAGGCGGGCACAGTCCCGGAGGACCTGCATCGCCCGTTCATCGACGAGGTGACCTGGGCCTGCGAATGCGGCAACGGCGAGATGAAACGGGTGGTCAGTGTGATCGACACCTGGTACGACTCGGGTGCGATGCCCTTCGCTCAGTTCCATTACCCCTTTGAGGGGAAGGAGGAGTTCGAGGAGCGCTTCCCGGCCGATTACATCTGCGAGGCGATCGACCAGACCCGCGGCTGGTTCTACACTCTGCTCGCCGAATCAACCTTGCTCTTCGATCAGTCGAGTTACCGGAACTGCGTCTGTCTCGGCCTGATTCTCGACGGCGACGGCCAAAAGATGTCGAAGTCGAAGGGCAATGTAGTCGCTCCGTGGGATGTGATCGACCAGTTCGGGGCCGACGCCTTCCGCTGGTATCTGTTCACCGCCCAGCAGCCCTGGGCCGGCTACCGCTTCTCGACCGAAGCGATCTCCGAAGCGCTCCGTTCCTTCCTGCTCACGCTTTGGAACACCTACTCTTTCTGGGTGCTTTACGCCAACGCCGAGGGTATTGACGCGTCGACTGCTCCCGAACCGTCCGCCGAACCGACCGACCTCGACCGTTGGGCCGTTTCGCGGCTCCAGGCAACGATTGAAGAAGTGACCTCGAAGATGGATGAGTTCGACTGCACAGGGGCTGGTCGTGCCATCGCGGATTACGTCGAGGAGCTTTCCAACTGGTACGTGAGGCTTTCCCGCCGACGGTTCTGGGAAGGCGATACCGCCGCATTCGCGACACTGCGTCACTGCCTGGTCGAAGTGGCCGCACTGCTTGCCCCTTTCACGCCGTTCATCGCGGAGGAGATCCACCAGAATCTGGTCGGCGGCGTCAACGGCGACTTCGGCCCGTTGCCTGATTCAGTTCACCTGCGGGACTACCCTACGGTGGTTGAGGCGCTGCGCTATCCCGATCTGGAGGCAGCCATGGCCGCAACCCGCCAGACGGTTGAACTCGGCCGGGCCTCAAGGGCCCAGGCCAAGGCGAAGGTCCGCCAGCCATTGGCCCGCGCAGTGATAGTCGCGACCGATGCTGAACGCGAGGCGATCTCTTCTCAGGCCGAGCTGATCAAATCCGAGCTGAACGTGAAGGAACTCGAGTTCGTGACCGACCAGTCGGATCTGGTCAGTTATCTGGTCAAGCCGAACTTCCGCACTCTCGGCCCGCGCTTCGGCAAGTCGATGCCTCAGGTCTCTGCCGCCGTCGCCGCTCTTGACCCCGGGCATGTCGCCGAAACGGTGGAGGCCGGCGGTGAAATCGGAATTTCGATCGACGGCAGGGACCATAGCCTCACGACTGATGACCTGCTGCTCAGCATGGAGCCGCTGGAGGGGTATCAGGTGGAGGCCGAGTCGGGTCACGCCGTGGCCCTCGCCCTGGATCTCGATGATGATCTGATCCGCGAGGGCCTCGCCCGCGAGATCGTCCACGCGGTACAGAATGCCCGCAAGGATGCAGGCCTGGACATCACCGACCGGATCAGCCTCTCGCTGTCCGGGGATCAGGATCTGCTCGATGCGGCTTCAGCCCATGAGGGCTACGTGACCGGTGAGGTCCTCGCCCGTTCGATTGAACTCGGTGGTGACACGGCGGAGGCCGCCGCACCGGGAACGCCTGAAGTCATCATTGACGGCCGTACCCTGGCCATCTCGGTGGCCAGAGTCAGCTGACCTCCCGGTCCTCCTGCGATTCGAGTTCCGGCGGCAGGGCCCGGGGATCGTCCGGGTACATCCAGGCGATCAGTTCTTCATCCATCGATGTCGTGTCGGCTTGCTCGGTCGGTGCTCCGACAATCAGCCAGAGCTGGTCGGCATCACTGTCATTGAACGGCTGGCGAACGGTGTCCGGGTTGACCAGGACCGCGTCCATCGGCGCGAGGACCAGCAGTTCGTCGCCGACCCGCAGCTTGCCCGTTCCCTCGAGCAGCACGTAGAGCTCCTCGGTCGTCTTGTGCCGGTGCCGGGTTGAGGCCTGTCCCGGTTCGATCCGCCATAGTCTCGCCCCGAGCTGCTGCGCCTCAAGCTGCCTCCCCAAATCAGTATTCAGCGTCTTCATCATGTTGGAGCGACGCCAGAGCTGATCCCCGCTTTTCAGGGTTCTATATCCGCTCATGAGCCAAAGGCCTCAGGACGGGCAGCGCCCGGACCGGCCACCTCTGCTCGTCCCGGAGCGTTCGTGCGGGTGGGTTTCGCGGGGACTCCCGACTGGGACTGTGCACACCAAGGGAGTTCCCGCGGAACGGGTCCCCCAGCGCCAAGGCCGCGGGGGACCCGTTCCGCAACTGGCATTCGCGGGGGTGGGTGCCGTGGGGGGTTCGACTGGGACTGTGCACACCAAGAACCCCCCACGGTGCCCACCCCAACCACTCCTACTCCGGTCGGACTTCAGGAATGATCAGGTCGGTCTTCTTCGTGTCCTCAAACTTGACCCAACAGTGCTCAGGGGCAGCGCCGGCGATCTCGACAAGAGCATCCTCGATGCGTTTGGCGATCTCTGCCTTCTGCTCGTCGGTACGGCCTTCGTACCAGTGAACGTTGACGAAAGGCATGTCGCTTAGCCCTGGAGCACAGGCTCGAGCTCGGCGAGGATCTTCCGCTTCGGCTGAGCGCCGACAAGCTGCTTGACCATGGCGCCGTCCTTGAGCAGGATCATCGTCGGAATCGAGAGGACACCGTACTGCTGCGCAGTCTGGGGGTTGTCGTCGATGTTGAGGCTGATTATCGAAAGATCATCGCGCTCGTCGTTGATTTCCTCGAGGACCGGATGCACCACACGGCATGGACCACACCAGGGAGCCCAGAAATCGACCAGAACGGGACCCTCGGCCTCGAGTGCCAAAGACTTGAACGTCGCGTCGGTTACTTCGGGAAGTGCCATTTCGGTCTCCTGATTATCGGTCTTGGGACTGGTTCTGTCCGCCTGCTCCATACTCGGATCGACACCCACTATACAAAATGAAGTAGAGGGGCGCAAGACCAAGACTAGCCGCTCCGCCTGCCAGAGCCGGCCCATCAATTCCGTTCTTCTGTGGACCGGCGGGTTCAGAATGGAGGCGGACGAAGCTCACCGACTCTCTGTGAACTCCACCTCGGCTTTCACCGTCCCCGGAAGCGCATCGCGGGGACTCTCCAGGCCGCTTCGGCGATGATCGCCGTGGTCATTTTGGAATCGCCTTGCTGCCGTTCCCTGAAGGTAATCGGCACCTCCATGATCGAAAACCCGGCTTTGGCGACTCGCCAGGTCATCTCGACCTGGAACGAATACCCGGAAGCGGCGACCTCGTTCAGGTCGATTCCTTCGAGAACCTCTCGCCGAAAACATTTGAAGCCGCCGGTCAGGTCCCGGACGGGCAACCGCAGGACAGCCCGCGAGTAGAGGCTGCCGCCGCGGCTCAGGAGACGACGGACCTGCCCCCACTCGGTGATTCCTCCGCCTGGCACGTAGCGGGAGCCGATAACCAGGTCAGCAAGCTCCGAAGCCGCGAGAAGCCTGGGCAAATACGCCGGGTCATGAGAGAAATCGGCGTCCATCTGGATGATCAGGTCTGCGTCGGCGCCAAGCGCAACCTTGAATCCCTCCAGGTAGGCCGGACCCAGACCCTGCTTCCGGGAGCGGTGCAGCACCTGGACCCTCGGGTTCTCCGCCGCGATCCGGTCCGCGATCCGGCCGGTTCCATCGGGCGAATTATCATCCACGATCAGGATCCGGTCGTCATTGTGAGTCAGCTTCGGACCCAGGGCTTCGACCATCCGATCGATGTTCCCGGCCTCGTTGTAGGTAGGCAGGATCACCCAGGCCGCTCCGCGGTGATCTGTGCTGGACTCGTCAGGCATCGCAGGATCGTACCCACCGGACCCGGTCCGGGCACCGGCGGGCGAGACGCCGCGATTTCCACCGGCTACGTCATGGAATGGCATGGGTAGGCTCAGGACATGACCAACGCGCAGATCGCCGAAGCGCTCGAGGAGCTGGCGGTGCTCTACCAGCTCGACGGAGCCGACCAGTACCGGGTCCTGGCTTACACGAACTCGGCCCGGACGATCAGGAACGAGGGAAGATCGGTCGAGGAAATGGCCAGGAACGGGACGATCACCCAACTGCCCGGCGTCGGCAAGACCCTGGAAGAGAAGATCGTCGCCCTGGTCGAGAGCGGGGAGATCCCTGCCGCGGCGAAACTGAAGGAGAAGATCCCGGTCGGGCTGCTTGAAATCAGCCGGATCCCCGGGCTCGGTCCGAAGACCGTCCGTCGCCTTCATGACGAGCTCGACGTGACCGGCCCCGATGATCTGCGGGCCGCAGCCGAGGCGCAGAAGGTGCGCGAGATGAAAGGCCTCGGACCCAAGGTTGAAGAAAAGATCCTCACCGGACTGGACAAACTGGAAGCGGAACCAGCGGGCCCGCCCCGGCTCAGGCTGGACGAGATCAGACCGGTCGCGGAAGAACTCGTGGCGGCTTTGCGGGAAAGCGAGCACTGCGAGAAGGCCGAAGTGGCGGGTTCGGTGCGGAGGTGGGCCGAGACCTGCAAGGACATCGACCTGATTGCCAGCTCGATCTCCGGCAAGGAACTTGCCGCGGCGATCGCCGGGCACGATCTGGTCGCCGAGCACGGCAACCCGAACGAGACCGGGATCAGGCTGACCACAAACTCGGGAGTAGGAGTCGACGTGCGGATCGTCGAGCCGCGCGCCTTTGGCCATCTACTCCAGCACTTCACCGGTTCCGGGCCCCACAACGCGGAATTGCGTGAGAGGGCGGCCGCTCAGGGCCTTCACGTCTCCGAGAACGGGATCGTGGATGACAAGACGGGCGAGAACGAGTTCTTCCCAACCGAGGAAGAGATCTACGAACGGCTCGGCTACCAGTACATCGTTCCCGAGCTGCGGGAAGACCGGGGCGAGCTCGATGCCGCGGCGAAAGGCGAGCTTCCAGAGCTGGTCGAGCGTAGCCAGATCAAGGGCGACCTTCATTCCCACACCACCCTTTCCGACGGCGTCGGCTCACTCGAGGAGATGGCCGCGGCCGCCAAAGCGCTCGGATACGAATATCTGGCGATCACCGACCACTCCGAGTCCCATGGCTTCGGAAACAACGTGGAACCGGACCGTCTCTGGCAGCGGATCGAGGAAATCAGCGAGTTCAACCACGAGAACCACGGAATCCGGCTGCTCTCGGGATCGGAAGTCAACATTCACACCGACGGGTCGGTCGACTACGACGATGACCTGCTGAGAGCGCTCGACTGGGTGATCGCCTCCATCCACACTGGCTTCAGCGAGGACGAGAGCAAGAACACGGACCGGATGATCGCGGCGATCGAGAATCCGCTGGTCGATTGCATCGGGCACCCGACCGGAAGGCTGATCAATCAGCGTGATCCCTACCCGCTCAACATCGAGCGGATAATCGCCGCCACGGCTGAACACGACACGCTGATCGAGATCAACGGCAACCCGAGGCGCCGGGACCTGAGCGAAATCCACGCCCGCATGGCCGCGGAGGCAGGAGTGAAGATCGTTCTGAACACCGACGCCCACCGTCCCGAAACCCTCGGGTACATGGAATACGCGATCGCCACTGCCCGCCGGGCCTGGCTGACCGCGGCGCAGGTCAAGAACACCGGTCCCTGGTGGAAGTAACCCGGGTCAGGCAGACTCAACTGCGCGCTTCAACCGTCCCGTCCGGGAAAGGCTCCTAAAACGCGCGAAAGCCCGGGGTGCGGAGCAGTTTGACCGGCTTTAGCGGCGAGGCGGACTCGACCAGAAAGCGGACACCGTCCCGGCCCTCTATCGCCAGCACCGCTGCTTCCCGATTACGCCAGGCGAGCGCGACCAGCAGGGCGTAGCCGGAGCCGACAACCGCTACCTCGGGCAAGATCACCCCGACCGCCCCGGCAAGACCGACCGCAACAAGGATCGGCGAGAGCCGGCCCCAGGCAACGCGGCCGGGAGTCGGCATCGACAGCCCCGGGGAGGCGGTGGTCACGGTTCGGGCCCCGGCGAGAGTTTCCCGCATTGCTTCGGCGGACCGGTCGGCAGCGCCAAGACTCAGGCCGATCCAGGCAGCCACTACCCACCAGACCGCGCCGATCACGAGGATCATCGTGTTATCCGCTTCGCGGACTCCGATCACTGAAATCACCGCAAGGGTGGTCGCCCCACCGGCACAGAGAAAGACGGTCGCCCTGAGCAACTCGGCGAAAGGCAAGCTTCACTCCGGCCGGGTCGCTCCGGCCGCTGCCTCGGAGGCCCGGGCGGCCAGGTCTTCGATCAGATCAATCCATTCTTCCGGCTCGGCCACGACCAGGTCAGCCATCTCAACCAGTTCGGGTGGCCCCTCGCTGGAATCGATCGCCACGATCATCAGATTTTTCAGTTGTCCTTCCTCGGCAAGTTTGCGAAGGCGAAGTGCTGCTTCCAGGTCGGTCCGGTCATCACCGGCGAAAACAACCGTGTCGATTTCGATCCCGTCCAGCAGCTCGTCGACCGCACCGGCCTTGCCTTCCATGCCGGGTGGCCGGAGTTCAAGAACCTTTCGGCCCCAATGGGTGGCAAGCCCGGCGGACTGCGCGTGGTCGGCGATCCCGCGAACCACCGCTTCGGTGCGATTTCCGGCGCCGCGCCAGTGAAGGGCCTGAATCGGACCTTTGTCCTCGATCCTGATTTTGGACGTCACCCAGAAAGGGTTGTCGTGCTCGCGGATGAAGTTCCGGGCCCGCTCTGCCTCTTCGCCTTCGATCACCACGGTCGGACGATCCTGCCCCGGCTTGATGTAGCTAAGTCCGTGATTGCCGAAATAGGTGATCTTTTCTGCCCCGACCATTTTGCGCGCGACCGGTGATGGCCGACCAGTGATGCAGGCGACAAGAGCAAGGCTGTCAGCCAGGATCTCCAGGCTTTCCCTCGCCCGGACAGGCACCCGGGCCTGGTCCGGTCTGTCGACGATCCGGCAGAGCGTGCCATCGACATCGCTCATCAGGGCGGACCGTTCGGGGTCTTCCAGCAGTACCGACAGGGGAGAGTCTGAGGCAGCCATGCCCGTAGTATCGCGGGATGGAGTCGCGACGGATACTGGGGCTTGCGGTTATCGGCACTTTGGCCGGTGCTTTCAGTGGGCTTTTCGGGGTCGGTGGCGGCACCGTGATCGTTCCTCTGCTGATTGCCCTCTACCACTACAGGGACCGCCTGGCGACAGGCACCAGCCTTGCGGCGATTGTCCTGATCGCGATTCTCGCGGCCGCAATGCACGGTGGTATCTACGGCAATGTGGATATCGAGACGGGACTGATCCTGGCCGGCCCGGCGATTGTCGGAGTGGTCGCGGGAACCGCGATCCAGCAACGGATTCCGGAGAAAGCTGTCTCGTTGCTCTTCGCGGTGATCCTGATCGGGGTGGCAATTGACATGGTGGTCGGCTGATGGACATCGCTATTGCCTGTCTGATCTGCCTGCTTGGCGGAATCGTCGCCGGACTGATCGGCGTCGGCGGCGGTGTGGTCTTCGTCCCGGCGATGACCGTCCTGCTCGCCATGGGCCAGGTTGAGGCCGAGGCGACTTCGCTATTGATGATCGCTCTGGTCTCGGTTGTAGGTACCTGGCGACAGGTTGGCTACGGCAACGTGAACATGAAGGACGCAGTGATCATCGGCCTGCTTTCCCCGGTCGGCGTCCTGATCGGGGTGGTGGTCGCCAATTCGGTCCCGGAGCGGGCTCTCCGGGTCGGTTTCGCGATGCTCGCCCTCTACATGGCGTGGCGTCTGTTGAAACGGGTCTTCACAGATGATTCGGGCGGACCGGTCCAACCCGGAGCGGCCCCGGAACCCGGCTCCGAATCCGGTTCGGAACGGCTGACTGGCCCGGCACCTCCCCGATGAGGTCCGGCATCCGCCCCCGTGGCGGCCCGTTCATCCCGATCACCGAAATAACCCTGAGGGCTTCCCGTTCCTCCGGACCGGGCGGGCAGCATGCAAACGTGACTGCTTCCCGGATCGAAGCGGTCTTCGAAGTTTCCCGCTCATTCGTTCTCAGCGAAACCCAGAAGGCCCGGATCACCCGCAAGCTCGGGCCGGTGGTCACGGCGATCAGTCAGGACGCCCGGTCCCAGACCCGCAACCGTGACCTTGCCCTCGAACGTCTTGAAGGCAAACTCGCCGCTGCTCTCGCTGTACCCCGCCGTCGCCGCGCAACGAGACCGACCCGCGCTTCGAAGCAGAAGCGTCTTGATTCAAAACGCCGCCAGTCAGAAAAGAAGCGTGACCGGCGTCGTCCCGGTTCGGATCCGGACTGAGATCCGGACCCGGACCAGGCCGTCCAACCTCCAGCTCCGGGGTCAGCCCTGAACCGGTTGCGCGACCAGTTTCACATCGGCGAGCGCCCCGGGACCGTCCGAAGCGGTGCAGCGCAACTCAACCAGGGCTTCGACTTCGGCGACCGCGACCGCTGAAAGGTTGAGGTAATTGTTGAATTCGGCATCAGCCATCGCCCGGTCGACGCCGTGGGTTTCATCGGTCCAGATGGTGCAATCAATCAGGTTGGTCCCCGAAGCTTTGTGGGAGACGGCATTCGCCTTCGCGGTGATCAGGTAGGTCCCGGCTGGTACTCCCAGCGAAAGGGGGATGACGGACTCAGCCTCGGGAAGACTGAAGTTCATCAGCTCAGCCGCGAACGGCTCTGCCACTCCTTCGGGCCCGGTCGGACCGGTCTCGCCCTTGCTGCCTTGCGGACCAGTGGTCCCAGCTGGGCCAATTGCACCGGTCGGGCCGTGATTGCCAGCCGGGCCGGTCGCGCCCCTCAATGACTTGACTGTTGCCGGAGCCAGCTTGGCAGTGGTGATCGACTTGTTCCTGATCTGTTTGGAGGTGATGGTTCCGGCCTTTATCTGCTTGCCGCTGATCAAGCCGGAAGCTGCCGTGGCGGTACCACCGATCACTATGAACAGCGCGATCGCAGCAAAGATTGTGCTCGCTCGAAAGTCCCTCATTTGACTCCTTGGTTGTTGCCTGCACCGAATCCGGCTTGGTCGGATGCGGACGGAGAACTCACTTCGGCAGCATCCCCCGTGACGCCTAATCTCCCGTATCCGCGTATGTCAGGCATCAGCCTACTCAAGGGACACCCTTCAGACCACATGAATGAAACGACGATCCGCATACTCCACACCGCCGACTGGCATCTCGGCCGCGAGTTCCACGGTCGCGACCTGACCAGCCTGCATCAGCATTTCTTTGACTGGCTCGCCGGTGAAGTCGAAAGACGCGAAATCGACGTCCTGGTCATGGCCGGCGATATTTACGACCGGGCCCTGCCTCCGGTCGGTGCGGTAAGCATGCTGAACCGGGAGTTGAACCGCCTCGCTGACCTGACCCGGCTTGTGTTGATCACGGGCAACCACGATTCGACAGCCCGTATGGGTCATGGGTCACTGCTCCGTAAGGAGATCGAGCTCAGGGCCGGCATCGAACGGCTGGGCGAGCCGGTGATGATCGATGATTTCGAATTTGCGCTTGCGATCTACCCGATCCCCTACCTCGACCCGGTGACCTCAGCCAATGAGCTGGATCTGGATGAATCCACCCATCAGTCTGTTCTGACCGAGGCTGCCGACCGGTGCCGATCGGATCTGGCGAGCCGGGGCGAGACCCGGTCGATCGCAATCGGCCATGCCTTCGTCACCGGCGCGGAAGTAAGTGATTCGGAGCGGAGCGTGAGGGTGGGTGGCTCCGAAAGTGTGGCTGTCCCGGTCTTCGAAGGTTTCGACTACGTCGCGCTCGGTCATCTCCACCGGCCTCAGCGGGTCGGCGCAAACGCCCGGTATGCCGGCTCCCCACTGCCCCTCTCGTATTCCGAGGTCGGTGTCGGAGAACCGAAGTCGGTCACCGTCGTCGAGCTCTCGGCAGACGGAACCCTGACCGACCAGCAAGTCGAAATTCCCCAGCAAGTGCAGATGGCCAGGGTCAGCGGCACACTTGAGGAACTGCTCAACGACCCGGATCTCGAGGACAAGCGGGACTGGTGGCTGGAAATCACCCTGACCGATGAGCTTCGACCTTCCGAACCGAAGGACAGGCTTCGCAGCCGCTTCAGCAATATCGTCCAGCTGAGACTTACGGCACCGGTTTCGTCAGGCCCGGGGATCCCGCCTGAGGAACTCGAAAGACTGGCCCGGTCAGATCCATCCGAACTCGTCGCGGCATTCCTGAAGGAAGTCCGCGGAGCTGGACCGAGCGTCGAGGAAGCAGCGCTGATTGAAGAGGCCCTAGACGAGAAGACCGCGGAAGAGGTCAACTCTTGAAGCTGCACCGACTTGAGATCACGGCGTTCGGACCCTACGCGAACAAAGTGGAGGTCGATTTCGACCTGCTGGATGAATCCGGGGTGTATCTGTTGACCGGCCCGACCGGTGCCGGCAAGACATCGATACTCGACGCGATTTCCTACGCGCTTTTCGGTGAAATCCCCCGGGACCGAAAGGATGCCAAGGTGGTCAGCGACCACCGTAACGTTGAAACTGTTCCCCGGGTGATGCTGGAGGCAACGATCGGTGGAGAGAGGATCCGGATCGTGCGGATCCCCCAGCATGAGCGGCCGAAGAAGACAGGAACCGGGCTGACCGAGCAGAGCAATTCGGTCGAGGTCAAGGTTCATCTCAATGGTGAATGGCAACCGGTCAGCGACGGCTGGAAAACCGGAAATGAAGAGCTGGCCAGACGGATCGGCATGACAGCCGACCAGTTCAACCAAGTGGTGATGCTCCCGCAAGGGGACTTCGAGCGGTTCCTGAAGGCGGACGTCAAGAGCCGGGAGGAACTACTAAAGAGGCTCTTTCCGGGAATCGATCTCGCCTGGATGCAGGATTGGTTCAAGACGCGAGCCCTTTCCGACCGCAACGCGCGAGAGGCAAAGATGAGGGAGATCGCCGACCGCTTCGAGCAGGTACGAACCATCGCCGTGGACCTTGCCGAGGGCGACGACGACCCGCTTCCGGATCCAGCCGAAGCCGGACCGGCGCTCGCCTGGATCGAGACCACCGATGCGGAACTTGAGAGGAGGTATGCCTACAAAGAGAAGCTTCAGCGGACAGCGACAGAAGCCGCGACAGCAGCAGAGGAAGACCTGAAAGCCCTAACCGATCAGATTGGCTTGATCGAGCAGAAGCTCAAGGCGGAAAAAGAACTGACTGAGCTAGAGGGCAAAGCCGCCTGGCGCAAGGAAACAACCTCCGAGATCGAAGCTGCCGGCAAGGCTGCCGGTGTACGGCTGCTGGCAGATGAAGCCAGGGAAAAGTCCGAATTTGAACGGTCCGCCCGCGAAGCTGTGCTCGGCCTTGAAGTTGACCTTGCGAAGTGTCCGTTGACCGAAGAACTCGAAGACAAGGCGCTGGACGAGGCCGAAGCAGAGTTTCGTCGACAGGCCACGACGATCGACAATTTCGAGAAGGAAGGTTTGCCTGAACGCCGCGAACTCTCCCGAAAGGTCGGTGAGCTCGAAGAGTCGCTCGCCGCGATAGCAGCGGAAGGTCCGGACAGTCCCAGGGGCAAAGCGGCTTCAGCGCTTGAAGGCGCGCGGGATTGCGAAGAGCAGGCGATGCGGCTCCTGATCGAGATCCGGGAAGCCCGAACCCGCAACATGGCGGCGACACTAGCCCAGGAACTGAAGGAGGGCGAACCCTGCGCCGTGTGCGGCTCGCTCGAGCATCCTTCTCCCGCTCATGAAGAGGGGCCGAAATTCACCATGCAGCAAGAAGAGACGGCCCAGAAAAGCGCGGAACTGGCGGCAACGGCAAGGGCCGAGGCCGACCAGGAGTTTCAGCGCCTTAAAGTCGAACAAGCTGAACGAAAGGTCAAGGAGGAGACCAGGCTGAAAGCCGACCGGGAACATCTTGAAAAGCTTGAAGCCCGGGAGATCAAGCTGGCTGCCGGCGCCGCATCGGTCGGCGAACGCCGGAAGGCACTCGAAGATGCCGCCGACCTGATCCGTGATCTCACTAACGCCCGGAACAGTGTCAACGAGCGCAGTGAGGCCGCGAAGAAGGCAACGGACAAGGCGCAAGTCGAAGCGGAGGCGAAGGGTTTCGGCTCAACCGAAGAGGCAGTTGTCGCGTGGCGCGAAGAGGCTGTCGTGAACCGTCTGAAGGAGGATCTCAACCAGCACGACAAGACTCTGGCGATCGTGACAAACCGGCTCGAACAACTTGCCGAGGTCGACACTTCAAAGAAAATCGACGCAGGACCGGCCAGGACAAAGGCTGCGGAAGCCGGATCAGCGCGCGACAGGATGACCGCCGAAGCCGGGGTCGCCCGCCGCAACCTGGACGCCTTCCGTTCTGTCACTTCGACCGTTGCCGGTCTGTACGGAGAACTTGCACCGTTGCGGAAGGCGGCAGCCATCGCGGATGAACTCAGCCGGATGACAAATAGCGACAACGAACGGAAAATGAAGCTGTCGATCTACGTCCTCGCGACCCGTCTGCGCCAGGTGATTGACGTAGCCAACCGCCACCTCCGGCGAATGTCAGACCAGCGCTACGAACTCATCTACTCGGGAGACCTGATCGGTCGCGGAGCAACTTCCGGACTGGGAATCGATGTCTTCGATGCCCACACTTCCGAGAACCGGCCCACGTCTTCGCTTTCGGGAGGCGAGAGTTTCTGGGCTTCGCTCGCCCTGGCACTTGGCCTGGCGGAGGTCGTCGCAACCGAGTCCGGCGGCAAATCGATCGACACTCTCTTTATTGACGAAGGGTTCGGAACCCTTGACCCTGGGAGCCTGGACAACGTGATCGACGTGCTTGATTCCCTCCGCGAAGGTGGCCGTTCGGTTGGCCTGGTCAGCCACGTCGAGGAAATGAAACTGCGGATCCCCGCCCAGATCCAGGTTACCCCGAGTCCTGACGGCTCGGATCTCGCCGTCACTACCGGCTGATTGTCCGGCCCTGATTCGGGGCTTGACTGGGGGTTTAGGGTGGGCGCATGAACACCGAGATTCGTCACAACCCGGGATTTGCCGTTGCGCGATGCACTCTCGCCGGGGGTGAGCAGATGAGAGCCGAGTCGGGGGCGATGGCCGCCACTTCGGCCGGAGTTGAGATCGAAGCCAAAGTCCAGGGCGGGTTGATGAAAGGCCTGAAGCGCTCGATGCTGGGTGGCGAATCTCTCTTCATGACCACTCTCACCGCCCCGAGCGGAGGCGGCTGGGTAGACGTCGCGGCCAACCTGCCCGGTGACGCCATGGTGCTGCCGGTCGGCGAGGAAATCTTCCTGACTCAGGGTGCATACCTTGCTTCCGACGCCACCGTTGACATCGACACCAAGTGGGGAGGTTTCAAGAACATCGGTGGCGGCGAGGGCGGCTTCCTGATCCGGGCCACCGGAAGCGGGGTCGTGGTCGCCTCCTGTTACGGGGCGATCGACCGGGTCGAACTGGCGGCCGGAGAACAGATCGTGGTCGATTCCGGTCATCTGGTCGCCTTTGAACCGAGCGTTCAGTACAAGACTCGAAAGGCTTCCTCCGGGATCATGAACACCCTGAAGAGCGGGGAAGGTTTCGTCATGGAATTCACCGGACCAGGTGTGATCCACACCCAGACTCGTGACCCCGGTTTTCTCGTCTCCTGGTTGACCGAGGTCCTGCCTTTCACCCGGTCCTGACCAGGAGGCCGGACGCGAAAGTCACTGGAACCCCGGATACCAAGGCGCCGGGTATGCCGAGATGGCGTCCGCAATGTCTTCCGAAAGGCATCACCCGGAAATCCCGGGTACAGAGTTCCGGCCGTACCTCTTAGCTGATGCCGTGCTCGAGCGCCGTCTTGACCTGGGCGTCGAGGGCGTTCAACCGGAA
>WPCI01007633.1_pt1 | contig 19153 bp, 22 predicted proteins | sample 5399871 | NCBI WGS metagenome assembly WPCI01 (sample SAMN12869469, study PRJNA574797) | sludge metagenome | isolation source: wastewater treatment of pH7 | place: China:Beijing | collected 2019-05-20 | reverse complement strand
ATAATAAAGTGTAACTTTAATCAGCTCTCATCAATTGGACATTTACAAGCAGCCCAACTCCCACCTAACTTCTTTGCCCCAGCCAAATTTTGAGATGGGAGTTTTACTGCCCACAATAGCGAGAGAAATCCTTTTAGCTTTAAAATGAATCTCTCACTTCCATATTCTATTGATTCTTCTTTTCATTCCCTTGCTGGTGGCCTCTATTTTCTTGTTGAGACCCCCTACCATTATTCCCTTGCTCGTTTCCGTCATTTTCTTTCTGGGATCCTCTTCCATTGTTCCCTTGCCCATTTCCATTATTTCCTTGTTGTGATTCTCTTCCGTTGTTCCCTTGCTGATTCCCATTATTTCCTTGTTGTGATTCTCTTCCGTTGTTCCCTTGCTCGTTCCCATTATTTCCTTGTTGAGACCCTCTTCCGTTGTTCCCTTGTCCATTTCCATTATTCCCTTGTTGTGGTCCTCTTCCGTTGTTCCCTTGCCCATTTCCATTATTCCCTTGTTGTGACCCTCTTCCGTTGTTCCCTTGCCCATTTCCATTATTTCCTTGTTGTGATTCTCTTCCGTTGTTCCCTTGCTGATTCCCATTATTTCCTTGTTGAGATTCTCTACTGTTATTCTCCTGTTGATTCCCTCTATTTTCTTGCTGAGATCCTCTTCCATTGTTTTCTTTTATTTGCTTCGATGGCTGTCCCTCTGTTTTCTTTTGTTCTTTCTGCTCTTGCTTTTCATATTTTTTTTCTTTTACAGGAGATAAATCCATTGATGCATCAGGAGATGACTCCGGCTGTGATTGCACCTCTTCTTCATTTTCCACCGGATTAGGCGGCGTGGCAGGAGGAGTAAGCGATTTGTTTTTCTCATTCTCTTGCTTTATATAGACACCTGTGCCAATTCCAGATTTTCTAGCATTCTCTCGTACTTGCATCGTGCTACTTTGATATTCAACTGTAATATGTTTTAACTCATATTCTTTCTTCAATTCTTTCATTGCCTTTTCTAACTGTGGTTCTAGCGCCTTGTCCTTTGCAACAGCTGTTAGCATAACTTGCTTATCTTTCGTTAAATACTTATCCTCTTGACTTTGCTTTATAATAGTCCGTATTACTTCTTGCAATTGTTTATTTTCCCATTGCTTCAATTCTTTTAAAATACGCCTTCCATCATCATTACAAGCCTGCAAATCTATAACACGAAAATCCTTTGTTACGCTCACCTCTAAACTTGGATTTATATCAACTGAGACGTAAGCAAATACTTTTTCTTCTGGTTGGTTGTAGAAAAACAGCACTGCAAATAGAAAACAAGCAACAAGTATTGATGCAGGTTTTAAAAAGGAAGGGATCGAAAAATACGATGCTTTTTGTTCTTGCTCATCAAATGAGATTTCCTCCCCGATCATGCAAGAATCCCCTTTTCTTTTACACGTAATAAACTCTCCATTTGGTGTTAAAACAACTACGCTATGCTTTTTTATATCCATCACAATTCCTTTATTCATCATGCTTTTCCCCTCTTATGTAATCCAGAATATATGTATAGTTGTTTGCAAAAATAATACACATTGCAATAATGTATTTTCTATGTCGTTCCAACGTTTTACGACTTACCCTAACACGCGGTTCGATATGTTTAAGCGGTAACTTTTTCTTTCGGAACAGCTCTTCCATCATTTCCTCTTCTTTTATAATAATTTTTACAATTTCTATTAAGTGCTCACGCGTATCACGATGCTTAGGAGATTCTTTAGCAAGCTCTGAGAATGTGATTTTAAACTCAGCTAGCACACTTTGAAAATGAAGAATTTCCTCCTTACGGTTACTATTTTCCATCTCTTTCATATACTCCGTAAGCGACACTTGCATTTCTAACATTTCCTCTTGCTCATCTTCTTTTAAAAAGACAAAGTTATGTTTAGACTCCTTACGTATATAGTCAATTACATCTCTTTTTATAAGAAGATCAGCAAACGCTAAAAAGGATTTTCCTTTTGTATAGGAATACTGTTCAATTGCTTCGTTAAACGCAAACAATCCAATGCTATATTCATCATCCTGTTCTGTAATATATCGGCGGCAGACAGATGAAATTGATTTTCTAATAAAAGGCTGATACTGTACGATAAATGCTTCTTTATCTTCTTCGTTGTTTTGTATGTTACATACGATATCTTCTATTTTCGGTTTTCTTAAGATCTTCATTACTAAACTCAACACTTGTAATCTCCCAGCCTCCTTCAAATAGCAAAATGGCCACTACACAAGTGACCATTTAACCAGATTTTCTTGGTACTTTTCTTCGGTCTTGTTTTCTTGCTGTTAGTTATATTTTTAGAGTCTAACGTTTTCTTAATGATTTTTCCTTTTCTCTCGGCACTACAGTTAGGTTTGTATTTTTATCTACTTTCTTATTTTCTACCGTTCGTTTTGCTTATTCTTTTTCTATTTTATCTGCAATCCTTGAATAACTCTCCTCTATACCATTGGTAATTTCATCCTTTTATTTTGGATGCCCACCTAATCTAGTAATTTTATTAATGCTTCTATATTCTTTCATAGTCATTTTTCTTCTATTTATTTTCTTCACTATACATATTCGGAGGAATACATAGTTTTATGGGGGTCAAAAAATATTTTTATAAAAAAATACATATTTATTTCAAAAATAAAAACCACCAATTTGAAAAAGGATAATCAAATTGGTGGTTTTCTTATAATATCTATTAAATTAAGTTGGATTCTCATTATATCTAAAAAAGTACTAGCTATCCTCTTCTGATTTTCTCCATTTTTATCTTTCTTGGTTATCATAATATGTCTTATCTGCGTATTTTCTATCATTTCCTTTTAGATAAGCTAAAATTACTTTTGGATTTTTAAGTAAAGTCCAGTCTCCATATGTATCAAATCTTCTGCATGAAGTTATCATTCCATTTTTAATAGTACCGAATTTCTTATTATTTTTCTTTCCCCACTCTTTTAAACGTTTAGCGAAATCTGCATCTTCTGCCATAAGCATGTTTTCATTAAATCCGTTGATTGCCATAAAATCTTTTCTATAGCACCAAAAAATCCCTACAGATATAGCTCCGTACTTAAAAAGTAAGGGGATTATGATTAACATTGCGGAGAGAAATATTCCTAAAGATATTCTTTCAAACTTCCCATTTACCCCACCACCAATGTATTTACCTGAAGCTAAATATGTATCTACATTAGACAACATAGACTCTGTCATTATGGTATCAGCGTCTATAGTGACGATTATTTCTCCATTAGCTATTTTAGCCCCTGCATTTCGAATTTTAGATAAGTTTTTATCGTTATTTTTCAATGTAACACAATTATAAGATTTTGCTATTTCCTCTGTTTTATCTGTACAACGATTTAAAACAACTATAACTTCCGTTTGCTCTTTATATGCCTCTGATGCCTTTGCAATTGAATCTAAACATTTTCTAATGTACTTTTCTTCATTATGCGCAGGAATTATAATAGAAAACTTCACATCTTTTTTCAAATTAACTCCTGAAGATTCGTTTGTCTCAGTCATAATATTCCCCCCTTATTTTATAAGGTAAATATCTACTATACATAAATTATATTAATATTTATTAGGTTATATTATAGAAACTGACGGTAAAGAGGCTCTTACTGTCGACGTTCAAAAGCAAGACGTACAGCAAGCCCCGTTAAAACACTTGCCATAAGCCAACGCTGTACTCGTAGCCACGTCGGGCGTGTGCCAAACCATTTTGCAATTTTACTTGCTGTACATACAATTACAAGGTTAACCATAAAGCTAACAGTGATTTGCGTAAGCCCCAAAACTGCACCTTGAAAAAGCAACGATCCCTTCTCTGGATCTTCAAATTGAGGTAGAAGTGATACATACAAAATAGCAATCTTTGGATTCAGAAGATTCGTCATGAGTCCCATCAGAAATAATTTCCTTGGTGGCTCATTAGAAATCATACGAGGTTCCATAATAGATGTAGCACCCGGTTTAATCGAATTCCAGGCGAGCCAGAGTAAGTAAGCAGCACCTGCCCACTTTACTGCTTCATATACAGCGGGAACAGCAACGAATAGAACTGTAAGTCCAAACATAGTTGCGATTATATAGATTACAAATCCGAGCATGATGCCCAATAAAGAAATAAATCCCGCCATACGTCCTTGCGTAATGGAACGGGAAATGAGGTAAATCATATTAGGCCCAGGTGAACAAACCATGCTAAGCGAAACAATTGCAAAAGCTACCAATGTACTCAAGCTGACCATAAACCTTCCCCCTTTATTTTACATAAAATTTCCTATTGTACATTTTATCATGATTGAGGAGAGAAAAGATTAATATAAAACGATGCAGCTAAGTAATATTATCGGATCGAATGTATTGTAATCACATACTTCTCATTCTCTTAAGTAAGGATCTAAGAGTACCTATCCATAGAGCTACTAAAACCACTACAAATAAAGCTAAACAACATGTGATATTTCGAATCCATTTTTGTATATCACCAAAATACCTTTCTATAAATATAGCGTTGATAGTAAGCATAAGAAATAAAACAAAGAAAGGCAGCGAGGTATAGGTCCATTTTTATCTTCATGGCTGGAATTATACCCCTTACCAAACTTCTAAATGAAATGTATAGCTGAGTAGTTACCTTATTTTTCAAAAAAACATTCTGATTATTTCTTTTTCACTTCTTCTACAAATTCCCATGTCTCTCCGTTATCTTTTGATTGATAAAGTGCACTACTATCGCCATTGTAGTCTCCATCTGCCCCTTGTCCAACTAACATATGAAAAACCCCATCTTTCTCATATGGCATACTAGGTGAATCAAAAGGACTTATTGTGGACTGTGTATGATCTAATTTCACTTCATGCGGCGGATATTCTACCTTTTTAAAAGATACTCCCCCATCATCTGTGCGATATAACTCTCCTTCATTACCAGAAGGCCTAATTGCTCCTAAAAACCCAAGTTTATCATTTATAAAAGTGATTCCTGATACACTACCAATCCCCCCATTAAATGGGTCTGGATTGATAACCTCCCATGTTTTCCCTTCATCACTAGTCTTGCTTAATGAATAAAAGGCGCTCCCTAATGCTTTATCTGTCATATTTAGTTTATAACCAACTTCTTTCGATAGGAAAAACTGTTCTTTTTCATTCTTTAAATCTTGTTGTTTCTTCTCTTTAAGCATATCTTCTTTTGGAGGCGTCTTTGATTTACTCCAACTTGCGTCACTTATTAAATTATATCTAGCAGGGACTAGCTCTTGCTCTTTTCCAGGGACAAATATAGATACAGTATATCCAATGATATCAGAAGCTGCTTTTTTAAGACTCTGCCCCTTACCATCCTCAGTAATATTAATAATTCCCTCTGTATTGGATCCCCAATTTCTTTTTCCATAATAAATCAACCCATACTTACTTTCATTCCATTTTCTAACCGTTTGCTTAACTGGAATCGCCTTAACCGTTTCAATTAAAGGTTCTACTAATTTATCATCATTATAATCAGGCTTTGCGTATCCGTCTCGTATTATAGTAATATCTTCTGACTTCTTCTTATTATAAGAGATTAAATAAGTTTCTTCTTTCCCATCATCATTTTTCCCATAAACAAATGTATCAAACGCTGTGATTGTTCCATCTGAATGAAATGTAAGATCAAAATCAGTTGCCATATACAATTTCTTTGGCAAAGGATATTTTTTATTTATATCTTCAAAAATACCTTCTACTCCAGACTTATATATATTATTATGTTTAAGTTTAACTGACCTTTCATGTTTTAACTTTTCTATAAACCATGCCAATTTACCATTGTAATTTATTGCACTTTTATAAATCTGCATCCCATAAAATGATGTAATTGCAACAATAATGATAATAGAAATGGATCTCCATGCTATTGAATTTGTTAATTTTTTAGATTCATATTCTCTATTTTTTATCACCCGCATTGTAGTAAATGTAGTTATGGATATAAAAAGTACTATACATAATAACAAAATGTAAATATTATAATTCATTCTTCCGTACTTACAGTATAAGGCCAACTCATAACAAAAAATTCCGTATACAATTATTAGTATTGGATTTGTTACTAATGACAGAAGTATCCTTTTTGTATTTTCTCTAAATATAGAAACCACCCCTAATTACATGAATTACTGATATTAAGTATACTTTATTGTAAAGTAACAAAAAAGCTATTTAATCTTGCCGCAAAAAATACAATAGACATCTTTCTATTAAAGCCGTTTACAAATCTAGTTGTTTCATAGACAATGGATTTTTGAGTGAATACTAAAGTTGCTTCATTTATATGAATTACAAATCCAAGCATGATGCTTAATAAAAAAATAAATCCTGTCATACGCCCCTACGTAATGGAATGAGAAATAAGATAAATCAAAATAGGCTCACCATACTAAGTGAAACAAGCGCAAAAGCTAGCAAAGTACTCAGGCTGACCGTAAACCTTCCTTCTTTATCTTACATAAAATTTCCTATTGTACATTTTATCATGATTGAGGAGAGAAAAGATTAATATAAACCGATGCAGCTAAGTAATATTATCGGATCAAATGTAGTGTAATCACATATTTCTCATTCTCTTAAGTAAGGACTAAAAATAACCTATCCATAGAGCTACTAAAACCACTACGAATAAAGCAAAGCAACATGTAATATTTCGAATCCACTTTTGTATATCATCAAAATACTTTTCTATAAATGCAGTGTAAATAGAAAGCATAAGAAGTAGCACAATGAAAGTAAAAGATCCCAATTTATCGTTAAACTTTTCATTAGTAAATGTACTTACATGAAGGAATAGAAAAACAAACGTTACTATGAATAGCTCAAATAGCCTTTTTTTATTCACCCCACCACCACCTTACAGTAATTCCCTTTCATTCCATTTTATCAGAACATACTGTGTAGCAGCACATGAATATTATATTCATGTTAAAAAGGCCAACAATCCAAGATTGTTAGCCTCTAATTTCCATATTCGCACCTTTTATCACTTTACTTCCTAACAACAGGAATCCACATTTCACCAAATACTAAGCCATTTCTCTGCCCCATTTCAACCGTTGTATTCGGTCCACCAACATAGGCAAAATCCTTTGCTTCTGGTAAAGCTTGACCGAAGCCGATGCCAGTAAGCTTATTACTTAGCTCTTCAGCCGTTTTGTCTTCCCCTTTCACTACTAAGTATTCTCCCCTCGGAAACTGAATCACTCTAGATTCTTATTCTATTTGTGCTTCTGTCATTACACCCGCATAATACATCATTTTGTTATTCACCGCTTCGCTCACGGAAAAAATGTATTCATTTGTAGCTAAAGCTTTTAAAGTGTCCAGCCTTCCATCTTCTTTAACAGCCGACCAAAAGTCTTCCTTTTCTTTATTTATTCCAGCAAAGTCTGTGTATTCACTCTTAATTTCAGTTCCAATACCTAACACAATAAAGCTATCTTTTTCTTCTATAGTATAATTTTTCATGTTCAAAACCTGCCTCTTTTTTTATTAATCAAACGATTTATCTTTTCATCTGATACGTTTATAATACCTTTAAACCATGTCAAAAAATGATACTGTTTAGGAGACTAAAATGAAAAAAGTTGAACGGATTAATACAATGATGCGGTATATCAACAACCGCTCTCACTTTACAATTTCTGAAATTATACAAGAATTTAACATATCACGGTCGACAGCTATTAGAGACATTAGAGAAATTGAAGCTATGGGAATGCCACTTGTCGCTGAAGTTGGGAGGACCGGGGGATATTTTGTTATGCACAACTCTATCCTGCCCGTTGTTCGCTTTACTGATAATGAAGTGAAAGCTCTTTTTATTGCCTTTATGGCTACGAGGAATCAACAACTTCCCTACCTAAAGAGTCGTCAATCTTTAGCCGAAAAACTACTAGGACTCATCTCAGAAACCCAGCAAGATGATCTCGTTCTTTTAAATCAACTCTTGCTTTTCCAAGGGACTAACCCTCATAATCCCGATCTACTTGAGCTTTCTGATCTCCCCCATCCTATGTTAGAAAAACTCATTCAAATCCTTCTTTTGGATAACCATTTATTGATTACTATGAAAGAAGATGAAGAAATCAAGACTTATCCAATTTATCTATTGCACCTTTATCAAGAAAAAAGCCATTGGATCATTGAAGGGTTTGACTTAAAAAAAGAAAAGAAGATGATGTTTCCTGTCGATGATCTCATTAATATCGAACCATACACGACGAACAAAAGGCTAAATAAGAAAAAGATTTTAGAAAAACTAAGTAAGAAGGACGAAATAATCAACTTGGTACTTGAACTTGGACCAAAAGCAATTGCCCAGTTCAAAAAATACCATCCTTTAAAAATTTCAATATCTTATACTAATCCTTACCAATCCACAGCCATTTTACAAACTTTTATCAATGTTAACAATCCCGATGAAGTGACGGAAATAATAAATTGGCTGCTTTTTCTAGGGAAGGATATTAAAATCAAAGAAATACCCGATGAAGTATTAGCAGATTTACAAAAACGAGTGTGCTTATACATTCCATAAGCAGTGAGCCTCAAATATTAAGCTTTATCACTGGATAATTATCCTATTTTTAAATACCATTTCATTTACTACAATGAGAGCATGATAAATAATAAAAGCACGGAAAATCTCCCGTGCTTTTCTAGATATATATTATTCCTGAAGGTTTCGTTTATCACGTTTCTTACCCTAACTGACGTTTAAATGCTTTACTGGCGAAAAAGTAAGAGATGACCATTATACCTACGCACCAAGCGAGCGCAATCCAAATATCGTTTCCAACAGTTCCTTCATATAAAAGAGCACGAATCGCATTCACGATTGAAGTTACAGGCTGATTCTCTGCAAACGCACGAACAATTTTTGGCATCGTTTCGGTAGGCACAAAGGCCGAACTAATAAATGGAAGAAAAACTAGCGGGTACGAGTAAGCAGTCGCCCCTTCCATAGACCTCGCTTTCAATCCTGGAATGATAGCTAGCCATGTTAGCGCCAGCGTAAACATCCCAAGTATCCCAGCTACCGCGAGCCAATCTAGAATATTAGCACTGGAACGGAAACCCATTAAGAGTGCAACAAGAATAACCACCACGATAGTAAGTACATTAGCAACTAGAGAGGTTAAAACGTGAGCCCACAATATGGATGAGCGCTTAATAGGCATCGTAATGAAACGTGCCATCAGCCCACTCTTTACATCCGTAAAGAGTCGCACGGAAGTGTAAGCTACACCGGATGCGATAGCCATTAGCAAAATTCCCGGCAATAAATAATTAACGTAGTTTTCCGTTCCAGTTTTTATTGCGCCGCCAAACACGTAGACAAATAATAGCATCATCATAATCGGTGTAATCGCTACTGTAATAATTGTATCCGGACTGCGCATAATGTTACGCATTAAACGACCTAGTAATACACCTGTTTTACTTTTCATTTACATCCCCTCCTTTTTACCGATAATCGCAAGAAAGATTTCTTCCAATGTCGGTTGCTTTTCGATATACTCTACTTTTGCTGGCGGGAACATCTCTTTTAGTTCAGCAAGAGTACCTGTCGTAATAATTTTTCCGCCATGCAAAATAGCGATACGGTCTGCCAGTTGTTCTGCTTCCTCCAAGTACTGAGTCGTAAGCAAAATAGTTGTACCGCTACCAGCAAGTTCCTTGACTGTATCCCACACTTCGATTCGCGCTTCAGGATCAAGTCCAGTCGTTGGTTCGTCAAGAAAAATAACTGCTGGCGCCCCAATCAAACTCATCGCGATATCAAGCCGGCGCTTCATCCCGCCTGAATACTGATCTGCCCTTTGGTTTGCCGCATCAGTCAGGCTAAATCTTGCAAGTAGATTGTCAGCAACTTGAGCGGGATTGGAAACACCACGTAATTTGGCGATCATTATCAAGTTTTCCCTCCCAGTCAGCATACCGTCTAAAGCTGCGAACTGCCCTGTCAAACTGATACTTTGACGAACATGATCTGGTTGACTCTGTACATCAAATCCACAAATACTTACTTCACCGCTATCTTGCTTCATTAGTGTCGAAAGGATGTTGACCGTTGTCGTCTTTCCCGCTCCATTTGAGCCTAGCAGCGCGAAAATTTCTCCACGCTGCACCTCAAAATCTACCCCTTTTAAAACTTCCTTATCTTTAAAGGATTTTTTCAAGCCTTTTACAGAAATCACTGCATGACTCATACTTTTTTCCTCCCTATAAAAATGTTTTGCGAAGACTATTTATTTACCTCTATCTATTTAGTATCACTGATATTCTGTATTACTTAGTACCGAGTTAAAAATATAACTGAATAGCTATGATGGCAATTCATATGTGTAACCAGCTAATCAGTCGGTACTAATTATTCCATTTATTTTTTTCTCAATTTCTTCATAATACTTTCATTCAAATCTTCACGATACTTGGAGACGTAAGTTTTAGCATTTGCCACTAGTTCGTCAGCAAAGGAAGCCACGTCATCCCCAGTAATGTCAAGCACTTGTCTTCCTTCCGCTGCACCCGCTTCGAACAAATCGATTAATTCATACTGTATGTGTAACATATCCATCCCGTTACCCGCTGAAAAATTCCACATGTAGTTTTGAATTTTCTTAAATACAAATTGGTAGTCCTCTGGCAGAGCCTCTACTCGTGCCATCATCATTTTGTACTCTTTTTTATCACCAATTAACTTTTTGAACATTTCTAACATCTTATTTTCCTCCTTTTTTATAAAACCGAACAAGAAATTTCCAAAGTATCGGCCGGAACATTTTATCTTATGAACCTATTTTGACTTCAAGACGTTAATTTTTGACGATACAAAATCCCATTTTTCCCAAAACAATTCAAGCTCCTGGCGGCCTTCTTCATTTAATGAATAAAACTTACGAGGCGGTCCCATATCTGATGGTTTCTTTTCAATATTCACAAGCTTTTTCTTCTCTAATCGTACGAGGATGGTATACACCGTACCTTCCACAACTTCGGTAAACCCAAGATCATTCAGGTGGCGGGTAATCTCATAGCCATACGTTTCACGGCGACTAATGATTTCCAGTACACACCCTTCCAGTGAACCTTTCAGCATTTCAGTTAAATTTTCCATGTCCTGATCCTCCTTTACCCCCTATTCTGTCTGACTTATATTTAGTATCACAGAGTACTAAGGCGAATTTTTTACTGAACAGTTTTTGTGAATCTGAACTATTCAGTATCACTTATTACATCTACATTGTATGACTAAGTAGTTATGGATGTCAACTTTATTTTCAAAAAAATTAAAAATCCGCTTTACCCTAACCGGATACAGCCTACTTTTTTTATTGTAAGGACCATCACACTAGCAAAACAGAACTGATTCAAAGTGTAATTTAAATCAGCTCTGTTTTATTGTTTTTATACCGATATATCTTGTTTTTTCACGATACAAATTGTTTCTCACTACCATTCCCATTGCATATAAAGCATAAAGGCAAGTGCGGTCAGAGAAAATTTCCAGAGATTATCCGTACATGATACGAGCCCCTAAAATACAATTCTGTTAGAAATCTGTTCTCTATATTCTCTTTTATTTTATTTCTGATAGTTGATTAGCAACACTATCTAAAAATTTTTCTACCTTTTCTTTTGATGTATCCGGCGCATGATAACCGATCGTAACTGTAAGCCTTCCATTATAAGAGCTTGCTCCCATTGAAAAGAATGGTGTATACATAATAGGTGATGCCATATACCCGTCCTCAGCTTGAATTTGACCAAACTGAATAGGTTCCTCAGCAATCACTCCCAAATTTGTCAGTAATGGCAACGCCATCCCCATCTGTACAGCCTGTTCATATTGCTGATTATACATTTCCTTCACTGTAGATAGCTTCATTTCTGCCAGTAACTCCATTCCTGCTGCTGAAGAAAGACCTGGATTTTGAGACTTTATTTTATCCATTGATTGTTTAACTCGAACAAGAGTCTGCTTAAATGTTTCATCGTCTTCCATTTTAATCACTGGCATTTCCATACCGGATAAGTTGCAAATAGCACCAGTTGTATTATTAGGCAGATATCGACGTAAATCAATTGTCAAACCAATCATTTTTTCTGCAGTACGAGGTTCTGCATACACAGTGAAATGTGATAAAACTCGGAAGTAAGCAGTCATGATTACATCATTCAAGGTAACCTGTTGTGCTTTTGTCCATTGGGTTAAACGTAGAGTTTGCTTATGGCTCAATCGCCGTACGGACATTTGGGGAAATTTATTTTTGTTAGGTTGAGATGGAAAAGACCATAACGATGCCTGTTGTTCTTGGTTAGGACGATACGCACTTTTTATGTCCGATATTCCAGCGTATTTGAATACATGTGATTGATCTCGACAACTCTCATTTCCCTCATCAAATTCCTTTATAATTTGCTTCTTAGACCGTCCCAATGAAAGGTGAGTATATATTGTTCCAAGCAATTTTATATATTCCTTGACTCCTGCACCATCTGAACATAGATGAGACAATTTCACAACTAACATATCTATTGTAGTGCCCCGTAATAATTTCGTTTGAACCATAGGCCCCTGAATACGATCACCAGGTTCCTTAATAAAATCTATTGCCATTATTTCAAGTTCTTGATTATTTCCTTCTGCAAAAAAGCAAATAGATGAGTTAGTGTCAGATGAATGTTCCTCCCAGTAAGGAATATCATTTTCTACAAACCGGCTGTTCAAAACTGGTTGCAATTGCAACGTTATCCTTACTGATTCTTCAAGTATTTCCTTGGATATACCTACAGGAAAATAAAGAACTGCATTAATTTGTTGATCTGCAGAATAAAGACCTAATACATAATTCATTCGATCTTGTGGTGTTACTGAATACTTTCTTTTCTCCATAATTCCGTCCCCCTTTAGGACTTTTTGTATAACCCTATTTTCCATATGCTTGTAATTTTTCTAGTCATTTTTCTTCAAGAGCTAATAACGCTTATTTTTCGAATTTTTAACGAAATCATCTTCTCCGTATTGGTTTCATTCTTTTTACAGGTGATATATTCATTATTTTATTGTTATCAACACTGCCCAACCTTACAATAAAACCAAACAAAAATAAATTAAGTTTACATATACATAAACATTTTATTATAACGTCTATAAATTATCAATACAGCAAATAAATCATTTTTATGTCTGTCAATAAAAAACAATATATTCAAGGTCCACTTCATAATAAAAGATTGATGTGCATGTAAATGTACCCATATCACTTTCAAAATAAGAATGAGAATTTTTTCAACAAAAATAAGATGCAGTTATTGATTTTACAGTAAAAAAAGCCCCTCCATTTTGAAAATGCGCAATCAAAATGAGTAGGGCTATTTCCAATTTAAATTTTATAAAAGAATGATTATCATAAATAATATTTTACTTTTTAGTCTACCTTATTATTTTCAATCCATTTTCCTAATAAATGAATGGATTTTATTCCTATAATTTGAGGTGGTATCGTTGGTTTTTAAAAATAGAAAGCTTATTTTCAAATCAAATGAAAAAGAGGTAAAATTATAGATATTCATGTAGAAATTTCGTTTTGGGGATACTTAAAATCTTAAGGTGATGGGCATGTGGTGTTATACTTTAAAAGCTCTATAAATTTTATAGATATAGCGATTTTCTTTATTAATAATCATTTGTATGTGCGTTTACTCACACACATACAAATGATTTATAAAGCCACAATTAAGTGAAAACATCTTTTCCGTTACGATAACATCATAGCCATGTCTTCTGCTGCATTTGTAATTAGTTTTAAACCAAATGTTTCTTGTAATACATCAAGCACGCCAGGTGAAATAAATTCAGGAGCCTTTGGACCGATGCGAATATCTTGAATTCCAAGACTAAATAGCCCGAGTAAAATGGCAACCGCTTTTTGTTCAAACCATGATAGCACAATACTTACTGGCAATTCATTCACTTCACATTGGAAAGCATCAGCTAATGCAGCTGCTATTTTCACTGTAGAAATGGAATTATTACATTGTCCTAAGTCGATGTAGCGCGGAATCTCGGTACCAGGTACAACACCGTAATCCACATCATTAAAGCGGAATTTCCCGCAAGAAGTTGTTAAAATAACTGTTTCTGACGGAAGTGACGTTGCTAATTCACGATAATATTCTCCACCTTTTCCCGGTGCATCACAACCGGCAATAACAAAGAAACGCTTTATCTTCCCCTCTTTTACTGCATTAATAATTTCCGGAGCTAATGATAATACTGTATTATGATGAAACCCTGTTACTAACTGTTCATCCGACTCCATATGTACTTCTGAAAGTTCTAGTGCTTTTTGAATCAATGGTGTAAAATCATCATTTTCAATTTTTTGTACACCCTCTAAACCTGCAATGTCATATGAAAAGAATCGATCAGAGTATAATCCTTTAATTGGCATAACACAGTTCGTTGTAGCTAATATGGCACCAGTAAATTTTTCAAAAAGGCGTCTTTGATCATACCATGCCTTACCGATGTTTCCTTTTAAATGTTTATATTTTTTCAGTTGCGGGTATCCGTGTGCTGGTAGCATTTCAGAATGTGTATAAATATTAATGTCTTTTCCTTCTGTTTGCTTTAATAGTTCTTCTAGTGCAAATAAATTATGGCCCGTAACTACAATTGCTTTACCTTCTACACGATTTTGTGTAATTTGTACAGGTTCTGGCACACCAAAATGATTCGTATGTGCCTCATCTAATAATTCCATCACCCGTAAAGCTGATTTCCCCACTTTCATAGCCATATCAATATGCTCTTGTTCGTTAAAATTAGAATTTGTTAATGTCATATATAAAGCTTCTTGTGTTGTAGCATCTACAAATCCATCCGTATACCCTAGCTGAGCAGCATGTGTGCGATAAGCTGCAATTCCTTTTAGCCCAAACACAATCGTATCTTGTAGACTCGCAATCGTTTCATTCTTGCCACAAACACCCATTACTTTACATCCGCCTGTTGGCGTTTGTTCACATTGATAACAAAACATATCATCCCACCCTCTCCCAATCATTCATTACACCTTAAGCATAATACCCATTGAAAAAAAGTGATGTGATATCAATCACAATAATATATAAAGATTTGTGACAGTTCATATTGTTGACATAATATTTTTATTGACACTAAAAAACACATTAGTGTGCACACACCTTTCGATACTTTTAAATAGCTAAATAATTAATTTGGAGAAATATATACAACAAAAAATTTTTTTGAATCCCTTATACAAATAATTGCAATTCATCTCATATGAAAATAGCGTATTTTTTATTTTAAGGAACTATCATTTTTTTATTAAAGCCTTCATTGTAAACCTCTTTATTTACAATACATTTACACTATCTTAACATTACTTACATTATTTATATGATATATTTATATAGAAGCTACTTAAGAAATTTCATATACATTTTATCTTTATGATCTCTAATCTAATCAATAAAAAGATCATGTTATATTTTTATAACAGGGGTGAATTACGATGACTGAAACTTTAAAAACACTTATAATGCTTGATGCTACTTACGTTGTTATTGCAATTATGACAGTACTAGTATTTGTATACTTGGAATTAAAATCTCAGTAATATATGCTGACGTAATCGACAGATTCAGCATTTAAATATAGTTAGAAGAAAGAAAGGAGAAAATTATTTCTCCTTTCTTTTGTATTTCTACAATTTCTTATTTTAATAAATCCAATGTATGTAAAAGTAATCCCTTGTCTCCTACTTCTCCATGACCAGGTACTACCGAATTTATATTTCCATATCGCTTCAGCACATTCTCAATCGATGTAGACCATTCATTTACATACGCATCCGCAACATTTCCTAAATCTTTAGCTTCCGCAGATTTTACTAAACAGCCTCCAGCTAAAATTTGATATTGTGGCAACCAAACAACAATATTATCTTCTGTATGTCCTTTCCCTGGATAGAACGTTTCTACTTTTGTATTGCCAAACTTCAAACTCGTAATTATTTGTAAATCTCCAAGCGGCTCTTCATATCCACTGTTCTTTGCTAGTTCTGCGGTTAATGCTGTACTATGCGCTTTAATTCCTCTTTCTTTCAACGTTTTTATTCCGCCAATTCGATCAGCGTGCGCATGTGTAATAATGACATCCGTTATGCGCTTCTGAAATTTCTTTTCTACCATTTCTATTAGTTCCTTCGTTAATTTGTTATCCCAAGAAGAATCAACAAGCACTAGTCCTTTAGCAGTATTAAGAACTAGACCGTTCGAAGGAACTGCTTCTCCATTAAAATAACCTAACTCCGTATGAACCCATACATTCTTGTTTAACTGAGATATTGAAATGGTTCCCGTCTCATTTTTTATTACTGTTTTCTCTACCTTTTGTGATGCTTGTACAGAAGAAATTGTGCTAACAAATTGAATTGTTCCTAGTAAACCTACACATAATCCTACTTTTAACAACGTATTCTTTTTCATGTTATCAACCCTTTCTTTCAAGCTAAATAGTTATTACCTATATTAGACAATTTATCTCAAATGTTTGTTCCATCTTCATTTGCATACTTTTATGTAATTAACAAAAAAGCGTACAAAATTTTGTACGCTTTAAAACTTAATCTTTCATTCCATAATTCTCAAACTCTTCCTCATTCCCATAAAATACATTCAAATCAATATACTTTTCTTTTCCATTATAACCGCTTAATCTCCCGCGGTTCGTGTATTGCCAAAACGTCCATTTTCTCTCATCAGATAAACTCGGTTTTGTAAGAACACTACGAATCCATATATTACATTTTGGATACGCATCCTTTATATATAAATCATACGCCTCTTGCGTTGCATACAATATTACTTTCTTATCGTAATGTTTTTCTAGCATTTCAATCATGACCGCCAACTCTTTCGTAACATCTTCACGCTTAGGCGGATTATCTTTTTTGTTAGCGTAAAACTCAACATCAATCACGGGTGGCAGTGCTTGTTTATATTTTGGAACAGTTCGTATAAATTGCTCTGCTTGTGTTTCACCCTTACTATCGAAACTAAAAAAATGATACGCTCCGATGCGCATATCTGTCTTATTCGCATTCCTCCAATTTTTCGAAAAGTACTCATCCACAAACGAACTTCCTTCAGTCGCCTTTATAAACGCAAACTTCATATTTTGCTTTTCCAACTCTCTCCAATCTATATCCCCTTGATACGATGCGACATCTACACCTTTTATTTCATACTTATCAGCACTTATTTGATTCGGAATGAATATGCCTTGAAAAACTAAGTAAACGACAACACTTATTACACTAATTAAAGTAAAGATTCCTCCTATAAAAAGCTTCTTTTTCATTCATATCACCCATCTTTACAAATTAAAATTCTACTTACCATTCACGCTTTTTATTAATTTTCATTTTTTCTTTAAACGCCTTCTCTAAATCAATATTTAATTTATTTGCTAAATCACATACATTCCAAATTACATCAAACATTTCTAAACTGATTTCTCTTTTCGCATCTTGTATTGTATCACGCTTTAATATGACTTCCGCTAATTCACCTAATTCCGCCATCGTATATATCGTACGCTCTTCAATTGTTGTATCTTGAAATCCTTTTTCTTTACTGAAATTTGATACATACCTATGAAACTCCACAATATTCATACTTAATCTCCCCTCATTACCAATACTCCATTTTTCTATTACACTTAAAACCAAATTTATATTTTGTTAAATTATAACATTCGGACTATAATTTATTTATAGCCCATTAACGGAGGTGTTTGCAATGACTCTCTTCGCTTCACCAACATTATTTATAGTAGCAATCATTTCATTTGCACTAGCTTATTTCATCGGAGTAAAGCAGTACACTTGGCTCTTATCAGGATTCAACGAACGCCGCGTGCCTGATAAAGTGAAACTATCAAAAATAGTAGGTCTTTATAATTTAATTGCTGGTGTCATTGCGACAATCGGTAGTGTCTTCACTACGCCTAATGTCACAATCGTTATTCCTATCATTATAATTGGACACTTTATTATCGCCGCTTATGTAAATACACGCATGGTGCAGTGAAAAAAGATCACCCAAATGGATGATCTTTTTTATAATTTATTAACATATTGCTTCGCTTCTAGTAAGGAAAAACCAAAAGCTTCTCTTACTCTCTTAACTGCTGTAACTTTTTTGCCTTCTTCTACAAGCTGGCGTAGTTCTTTATTAATTTCAGGTTCTCTTTCTACAATTCCCATTTCTTTCGTAATTAATTGTAATCTATCTTCAATTCTCTTTAAATGCGCATCATTTTTCTTTTCAATTGTAGTTAATTTTTCAGCGATATAAATGAAACCAAAGGCTACTATCAGTATAACCATCCAGAATTCCATGAATGTTCCCCCCTTACTAACTTTCATTTGCTTTAATTCCACTAAATTATGTAAATCTTACCACAATACACATTTAATGTATAATATCACTATATCAAACTGTTAATAAAACCTATTATTTTAGGGGGACACTTTATGAAAAGATTTTTAAATACGTTACTTCAATTTGTAGTTCTTTCAATCGTGCTACATTTGTTATTTGATATAGTTGGTTGGCTTGTTTTCAATGCACCAATTAAAAACAAACAAATCATCATTTCTTTAATAACAATCTCATGGGTTATGTACATGTACCGAGACAATTTTTTTCAAAAGTTCACTTCAAACTAACTAAAAAAGAAAACACTTCATTGGTGAGGTTGTAAAAACGTTACCCTTATAATGAAAATAAAGAAGCTGTTCCTTCCAGCTTCTTTATCTATATAACATTTTTCGCAACAATTTTTATATGTTCTGGTGCGATAATCTCCGTTATACTTTCTTGGAAATCTTCCCGCAACATTTCTTCCAAATGTTCTAACTGCACTTCAACATGAGTGCATTCTAAATTATGTATATTTAACAGTGCATAATGATCTTTTTTCTTAATTACTAAATATTGATTTTCCTCTGTCACAAGTACAGAACCTAATCGGACT
>WPCI01163914.1_pt1 | contig 19238 bp, 15 predicted proteins | sample 5399871 | NCBI WGS metagenome assembly WPCI01 (sample SAMN12869469, study PRJNA574797) | sludge metagenome | isolation source: wastewater treatment of pH7 | place: China:Beijing | collected 2019-05-20 | reverse complement strand
CCATGTGGAGGACAACCGTATTTAAAGTAGTCAAAATAATCCTGTAAAGAGTCCTCAGAAATATTCCTCTCTATTGCATTCTTTTTTAATTCTTCATATCTATGTTCTCTTTGAGCACCTGTGGTAATCTCAACACCTTTCCAGAAGAGATCGTATCCTAAAGCTAATGTGGGATGCTCTGAATTCTTCATATGATAAAATGCCCTCTGTCTGTGTGGATAGTCAATCATAAAAACAAACTCACTGCCAGTTTCTTTTTGCATTATCTCACCAATAGCTCTCTCTTCCTCTGGTGAAAAATCTCCATCATCTTTACTTGGGATACCGGCATCCTTCAATTTCTTTTTGGCTTCTTCTACAGTCAAGAATGGGAATTTTCCTTCTGGGACTACAACATCAACACCAAATACTTCTTTAATTGTTTCTCCATATTTCTCTTTAACCTCTTTAAGCATGTGTTTAATCATTGATTCTTCAAATTCGCAAACATCTTTAAATGAATCAATGTAGGACATCTCAACATCAAAACTTGTATATTCGGTCAGATGCCTTGTTGTAAAAGATTTCTCAGCTCTAAAAACAGGTCCCACATTAAATACTCTCTCGAAACCTGCAGCCATGGCCATCTGTTTGTGAAATTGTGGAGATTGAGCTAGGTACGCTTTCCTATCAAAGTATTTTACTTCAAATACGTTTGCGCCACCTTCACTAGCAGCACTTATTATTCTTGGAGCTTGTATCTCTGTAAATTCGTTTTCCAAACAGTAATCTCTTAAAGCTTTGGTCATCGTAGTCGCAACTTCAAACATCAAGTGATTCTTTTTTGATCTAAGGTCAATCCATCTATAGTCTAATCTTTTGTTAAGTGCAGTAAGATTATCGGAATGTTCTTCTTCTATGACTATCGGAAGTGGTGTTTGAGCGAGAGAATCTACTACCAAATTTTTTATTTCCAATTCGTATCCAGCCAAAACTTGTTTTGCCTCCTTAACTATACCTGTCACATCAACTATTGATTCAGTAGTAACTTTTTTTGCAGTATTAAAAAGCTCCTCCCCGTTGCCTATCCAGCAAACAGCCTGAACTGATGCACTTCTATCTTTGATAATGAAGAATATTATCTTTCCCTGATCTCTTATGGTCTCAACACTACCTCTTATTCTTACTTCATCTCCGATTTTATTCTTTAATTCAATCAATAATGTTCTTTTCATGAGAGGGAATTATATACCAAAAGTTAATTAGAGGAAAGAACTTCCATTATTTGCATCTGTTTCCTGTTTAATAATAATCTTGTCTTTTAGGTTGTTGTAATCAATAGCAGGATAATAAATATTGAACTCTCCATCCGTCCCATCTGCGAAAACTGCTTCTCCGGAAATTAGATATATTGGGACTAAGAAATTTGATTCTTCTGGAGATTCGTAGTAAAAGAGTCTTACATCATTAATAATTCTGAAAGTTTTAACATTTTTTTGTATATATCCGGATATATAGTCACCATTATCTTCGTAAAGGAATGTAATGCTCCCATTACCTTTTTTAACTTCCTCTACAGCAGTTGAAGTTGGTATTAATGGGTATGTCCCACAGGGATCATAGGAAATGGGCCAATATGTAAATTCTATTCGATAAGTAGAGCTCAGGCCTTTTGTTAGCTTGCTATCTTTCTCTTGATTTCCAATCCAAACTGAGATATTTGATTCTCGATAATTATCCAAAACAATTGGTGTGTCGTAGGTATAGAATTCTACCGCTTTATCGTTAATCGTTTTCTTTGTAATTTTTGGCTCCTTATTTGTTACTTTTGAGAATTCTTTTACCATTTGATCTGCTCCAACTAATTTTGTAGAGAATGTAATCATTGAGCGTTCTCTTACAAAATCAACTCTAACCAATTCTGCATCAGCTTGAGAAGAGGCTTTTTTAAATGTCCCATCAAGATCTATATCTATATATGTCACTGTCATATTTGCTGTCAAAAATTCATCTTTAATACTGATTAATCCCGTTTGGTTTAAAACGTTTAAGGCTGTAGACTTTGCACTGTTTTCATCGGGAACAACGCCTAGCTTTTTTGTCTCATTTATTCTTGAGATATCCGTTTCAAGCACAAAATTCAAATTCTTTGCATTTACGACTAACGTTCTTTTGTAAATATTATCTCTCCATTTGTAATATCCTAAATCGTCCTTGTTTATTTTTTCTTTATCAAAACCAAGTTTTCCGGCAAGTATAGTAGCATTTGTTTCTGAGGTCCAAGATTGAGTTGGATTTTCAAACTTATATACATTTATAACTGACGGGAGTTCATTTATTTTTCCAGTTTTTGTTAATTCTTCAAACTGAGAAATGGAATCAGGATCAATCTTTAGACTTGGTATCGTGATTTTGGCTTTTTCTACGAATTCTTCTGCTGTTTCTGTACAAGCAAAGTTAGCTGATAAATACTCTTGTGGAACTGTTGGTTTGTTCCCAGAGACAACTATTAGAAGAATAATGAATATAATCATCACCGTAATAGCGGCAATTATTCCAAATCTTTTTGTCCAAAAGGATGCTTCTGTCAATGTCATGATATAATATTACCATAAATTGGATTTCTATCAATTAATTTCTAATAATATAAAAGAATATGAGAACGGTTGAACAGAATCAGGAATTGGCAAATCTACTTTTTCCGAATCACAATACATCTGTTGAGGAGCTTTTTGAAAGATATCCAAAAAGAGATGTTAAGCAGGAAGAGATGATCCTAAGGTTCGCGCCAAGTCCTACGGGTTTTTTGCATATAGGAAGTGTATATACTGGTATGGTTTGTACTAAGTTAGCAAAGCAATCAGGAGGTGTGGCAATACTTAGGATTGAAGATACGGACAAGAAAAGGGAAGTCGAGAATGGTATTTCAATGATCGTTAACGGTTTGAATGGATTTGGGATTTCATTTGATGAAGGCCCAATTGATGAAAAAAATCAGAGGGGAGAATATGGTCCTTATATGCAAAGTCAGAGATTGGACATTTATAAAACTTTTGCAAAAGATATTGTACAGAAAGGGAATGCCTACCCCTGTTTTATTTCGGAAGAGGAATTGGAATTAATTAGAAAGGAGCAGGAAAGTTTAGGTGTTAGAACTGGTTATTATGGTAAATGGGCAAAGTGGAGAGATGCAAGTATTGAAGAGATAAAAGAAGAATTGGGCAAAGGGACTCCTTACGTAATCAGATTGTTTTCAACAGGAGACATAAATAACACCTTTGAAATGAATGATTTGATTAAGGGTAGAGTAACTTTAAGAGAGAATGATATGGATGTAGTTTTGCTTAAATCTGATGGCTTCCCAACTTATCACTTTGCTCATCCTATCGATGATACTTTAATGGGAATAACTCTTGTTACTAGAGCAGATGAGTGGTTCCCTTCTGTTCCATTGCATTTTGAAATTTTTCAAAAGCTTGGATTACAACAGATTCCATATGCTCACTTCTCACCTTTAATGAAAGTTGATAACGAAGGAAAGAGTAAGAGGAAATTAAGTAAAAGAAAAGATCCAGAAGCAGACGTGTCATTTTATATTGATCACGGTTATCCTAAAGAAGCGGTAATTGAATACTTGCTTAATTTAGCAAATTCAAATTTTTCAGATTGGAGGATTCAAAATCCTGAGAAGACTTACAATGATTTTACTTTGAAGATAGAGAAGTTTAATAAGGCAGGAGCTCTTTTTGATATCGTTAAGCTTAGTGATATATGCAAAGATTATATATCAAAATTAACTGCTCAACAGGTTTACGATAATAGTCTTGAATGGGCGAAATTACACAATAGGCAAGTTGAGAAGTTGCTCTTAGAAAATAAGGAGTACTGTATTAAAATATTCAATATTGAGAGGAGTGGGGCAAAGATCAGAAAAGATATTGTGAAGTTTGAGGATTGTAAAGAACAATTATCCCTGTTTTTTGATGAGTTGTTTCCAGATAATTATGAAGATATCCAAGAGAGGATAAGCAAAGATATCCAAAGAGAGATTATAAAAGAGTATAAAAAAATATATTCAACTGAGAGTAGTGAAGTTGAATGGTTTGAGAAAGTTAAGGATTTGTCAAAGAGACTGGGTTTTAGCATCGATAGGAAAGAGTATGAAGCATCAAAGGAAAAGTTTAAGGGTACAGTTGGTGATGTTGCAATGGTTTTAAGAGTGGCAATTACTGGTAAGACTAAGAGTCCAGATCTTTTTCAGGTGATGTCAGTTTTGGGGGAAGAAAAGGTTATGGATAGGTTGGATAGATATATTTCGAAAATGGTATAATCACAAACAGTTATTGCCGGATCGTCTAATGGTAGGACGACGGTCTCTGGAACCGTTAATTCTAGTTCGAATCTAGGTCCGGCAATATGTATTCACAAGTCTCTTTGTCAATTAAGGCCTAAGTGTTCCTCCAAATACCTGCCATGCTAACAAAGTTTTAGCAACCAAAGAAAGAATAATATATGCTCTCTCACCGTAAAGATAGTTTTTCCATGCTCCAATCTTCTTGTACTGTAAGAACATATTAATTGCAAAACTATTAAAGAAGATAAATATACTTACATATATCCAATAAACAAATGTTGGGATGTTTCCACCACCAAATTGTCTTGCTCCGTAAACATAAATTCCAAATACTATCCAAGGAATAATTCCTGCGATGCAACCTATTACAAAATCTAACCATTTTATTTTCTTCTCTCCTTGGTTGTGAACTTCCATTGCAAGACCAGTGAGATTCATAATGGCATCCAAGAAAAAGATCATAATTAGACTGGATAAATCATAAATTCCAGAAAGGAGACTTATTGCAACCATCATAACGCTTGCACTTAATGCATACTCAAACCATCTTACTTTGTTAATCCCTTTCATTAAATCACTCTCGTATTTCTCTCTGTAAACAGTAGCAATGAAAAGATGTGCCATTGAACTTAGGAAGAAGAACAGGGCTACAAGCCATGCAAGATTGATTGTGAACAGCTGCTCAGAAGCAGGAAGAAGTTTGGAAATTGTTTGATCAAATTTCAAGAAACTTAATGTAACTGGAACAACACCTCTCTCTGGATCACTTAGCAGTAACACGGCTATTGCTTGTATAAAGTGCAAGCCACCCATTATTAGGTTGAAGCGATTAAGCCCCTTTAACTTATTTTCCATAGAAAATAAAATAAATTTATACAAATATTACTATTAAATATTTTATATGAACAGTTTATTAAACACAATAAGGTTTAATAGGGAAAGTAGTTGTAGTATAATATCATTAGGAAAATGAAATAAAATTATTAATCATTACCATGCCTACTGAACATCAACCTACTTTTGATGAATTCGCATATGAGAATTTACCTGAAGGTTTTTCCTCTGATGTAACTATGCATACAAATACTGTAAATTTCATTAATTCACTTGTAATTGATGAAGAAGTACGACCCCTTGTTGAAGTTGTAGCTGAAAGAAGAGCATTCGATTCATTGCAAAGAATGGAGAGTATGACCCCAAGAATAAATGAATCAATAGCTGATGTAAAAAAAAGTGAAATGGTATTTCTATCCAAAAATGAGATCAAAGAAGAGGGTCATTATATTCCAGTTGGAGGTCAATATTTTGAACATAAACTTGGGTTGCTACTGCTTCATCAGGAGGTTGAGAATGGGAATCAATTAGGAAATAATTTCTATATCACGAGACATGTACTTAAGGAATCTCCAGGAGGGAATATGTTTAGTTCAATTACATTTATGAAATTTTCTCTAATTGAAAATAGTGAAGATGGAGTGATACTCACCACTCTCAATCAAGGTCAGAAAAAGTTCCCATTTTTTAAAGACATTAAAGGGAGATTCTCTTTAAAACCCGATTTCTCAAAAGTCCAAGAGACAAAATATGTTGGAGACAAGGAGATTTCTCAAAAGGTTAAAGAGTATATTGGCAAAAGAAAGCCAGATCCAGAAATTCTTAAAAATATCTTTGGTATGATAAAACAGGCTAAAGAATATGATGAATATTCTTTTTAGAATAATTTTTGTGATATAATTTTGAAGTGATGAACCAGTTATCACTGGGGAGCTAGGGAAAGAAAGATGTGTGTAAACATATTTAGTAGAATCCCAAACCGTTTTAGGTTGTAAGGGAGTATTAGAAATAATATTCTAAAGTAGGGTGGTATCGCGAATTTATTCGCCCCTTTGCAAATGGTTAGTGAATTTCTAGCTATTTGTAAGGGGGTTTTTTTTATATTATTATTAATTACAATGAATAGAACTGGTTTAAAAAATGTAAATGCTACTCAAGATTTCGTGGAAATGGAAAAAGACATTATGTCTTTTTGGGAAAAGAACGGTATTGAAAAGAAATATCTAGAAAAAAACAAGAAATCGACAAAACACTTCTCCTTTATCGATGGGCCAATTACTGCAAATAATCCAATGGGTGTACATCATGCCTGGGGAAGAACATATAAAGACATTATTCAAAGGTATAAGAATATGCAAGGATTTGAGCAAAGATTCCAAAATGGATTTGATTGCCAGGGTCTTTGGGTTGAAGTTGGTGTTGAGAAAGATTTAGGTTTTAACAGTAAGAAAGACATTCAGGACTTTGGTCTGGATAATTTTACAAATGCATGTATAGCAAGGGTTAATAAATTTTCTAAAGTTCAGACTGAGCAGTCCAAGAGGCTTGGAATGTTTATGGATTGGGATAATAGCTACTACACAATGTCTAGGCAGAATAATCTATATATTTGGCATTTCTTAAAAGTTTGCAATGAAAGGGGGCTTCTTTACAAGGACAGATCAGCTACAACATGGTGTCCAAGGTGTGAGACAGGTCTTTCACAGCACGAGCAAGCAGATGGGTATGAGATGATTAAAGATAGATCTGTTTTTGTTTTCTTCAAGTTGAAGCCAAGTGAGGGAAAGGATGAGAATGAATATATTTTAGCTTGGACAACAACTCCGTGGACTTTATCTTCAAATGTCCTTTTGGCAGTTAATCCTGAGTTGAAATATGTAAAGGCTAATATAAATGGTAAAACTGTCTATTTAGGTTCAGATGGTGCAAAAAGATTAAACATTAAGGAATTTGAAGAGATTAATGTTAACCAATTACTTGGTAGGGAGTACGAATCCTTGCTAGACATTCCAGCCCAAAAGGGAATTGAGCATAAAATTGTTGAATGGGATTTAGTTGATGCTAAAACGGGTTGTGGTGTTGTACATATTGCACCAGGATGTGGGCAGGAAGACTTTGAGCTTGGGATGAGATTAAAATCTGATATTATCTCTCCGATTGATTCAACGGGACATTTTACAGTTGGCTTTGGAAATTTGGATGGGAAATATGCACACGATGTAACCGAAGAAGTAATTGATGACCTTGAGAAAAAAGGATTACTTTTCAAAGTTGAAGAATATGAACATAGCTATCCTCACTGTTGGAGATGCCATACAAAATGTTTGTTTAGGCTTGAGGATAACTGGTTCCTTGATGTATTAAAAATAAAGGATGAATTGAAAGAGCTGGTCGATACTGTTAAATGGAATCCAGTGTATGTTGGTAAAAGGATGCTTGGATGGCTGGATAGTATGGGGAATTGGATGATAAGTAGAAAGAGATTCTATGGCCTCGCGCTACCATTTTATGAATGTTCTCACTGCAAGAACTTACATGTAGTAGGGAGTATTGAAGAATTAAAAGAGCTTGCAGTAAAGCCAGAGCTTGTAGACAAATTGGATGATATACATAGACCTTGGATTGACGAGATAGAAATTAAATGCCCAAAGTGTGGAGAAAAAGTTAAAAGAGTTACCGATGTTGGGGATTGTTGGTTAGATGCGGGAGTTGTTCCTTTCTCTACACTTAATTATCTTGAGAATCGTAAATATTGGGAGAAGTGGTATCCCGCAGACTTCATAACAGAAATGATTGAACAGGTTCGATTGTGGTTTTACTCTATGCTTGTTTTTGGAACGGTTTTGGAGAAGAAAGTCCCTTACAAAGAAGTAATGTGTTTCGCTGAATTAAGAGATGAGAATAATGAAAGGATGAGTAAAACAAAGCCAAACTATGTAAGATTTGATGATGCTGCAGATAAAGTAGGTTCTGATATCTTAAGATGGAATTTTGCATCTGCATCTATTGGTGCAAATATGAGATTCGGTTGGCCTACGCTCGAAGATGTAAGAAGAAGATTCTACATACAGCTTTGGAATTCTTACAACTATTTTGTTACATATGCACAGTTAAACGGTTGGAAGTATAAAGATTTTAATCTTGATAAAGTAACAAATTTGATGGATAGGTGGTTAGTATCTAAAACAAATAAATTGGTTTCTGATGTCTCTTCCTCAATTGATTCTTACAATATTGCTACAGCGTCAAGAGATATCGAAGAATATTGTAAGGATTTGTCTCAGTGGTATATAAGGAGAAACAGAACACGATTTAAGGAAGGAGATTTATACGCTTTAGGTACTCTTCATTACTCTCTTATGACTTTGTCCAAATTACTAGCTCCTTTTACACCCTATATTTCCGAAGTTATGTTTCAAAATATTGTAGCTAATCTAGGCATAGAAAGTTTTGAATCTGTACATCTAGTTGATTATCCGTTAGCCAATGAACAAAAAATTGATGAGAAGATTCTTAAAGATATGGAATTAGTAAGAAGTATCACTTCAAATGGGATGAAGATTAGAGAAAGAGCAAAGCTGAACCTAAGACAACCTTTGTGCAGAGCATATGTAAATGTAAAAGATCCAGAACTTTCTCAAATTATTAAAGAGGAGTTAAATGTTAAAGAGATAATATTCTCTGAAAAACAGGATTTAGGTGAAAATATGATTTCTGAAGGGGAAAAAGAGAATAGAATAACCATAGATTGTAATCTTACAAGTGAATTAAGGAATGAAGCATTGATAAATGAATTTATGCGAAGGTACAAAGATTATAGAAAGAGTAAGGGCCTTAAAGTAGGGGATTTAGTTACCTTATATCTAAAAATTGAGGATAGTTTAACAAAAAAGATTTTTGAAGAATTTATTAAAAACAATTTTTCTGTATTTAATGCGAAAAGCGTAGTAATAAATGAAGTTGAGGAAGTAGATATAGAAATTGAAGTAATGGATACTAAAATTGGAGTTAGTATTAATTAATACTTGTTAATATGGTAGAGAAAGAAGCTTCTAACCAATTCGCTTGTGATGAAGCGTTTGCAATGTATATGGATGAGAAAACAAAAAAGATTATTCAAGCGGCAATGGTCTTAGATGTGTACTCAACAAATGCTAGTCCCAAGGAACTACTTGGCAGGGTTTTGGTAGAATTAGGTGACGAAGATGACAATGAATCGACATTTTTTGAACAAGTTAATAAAATGGAAGCCATCTTGTATGAAATTGGAGATTTGCCAAATAACTAATCTTTTCCGATTTCAACCTTAATACCAGTAATATCACTGAAATTCTTTGAAGCTGTCTTCAATGAAATTCCAGATGATACTGCTAATTCTCCAACAATATTCCTTATAGCATTCTCAAGCTGTTTTTCAATACTTATTGGGATCAATCGACCCTCTTTCTCTCTAACCTTTTTTACATGATTGCAGTATTGGATAATTTTTATAGAAGATTCAATAGAAGAGCTTTCCTCAAGCTCTTTAAATGTATTTAGCATCAAATTGAAATCTTTCATCTTAGGGTCAATTGAAGGATTTTTTTTAAGTATTGAAATTTTCTCTACTATTTCTTTTTTCGAAAGGACAGGGCGAATTCCTAAATTATCTACATTATCCACAGGTGTTGATATACTCAATAGATTTGTAATTAATTCAAACTCAAAATATCTTTTTTTCTCTCCATTAAATTCAATTTCTTTCTCTCCCTTAATCCAACCTGCTCCGTGAGATGGATAAAAAACTTTTGAGCCTATCTTGAAATTCATACTTGAGTATTATTATCTTAATGCTACATTATACCACAAAAATGATATACTAATCCTATGAATATTCTTCTAATTGGAGGGGGGACGGGGAGTACAGTAGTTATTGAAGGTCTAAAAAAGCATAAAGATTTAAATCTCTCAGTAATTGTTGGAATGATGGATGATGGGGGTAGTAATGCTGTGGTCAGAGATGAATTCGGTTTGTTGCCATTAAGCGATATTAGGAAATCATTGTTGGCATTGTACGATAGCGGGAATAACGAAGTCCTTAGGAATTTGTTTATGTATAGATTCTCAAGTGGAGAGGGTATTAAGGGTCACACTTTAGGGAATCTACTCATGGTTGCAATGGCAGATATTTTAGGAAGTGAAATAGAAGCAATTGAGATGTTTAAAACCATTTTTTCAATTAAGGGCGATATTATCCCAGTTACTCTTGATGATTCACGATTGGTGGCAGAATATGAGGATGGGGAGGTGATAGAGGGAGAACATTTAATTGATGAACCTGAGGATGATAGGAATATTACTAAGATTTATCTGAATCCAGCCGCGAAGGCGAATGAGGATGCAATACGAGCAATTGAAAGAGCCGATTACATTATCCTTGGCCCTGGTGATCTGTATACTACCACTTTAGCGAATATTGTTGTTGATGGGATAAAAGAGAGTATTCAGAAAAGTAAGGCAAAAATAGTCTGTATCGGAAATCTAATGAGCAAGAAAGGGCAGACAAGAAATCTCACTCAATTGGGATATTTAGAAATTGTTGAAAAGTATATAGGAAGAGATGTTGATTATTTTTTAATAAACAATGGAAAAATTCCTACAAAAGCGTATGAAAGATATCTAAAAAAGGGTGAGCATATAATTGCTGATGATTTGTCCCCAGAAGAAATAAAGGGAAAGATAATCAGAGCAGATCTTGTAGCCACAGCCCCAGTTGTAAAAGACAAGGGTGATAAACTTGAGAGAAGCCTTGTAAGACATGACAGTAAGAAATTGTTTAGAGAATTGAATAAAATATTCTACTCAGACAGTACTTTCCTCTCAAAATTATTTAAAACTTTTCTTTCCTATTACAAAGATTAAACCCTCATCTCCATTCATATCTTCTTTTGTTTCAATTGCAAATCCCTCATTTTGTAACATTTTTAAGATTGTTTTAAGGCCAGTTTTCTTAATAGGATGATATTCAAGAACGATATTTTTTACTAGATTCAATTTTCTGTTTTCATATAAATCTTGGAGAATTTCTGCTTCTGCTCCTTCAGTGTCAATTTTTAACAAATCAATTGGTGTATTGATAAAGGAACTTAACTTTGCTGCCTGGACTTTAATTCCTTTTGTTTTTTGTTTCCCATTCCATGCATTTGGTATAAATGATGAAGTTGAGAATGCTCCGCTACCGGAAGAATCAATGTAAAGAGTTTTTTCACCTTCCTTATTTGAAAGAGCTAAATTATAAAGTGTTACATTCTTTATATTATTTCCGTTTATATTCTCCTCCAAAAATGGAAAAACATTCGGATTGGGTTCAAATCCCAATATCGTTGAAGTAGGATACTTTTTCTTAAAGTATAGAATACTAAGTCCAATATGAGAACCCACATCGAATATTAATGGATTTTTCTTCTCAATATCGATTCGATAAATCTCGTCTCCGAAAATTTCTTTATCAAGTATTTTTAGCTCATACTTATTGAGATAAGCAATGTCGTATTTATGCAGGGTAATTAATTGGGGTAGCATAGTTCATTATACATCTAGTTCATTAGTATTGAGCTATTAGGTTCATTACTCCTTGAACTTTTCTTGCCCAGCTATCTGCAGAAGGGGGACAGTATGAGTAACTAATCAATCTTGGTGTTGTAAGTCCTTTACTGTAGTATTTTCCAATTCCTTTAGAAACAGCCCAAATACCCTCTGACCAGTCAGTAAATCCACTCTTTCCCCACCCCCATGCGTTGTAGGACCTAAAATTCTTCTTTCCTCCACCAGATTCAATTATTGATATCGCAGCAACTATTCTGTAATCAATTCCGTATTCTTCTGATGCTTTAACAAAATCTTCTGCAAAATGAGACAAGGGAGAATTTCTACTCTGTAAATATTTTCTGACTTTTTGCACCTTCTGCTCATGAGCTATCTGTTCTTCAGTTAGTACTACAAAAGGTATAGGATTGGATTCCTCATAGATGTGTTCTGTTTGGTCTTTCTTAATAATTGGAAGAATTTCTTCTGCAGTTCCAGCATTTGCAGTTGAGATTACAACTTTCCCTGTGACTGTTTGAAGTAAAAGGCCAACAAAAAGCATGGCGCTTAAAAATGACATCGTTTTTTTACTATTTATTCTTAATATATTCATAGAAATGTTAGAATATCGAACCATATTATATCATAAAAGGCCCATAGTAACAATTGATTTTGTGAAGGGAGAAGTTTGTGTTAATATTGTTTTATGATAAATATTGATATATCTGCGTCAAACAGAAGAAATCTCAAAACTCACCGAACTCGAGATACGGTTTCTTTCAGAAAGACACAATCAAAGAAGAAATCGAAAAAACTCCTTCCCAAAGTATTTTTTGCTGCGTTCCTGTTTACTACTTTATTCCTTTTCTTTGAGAACAAGCATCTTTTTATTCATGCAGTAGAAAATTTGTTTAAATTTGGCAAAAGTGCAGTAATTTATGATACTTATTCCATATCTTTTAATGATGATGTTCCAGAGGAATTTGTAAATTCAATGAAAAGTAATTTAAGTAAGCTTGTTTTAGAAGGAAAGCCTAGATTTGAATTTGACAAGAAGAAAGCAGATATTGTTGTCGGAATGCAGGAAGAGGAGGGGAGTAAGGAAGTTTTTAGTAAAGATTTTATTCCTGTGGGTCATTTTTATTCTTTGCTTACAAATATCTCACTAGATGATCTAAAGAGTAAAAATGTTTATATGCTTGATTCCAATATGAAGGGTTTTTTAGAGCAAAAGTTTGGTTTAGAAATCACCTTAATAGGGGAAGGAAAGGATGCATTAATTGAGAAGCTTAAGGAGAGAGATGAGAATATTGCGCTGTTATCATTTGAAGATTTAGACCCTAGAGTAAAGATAATTCCGTTGGATAATAAATATTATCTTGATGATAAAGAGGGAGCTATTAAGTTCAAATTTTATTCCTCAGTTAAACCTCAAGATGAGTTTATTCTCTCTGTTATCGCAAGAAATATGGGGAGTGCATCTTTTGAGGATGCTTCCCTAACTAAATTGAATATGGGAGGTGTAGTCGCAATAGCACGAAATCTTGCTTTTAAGATGGAGGCAGTAAAGGATTATACCTATCCTGCAAAAGAGATTGGAGATTTTTTAGCTGATGCGGATTTAACTCATTTTTCTAATGAAGTTTCTTTTGTCCCAGGTTGTGTTCCAACAAGAAGTATGGCTTTTTGCTCGAGTCCAAATTATATTGAAAGCTTTAAAAAAAGTGGTGTTGATATAGTTGAATTGACTGGGAATCATAACAATGATTACGGGACTAAGTATAGTGCAAGCACGATTGAGACTTTCAAAGAGTTGGGCTGGGATTATTTTGGCGGAGGGCTAAATGAAGAGGATGCTAAGAAGATTTTGTATAAAGAGGTTAATGGCACAAAATTAGCATTTATTGGTTATAATTACTATGATTCTATGCAAAATAACATAGGGCCTTTGGCTAGAAACGGTATTTCGGGAGCAAATTCGTATTCAGAAAGTAAACTGAAAGAGGATATTGCAGAAGCTAAGAAGAATGCAGATATTGTTATTACCACTTTTCAATTTCAGGAGTGTTATTCATATCCTGATGGTGATGTTATATATCCAATTTGCTATCAGCCCCTTTCTATACCTGATCAGAGAGGGACATTTAAGAAAGCAATTGATTTGGGTGCAGATATTGTTGTAGGTACACAAGCCCATCAGCCTCAGACATATGAGTTGTATGGAGATGGAGTTATTTTTTATGGATTGGGGAATCTCTATTTTGATCAATATATTTGGATAGGTACAAGGCAGGGATTAGTTCTTACTCATTATTTTTATGAAGGAAAACATATTCAGACAAAGGTTGTTCCAATATATATGGACAAGGATTTTGTTGTTCGCTTAGCTACACCCGAGCAGGGAGCGCTACTTCTTAAGTTACTAAAAGAAGCGAGAGATTAAAACCTTATTTAATCACTTTAATGAATATCCCTTCTTCTTGGCTAATCTTTAATGGATTACCAAAGATATAGTTACTTTCGTCTTTGAAAGTATAGTCAAACAAACCCTTTTCTTTTTGCCATTGGCCAATTTGTTTGATTTTGTTAAACTCCAAATTCTTTAATATATCAACCGAATAAGTTCCTTTCCCATCAAATATAAATGATGGAATTAAATTCCATCCAGCTGTTTCGAGAATGTTTGATGGGTTAACCCTGTATCCATTCACAGGGAATTCTGTGTCATGCAAAGAAGAAACCATGTATGACTTGCCAGATTTTAGTTGGAAATCATTTCCATTTATTGCTCCATTCTCATATTTAACAATACTTACCCATTGGCCACCTTGGTATTCTCCTACAGCTATAACTCTTTTGTCTGAGATATTGATTAGGTCGTAGGCACTTTTAGGGATTAGGGGATTCTCAAGATCAATTACCTCCAGAGGACTAATGAAACTAATCCCTTCCCTGATTTCATATTTAGTACTTTCTAATCGACAATTCTCTTTGCTAATATCTGAGCGTATTACACCAGAGCAATCATAGGGCATTTTCATAGAAAGAGAATTATTGGAGTAGCAACAAATACTTTCTGTTTTAATAACTTGTTGGTCAGTAGTGCAGGTTTGTCCATTTTCTGCATCCTTTTGAACAGTTTTATTATTCCAGTAACAGATACAACCCTTTGAATTTCTACAGTACAAATCTTTATCTGTGACTTCAAGAATTGTCTTCTCTTCGGGAGTAGGATTTTCTTCAGTACAAACGTAGCCACATTTAACATCTTTGAAGTAGTTCTCTGTCTTAATTGAACCCTTAAAGCATTCACATCCTCCAACATCTTTACAGGTTTGACCAACCAAAATATCTTCTTTTCCTGGTTTGTTGTCTGGGCCTGTGCATGTTACGCCTGGGTCTGGGGTTGGATCTGGATCAGGGTCAGGTGTTGGGTCTGGGTCGGGATCAGGTGTGGGTGTTTGGTCTGTACACACAAGGCCACATGCTACATCTTTAAGGTAGTTTCCAGTTTTAATTGTTCCTTTAAAGCATTCACATCCTCCGACATCTTTGCAAGTTTGACCAACCAAAATATCCTCTTTCCCAGGTTTGTTATCTGGGCCTGTGCAGGTTACACCTGGGTCTGGGGTTGGATCTGGATCTGGATTAGGGTCGGGATCTGGTGAAAAAGTCCCTCTACACCTTTGACCTTGCTCAAGGGAATCTTTTCTTCCATTGTTTTGGATGCAAACGCACCCTTTAGAATAATCGCAAATTTTTTGGTCTTCGGAAAATAATATTAATCTCCCTTGTTCATCATATTCTTTTGGAGCTGGTGCAGTGGTTGCTCTGCACCGATCACCATTGTTTAGAGGGAATCTATCACCATTGTTTTGTATGCAAACACATCCTTTGGAATAATTGCATGTTTTCCCATCCTTTGAGTATAAGATTAATCTTCCAAGCCCATCGTATTTATCTTCATTCTCAGGTGGTTGCGGATTTGTTCCTGTGGGATTTCCTTGACAGTCCCTATATACACCATTTGTAACCTGTTTTGACCTGTCACAAGCACTTGAGCTCTTGGAGACATTCCATGGCCAGCTAGGCAGAGTTCCTCTGGTTAGCCAGTTATAGTATTCTCTGATTTCAGTAATGTATGCTTTCCCATGAGCGATATTTTCATCTGTACAGTACCCTCTTGCATACTTCGTAGCCCATCTTTCTTCTTCAGTAATACCTTTGTCCGTGCAGTAACCTGAAATATAGTCATCGGCCATTTGTACATCAAGAAATTGCCTTAATTGTCTTGTAAAGTCTCTGCTTGGGATATTGGCTCCATTTATTCCGAAATCTTGTACATTCGCATACTTGGCGTACATACTTCCTGCAGATTCATGCACCCACAATGTTATCGGTAGTGCAGGGTTTACTCCTGCTTCGATAGATTGACAATATACATCACTGTAACACTCTTGAGCATAATGTCCTTTACAACCTCCAATTAACCTATCAAGTAAGCTTTGTGTTTGGCTTTTTGTCGGAAGATATTGAGTATTGGTTATTGATATATTAGTTTTGCAATTTGCACCACTCTCAGCATAAGCAGGAGAAATAATTCCAAAGAAACTAGCTTTCAGTTCTTCCTTGAGGATTTCAGATGGAATAAATTGTGCATACTCGGTAACAGTATAATCACTCCCCTTCAAATCTAATGCCCAGGTCCCATGGGAGCTTGAGTAAACCATAAATTTTTTACCTTTATTATCAATTAAAAGGAAATTTCCCTTCTCTGTTGTTCCTGTTTTAATGTTGGGCAATTCTACTTTTGTACTGTATTCTTCTGTAGAGAATTCAAAGTCATGTTCCCATGTTTGTTTCGGTGATTGAATTCGAAAGGAATATATTGTATTAGGCTGTAATTGGGATAGGCTGGCTTTGTAGATATAGTTGTCCTCCTTCATATTCTTGTAAAGATCAGAACCACTTACAGAAATGTATGGCATATTTTTTTCTTTCTCTTTGTAAGAAAGAATACTGAATACTCCTTCATTGTTTTTCCAATATACTGTTGCATTTGTTGCTCCAATGTTTGTTACTACAATATCAGAAGGCTTTTCTTTTAATATTTCAAAAAGTTTGTGATTTTGGATAATTAACCATGAGGAAGCAAAAAGAATTATTAATGCAAATACATACTTTAGAAAGAAAATATTCTTTGTTTTCATAGATAATAAATAATATCAGATACTTCTTCTTGTGTATATCATTAGGTGTTTTCTAAATCAGAGAAATCTCTTAATTCTTCCCATTTTTCTTCAAAATCATCTCTTGATTTGGCTTCTTTTACAAACTTTTCATATTGAGAATGTGTTTTATTTATTCTTCTGTAATATTTGATTGGGCACCAGTATCTTTCTGTTCTCGCACCGATCTCTGTGCAGAATCGGAAAAGGTTGTTTACATAGCTACAGTAAATGCAATTAAATTTTTCAAGAGGATTTAGCAAACTTAGTAGCTTTCTATCATATACAAAGTATTCACTCTGTTTGACAGTAGGAATTCCATACAATCTGAAGCATACCTGTTGGTATATCTGCACAAATATATGCAGAATTACAGAAGGTAATATCATTGAATATATAAATGGAATGCTTAGAACATATTTGAAATTGACTTTTACCTTAGGGAACCTAATTCGTTTTATTATTTCCTTTTCTTCGAGGATTTTGTTGATATGTTCATCAAATGTTTGTAATACGTTTTCCTTTAATTGAATTAATTTTGTATATGCCTCATTGTTGTTTGCGATTTCTGAGATACTTTCTTTTATTTTGTCTAGAATATTCTCTTTCATTTAATTATTAATATTAATTGAATATGGTTATTATATATTAATATTGGATTAAGGAGAAATTGAGGAGGATTTAAACTCCCCATATATGTTGTATTTTCAGACCTAAAAGTACGTTCGAGATGCATTAACTTGAGAAAAATAAATTCTTGTTGTATAATGATTCGCATGGATATAGAGAAGATGGGGTTAGTAGATTTGCCAAAATCAGAAGAGTTACAGATTACTACTAGGTTGTTTCCAAAGCCAAGTACTCTAGAGAATGGGAAGATACTTATTCAAGAGATGAAGATAAATGGAGAACTTAGTCCTGATATTGCCCTCATAGATGCTTCAGCAAATACACCTGTTCAGTATTATGATGGAGTAAGTAAAATCACAGATATTTTTTATTCTACAACTGATAATAAACCAGTTGGTGTGATTTTAATGTCTCCAGAAGGAGAAATGTCATTGAGTGTATATAATCCTAAGACTGATGGTGGTCCCAGAGGATTTTCAGTAACTAAGGGATGGACTATGCAAACAATTGTTCCAGAGGGTACAACTTTAAGATTTTTTGATTATCATTCTCCAAAGGGATATACAGAAAAGGAAGGGGATAAGATGTATGGAGAAACGGTAGTATCTCCTGTCATAGATGAAAAAGTATTAGAGAAATTCAAAGATGCGGAAAAAGAACTTCTGGATTATATGAAGACTCTTTAAAAATCAAAACTCCCCGTATATGACATATTTCTGAACCTGAAGTTTAACTTTGATATTGATTGGTTTTTGCTTAAACAAATACTTTCATTGAAAAACAATCCCAATTTGAATATCTCTTGTTAATTATCTAGATTTTCTTCTACAAACTTAGAAGCAATTTCTATCGATGCCATTTTCTTATCATCCAAGTTTTCAGTATTAAAAGCTATGCAAAATGTAAGATAAGAAACTAATGCCGTAAAAACTAATCGTTGGATTTCTTTTGAAAGAAGATTCTCTTTGTATACTTGTGGACCTATTATAAAACTCGATGGTTGGTTATCATCGGCTAGGGACAATCCATGCAATAAACCTAAATCATTATGAGAAAACATTGAGGCATCTTCATATAAATAATTATACAAGTTCTTATGCAAATTCTTTTGTTTTGTTTTATTCTTTACAAATATTGCTCCCTTTGTATGGACTGTTTTGAGCATTTTTTCTATTTTGTATTTATGAAAAAACTCCTGATGGGGAAGTGAGTTATATTCTTTTTCTGTTTCTGGAAATTCTGTAAAGAATGTCGCTAAGATAATCGATTCAGAGATGGTTCGTAAAATTATTTCAGAAGAACGAAGATAGCCTAGAGTTAATAGCTTAAAAGCATTATCAATTAGGGAAACATTTTGGGATAATAGTAACACAACACTTCTTTTGTATTGAGTATCACTTTCAAATTGTATAGGGTTTTCCTCAATTGTAGACGAATATGAAAAAAGTAAATTAAGAAAAATGGGGATTTCTTCTTTATAGTTATCCTCAAATTGCTTGCTAACAGCAGTTTCTTCCTTGTCAAAGATACTAATCATATTTTAATTTTTTAATCTAACTACAATTGACATTTTATACATGTTGTATGTATTATACAACAGAGGATAAATTTATTATATTACAAAATATGAAAGAGTATACCTTTGGTTC
>WPCI01160022.1_pt1 | contig 19276 bp, 15 predicted proteins | sample 5399871 | NCBI WGS metagenome assembly WPCI01 (sample SAMN12869469, study PRJNA574797) | sludge metagenome | isolation source: wastewater treatment of pH7 | place: China:Beijing | collected 2019-05-20 | reverse complement strand
TCGCGCCAGCATATCCGCACCATTTACGCGGTAATTGAAGAAGCGCTGCAGCGTGCCAACCTGAGTTTGAACAATATTGAGGCAATCGCTGTTACCAGAGGTCCTGGGCTGGCGGGTTCACTGGTTGTTGGAATGAACGCTGCCAAAGGGCTTGCATTGGGGAAACAAATCCCATTGATCGGGATTAATCATTTAGAAGGGCACATATACTCTGCCTGGCTTTACCCTGCAGATACTCCCAAACCGCCTCCACCGCCTGAATTCCCGCAGATGGTGCTGCTGGTTTCGGGAGGGCACAGCGAGCTTAACCTGGTTACAGATCACCTTCAGTACCAGCGGCTGGGCGCCACCTTGGATGACGCCGCAGGTGAAGCTTTTGACAAAGTCGCGCGTATGCTCAAGCTGCCTTATCCAGGCGGACCTTCAATTCAGAAGGCTGCCAGAGAAGGCAACCCTGACGCTTTCGCATTTCCACGATCCTGGTTGGAAGGTACCTGGAATTTTTCGTTCAGCGGCTTGAAAACAGCCGTGCTTCGCGAAGTGCGCGAACTGGAGACTTTCAATCGGTCGCTGCCTGTTGCCAACCTGGCTGCCAGCTTCCAACAGGCTGTTGTGGATGTGTTGTTCCAAAAGACGATGCATGCTGCGCGTCAATATCAGGTGAAATCCATTTTGGTGGCAGGCGGAGTTTCGGCCAACGAATCTCTGCGGCAGGCATTTGTCATGCAGGGCGAATTTCCTGTCCATATTCCGCCGTTATCGCTGTGCACTGACAACGCCGCCATGATTGCCAGTGCGGGGTATTACCACTATTGCTCCGGACATGTCGACCCAATGGATCTGGACGTCTTGCCGACATGGCCATTGAACTAAGTCACTTTTTCTGCAAAGGTACATCTAAATGATTGAAAGTGTAAACTTCACTGCCGCGTTTTTGGCAAAACTACAGGCGGGCGACAGGCACACTTTTGCCGAGCTGGTGGAGAAAACCTCGGGGAGTATTTTCAATCTGGGGCTGCGCATGCTTGGCAATGAACAGGATGCCGAGGACATGCTGCAGGAGACCTACCTCAAGGCATACAAAGCGCTGCCAGGTTTTGAAAATCGCTCATCGCTGAATACCTGGCTCTACCGTATCGCAGTAAACGAAGCCCTGATGCAGCTGCGAAAACGCAAGAATTTCTCAGAGACAGATGACTTGCGTGCTGCTGAGGATGATGATCAGGAACTGGAAATCATCGATTGGTGCTGTTTGCCGGAGTCTGAGTTTATCTCGGAAGAAACTGTGAGAAAGTTGAGCGAAGCGGCATTACAACTTACTCCGTCTTTAAGAATGGTTTTTTTATTGCGGGATGTGCAGGGTTTTACAACCAGCGAGACAGCAGATGTTCTTCAAATCAATGAGGATGCGGTAAAAACAAGGCTGGTAAGAGCCAGAGCGAAACTACGCAATGAATTGAGCGATTACTTCGGTGAGCGCTTGAAAGGGTATCAAAAAAATGCATAACGCAGATCACTGCAAAGACACATTGGAACAGTTTTCAGCTTATCTTGATGGTGAACTACAGCCTGAGTTATGCGCCTGGATTGAAGAGCATTTGAAGTCTTGTGAAAATTGCCGCGTGGTGATGAATACCATGCAGAAGACCATAGAGTTGTATCATGTTCATGCTGATGATGAGGTCTTACCTGAGGCGGTGCGTTCGCGCTTGTATGCCCGGCTGCAACTGGATGAACCCCCAGGTGCGCCAGCATGATTGACCCGATAAAAAACCCGTCTGCGGGAAACGCCGCGGTGGTTTCATCTGACCTGCGGCAAGCTGGCGGCAACTCTGAGAAAATTGAAGGCTGTCTGGCAGTGCGCCCTGGGCAGGTTTGTCCGATCTGCTCTCAGGGAACAATGGATTACGATGGGCTTCTCATACTGAGCTGTGCCTCTTGCGGTTACCGCGAACCCGGTGGCGGGTATACCTGATAGAGCCGTTTTATCTCCAGTTTGGAGAGTGTGGAAAAGCGCGCAAAATAATTGCCAAACGAAAAAAAATAAACCAGGAGGTTTTGAAAATGAATGCAAATTTACATTGGAAATATGGAATGTCGTTTAAGGGTGTGGCGGATTCGAACATCGATGTGCTATTAAGCGCTTCGAAGGATCACGGCGGATCCGGGGACGGGGTTGTGCCGATGGAAATGATCTTAATGGGTTTGGGTGGTTGTACCGCCATGGATGTCATCTCAATCCTGGAAAAAAAGCGTGTCAATGTAACTGATTTTGAAATACAACTGCACGCCGATCGCGCCACCGAACACCCCAAGGTGTTCACAGACATCACCATTGAATACATCATCAAGGGAAAGAATATTGACCCTGCCGCGGTGGCACGTGCTGTGGAACTAAGTGAGAACAAGTATTGCCCGGGCATGGCGATGCTGCGTAAAGCCGCCAATATTACCACCAGCTATCGCATCGAAGAGGTATAAAGACGCCTTTTTGAAAAAGAGCTATCTGCTTTTATTCGTGAAAAAGTTCAATCATACAACCCCGCTGTAATTTGACTGGCGGGATCAGAACATGTGCAGGCTTCCACCACTCTGCCATGTTTCTTTAAGGTACCCAGGTAAGCTTCTGCGCCATAACCAGCAGTCCAGCCTTCGAGGCTAAAAGCCAGCGGACCGCCTGCGGAGACCCATTCGCCATTGTACTTCCGGGCAATGTGCACGTGCGTGCCGGTGGCAGAGCCGCCCTCGCAAGACGGATGACCAATAAAGTCACCAGTTTTTACCAGTACACCCGGTTGAATTAAATCATTAGAGGCAAGGTGAAGATAAAAGATCACCCAGCCGGTGCGCTCGTCCGCATCGCCGTCAAGGTCGAGCAATGCCTGGGCATCGCCCGAGCGCACGATCTGCCCATCAGCTACCGCTGTAACGAATTGGACACTTGGTGCACAGCCGCCAATTGAGGCTGGTGGTGCAAAATCTATTGCAGCCAGAGGAGCGCCATCACCCCAACCGGCATGCGGTCCACCTGTGTACGTCCAGGTTTTGCCAAGTTCAAAGGGCAGTGTTAGGTCAGGCTGCTGCAAGTTGCCTGGAAGGTGGGCAGGCGCATTCTGCCATGGTTCGCCGAAAAGCTCAGTATAGGTGCGATAGAAACCTTCGCTGTAAATTGCGTGTTGGTAGTCTTCCAGTGACAAGAGACCGGAGTAATAATTTTGCAGTGCCACGGTGGCCGCGTTTTGCCATGGATCAGGGTGTTCAATCGAGCCATCCAGCCGGGTGATTGTATCGAAAGTTCCGCCACGCCACTCATAATAACCATTATTGAGTAAATTTGCGGCCCAAATTAATTGCAGATAAATCCCTTTGTGGAACTGGTCTTGATAACCCAATGGATAGAGCTGTTTTTCTTCTGGTAATACTTCAGATGTCAATGCTCCAGCTTGATACTCAGCCAGCGCTAAAAGCAAGCGTGGGCTGATGGAATAATTGAGCGCCACAAAATCAATCACCTCTCCACCGCGGCGCATTTTGCCCCCGGCAAGTGTAGAGTAATTTTTCAGCCATCCGGGATGTTCGTCTACAAAAGCGCGTGTATCAAATCCAATTTGCGCCGGACCGTTGATAAACAGTGAATCGGGGAGGATCTGGAATGAGTTTCCCCAGAGCGCTTCATAGTAAATGGGAATTTTCAGAGCGTCTCCCGGGTAAAGTGTGGTGATCTCTTTAGGTAAGGCCGGGTTGGCTGCAAGAATCTCATCAATTGTGGTATTAAAGCGGGCAGCCAGAGCGGGTAGGGTGTCGCCGGTTTGTGCAGTGTAATCCACCAGAGTACCCGGGTCGTATACCGGGCGGGTGGCGATAGGCGTAGGTAAAACAACTTCTTCAACTTCGGCTGCGGGGGTTTGTGGCAGCGGTGTAATGTAATACACGGTTGCAGGCGCTGCGGGGGCGCAGCCAGCGGCAAATGCAAGCACGAACAAGATTCTCAACCATGGAAAAATTCGCCAGGGCTGGTTTATTTTTAACAGATTCATGAAACGCATAGAATATTCTGATTGGTTATATGAAATGTTTTAGAACTCAGGCAGCTGAATGCTCGACTTGGCTGAGGAGAGAGGGTCAGCGATAACCTTGAGTGTGTCATTAACCAGCATTCCTTCATAGGGTCTTTCACCATTTTTTGCAAGAAAACCACTCAGTGCGAAAGGTAATGGTCCGCCTGCCAGAATCCACTCGCCATTGAACTTACGTACAATATGAACATGGGTTCCGCTGGAAACGCCGCCTTCGCAAGAGGGATGGCCGATTTTATCACCAGTGTTGACAATTGTACCAGCCTTGACGCGGTCTCGTGTTTCGATATGCAGGTACATTACATTCCAACCGGTTTGCTCAACCCCATCTCCATCCATATCCAGAATGACCACGCCATTGCCGGAACGGGCAATCACCCCTGGCGCAACCGCGGTAACCCATTCGTTTGATTGTACGCAGCCAGAGACGGAAGAAGGCGGAGCAAAATCAAGCGCTGCCAGGGCACCGCCCGCCCCCCAGGCAGAGTGTGGACCGCCGGTGAGCGCCCAAACGCGATGGGGATAAAAAGGCAGTGTGAATTCAGGCTGTTCAAGGTCGGCAGGGTAGAGTGGATCTACCACGCTGGCGCGCGACCAGAGGTCTCCAAACATCTGGCTCATTAAATCCGTCAGATTGTTTGAACCATATAATGCCTCTGCCCATTCTGCTTGATTGTGCCAGCGTGAGAACAGGTATTGAATTGAAGCAGTGCCGGCGTTCAAGCCCGGGCTGATGCGAACGGTTGACCCATCCTTGAACGTAAGCGAATTTAAGGTACCGGCGCGCCAGCCATAATAACCAATGGAAAGCTGTTCGACCGCCCATGAAAGCTGTTTATAAAGCCCGCGCTGTTCGAGCCTGATCATCCCCATCGGGTATTCGGTTTCTGCCATGTTCGTGGGTGTACCGGTTACCCAGTGGCTCTTGTATTCGAGCAGGGTCAGCAGCAAGTAAGGGTTTATCGAGTTTTCCAGTGCAACGCGCTGCACAATTTCGGCGCCGGTATAACGCTTGGTGCCAACCGTTTCAGTATAGGTGTTGAGGTATCCGCCGGCTGAATTAACGTAGTCAATAATATCGAAACCGACCGCTGATGGAGAATAGACCACTTCGCTATCAGGAATCATGGTGAGTGAATCGTATACCCCATTCAGAACGTCTGGAATGATAAGCAGATTTCCGGGGTTAATCAACCCATCCGCGGGCAGGTACTCGTTGGAAAGGATTTGTTCAGGGGTTACACCGAATCGACCGGCAATAGAATCCAGCGTGTCGCCAGCCTGGGTGTAATATTGAAGAGGCGGTTTCGGCGTCGCCAGAGGGTCGGTTGTGGGTGAAGGCTGAGGCGTATAAGTGTTAACAGGCATATCGGTGAAGGTCGGTATGGCGGGTTGCAGTGGAGTTTCGGCAGAGGTTTGTTGAGTGGCGGCAGGCAGGGAATCTGTCGGTTCATCGGTCTGCAGGTAGATTCCGCGTGAAATTGCAGTAGCAGTGAGCTCCACAGGTGTAACATACCCCTGCGAGCAAGCGAGCATGGAAGCCAGCAGAATTGCCCATACGCTGCCGATACTGATGAGTTTAGTGACCGATCTGGTTGTCATTCACCCTTCCGTTCCATGAGTAAACAATTGCATCATTCTTGGTAAGTGTTCCGCTGTATTCGTAGCCATCACCTGCGGATGTCCAACCGCCAAGAATAAATGGAATGTCCTGGTCTGCAGAAATCCATTCTCCGTTGTAGCGCCTGGCCAAATGAACATGCGTTCCCGAAGAAAAACCACCTTCACACGAAGCGTGCCCGATACGGTCGCCAGTCTTGACGTGAGTACCGGCAGCGATGCGGTTACGCGTTTCGATGTGCATGTAGAGCACCGTCCAGCCGGTTTGTTCCAAACCATCGCCGTCCAAATCCAATACTACGGCGTCATTCTCGGCTCTAACAATTACGCCATCTGCCACAGCGGTGACCCAATCGTCTGAGATGAAGCAGCCGAACAGGTCGCCTGGTGGGGCAAAATCTAACGCAGCCCAGGCAGAGCCGTCACCCCAGCCTGCATGCGGTCCGCTGGTGAAGGACCAGTAAACGCCGGGTTCGAAAGGTAATTCCATTTTAGGCTGCTTGAGGTCGTGCGGTAAAAGAGGCTCAAATGTCAGGTAAAATGACGGCCCAAAAAAAGCAGAATAAGTGCGAAAGACACCATCCTCAGAGACTGCTGTCGACCAGGCATCGGGGGTTGATTTGGCTCCGAGCATGTACTGCACCGCAGCGCTGCCTGCATTGAGGGTTGGAGCAAGCATGGCAATTCTGCCGTTACTAAAGCTTGTATACGAAATGGCGTTAAGCTGCCATAGATAATAACCTCGGTTTAGGAGCTTTGACGTCCAGGCGAGCTGCAGGTAAAGTCCCTTCCGTATTGGGTCGTGCAAGCCCATGGGGTAATCTTTGACCTCATCTGAGATATCTCTTGAAGTGACCCAGCCAGAACGATATTCAAGCAGGGCAAGCAGCAAACGCGGGTTTACGGAAAATTCACGGCTGATTCGGTCAACAATTTGCGCTCCTGTTAATTCAACCTCATCCACCAGCTCACGGTGAATTTCAAGATAGCCGTTTTGGCCGTTGACGAAATCCTCCACATTCAGGGTTGCGCTGAAAGGGCCGTAAACCAGTTCTGAATCGGGAATGATTTTAAAATCCGAAGATTCGGCTCCAATCACTGGCACCGGGATGGTGATAACCTGACCTACTTCGAGAATATCAGGGTCGGGCAGATCATTCCCTTCGATGAGTAAAGAGAGCTCGACATTGAATTTGCTGGCAATGCCAGCCAGGCTGTCACCAAACTGCACAGTGTAGTATTCCTCGTTGGCACGCGGGGTCGGAAGTGTGCGCGGCGCATCGGGGGTAGGCGTGAAGTAGGGTTGGTTGGGTACTATGGTAGGCAGAACCCAAGGAGTGGGTGTATCTGGTGCGGGGCTGAGGATATTGGTGAAATTATGTGTCGGTGTTCCTGGAATTGGCTGAATCACTGGCGCTTGTTGAACACACCCGCTGATGAGCAAGAGTATGCTGGCTATAAGTAGTAGGCGAAATTGCATCTTCATGAGAAAAACCCACTTATGGTATTGGTGTATGCAAGAGGTCTTCCGGAAATGATGTGCAGGTGAAGGTGAAAAACCGTTTGTCCGGATTTCGCACCGGTATTGATGAGGATGCGGTACGAGGGGTTTTCGCCGAGAATAAGCCCAGCTACCTTGGGAACTGTGAGAAGCAAGCGCGAAGCCAACGCTTCTTCCTCATGGATCAACCCATTAAGCGAGTCAATGTGTTTGCGAGGAATCACGAGTAAATGAGTTTCGGCAATGGGGTGAATATCATGAATGACGATAATATCGTCCTCCTGATAAACCAGGTTAGCGGGAGCGGCACCGGAGATGATCTTGCAAAAAATACAGTCAGCCATATTGAGAAAATGTTGCAATATGCGTGCCTGAATTTCTGACGAAAAATTCCTGTATAGGCTGATAGGGGTACTTACCGATAAGGTTTGCGTTTTTTATGGAAGCGGGCGCCAAAGCCAGAAACCGCCGTAACCGGTACGGCCGATGTTTCGATTCTCCCAGCTCGTCCATTCATAGAACTGACCGATGCCAGGTAGAGCGGGGTCATACAGCATTACCTCTTGGATGATGACCCCATCACCATTGTTGATGTTGGTCACGGAAAATGCGCGTCCGGCTTCGTCCACACGCGTTACAACCAGCATGTGTTCAAAACTGCCGCTGTGGCCCGCAAACAGGTAGAGGAAATCTCCCGGAAAGAGCGGGTTCTTGGAAAAGTCAGTTTCTGCAATTGAGCTTTCGTGAATGATTTTCTCGAAACGATCAGGCGGAAATACCTTGTTAAGGTGGCGATCACCATTTCCGGGACGCGGGTTCAGATAGTAGAACTCGATCAAGGGAATATCGGGTTGGATAATTCCAGCATCGCGCAGAATAGCCAACGAAAGCGGACCGCACATGGTGGCGGGGTTGGCGTTACGCCCAATGTAATCCAGGCTGATGGCGGTCTCTTGAGCGCTATCAGCCGTCAGGCTGACATACGCCTGCGCGGCGGCAACCAAAGCTTCTTGTTGCTCGGCAGAAAGCGCGCCAAGGTAGCCGAGGTTCTCATTAACAGCATTGATGGATTCTGGTGTAAGGTCAGGGGCAATGTCCGTTTCAAACTGTGACGGGTTCATGGTAACGCTGATAACTTCGGTTGCGCGAGGGACGGGAACGATCGAAAACCTCGGGATAGTGCAAGCTCCGAGTGTAAGCAGTATGGAAACCAATGTTATGCGCAGGAAAGTCTTCACGTAAGAGTGATTGTAACTGAAAAATGAAAAACCGTTCAAGATTTCATGGGATGGGGTATAATGCACTTCGTTCGGGGCGTGGCTCAGTCCGGCTAGAGCACTCGGTTCGGGACCGAGAGGTCGGCGGTTCAAATCCGCCCGCCCCGACTCTCCTTGTTATTAGGCAGCGTTTTACCATCGAGGTATGTCACAAATCCGCCCGCCCCGACTCTCCTTGTTATTAGGCAGCGTTTTACCATCGAGGTATGCCACAAATCTACCCGTCCCAACTTTCACGATAATAGGCAGCGTTAACCCATCGAGGTATGCCACAGATCCGCATAGGTATAATTTGAGTTCCTACGATTCACTGTTTTCGAAATATTCCTGATAGATTAAAATTCTGATTTGCTGCGTATTCAGTCCGTGCCAAAGGGGAGCATAGATACGATATACTAATAAATGGTTTTACATCCGCCTGGTTGGCTGCAGCGGTTTTGGCAGGGCTCTGTCTTTGGCAGAGATCAGGCAATCCAGTTGGCTTGATGATGAGTTTAATTTTCACAATATTATTCTAAGTAAGGCGGTTTTTCTGATACGGAAGTGGTTTACCTCCAACCAAACACGGTTTTATACGCTCTTCCTTATGCTTATGGCACTGCGGTTGCCATTCTATTTCACCCGGCATGTGCAGGAAGATGCCTATATCAGCCTGCGCAGTGCAGTGAATCTTGCGCTGACCGGCGTTTATGGGTTCAATGCAGGTGAACGTGTAAGCGCTTCAACATCTCACCTTTACGTGTTTATGGCAGCGGCGATTCGTTGGCTTGTCGGTGAGTCGGCTTTCATACCGGTTGTGCTCATCATTAACACAGCGCTCTTCTTGTTTGGTACATGGTTCATCGCACGGACTTTCATGAGTGAGCGCCACAAACAGGAATTGCTCTGGATTTTTCTCTCTGTCATTCCCATTTCACTTCTTACCAGTTATTCAGGCATGGAAACCTCCATGCTCGTGTTTGTAATTGGTGCGTTGCTTTACTTCATGCATACAGCCAGGTATCGATGGTTGGTATTATCAGGGCTGGCAGCTCTGCCCTGGATTCGGCCAGATGCGGCCGCCTTCGCGCTGCTTTTGGTTTTTTGGGATGTGGTACGCCGAAAGCAAATGCGTTGGCCTGAAACGCTTGCTGTGGCTATCGGCGGGGTGAGCCTTTTGGCGTTCAACCAGATCTACTTCGGCGCCTGGCTTCATCAATCCATTGCTGCGAAGTCTCTGATGCGGCATGATTTTACTCTTGAACGTTTCTTCGGAAATCTGACAACCGTTTTTGTCGGTGAAGCGGGCGGGTTTCTCGCTCCAATTCGCACCAGATTCTTCGGACAATTCGGTATCTTGTTCGTCATCATCGTTCTCGCGGCAATTGGCTTCACCCTGTGGCAAAAGCGAGGCAACCGTGATCAATGGATTAACGCTTGCTCCTTTGCCAGCCTTGCGATCCTCATTCCAATTGCTTACGCTTTTGGTGGTGTGATTTATCAGTGGTATTTTTGGCCAAGCGCAATTCTAGCTGCGGCTTTCCCTTTGTCGCTGCTTGCCGCTGCCTGGGATAGCGAAAAACGGGGTTGGCCGCAGGCTGCGCGGGCAGGGGTTGTGGTGCTTTTTATAGCCGGCATTGTTGCTCAATTGGTTTTTTCTTATGCCTGGGGAATGAAAGAATTTGCCTACCGCGGCGGCATTGGTACATGGCTAAAAGAGAATGCGGCGGAAGATGACAGAATCTTTCTTGAACCAGCGGGGTATATTCCTTTTTATTCCAACTTGTACACATATGATGAGGTAGGTCTGGTTACACCACAGGTTGTAACCTATCGTCAGGCCTACGACTTGCGTTGGTGGCCTGAGTTTGTAATGGACTTCAAGCCGGATTGGATTATCCAACGCGGCCACATCATGAAAAACCAAACCTACCAAGGTTATGAGTTGAATGATGAAGAAATGGATTGGTTCAACGAAAATTACCGTTTAAGCGCTCATTTTTCCTTTAAACCTGAAGACTTCGCCACAAGCCCAAACCTCATCAGGTTGCTGACCTTTGGAGAAGCGGATGATTATTATATCTTTAGGCGGTTAAGGAAATAGCTTCATCATCGGCAGGCGAACGCAATCATTTGGCTGGCAGAATGCGCACAACTCAGTTAAACCACAATCCAGTCACCATTGATGGATCAGTTTTCGAAACCACAATTCTCATCGTTAATGAAGCATCGGTGTAGGTTACACCATAATTGGCTCTCAGGAAGGGGTCGCGATCTTCAACGGTGAGCAATAAAATGCTTTCGGCAGCGCCATTTTTCCCATATAACTTAACGATCGCTTCGAACTGCTCCTCATTAATGGCCTCCTGCATTTTGTCGTCAAAGTCGCTAATGAACAGCGAGTAGTCGTTTGTGTAGATGGCGGTAATGATATTTTGGGCAATCGGATCAGTAGAAAGTGCGATTTGAGCGCTTTCTTCGCTTGAAAGATATGTGATTTCCTCCTGTGTTGAACACCCACTTAATAGAAAAATTGAAAGAAATAGCGCAAGGATGAATCTGTTTGGTTTGATTCTCATAATCTTTTCTACTCCATGAAGTTAAGCTATGCAGGGAATTTTACCGCAGGTTAAAGTTTTGAACAGAGGAGATTTTCTTTGACGTTAAACCATGAATTTAAAATATCAATAAATAACGATAAAATAATAAATAATATCAAGAAAGGTATTGACAAATATAAACTATAACGCTATTATAGTAAATATAATTAATAAAGATTTGAGAGGTGTCATGAAACAAGTATCAATGCCTGTGAAGTTTGAGAATAAAGTCTTTGTGAAGGCCAATGCAGATGTGGTGGTTGATAGCACCAATGAAAACATCATGCGCGTATTAGTAAGCCAAAGCGATGCCCTGAAAATATCGGAAAACGGCGACAAGTTGGAAATAAAAGCCGACAGTGATCTGCACCTGTTTATACCTACCTATCTAACACTGACATTGGAAAAGGTCGCAGGCGATTGCATGGTTTCAGGAATTTCAACACGGGTGGTTATCGGCAAAGTAGCAGGAGACCTTGCTTTGCAGCGGATAGGCGGCGCATCGATTGATACGGTTGCCGGTGATTTATCCTTGCGCGAAATATCTGGCGGGGTAGAAGTTTCAAGCGTTGGCGGCGACTTGGTCGGAGAAGACCTTGACACTCTGTTTTCACGCAAAGTCGGTGGTGATACTTTTCTCAAGAATATCGCTGACACATTAAATGTTCTTACCGGCGGTGATGTTGATGTTCATATAACTTCAATGGTTGCGCCTAAGGCAAGCATAAAATCTGGCGGCGATTCGCTTCTAACGATTCCAAAAGAATTAAACGCCCAACTCCAGCTGCATTCGAAATCTGGGACGATCGGAGTACACATAGACGGAAGGGATGAAGAATACAAAGCCGAAGCCAGCATTCATTTTGGCGCAGACGGGAATGTGATTGAGGTTCATGCTGATGGAGATATTTCAGTCGCCGAAATTGACAAAAACCTCGAAAGTAACACACAGCGTTGGACTGATTCTTTCGGAGATTTGGAGAATCTAAGTTTGAGATTGGATCAAGAACTTCGAAAAAACGCGGCATTTGTTACCGATCAGATCCAGTGGGCATCCTTCGGCGCAGCAAAAGCCGGCGAGAATGCGCGCCGAAAGGTAGAAAAGTCGCTGCGAAAATTGAAAAAAGATGATCTGCTTATTAATTTTGATGGCTTTAACAAACCTGGTGATTCCAGAGGCAGCAATTCTAATAATCAAATTGCCAGCGGCGGGAAGTTCGTTGGCTTTGATTACCCGGGTGAACAGAAAAACCCTGCACCGGCTCAGAACGAAATCAGCAACGAAGAACGCCTGATGGTTCTTAAAATGCTGCAGGAAAATAAGATCACCATTGAAGAAGCTGAAACGCTTTTTGCTGCATTGGGAAATTGAGGGATTAGAATGACATTCGATGAATCCAGATTGGAAATATTACGAAAAGTACAAGATGGCACACTGACTGCCGAAGAAGGCTCCGACCTGATTCGAATACTTGATGATGCTCGCATGGTCAAGCATGAAGAGCCGCTGGTTGAGCCCATGGACGAAGTAAAACCTTTACCGGTTCCACAAGAGATCCAGCAAATTTCAAGATGGTGGAAGGCAGGTTGGAGTATTATCCTATTAAGCGGGGCGCTGCTGACTGGTTTCTCTGCTTTCTGGGCATATCAGGGGTACCTGAAATCTGGGATGAGCTGGGGTTTCTGGCTATCTTGGATTCCATTTATCATCGGTTTAGCAATTATGGTTTTTGGCTGGGTCTTACTCGATTCACCCTGGCTACAGCTGCGAATCCTCACCAACGAGAATGGAAAAAAACAAAAGTTATTTCTTGTCATACCAATGCCATTAAAACTCTTTTCCTGGTTCTACCGCACCTTTAATCGATACATGTCTCAGGAGATGAGGGATAAACACGTTGATGAACTTCTCGAGGCAATGGAACGTTCATTGAAACGCGGCGAACCATTTCAAATTGATGTAGATGACAAGGAAGATGGAGATCAGGTTTTTATTTCCATTTCGCGATAATCATGTACTCATGTGAATTCAAAAGGCTGTCCAATAGTTTTTGGACAGCCTTGGATTATTTCAGCATATTCTGAGAGATTTTATGCTTGAGCTGTTTTCTTGTGTGATTTGTCCAAGTACTTCCTTATTTCAACTGAAATTGCGGGTATGAACATTAGGGGGAGGATCAGGCTCCATTGTTCCCAACCCAACGGTACGGTGCTGAAGATTGTGTTCAAGACTGGGATGTACACCACCAGGAAAACCATCACCAAGGATACCAGTACGCCAATATTCATCCACTTGTTGCCGAAGAGACCGATTTTTAGAACTGGGTAGTATTCTGAACGAGAAGTGTACGCACGCAACAGTTCAGAAATCGAAAGTGTAACAAATGCCATTGTTCCGGCAAACTCAGGTTGTTCGGGGTGCGTCCTCAAGCCAATGAAATAAGCTAACAACACAGCGGCAGTTATCGCAATAGCCTGAATTACGATTCCACCGCGGGTATATTTGTTAATGATAGATTCATCCGGTGGGCGAGGTTTTTGTTCCATAATATCAGGATCACCTCGTTCATTAGCAAGGGCTAATGCTGGTGCCCCATCTGTAACCAGGTTGAGCCATAAGAGCTGAATTGCAGTCAGTGGTGATGTTCCGGTAAACAGGGTGGAGAGGAAAATAATCAAAATCTCAGCGATGTTACAAGAGATCAGATAGTAGACGAACTTTCGTATGTTGCTGTAGATAATTCGACCCTGTTCAATTGCCGAAACAATGCTGGCGTAATTATCATCGGTGAGTACCATATCAGCGGTTTCCTTCGCCACATCGGTACCTGTAATGCCCATTGCAACGCCGATATCCGCCCGTTTGATTGCCGGAGCGTCGTTAACCCCGTCTCCGGTCATGGCAACTACCTGATTGTTTTCTCGCAGCGCATCGACAATTCTCATTTTGTGCTCTGGCGAAACGCGAGCGAAAACGTCGGTTGTTTTTACGGCTTCTCGCAACTCTGCATCTGTCAGGCTGTCGATCTCAGCGCCTGTACTCACAGAATGATTTGGTTGCATCAAGTTGATCGATTTGGCAATTGCGGCAGCTGTGTTGGGATAATCACCGGTGATCATGATGGTTCGGATGCCAGCCTCTCGAGCTTTTTCGAGTGCGGGTTGAACCTGGGGCCTTGCTGGGTCTATCATCCCGACCATTCCGGCGAAAATCAAGTCGCTTTCCATATCTCCGGCATCAAGCTCAGCATCTATAACAACCTTTGTATTGGGTATTAATTTATACGCCAATCCTAAAACTCGTAAAGCATCTTTAGTCATGGCGTCATTGGCGGCAATTATTTGCTCACGTTTTTCCTGATTGAGGGGCTGCTCACTTCCGTCAATGGCAGAGTATTTTTGACAGAGATTCAGCACGATATCAGGCGCGCCTTTTACTTCTACTGCGTACCAGTTTTTTCGTTCTCCTGCGAACAAGCCTGAGATGGGTTCTGCATGCTCACCGTTATTGGAGTGTACAGTGACCATTCGTTTGCGTGAAGAATCGAAAGGAATCTCGTTTTCACGCGGATACTTCTTTTTTACTTCGCCATGCAGAATGCCGGCTTTTGCTGCGGCGATAATGATCGACCCTTCAGTGGGGTCTCCGATTAATCGGTAGGCGGTATTTCCTTCCTCTTCGATCACTTCGAGCAGGGCGTCGTTATTTAAGAGACCAACCCAAAGTGCTGTAGCCAAACCCGGATAATCTTTGACTTCAATGGTTTTTCCGTTGTTGAGAAAATCGCCAACTGGGGTGTAACCAGTACCAGTGATATTGAAATCATGATTGTCAACCCAGATGTTGGTTACAGTCATCTCGTTTTGAGTCAGCGTGCCGGTTTTGTCTGTGCAAATAATCGTAGCCGATCCCAGGGTCTCAACGGATGCCAGTTTACGAATCAGAGCGTTACGGCGCACCATTTCGCGCATTCCCATGGCGAGGCTGATGGTTACAACTGCCGGTAACCCTTCGGGTACGGCAGCGATCGCCAGGCTGACAGCGATCATAAAGCCATCGACAAGCGTTTTCATCAGGTCGGTGGTACCGTCTGGTCCGAACAGGTGCCGCACGACGATGATGATGAAAATCAGCCCACAGATACCCAATGCCGCCCACCCCAATCCCTTACCTAAAGAATCGAGTTTTTTCTGCAGCGGGGTTTCTTCCTCGTCAACGCTTTGCAGCATTCCGGCGATCATCCCTAATTGCGTTTTCATGCCGGTAGCGATGACAATTCCTGTGCCGCGGCCATAGTTTACAGTGGTGCCCATAAAAGCGGTATTCTTGCGGTCACCAAGCGGTATGTCGTTTTCAAGGCGGAAGGTGGCATTTTTTTGTACGGGAACTGATTCTCCAGTGAGCGGCGCTTCATCAACACGCATATTGGCAGAGTCTACCAACCTGACGTCGGCAGGTATAAAATTGCCTGCCTCAAGGAAAACGACATCTCCTGGAACCAGCTCAGGTGCTGGCACCATGATGCGGTGGTTATTACGCAACACACTGGCTTCGGGAGCTGCCATTTTCTTTAAAGCAGCTAAGGCTTCTTCAGCTTTTCCTTCCTGTACGACACTGAGAATGGTGTTAAGCACCACAATCGCAATAATGACACCTGCTTCGATGTAATCGCCTAACAATGCGGCAACCACGGCTGCCACAATGAGGAGAATAACAACGAAACTGTTTAATGCATCAATCACACGCCGGAAGAAAGAGGTTCCTTCTTTGGCGATTAGCTCGTTGCGTCCAAATTCGACCAGGCGTTTTTTTGCTTCTTCTGACGAAAGTCCAGTTTCCAGCTTAGTTTGCAGTTTCTCCAGGACTTCTTCAGTATCGATGGCATGAAATCCAATGCTATTTTCTTGATGAATATTGTTCTCCATCGATTATTCTCCTAACCCATTCTTAAAATAAAATTCTCAAGCATCAATGTGGAACACAGTTTTACCAATTTTGAAAAATCAACTATGTTGATAATTATTGTAAAAAATTTTAATATAGAAAACACGAATGAGCAAGAAAAAAAGCATTTATATACAAAGCGAAAAACTTCAAAAATAAACTTGCTGAGCACCTCGGTATCGAATTGCAGCCCAATAATTTCATAAAACGCGTTTTTTGAAGAAATCTAATCTCACTTTTTGATTAATTTTCTGATCCCCAGGCTATACTTTCCATTCAAGATGTCAACGATACCTTCCACCTGTGAGATTGATAAGCTATTTGCCCCCATCATGGTGAAAAAGTGCAATGGCATATCAGGCACCGTTTTTTCGATCATTAATTTCAGATATGGATCTTTTTCACTAAGTGTTTTAGCTTGTTGCTCGACAATTTTGTTTATGAGTCTGCCAACCCATCTATCTTGAATATCAGATACAGTTGACTTTAGTGTGTGCGGCGAGCCAGGTATTCTTTCTCGCGGCGGGATCGGCCTGCCGAGAATACCAGCAAATTCTTCGTCAGTAATCTTGAGACCGCTGGTGAGGTCGTAATAGCCAGGCGCGGTATCTCGTAGATCTGGAAGATGGGCTTCGACACTGCCTGAATACTCTACTGTACCCTGCAGCCGAAAATCCTGACTTGACGCAGCCACGCGAATTTCATATTTCCCGTTTTCTACATGCCAATCGGAGATTGATGTATTGTAGTATGCAAAATCCCGCGAACTGAGCAGGAAGTTGACTTCTTTCTGCTCTCCCGGTGCAAGCTGAACCACCTCAAAACCTTTTAACTCTTGTTCGGCTCGTATGATGACAGATTCCTTTTTTGCCACATAGAGCTGAACAACTTCTCTGCCTTCGCGTTTTCCGGTGTTGATGATTTTGCAGCTTACCTTGAGCGTTTCGCCATCTGTAATACTCTTGCTGGATATCACAAGGTCGGAATATTCAAAACTGGTATAGGATAACCCGTAACCAAATGGATAGCGCACTGCTTTGACTGCTTTGTCGTAATAACGGTAGCCGACAAATAAGCCTTCGCGGTATTCCACACAGAGCGGGTAACCAGGGAAATATGAATGAGATGGATTATCTTCAAGTTTGTATGGCCAGGTCTCCGGCAGCTTGCCCGAAGGATTAACTCTGCCTGTTAGCAAATCTGCCACTGCGCCGCCGACAGCCTGCCCGCCAAGGTGCATGAGTAAAATAGCTTTTACTTTATCAGCCCATGGCAGCTCCACCACACCGCCGCAATGCAGAACCACTACTACGTTTTCATTTACCTCACATACTGCATCGATTAAGGCATTATGGCTGAGCGGTAAATGCAAACTCTCACGATCAAAAGATTCAGCCTCGAAACGGTCGGGTAAACCCGCAAAGAGGTAGACAACCTCTTTGTCTTTGGCAATTTGGCAGGCTTCTTCAATCAGTCTGGCTTCTGGTAAATCAGATTCCTCAAGGTAGCCGGCGGCATATTCATAATCAATGCCAAGCGCTTTCAGCTCATCACAGGCATTATCAAGATGGGTAGGGTTGATGCGTGAACTGCCGGTTCCCTGGTAGCGCGGAACCTTAGCGAAAGCTCCGATTACAGCAGTACTGGCGCCGGGCTTAGCAGGGAGTATCCCGTTATCATTTTTCAACAGCACCGCAGACCTGCCAGCCGCTTTTCTGGCGATCTTGTGATGGGTATCAATTGAGTATTGATAAGGTTGGCGCTCCATTGACTTGAGGATGAGATAGACAATTCTTTCAGCTGCCTGATTGAGTAGATCTTCTGGTATTGAATGCGCCTGAACTGCGTCTAAGATTCGATTGTCAGAAGTATCTCCAACATGAGGCATTTCCAGGTCAAGCCCGGCTGTCAGTGCTTTCACTCGATCAAACACTGAACCCCAGTCTGAAATGACCAGCCCCTCGAAACCCCATTCATCACGCAAGATGGATGTAAGCAGGTGCTGATTTTGACTTGAAAATTCACCATTCACGCTATTGTATGAACACATTACCGTCCATGGTTGGGCTTGTTTTACAGCAATCTCAAAAGCGCTCAGGTAAATTTCTCTGAGGGTACGTTCGTCAATGACGGCATCCACGGTCAGGCGCCTCGTTTCCTGGTTGTTGGCGGCGAAATGCTTCAGAGACGACCCAACGCCCTGGCTTTGAGTGCCTCGAATAAATGCGGCGGCAAGATGACCTGAAAGGGAAGGGTCTTCGCTGTAGTACTCAAAGTTGCGCCCGCAAAGGGGAGACCTTTTGATATTGATGCCAGGGCCTAAAATCACCGAAACGTTTTCATGGCGGCATTCCTCACCAATCGCACTGCCGATTTCAAACAATAAGTCACGGTCGAAAGAGCAAGCCTGTGCTGAGGCGGTCGGGAAGCAAACCGCTGGATAATTGACACTGATTCCAATATCTTCTGAATTGGAAATCTGCCGCCGGATTCCATGTGGCCCATCGGTTACAATAATATTGGGCAGACCCAGTCTCTCAAGCCCCTTAAGATTCCAATAATCTTTTCCAGAACACAAAGCCGCTTTTTCTTTGGTTGTCATTTGTTGTACAAGTGAGACGGATTTTTCATGCAAATCCACAATAACCTCCGGAGCGATATAACGAAAATGAGGTGTTGCTGATGCTTGTATTTTACAAGAAAACGGAAAAAGGGCTTCTGCAGTCGAGTTGTGTGTAGTGATCCAACCGTTGAACCGGAAAACGGTAAAAACGGATCATTTTGCGATTTATTTTAGAGAAAAGGCAAAAACCCGAATTTTGTAACCATTTTGTAACCGCTATTGGATATGATCGTTACAGATTCATCATAGAGTTTTTTATCAATTTAATAATCTCTCAGGAGGTATCTATGCGTTTAGAAGGAAAGGTTGCACTAATTACCGGTGGTGCTGCTGGAATCGGAAAAGCGACTGCCCAGATTTTTGCCAGAGAAGGCGCAACAGTGGTCATTTGCGATGTCTCTGAAGATTTAGGCAATGCGCTGGTTAAAACGCTGGGCACGAATGCTTGTTTCTATCAGGTTGATGTCACCAACCGTGAAGAAGTGCAGAAATGGGTGGATGATGTAGCCGCGAAGTATGGGCACATTGATATATTGGTTAACAACGCAGGAATCACGCGTGATGCTCAATTTGTCAAGATGAAAGATGGCGAGCTGGCGAAACAAATGTCGGAAGAAGCGTTTGATCTGGTTGTATCAGTCAATCTTAAGGGTGT
>WPCI01082017.1_pt1 | contig 19279 bp, 20 predicted proteins | sample 5399871 | NCBI WGS metagenome assembly WPCI01 (sample SAMN12869469, study PRJNA574797) | sludge metagenome | isolation source: wastewater treatment of pH7 | place: China:Beijing | collected 2019-05-20 | reverse complement strand
AGTGGGAAAATAATTTCACACCTCCATTAAATTTTACTTAATAAGAAATCTTTGAGTTTCTCAACTTTTATATAAAAATAAAACTGAATTTTCAGTTATTTTGTTATATAGTAAAAGAGAACGAATAAGGGGAGGGAATATTTTGATTAAAAAGAAAATGGCAATTACACTGTCAGCAATGCTATCTGCAACAATTATACCTAGCTTTACTATGGATGTGCATGCAGAGAAGAAGGAAGAGACTAAAAATACGAAAATTGAATTAGAAAATGGGATGACAAAACCGATTTATTCTCTCGATGAAGCTATTATCGAAAATTTATATGTAGAGACAGAAGTTGATAGTGATCGAGACGGTAAGAAAGACAGAGTATCGATAAAAGTTATGCGTCCAAAGACAGATCCGAATGTGAAAGTTCCTGTTATTTATGAAATGAGTCCATATCGATCTGGATTAAAAGATGTTCCTGTATATAATGTAGATGAAGAATTGTATGCGTATGAAGGAAAACCGTATGGAGCGATTAATCTTGGTTCGTATGGGAACTATTACGTGCCAAGAGGTTATGCAGTTATTTTAGGCGAAAGTATCGGTACTGGAAAATCAGATGGATGCCCTACAACTGGAGATGAACAAGAGATACTCGGGACAAAATCTGTTATTGATTGGGTAAACGGTCGCGCGAAAGCATTTACAGAACAGGGTGAGGAAGTTCAGGCAAATTGGTCTACAGGCAATGTAGGTATGACTGGAGTTTCTTATAATGGTACATTACCAAATGCTGTTGCGACTACTGGAGTTGAAGGTTTAAAAACAATTATTCCAATCGCAGCAATTAGTAGTTGGTATGATTATTATCGTGCAAATGGTGCAGTCATTGCTCCAGGCGGATATCAAGGAGAAGATACAGATAATATGGCAGAAGCAGTACTGACAAGGGAAAACCCTGAAGTTTGCGGACAAGTTATAAAAGAGTTAACGGCTGGACAAGACCGAAAAACAGGTAATTATAATGATTTTTGGGATAAACGTAACTATGTAAAAGATGCTAAAAATGTAAAAGCGAGTGTATTTGTTGTTCATGGTTTAAACGATTGGAATGTTAAAACGAAACAGTTCGCGCAATGGTGGGAAGCACTTGGAGAAAATAATGTTCCGCGTAAAATGTGGCTACACCAAGGTGGTCATGGTGGGACATCAAGTAATAACTGGCAGCAAACACAAAATAAATGGTTAGATTATTGGTTGTACGGAATTGAAAATGGAATTATGGATGAACCAATGGTTGATGTGCAAAGAGAAAATAAAACGTGGCAAAAGATAAAAAATTGGCCAGATCCAGCAGCTGTACCTTCAAAAATCCGTATGTATTTAAGCAATAAATCAGTCAATTTGCCACTAAGTATGGGATCGGCTAATAAAGTTTTCTCATTCTTAGATGATGCACAAATAAAATCAAACCAATTAGTAGCAAACACAGAATTAGAAGTAGCAAATCGATTAGTATATACAATGCCTGTACTGCAAAAAGATACGCGTATAAGTGGTACACCAAAGATTTCAATTACAGGAAATATTGATCGATCTGTATCAAATTTAACAGCGTTACTTGTTGACTATGGAGGAGCGAAGCCGGAAATCGTAACGAGAGGCTGGATGGACCCACAAAACGTAAAGAGTATAGAAAATTCAACAGCGATTCAACCGGGCAAAGATTATACATTCACATGGGACATGCAGCCAGATGATTATGTATTTAAAGCGGGGCATCAAATCGGAGTTGTTTTAATTGCAAGTGATTATGATTATACAATTAGACCGAAAGCTGGTACAAAACTTACTGTGAAATTAAGTGAAGTGACATTGCCGATTGTGAAATAAATATTTTTTCTAAAGAGCTTACTAAAGTAAGCTCTTTAATTTGTAGTCTGAATTTTTAATTTTTATATTTCAAATTGGAAGGTTATGTAATACAATATCATTATATTCTATGGAAAGTGAGTGATATATTATGACAGTCAGCTCTTTCGAAATCTCATTAAAATTAGAGGTACAGGAAGATTAGTTGAATTGAAATCTTCCGTACGTAAAAACGGAGGAGAAAATAAATGTTTAGCTTTTATAGTACACTTTGTACGGAACTGTATGATTACACAAAACCAGTCGGTTATTCTTTAAATGGTGATATTGAGTATTACAAAGAACGTTTAAAAGATTGTAGAGGAAGAATCCTCGAAGCTGCAGTAGGTTCAGGGCGTGTCATCATTCCGCTTCTAGAGGCTGGTTTTAAAGTGGATGGGATAGATTATTCACCTGAAATGCTAGATTCTTGCCGTAAGCGCTGTAAAGAGAGAGGCTTACATCCTAATTTGTATGAAGGAAGCTTGCAACAATTTTCACTTCCGCATAAATATGACGCAATTATCATTCCTACTGGATCTTTTTGTTTAATTGAAAATCGTGTGGATTCTATAAATGCATTGAAATGTTTTTATGAACATCTTAATCCAGATGGACAATTAATCGTAGATATTATGCTTCCGCATGACTGGAAGACTGGAGAAATTCATACATCGACTTTCTCTTTGCCGAGTGGAGACGGAATCACATTAGAAAATAAATCAATTGAAATAGATTGGCTGGACCAAGTTACTGTATCATATTTGAAATATGAAAAGTGGAGTAAAGGACAGTTAGTACAAACAGAATTGCAACGCTTTGCGCTGCGCTGGTATGGAATAGAAGAGTTTAAACTTCTTTTAGAAAATATAGGTTTCTCAAACATTACTTGCTCTGCTGAATATGTTTATGAAAAAGAATCGTCAAATGCAAATCAAATGATTACTTTTGAAGCTGTGCGAAAAGAATAGAACTAAAACTATGAATAAAAAATAAGGCAATCGATTAAAAATCGGCTGCCTTATTTTTAATTTTATGTAGTGGTTTATAGAGAAAGATTGGAGGGAAATAAATGAAACTTATATTAATATTTGGCCCAAAAGCAGTTGGAAAAATGACAGTGGGGCAAGAATTAGCAACATTAACCGGTTTAAAACTTTTTCATAACCACATGACAATTGATTTAGTAAGTCCAATTTTTGATTACAGTACGAAAGAAGCAAAAAGACTAGTAAGTTTATTTCGTAATGAAATATTTGAAGAAGTATCTAAAAGTGATTTATCTGGAATGATTTTTACGTATATATGGGCATTTGACCTCCAAGCGGATTGGGATTATATACATCATGTAGAAAATATTTTTGAATCAAAAGGTGGGACAGTGTATTTTGTAGAGCTGGAAGCGGAATTAGATGAAAGATTAGAACGAAATAAAAGCCCGAATAGATTAGAACATAAACCGAAAAAAAGAGATATTGAGTGGTCTGAAAATAATTTGAAAGAAACGATGAAAATGCATAGATTAAACTCTCTTCATGGTGAAATTGAAAAAGAAGAGTATATAAAAATTAATAACACGTATTTGAGTGCAAAAGAAGTAGCGGAAATGATTAAAGAGAAGTTTCAATTGTAAAATTCCCGAAGTCTATTTCGTTTCTATTGTCCAAGCATTCTCCTACTAATTACATATACTATTTATGTTAAAATCGGTCACTATTTTAGATGGTGCTATTTTAATATATATAACTATGCAGGGAAGAGGGAGAATAAATTTGGAAAACGTAGAACAAGATAGAATTGAAAATCAAGTGTATTCAAATCGTGTAGTAAGATCAGAATTTGATGCGAATTGGGAAACTTGTATATCAAAGAGTGGTTATGTAATTTATATAGCAACAAGTAATAATGCTGAAGTAATAGTGCTTCTTGCAGATGGTTCAAGTAAATTATTAATTTTCGAAAAAGGCGGTAAAGTAGTTGTAGGTGGCGGTGGAACAAGTCATTACAGTAAGCCGCATATTGCAAGAAATATTTAAGATAGAGCATGTTAATTAAGAAGAAACTAGAAAACGGTTGTCATTCATGTTTAGGGCATGATAGACGAACCGTTTTTTATTTGTTTATAATTTTAGAAGAACTTCATTGATTACAAATACATCAGGATGAGCAGCGAAATTAGAAGAAAACTTGGCGGGTAATGGTACAAAATATTATGTACATTTGCAAGAATCTTACAGCGATATAAAAAAGCATTTCCTATTTGGGGAAACACTACTTCTATGTTATAGTATAATAGTGTTTTTAGATGGTACTATTTTAATATATCTATAATTTTGTTATGTATTATTTTCATATTAAATTAGCACCTAAAGTATTTTTTTATATAAGGAGTAGTAATTAGAGAAATGAAAAATATAGACTTTATACTAGAAAGTGACGAGGCATTAAAACCGTCTGAACGATTAGTACTATTATTATTAGAGAAGCATAGAATGTTATATACGAACGATCTATTGGCATTATCAAATTTATCATATAAAACATTAACAGATTCATTAACGGCGCTAGTTTTAAAATCGTATGTGTTAAAGGAAACAGGTAAGGGAAGAAGACAGAATTGCTATAGATTAGTATGATAAGGCAGCTGTTTTAGAAACTTTTACATATGTTTTTTCAATTGTAAGGTGAAATTGTATTTTTGTTTTCGAACGAAAAACTTACTATAAGAGGGGCTAAGATAGTAGCGTTTCATTTTTGTAAATATAATTATTCTATCATTGAAAACACAAAAATAAAATAAACCGCATAAAACAGAAATAAAAAAACAATCCATTTTTAAAATGGATTGTTTTTTATTGGAATAATATTATTTGATATGTTGAAAGCATAAATAGCAGAATAAACATTACCTGTTTTAGTTCATGCAACTGAACAAATATGATGAAAACTATGTGTATAGTTTTTTGCTTGCTTTTTCAGTCACTCTAATGAAATCATGGTCTTCATTGTTTAAAGGCAGTATTTTTAACATTATTGCTATTCAGCATTAAGCACAAAAAGTGATATATAATATTATTATGTAAACTTAAGATTTTAAAAGGAAAATATAATAATGAATAGAACATGTAGAAGGAGATGCTTAAATATTTTGAAGGATGGGAGATTATTATGGAGCATTTACAATCAATAGCACAAGCTGTTATAAGTGGTAATAAGGAAAAAGTAGTGAAGTTTATAAAGGCGAGTCCAAGTATTGTTAACGAATGTAGTGAAGATGGATGGACACCACTTCATTTAGCAGCTTATTTTGGACAGAAAGAAATAGCGAGTTTTCTTTTAGAAAGTGGTGCAGATATACATAGTAGAGCGAAAAACGAAAATGAAAATACGCCTTTGCAAGCAGCAATTGCGAACAAGCAAAGTGAACTTGTTGCTTTCTTAATTGAAAAAGGATTAGATGTAAATATTATGCAAAGTGGTGGCTGGACAGGACTTCACGAAGCGGCATTATTAGGAAATGAAGAAATAATTATGTTACTCCTTAAAAATGGAGCTAATAAGATGATAAAGAAAAATGATGGGAAAACAGCGTATGATATTGCATTAGAAAAAGGATATGATCACCTTTTACATCATTTGAAACAGGAAGTGAACTTATGATGAATAAATGGAGTGTTGGTATATTTTTATTTAATGAAGTAGAAGTGTTAGACTTTGCAGGGCCATTTGAAGTTTTTTCTGTAACTGAGGTGAATGAGGAAAAACCATTTACTGTTTATACAGTTAGCGAGAATGGGGAAATGATTACAGCAAGGAACGGATTGAAGGTACAGCCAGATTATAGTATTGAAAATTTACCACCAGTGGATATTTTAATAATTCCGGGTGGGCTAGGTGCTAGAGAATATGAAATAAAAAATGAAATAGTAATAAAATGGATTCGCCAACAAATGAAAGAAGTAAAGCTGATGACTTCAGTTTGTACAGGAGCGCTATTACTGGCGAAAGCAGGTTTACTGGAAGGTTTAAAAGCAACAACACATTGGGCTAGTATTGAAAAGTTTAAAAATGAGTTTCAAAATGTTGAAGTTATAGAAAATGTAAAGTTTGTAGATGAAGGACATATTATAACATCTGCCGGAATTTCAGCTGGAATTAATATGGCATTTCATATTGTGAAAAACTTGTTAGGTGTGCATGTTGCGGAGGACACAGCGAAGCGAATGGAGTATGATATTAGTTTCCCAAATTAAAAAGCCCGGATTGGGCTTTTTATATTGAATGAATATAGTTAAGCTCTTCATCACTCAACATAGGGCGAACAGATGCATTTGCATTTTCTTGTGCTTGTATTCCTGTTTTGGCACCAGGAATTACAACACTTACTGCCGGATGAGAGAGTACATAGCGAAGTGCAAGTTGCCCTAAGGTCTGATTTTTATTTGAGAGCAACCGAAGTTTCTCTACAGTTTGTAAGTCTTCTTGAAACCAAGTTTCATTTGGCCAATCTTTGCGTAAATCTCCATCCGGAAAAATTGTTTTATTTGTGAATTTTCCAGTTAAAATGCCCATTTTTAATGGACCACGAATAACAGCTCCTAAATTTTTCTCTTGTAAAAATGGTAATATATCTTTTTCTGGTTTTCGATTTAATATATTGTAATCAAGCTGTACGATATCAATTTCGTTGTTGTTATTGAAATGATGAATGTATTGTAAATCATGAGTCGAAACACCGACTGCTCTTACTTTGCCATCACGTTTTAATATGTCAAATGCACGTAGAAATGCTTCTGTTTCCCTACGATTATGCCACCAAATATGACAAAAATAAAGATCAATATAATCTGTTTGAAGACGTTGTAAACTTGTTTCGAATACGGCGATGATTTTTTCGGGAGTATCATATACAGGAACTCCATTAGGGTCGTAGTGATGCCCGATTAAACCACCTTTCGTTGATAGGATAATATCATTGCGATGTCCTTTAATCGCGGTAGCCACCAACTTTTCGCTATGTCCTAAACCATACACATCCGCAGTATCAATAAAATTCACACCACACTCAATTGCTTTTTTTATAGCGGTTATAGATTGTTTATCGTTAACAGGTCCCCATTCATCACCACCGATTGCCCATGCGCCAAAACCTATTTCAGAAACAGTTATTCCAGTTTTACCTAATGTGCGGTAATGCATATTTCTCCTCCTTGTAAGCATGTTATAACATGGATATGTGGGGAAGGAATTTTGTGTGTGAAAAAACTCTTCTACAATAGTAGAAAAAGAATTACAGAAACTACTATTTTATAGCAGCATGTATAAAAAAAAACGGTGTAAATGTAGAAATGTCGTCGAATGCTATCTTTAATTGGTTAATTTATGGGATATTTTTGTGAAGGAGTTTATTTTATAAGAATAGAATTTAATTTAGTAAGAAAACGTGCCGATGGTAGTGAAAAATATGGGTTAGGGGGATTTGAATGAGGAAACTCAAACGAGTAAATGTTCCTAATATACCAGAGCAATTATCACAACCTAGTGACAAGCGTAGGATAAATAAAAAGAAGTTAAGGCGACTTATTTTAATGGTCCTTTTTATTGCGGCAACTACTCTGTACGTTCAATATATTTTAACGAAACAACAAGAAGTAATTGATAAAAAGAAAGATACGATTACGGATCAAAAGAAGCAATTAGTATCTTTAAAGAAAGATAAAGATTCTTTAAAGACTAACATAGAAAATTTAACAGACGATGAGGAAGAAATTTTGAAGTTAGCGAGAAAAGAGTATCAATTTTCTAAGTCAAATGAAACTATATTTGTGATGCCAAAGTAATAAAAAAAGTTAGCCATTGAACTGCACCCCCAATTGTTAGACACCGTCTAACAATTGTGGGTGCAGTTTTTTATGTATGAATGTCATGGTACAAGGAACAATCACATATTGTAGAAATGAAGAGTTTAAGCTATTTTCATAAATATGGAATATGCACTAAAATAAATGTTGTTAAAATTCTGTCAATTATATTATAATACAAGGTAAGCGGATACATTTTTTAATCAACGTTGAGTTCCTCGCTCATACGACTATTAAGAAACCCGTTATCCTCGTATAAGAAAGGAAGATAGCTGTGTACGCTTCAAATACAATTTATATCGTAGGGGATGCGAAAGCACCTCAAAATAATCCCATTACTGAAAAGTTTAAAAGCTATTTCGTAGCATTTATCCTTGTTAAGGATACAGGGGAAATTGTAGATGCAGACTGCTCAGCGACAATTGCATTAACATCTCAATTTGTTAAATATTTATTTCTACATAAAAATATAAATGACCCGGCGTTAGTAATGGAAGTAAAGAACCGATATTTCGGTTCTTCTCAAAAAGCGTTACTTGTAGCGCTAAAAGATGCACAGAAAAAATATAATCAGATTGCTGCTTTGTCTACTCAATCATAGACAAAATCCAGCCGTAAGAATCATTCTTATGGCTGGATTTTTTTATTTCACATTATCGTCCTACATTAAAAGTAAACGAAAACAAAGTAGAGAGATAGAAGAGTAAATGCCCAATAGGTTTACCCAATAATCCGTGGGTATAAACCTCCGGTGGATTAAAATTTCACTTCATTGGAGAACGAAAGGATGAACAAAATGAAAATTACAGATGTAAAAGTAAATCGTAGACGTGTAAAACTGCATACACCGTTTAAAACCGCGCTTCGTACTGTAACCGAAATTGAAAGTATAGATGTTTATATTCATACAGACGAAGGAGTGATTGGTAAGGGGGCTGCAGCCGCAACGCCAGTTATTACGGGGGATTTCACCAGCGGAATGGAAGAAGCGATTTTAGGGCCGATGCGTTCATGTTTAATTGGTCAAAATATCATTCAATTTCAGCAGTTACTACAGCGCATTCAAATGAGTTGTATTGGAAATTCAAGTGCGAAAGCAGCGGTAGATATCGCTTTATATGATGTATATTGCCAATATCAAAATGTGCCGTTATATGCATTGTTAGGCGGGAAGAAAGAAATTCATACCGATATTACAGTGAGTGTGGATGAGCCTGTATTAATGGCAAAAGAAGCGAAGAAACATATAGAAAAAGGATTTCAAACATTAAAGATTAAAGTGGGTAAAGAGGCGCATTTAGATTTGGAACGTATTGAGGCAATTCGAAATGTGGTACCAAGAAATACGACATTACGTTTAGATGCGAATCAAGGTTGGAGTCCAAAAGAAGCGGTTTCTATCATTCAAGAGATGGAAAATCGTAATTTAAATATAGAATTTATTGAACAACCAGTACACGCGAAAGATTGGGATGGGTTAAAGTACGTCAAAGATCGTGTGCAAACGCCAATTATGGCCGATGAAAGTATATTTTCAGCAAGTGACGCATTAAAGCTCGTTCAAGGAAGATATGCAGATTTTATTAATATTAAATTAATGAAATGTGGTGGCATACGTGAAGCATGGCGTATTGCTGATATCGCAGAAACAGCTGGTGTGAAGTGTATGGTGGGCAGCATGATGGAGTCTTCACTTTCCGTTAGTGCTGTTGCGCATTTAGCGGCAGCGCATCCTAATATTCATTATTTTGATCTTGATGCACCGCTTTGGTTAATGGAAGAGCCAGAAGGAATGACTTATTCTGGATCAAAAGTAAACCTTCAATCGACAGTGAATAGTAAATCTTAGTAGAAGAGACAAGTAAACTATCTTTTAAGGGGGATATATATGAAAAAAGTAGGAACTGCATTTTTAACAACTTTATTTATATTTTCATCGTTTACATCGGCAAATGCTGAAGAAAAGAAGGATAATAAAGCATTTATAGATGTATCTGCTGCAACGTTATGGACAGCACCTGATTCATTAAGACCAATCGATACACCGAGTGCAACAAACCCAGTGGATCTATGGAAATGGACGAAATCAATGACACTTGACGAGAAACTATGGTTAACAAATGCAAATAAATTAGAAACACAAGCTTTACTCGGTCAAGAAGTAACTGTTATTGATAAGAAAGGCGAATGGGTGAAGGTATTAGTGCATGGACAGCCAACACCACGAAATGAAGAAGGTTATCCGGGCTGGATGCCTGAAAAACAATTAACATATAATCAAGAATTTGCAGATAAAACAAATGAACCTTTTGTCTTAATAACCAAACCAACAGCGATTTTATATATAAATCCTTCTGAAAAACATAAATCACTTGAAGTCAGTTATAATACAAGACTGCCGCTATTAAGTGAAGACACAATTTCATACCGTGTATTGTTGCCAAATGGTCAGAAAGCATGGCTACGAAAAAATGATGGAACAGTTTACCGATCTCAAACTGATATTCCAACTCCGGCGGCCAATGATTTAATTAACACAGGGAAAATGTTTTTAGGCTTACCGTATATATGGGCTGGTACAAGTGGTTTTGGATTTGATTGCTCTGGCTTCACACATACGATCTATAAATCGCACGGCATTACAATTCCGCGAGATTCTGGACCGCAATCAAGAGCAGGGGTTGCAGTTGATAAAGAAAATCTACAAAAAGGAGATTTAATTTTCTTTGCACATGATCAAGGGAAAGGTAGTGTCCATCACGTTGCAATGTATATTGGTGATGGCAATATGATTCACTCACCAAGAGCTGAAAGGTCGGTAGAGATTATACCGCTAAATACACCAGGATATATAGAAGAATACGCTGGTGCTCGTCGTTACTTACCTTAAAAATAGAAGGGGGTTTTTAAATGAAAAAAGTTATTCGTTACTCATTAGTTAGTACTCTATTAGTTTCTTCATTTTTAGTTGGTTGCGCAAAAGAAAAAACTGCAACAAAGCCGAAAGATGAGAAGAAAGTATTACAGTTACTAGAAACAGGTGAAATTCCGTCGTTAAATTCAGGGAAAGTAACAGATGCAGTCTCGTTTAACGTTTTGAATAACGTAATGGAAGGACTATTCCGTCTATCGAAAAATGATGAAATAATTGAAGCCGGCGCACAAAAATATGAAGTGAGTAAAGATGGAAAAACATATACATTCCAATTGCGTGATGCGAAATGGTCTAACGGAGAGCCAGTAACCGCTCATGATTACGTATACGCTTGGAAGCAATTGATAAATCCAGATACTGCTTCTCAATATGCATACATTGCGTACGATGTAAAAAATGCTGAGAAGATAAATAAAAAACAACTAGGTCTAGATGAATTAGGAGTAAAAGCGAAGGATGATAAAACATTCGTCGTAGAGCTAGAACATCCTGTACCGTATTTTACGAAATTATTAATTTTACCATCCTTCTATCCAATTAAAGAAAAATATGCAAAAGAGCAAGGTGATAAATATGGATTAGAAGCAAATAAAGCGGTATATAATGGACCGTTTACATTATCAGAGTGGAAGCATGAAGCTAGCTTTACAATGAAGAAAAACGATAAGTATTGGTATAAAAAAGAAGTGAAGTTAGATGAAGTAAACTATCAAATTGTAAAAGAAATTTCAACTGCGGTAAATTTATATGAAACAGATAAAGTTGATAGAGCTGTTATTTCTACAGAATTCGTAGATAAATATAAAAATAATAAAGAGCTAAAACAATATACAGATCCAGTTATGTACTTCTTCCGATTTAATGAAAATGTACCGATTCTTAAAAATAAAAATGCACGTCTTGCGCTAAGTACAGTTTTTGATAAGAAGGGACTCGCAGATTCATTTTTAAATGATGGATCGGTTGCAGCAAACTATTACGTACCAAAAGGATTTTTAAAGGGACCAGATAAAAAAGATTTTAGAAGTACGGCAGGTGAGTTTAATAAAACTGATGTAAAAAAAGCGAAAGAATATTGGGAAAAGGCAAAGCAAGAAACAGGTACAGATGGAGTGACGTTAGAACTATTAAATTATGACTTGGAAAACTTTAAAAAAGTTGGAGAGTACATTAAAGAGCAGCTTGAGAAAAACTTACCAGGATTAAAAGTGAATGTGAAATTACAACCACATACGCAAAAATTAGCACTTGAGAAGAAGAAAGAATATGAAATTTCGTTATCACGCTGGTTACCAGATTATCCAGATCCAATGACTTACTTAGAAGTATTCCTTTCTGGAAGTAGCGTCAATAATACAGAATATGCAAACCCAGAATATGATGCGTTAATTAAGAAGATTAAAACAGAATTAGGTAATGATGAAAAGGCTCGCTGGAAAGCAATGCAAGAAGCTGAAAAAATGCTACTTGATGATGCAGTAATTGCACCGGTATTCCAGCGTGGATTATCTTACTTACAAAAACCATATGTGAAAGATTTATATGTACATCAATTTGGTCCAGCTACAAGTTTAAAATGGGCAGATGTACAAAAATAAAAGAATGGAGAAACAGACTTCATGTATGTGATAGTCTGTTTTTCTTATTTAAAGTTAGAAAAATAGTTCATGGTATAATTTATTAGTCTGTAAACAGTATTTGGAGGGGAAATGATGTCTATGTTTGAAGAAGAGAAAGTAATTTATACAAAAAGATTATTTATGAGGAAACCAATTGTAGAAGATATTAATCAGTTTTATAACATATTAAAAAAAGATACTGTTGGCAAATGGTTGGCTAAATCAAGAGGAATGTCGAAGGAAGAAACAAATGATTATATTGGGCAACTTATCTTACATTGGGAACAGTATGACTTCGGGGTATGGTTGTTATTTAATAGTGAAACAGGAAAGCTTTTAGGACATTGTGGTTTAAGAAAGGTAGATGAAACAGGTGCAATAGAAATTATGTATCTCCTTGACCCAGAACATTGGAGGAATGGGTATGCATTAGAAGCAGCAGAGGCTTCCATTAAATATGCAATAGAGACTTTGAATGTAACAAGAATAATTGCTAGAGTTAAAGTAGCAAATGAGAGCTCGAAAAAACTTTTACGAAAGCTCGGGTTTATATATACTCATGAAGTTAATCATAGCGGGCGTTTATTATCATATTTTGAACTTCATACATCATCCGAAGAATTCTAGACATTTCATATGTTTTTTTATTGTTAAAAAATAAAATTATTACTAAAATTCCAGTGTGAAATTTATGTAGAATCTTGTATAATTAACATGTTTCTATGGAAACATTTTCTTGCGCTATTTATATAGGGCTTAATAGAACAAGGAAGGAAATACATACATGTATATAATAGATAAATAGAATGGAACATGTATAGAGACAAAGGAGAGAAAAGATGACGTGTCAAAAACAAGGGTTACAATTTAATAACGATAGAAAGAGGGACAGAAGATGAAAATGAAGCATGCTTTTGGTCCTATAATTTTAGCATGTGTGCTTTTTTTCATTATCATTCTAATCCCATCGAAAAGTTTAGTATCGCTTATTAGTGATAAGAAGGTAGAAGATGCGGCAACTTCTTTACAAAAAGAGAAATTACAAAGTGTTTTCTTACAGCAAAAAATGTTAGAGAATTCACAGTATTTACCGATGTACGGTTCATCAGAATTTTTACGAATGGATGCATATCATCCGTCTAATTATTTCAAAGTAAATCCAGCTGGTTTTACACCGTTTTTAATTGGAACTGGCGGTACACAAAGTTTAGCTCATATTTTAAATATGACATCTACTATGGATGAATTAGAAGGTAAAAAAGTAGTCTTTGTTCTTTCACCACAATGGTTTACAAAGACTGGTGTCTCACAAGGGGATTTCACTAATAATTTCTCCAAACAACAAGCATATCATTTTGTTTTTAATGATGAGATAAATCCAGGAATGAAAAAGCAAATCGCGAAACGGCTATTAGATTATAAAGTTGTTCAAGAAGATGATATATTAAAAAATTCATTAGAAGGTATTGTATATAATGATACGAAACATAACATAAAAGCAGGTTTAGTTAAACCACTTGCTTATATGCATCGAAATATTTTAGATCATAGAGATATATTTAACTCTTTATTTAAAATCGAACCGATGAAGGAGAAAACAAATATCGGACTTCGTTCAATTTCTTGGGAAGACGCACGTAAACACGCAGAACAAGAAGGGAAAGCTGAGTCTACTACAAATACATTCGGAATTGAAAATCCGTATTATCATAAGAATAATCTGAAGAAAAAACTAAAAGGTTTAAAAAACTTTAGAGCAAATGAAACATATGATGAATCACCAGAATACGATGATTTACAAATTATTTTAGAGTTATTTAAAGAGAAAAATGTCAAACCACTCTTTATTTCTGTACCTGTAAATGGGCCTTGGTATGATTATACTGGCTTCCCGAAAGAACGCCGTGAAGTGTATTATAAAAAAGTTCGAGAACAGGTTGAGAAAGCAGGATATCCAGTAATTGATTTCTCTGGTCATGAATATGATAAGTATTTCTTAAAAGATACGATTCATTTGGGCTGGAAAGGTTGGATTTATTTTGATGAAGCAGTGCAGAAATTTTATTCTGAGAAATAAAGTATAGAAATCGGAATGGCTATGAGCCGTTCCGATTTTTTTAGTATAGAGGATTTTGGTGAGGACAATTTGGGAATGCATGTATATCTTGAATCTGTCTATAATCATAATGTTTCATTGCAAACTGAGCTTGATAAAGGTATTCATACACATATAATTGACCATCATGCGCTGAACATAATACACCAGAAGTTCCTTGCCCATTTATGAAGGAAATGCCGATAGGGCGTCCGATTAAGTACGGTATTTTTTGCTGCCAATGCATAGGGGAATCACTCCTTTTTGAGATAATATACGAAAGAAATGATCAAATGGTTGCTTATCCATGTAAATGTAGATGGAAAGGTATTATATAATTCCTGAAGATTAATTCATATATAAATAAAAAACCGCTATAATTCCGAATGAATTTATAGCGGTTTTTATTATATTCTTAAGCGAGATTTTTACGCTTTTTTGTCCATTTTTTTATAACGAAGTATAAAAGTATAAGTACGACGCCACCAATTGCGAATGATTTCACATACGGACCAGCAATATCATTTATATTCTCCCAATTTTCACCTAGTTTTTCACCTAAATAAATGAAAATAATAGACCAAGGGATAATCGCAAGTGCTGTTAATGTAGTGAAACGTAGTAATGGCATTTTTGTAATACCAGCAGGAATTGAAATCGCATGACGCACTACTGGAATGAAGCGTGCTGTAAAAATGACGCCAGTTCCGTAACGATTAAACCAATCTTCTGCAGCATCTATTTGTTTTTTATGTATGAAAATATATTTTCCGTAACGTTCTAATATAGGGCGTCCGCCGTATCGTCCAAGCCAATAAATAAAGATTTGAGCAATAACACCGCCAATTGTACCGAATACAACAGCGCCTATAAAGGAGATACTTCCATTGAATACTAAGTATCCTGCATAAGCAAGGACAATTTCACTTGGGATAATTTCAATCATAAGTCCAAGCATAATGCCCCAATAACCTAATCCTTCAAAAAACGTTAATACTGAATGAATAAAACTACTTAACATTGTTGCACCTTCTAGTTTATGAATTTTTGAGTATAAGAACCTTTTATTTAATGACGTAAAAGGTTCACTATATGTAGATTATACCTTATTTACATAGGGGATTGCTATTTCAATTCTTTTATGTCTCTCATAATTATTATAGTAAAAGATATAAGCCGCGTTTTCATGAAGAGTTAATGAAAAGATTATTAAAAATTTCTCATATATCAATGATAATAGACTGAAAATTAAGTATAATGGTATAGGTCTTTCATTTACAAAAATAGGAGGAGAACGTATGTATATTACAGATCCGATTTATGGACCAATCTCTATTCGTGATAGAGATATCCTTCGATTGATAGATACAAAAGCATTTCAAAGGTTGGCGAATATTAAACAACAAGGACATACTTATTTTTTACATGAGAACGCAATGCATACGAGGGAAGAACATTCGATAGGTGTATATGTGCTAGTAAATAAAGTGATAGAACATCTTACTGAGATTGGTGACATACATTTATCGAAATATGAACGAAAGCTAGTATCTACTGTAGCCCTTCTACACGATGTTGGACATGGGCCATATTCACATTGTTTTCAGCAAATATCGGGTGAAGATCATGGTGAGTGGACGGTACGAATCATTCAAGAGGACGAAGAAATACGTACGATTTTAAATCAAACACATAGATTATTAGATGATGTAACGAAAGCTTTAACAGAAGATGGAGTTTTTCCAATTATAGATGAGCTCTTATTTAATTCATTAGGAATGGATCAATTAGATTTTTGGAATAGAGATTTATATTACTCATCGCTTGAATTAGAAGGTTTACAGATAGAAGAATTGATTGCTAACATGCGTTTAATTGACGATAAACTTGTTATTGAAGAATCAGGAATCCCCTTCATCGAACAATTAATGAAAATGAAAGAAGAGCTTTACAATAATGGATTTGGCCACCCGTTTGTGATAGGAAAAGACATATTGCTGCAAACAATTTTAAAAATGATAGAGGAGAAAAATCTTTCGTTCTATACTCCTGAACTTCAAAACTTCTTTCATAAAGGAGAGAAGTTAGAAGTAGAAGACTTTCTTCCGTTACAAGATGAAATGATTTTAAATGAAATAAAGTACTTTGCAAAATCAGAGGACGTACAATTAGCGACGTTAATTCACCTTTATTTTTCAGAAGCCAAAAGTTTATCTTTTGAAAAAGGACTAGAGGGTGATTTTAAAAAGGAAAATAGCACCTTAGCAGTAATAACTGAGAAAAAGGCGTACAGTTCATATGTAGGTGGTATTTACGTCTATAGTGAGGGGCAGTTAGAGGACATTTTAGAGAAATCAAATTTCATTCAAGAGATAGTAAAATTGCCTAAAAAAGAATATGCCTATTCAATTTGATTTGGTTCGAAAATAAAAAATGAATGAGATGGAAACGTAAATTTAGAGGAGGGAATAAAATACATGAAACATAAAATTGCTGTACTGGCAGATGTACATGGAAATGCAACTGCTTTAAAAGCAGTTATCGAAGATTCTATGAAAGAAGGTGTGACTGATTATTGGTTTTTAGGAGATTTAATTATGCCTGGTCCTGGATCGAATGATTTATTTGAAATATTAGAAAGTATTAACGTTGATACTTATGTACAAGGAAACTGGGAAGATAGTTTTCTTGACGTTCTTAATAAAAATATTGATATTGATAACGCAACTGATATTTATGTTTCTAGATTAGTTCAGTATCAATGTGAAAACTTGGATGAAAACTATATTAAGCATGTTAAAAATTTACCATTACATATAACAAAACAGGTTAATGATTTATCAATCAGTATTAGTCATAATCTACAAAATAAAAATTACGGTGGAGATTTGTGGCCCACTAATAATCAGGGACAGTTTGATCGGTTATTTGATCGTGATTATGATATTGCGATTTACGCTCATACCCACCATCAATTATTGCGCTATAGTAGCAATGATCAATTAATTATTAACCCAGGAACAGTTGGACAACCTTTTTACAAGTGGAATAAGCTAAACTCTGACTTACGTGCTCAGTATGCAATTCTTGAAATTGATGAGGCAGGGATTACTGATGTGAGGTTTAAAAAGGTTTTTTACGATGTAGAAAAGGAATATAAAAATGCCATAAATAAAAATCTTCCTTATATTGATTTATATCGTGAGCTGTTAGAGACAGGAAAAACTCATACGCATGATATTGAATTATTACAAGAAATTAATGACAAATATAATTATAAAGATGAAGTAATTAAGTTTATTGAGAAAATCTGATGGGAATTTAATAAAAAGAAATGAACATTGTTGAATGTTAGGTTAGTCATGATTTTTACATAATCAAGAGCTATTGTAGAATGAAACTTAGATGTAAAATGATTTTTGTATTTTATATTGATTGAAAACAAGCATCCCCCTGTACTACGTATATGACGGGGGATGCTTGTTTTTTAAGGCTTCACATCTAAGTTCTGTAAAAATAAAGTTGCTGTTACGTAACGTTTTGCTAACATTTGTACATATGCGGTATGTACAGAAAGGGTCGCAATAATAATAGCGTTACGAATTGCTTCGCGTTGTTCGTTATTAATTTGATCGAACTTGCTTGCGATTTTATCAGCTTTTTCTTTTACGATGTTTTCAATTGTATGAACGGTATCTGTTGCATTTAATTGTAAGCAATTCCCTTGATTGAGTTCTTCAAATAGAGAAGAGTATGCTACATATAAATGAACAGGATTGATTAAATCATCACTTCGATCGGCTGGGTCATTTACAATAAGGCGTAATAGCTTACGAATGGATTCAAAATCAAGTGCTGTTTTTAAATCTTCGACAATAAATAGTAAGGCTGCTTGTTCAATTGAATATTTTTTCCCCTTTTGAGGAGAGCCAATCATTTCTTTTATATCTCGTTTCACCCAGTTTTGCATAGCAGTTACAGAGAAACTTGTGTTTTCAATCTGATTGCCAAGCGCAACTATTTCATTTAAAGAAAAACCGACATCAGTATCGTCAATTTTAATCAGCTTTTCAAAAATAGGTGAAAGTGCGGTAGTAATAAAAGCTGTAACGCTTTGTCCGCTTTCAATATCTTTTTTATGTGACTTTGCCCAAGCTTCTTGTAAAATACCGAGAGGCTTTTTCGTATTCCATCCTCTTAGTGATAGAAGAAGGGTAGCCATTTCGTTTCGTGTGAGATGAAATGTTTCCATCTTTTCACCTCCAAAATAATAAAAAGTTCTTATGAACTTATAATATGTTTTGTTTCATTTAAAGTCAATTCTGTTTTGCTTAATTTTTCCTTTGTCACCAAACTGTCGGAAGTAAATAATACTTGCATATTTCGACAAAAGTTCATATAATAAGTTCATAAGAACCTTTAAAATGTTCTTAAAAACAAATCTATCATTCTGAATTTACTAGAAAGATAGATTTCACATATATCTATATAAAAGGAGAATGGATATAATATGTTGAAAAAACTTGTAGCAGTAATGACAGCATTCATGGTAATCTTTGGTGCTAGTAGCTTTATGTTCGTAGATCATGCGGCAGCGAAAAGTTACAAATCTGGTAAAAAATCATTTACACCAAGTTCAGGTCAAAAGTCAAAAGTTGATTTAAACAAAAAAGACTCAAATGTAAATTCTCAAAAAACGACTCCAGATTCAAAAACGAAAGCAACAAATACAGCACCAAAAAGTAATAAAGGAAGCTTTATGAAAGGTTTATTACTAGGTGGTCTTGGTGGTTTACTAATGGGTAGCTTATTTGCAAATATGGGAGCTCTTGGTTCTGTATTAGCGTTTATGGTAAATATGTTAGTAAT
>WPCI01112364.1_pt1 | contig 19293 bp, 18 predicted proteins | sample 5399871 | NCBI WGS metagenome assembly WPCI01 (sample SAMN12869469, study PRJNA574797) | sludge metagenome | isolation source: wastewater treatment of pH7 | place: China:Beijing | collected 2019-05-20 | reverse complement strand
GAGAGCTTATCGCCGCTAACTTCGCGGCATGCTCCCTGTGGCTGAGGACGGGGGCGGTGGTGGGTAGCGGGGGGCGGGGGGCGTGAGAAAATGAAACGTGTAGGTCGCGCGCTCGCCGTTCTGCCTGACACCCTGAGCTATCTGGGGCCGCGCTGGGTCGCCTATCGCGGCTGGTACGCGCTTCAGAACCGGCTGGGGGTGCTGAGGCGGCGCCTGCCGGCGCTCCCCTGGGATTCGCAGCCGCTGGCAGGCTGGCTGCGCGACGCCAGCCTGGCTGACCCTGCCGCCTATCATGCCTATCGCCAGGGCGCCGGCGCCCCGGCTTTTCTCTTTGCCCCATCCGACCGCGCCGCCTTCCAGCCCTTCTTCGCGGCCTGGGATGCCGAGGCCCAGGGCGGCCCGATTTCCCTTGCCGATGAATTCGCCGCCGGCAGGCTGCGTTTCTTTTCGGGCGAGCCGGTGGATGTCGGTTTTCCGCCGGATTGGCGCCGCGACCCCTTCAGCGGCCAGTTTCTGCCTGCTAACCGCCACTGGACGCAGATCGGCGACGCCGGTCCGGTGGATATCAAGCTCATCTGGGAGCCTGGCCGCTTCAGTTTCACCTTCGCCCTGGTCCGCGCCTACTGGCGCACCGGCGACGACCGCTTTGCGGCTCTGTTCTGGCAGACCGTAGAAAGCTGGCGCCAGGCGAATCCGCCTCAGCTGGGGCCGCACTGGCACAGCGGTCAGGAAGTGGCGCTGCGGGCGATGGCATGGTGCTTCGGACTCTACGGTTTTTTGGACGCGCCCGCTTCCTCTCCTCTGCGGCTGGCCATGCTGGCGCAGATGATCGCCGTCTCGGGGCAGCGGGTGGCCGCTAACCTCGACTATGCCCTCAGCCAGCAGAACAACCACGGCATCACCGAGGCCGCAGGGCTGTGGACCATCGGCCTCCTCTTCCCCGAGCTGCGCCAGGCTGAGACGTGGAAGGAACAAGGCCGCAAGGTCTTGGAAGCGTTGGCTCGCTCGCTGATCTATGAGGATGGCGCCTTCGCCCAGCACTCGTTCAACTATCAGCGTCTTGCCCTTCACGCCTATCTCTGGGTTATTCGCCTGGGCGACCGTTGCCGACAGCCTCTGAGCGAGGATGTCAGGGAGCGCGTCCACAGCTCGGCAAACTTGCTCTATCAGCTCCAGGACGCGGGGAGCGGGCGGTTGCCGAATTATGGGCAGAATGACGGCGCCCTTTTTCTGCCGCTGGATAACTGCGATTACGCCGACTTCCGGCCTTTGCTTCAGGTTGCGTATTACGTGTCTACGGGCCAACGGCGCTATGCAAGCGGGCCCTGGGATGAAGCCCTGCTCTGGTTCGGCGGCCCATCGGCTTTGACTGCGCCCCTTCGGCAAGGCTCAGGGCAGGCCTTGCAGATGGATGAGCGGGCCGCCAACGCGGGGTTTGGAGACCAATCCCCCACGGGCGGGGGCTACTATGTTCTGCGGTCGCCGGTTAGTTTTGCCTTCGTGCGCTGTGCCGGCTTCCGGCATCGTCCTGGTCAGGCAGACATGCTGCATGTAGACCTGTGGCGGCGCGGTCAGAACATTGCGCTCGACCCGGGGACCTATTCCTACAACGCCGCCCCACCCTGGGACAACGCGCTTGCCCGCACCTCATACCACAACACCGTCGGCGTGGATGGTTTCGATCAGATGCGGCTGGCCAGCCGCTTCCTTTGGCTGCCATGGTTGGTTGGACAGAGGCGCGGCGCGGGGCAGTCGCCGTGGCAGTCATCACAGGGACATCTGGCCTACTGGGAAGGCGGGCACAATGGCTACGAACGCCTGCCCAATCCGGTCTGGCATCGCCGCGGCCTGTTGCGTTTGGGCGAGGAAACCTGGTTGATCTGGGATCGGCTGATCAGCCGCGGCCAACACCGCTACCGGGTGCACTGGCTGTTGTTGGATGCACCTTATGCCTGGGATGCCGAGGCAGGGCGACTGACGTTGGCGACCGCAAGCGGCCCCTATTCTCTGGTTGTCATGGCGTCGAGGCAGGGCGGAGGACGAAGGGCGGAGGACGGAGGATCTCCAAAGGGTGCCGCCACGCTGGTGCGGGCCGATCCTGCTTCGCCGCGCGGCTGGCTGGCTCCTCGCTATCATGCGCTGGCGCCGGCCCTCTCGCTCGACCTGAGCGCGGAGGGCACGACCGTCGAATTTCTCTCCCTGTTCGGGGCTGGGCCATCGGTCGAGCCTCTGGCGGGGGGCGGGGCGGAAGATCTTCCGCCCATACAGTTAGCGCGGGACGGGGAAGGCATCGATGTGATCGCGCCCGATCTGCAGGCAAGACTGATTGCCAGTTCTGATCCCCGCGATCCCTTGGTGGCCAGTGTGTCGCTGGATCGCCCCCAGGTCGATTTCTTACAGGTGACTTGATGCACGTCTTGCTCATTCATCAGGCCTTTGTCGGTCCTGGCGAGGCCGGCGGCACCCGCCACTACGAGCTGGCCCGTCACTGTGTCGACCGGCATGGCTTCCGCTTTACTGTCGTCGCCAGTCCTGTCAGCTATCTGTCAGGCCAGCGCGCGGCCAGCGCTGGGGACACCGTTTCGAGCGGCGAGGCAGGACGGGGGACAGCGGGTGGAGGACGGAGGGTCTCCAACCCCGGCGTTGCTGGCGTCGAGGACTACGCTGGCGTACGGGTGCTGCGCGCCTATGCGCCTGCCACCTTGCATCGCAGCTTCCTGTGGCGTATCATAGCTTTCCTGAACTTCATGATCACGTCTGCTTTGCTGGCATTCCGGGCCGGTCCGGCGGACGTGGTGATGGGGACTACGCCTCCTATCTTCCAGGCGGTTTCGGCCTGGTTGGTGGCGGCAGTGCGACGGCGACCGTTCTTGTTGGAGGTTCGCGACCTGTGGCCGGAGTTTGCAGTCGACATGGGGATTCTGAAGAACCCCGTGCTCATCGCGCTGGCGCGCTGGCTCGAACGATTTCTGTATGCGCGTGCCAGCCATCTACTTGTCAATTCACCCGCCTACCGCGACTATCTGCTGGGCAAGGGCATCGCAGCAGAGAAGATTACTTTCATTGCCAATGGGGTCGACGCTGACATGTTCGACACCAATCCGGAGCGGGGCCGGGATTTTCGGCGGGCCTGGGATCTGGAGGATCGGTTCGTGGTCACTTACGCGGGGGCCTTGGGCGCGGCCAACGACATCCCGACGCTGCTGCAGGCTGCCAGGCGGGCGTTGAGTGCGTTGGGTACAACGAGTACCACGCGGCATGGCGCTGGGGGCGCTGGCTCACGTATCCAGTTCTTGCTGGTCGGCGATGGTAAAGAGCGGCAGAAATTGGAGGCAATAAAAGAAGAGTGGAAGCTGGACAATGTGACGTTTACTGGTACGGTGCCAAAGGCGGCGATGCCCGAGGTGCTGGCCGCCTCTGATGCCTGCGTCGCTATCTTGCAGGATATTCCTATGTTTCGCACCTCCTATCCTAACAAGGTGTTTGACTACATGGCAGCGGGCCGGCCTACCATCCTGGCGATCGATGGCGTCATCCGCCAGGCGCTGGAGGCTGCGCAGGGAGGGCTGTTTGTCCCACCCGGGGATGACGAGGCGCTGGCCGCGGCGGTGGTGACGTTGGCCGCAGACCCCGACCGGGCCAGGGCGATGGGCGAGGCGGCGCGGGCCTACGTCCTCAAGCACTTCGACCGCCGCCAACAGGCTGATGAGTTCGCAGCCTTGTTACAGGGCATGGCAGCAGGGGGCGGTGAGCGGGGAACAGTAATCAGTGGACAGTAATCAGTGAGCGGTGAGAAGATGAACGGCTTCTATCGTGAGCATGGCAAGCGATGGTTCGATCTGATCGTGACCGCGCCGGCGCTCCTGCTGCTTTCTCCCGTCTTTCTCCTGCTGGCGTTGGCCGTGCGTTATTTTCATGGCGCCCCGGTGCTATTTCATCAGCGCCGTCCTGGCAAAGATGGCAGGTTGTTCGATTTGTACAAGTTTCGCAGCATGACCAACGCCCGCGATGCGCAGGGCCGGCTGCTGCCGGATGCCGATCGGTTGACTTCGTTTGGACGCTTCTTGCGCAGCAGCTCTCTGGATGAACTGCCGGAGTTGTTCAATGTGCTGACCGGGGATATGAGTCTGGTGGGCCCCAGGCCGTTGTTAGTGCAGTATCTGGATCGCTACACGCCTGAGCAGCGCCGGAGGCACGAGGTGCACTCAGGCATCACCGGCTGGGCTCAGGTCAATGGCCGCAACGCCATCAGTTGGGAAGAGAAGTTCATCCTGGATGTGTGGTACGTCGATCACCTCTCCTTTTGGCTTGATCTAAGGATTATTGCCCTGACAATCTGGCGCAGCCTCAGGCGTGAAGGGATCAACCAACCGGGTCAGGCCACGATGCAGGAATTTGGCGCCGAGCGCGTTGAGTACAACGAGCGCGTTGAGTACAACGAGCTCGTTGGGTACAACGGGTACAGCGCCGAAGGCGTCGAGGGCCAACTCTAATATGATCGCTGGAAGCGACACCAGTACTGCCAACAACGGGCGCAATCGGGTCCTCATCGTGGGCGCCGGGGGCCATGCCCATGTCGTAGCCGATATCCTTCGACTGGCGGCCGCAGCGGGTCAGGATGTCTGTCCCCTGGGTTTTTTGGATGACTCCCCTGGTCTGGTTGGCGCACAGATTCAGGGTCTGCCTGTTTTGGGCGCCCTGGCTGACCTGTCCAGCATTCCTCACGACGCCATCATCGTCGCCATCGGCGACAACGTCACGCGACAGCGCCTCTTCACCAGCCTGCAGGCCGCCGGCGAGCGTTTTGCCATCGCCCGCCATCCAGCCAGCATCATCGCTCCCGATGTCGTCCTTGGTCCTGGCGTCATGGTTTGCGCCGGCGCCATCGCCGGCCCGGCCACCAGGATTGGCGCCAATACCATCCTCAACACCGGCTGCACCGTCGACCACCATGCTCTTGTGGGCGAGCACGTTCACATTGCCCCCGGCGTCCATATGGGCGGCGAGGTGTCAGTGGGCGACGGCGCCCTGATTGGGATCGGCGCCCTTGTACTGCCTCGGCGGCGGGTAGGTGCCTGGGCCGTGGTCGGCGCCGGCGCCCTCGTCATCGCTGATGTTCCAGCGCGAACTACCGTGGTGGGCCTTCCCGCACGCCCACTCCAACGCTGAGGGCGTTGAGTACAACGGCGCCGGACGCCATCCTACGCCCCCGGTTTTTGCCGCGGATAAGGTATCATACGTTCATGAGCACACTCAATGATTCTGTCGAAATCGGCATGTCCGCCCCCGACATCACCGAGGCCGAGCGTTCGGCCGTTCTGTCGGTGCTCGCGTCGCGCTTTCTGAGTCTTGGCCCCAACGTCGTCGCTTTCGAGCAGGCCCTCGCCAGCTTTGTCGGCGCTTCGCACGCCGTCGCCGTCAACTCAGGCACCAGTGGTCTCCACCTGGCGGTGATCGCGGCCGACATCGGCGAAGGGGATATGGTGCTGACAACGCCATTCTCGTTTGTCGCTTCAGCCAACGTCATTCTCTACGAACGCGGCATCCCCATTTTCGTCGATGTGGACCCGGTCACGGGCAACATCGATCCGGCGCTGGCAGCGGAAGCAGCGGCTGACTTGCGCCAGGGCGGCCGGGCAGCAGACAAATGGCTGCCGCCGGCGCTGCGCGATGGCGCTGCGTCGCATCTTGCCCCCTCCAACGGGAAGGCCGCCGGCAAGGGTTCGCTCAAGGCTATTTTGCCTGTTCATGCTTTTGGCCAGCCTGCCGATATGGATGCCATCATGGCCACCGCCCGGCAGTGGGGTTTGGAAGTGATCGAAGACGCCTGTGAGTCCATCGGCGCCACCTATCGGGGACAACAGACAGGGGTGATCGGTAGGGCGGGCGTGTTTGCCTTTTATCCCAACAAGCAGATGACCACCGGCGAGGGCGGCATCATTGTCACCAACGATGAGGGCTGGGCTAATCTCTTCCGCTCGCTTCGGAACCAGGGGCGCGACGTCTTCGATTCCTGGCTTAACCACTCGCGCCTGGGCTTCAACTATCGGCTGGACGAGATGAGCGCGGCGTTGGGCCTGGTTCAGGTCGGGCGTCTGGATGAGTTGTTGTCGAAGCGCGCCCGGGTGGCTGCCTGGTACGACGAGCGTCTTGCCGATCTGGAGGCGATCCAGACCCCGGCCATCGCGCCATCCACGACCCGGATGTCGTGGTTTGTCTATGTCGTGCGCGTGCGCCGGCCGGCCTCCCGCAACGACATCATGGATGAGCTCGAAAGAGCAGGCATTCCCAGCCGCCCCTATTTCTCGCCTATTCACCTCCAGTCCTTCTACCGCCAGCGTTTCGGCTATCAGCGGGGCGATTTCCCGATCACCGAGGAACTTGGCGATGTCTCATTGGCGCTGCCTTTCTCCAGCGTGATGACAGAGGGTGAGGTCGACCGGGTGTGCGAGCATCTCAGAAAGGTGGCGGGTTGAGCGGTGATGGCGCTGGGTACAGCGAGTAGACGAGGAAATAAGTAGACAAGGTGACAAGGTGAATGACAACGACGATGGGTACAACGTTGAAGACGTTGAGTACAACGTCGATGAACAATTGCTGCAGCGCAAAGGACGTTTGTACATCAACCGGCGATGGGTGCTGCGGTTGGTCCTGGGCGTCGTGTTGGCGCTGGTCGCCATCTTTTTCCTGGCGCGGGCAATCCATTGGGGCACAGCGGTCACCTACCTCGAGCAGATGGTTCCAGGGTGGGCTCTCCTGGCAGTGTTCAGCGTCATCCTGAACAATCTGTGCAAGGCCTTGCGCTGGCGTCTGCTTTTCCCACCCGATCATCCCCTGCCCCAGCGCCGTGATGTATTTGGCGCCCTGATGGCCGGGCAAATGCTCAATTTCCTTCTGCCGCTGCGCAGCGGCGATATCTCCCGCGCCTAGTTTATGGGACGCCGCCGCGGGGCCAGCACGGCCTCGGCTGCCGGTACGATCGGCGCCGAGAAGGTCATCGACCTGACGATCACCGGGCTGTTGGTGGCGTTGGTGCTGCCCTATGTCGTGCTGCCGGCCTGGGTGGGGACGGCGAATCGAGGCGTCTACATTGGGGCAGCATTCGGACTGGTGCTGTGGGCGGGCGTCTTTGCCGCCCTGCCCTGGATGCAGCGACGCCTGGCTGCGCTTGGGCGACGCTGGCCAACGCTGGCCTATGCCAGTGGTCTGCTCTCGCGGCTTCTGGACGGGCTCAAAGCTCTGCGCCACCGCCAGCGTCTGCCAGGACTGGTGTGGTGGTCGGCTGGGGCCTGGATCTTTGGGCTGCTGACCAATCTGCTCCTGTTTCAGGCCCTTGGTATCCCCGCCACCTTGCTGAATGCCGCGCTCGTGCTGCTCTTCATCTTGGGGGGAGTGAGCGTGCCGCTGGCGCCGGCCCAAATCGGCGTTTTCGAGGGCATGGCAGTGCTGGCGCTCTCGATCACGGGCGTGCCGCCCGAACAGAGCCTGGCTTTTGCCATTGTCCTGCACATCATCGTCCTGGGTGTGCCGATGATCATCGGTCTGCCCTATATCTGGCGCCAGACCTGAGCAGATACGTGTGTGCAGGTCATTCGATCACGGGTGACCCGATTGCATGAAGGGATCGGGAGTGAATGGCTGCATGGCTGCATGGCCGGTTGACAGTTTGCGACTGCCGGTCTACACTTGGGCCATTGCGATTCACCGACGAATCACTCTCACAACATTGCTTTGGAGGAGCAGATGATGAAGAAACACTTGTTTCGTGGGTATCTCTTGTTGGCGGCGTTGGCACTGTTTGCACTCGCTGCGGCGGCCTGCGGCGGCCAACAAGCCGTCGAGAAACCAACCCTCAAGATGGCGGTCAATCCCTGGTCAGGGTCGGCTGTCAACGTGGCCGTCGCTAAGAACTTGCTGACAGAGAAGCTTGGCTACGAGGTCGAGGTGGTGGACATCGACGAGTACGCCACCTGGGCCGGGCTGGCCAAGGGCGACCTAGACGCCAGCCTGGAGGTGTGGCCATCAGGTCATATCGACGACAAGGCCGAGTACATCGACAAGCAGAAGGTTGTCGAAGATGGCGGGCCGCTGGGCGTGATCGGCAAGATTTCCTGGTACGAGCCCACCTATGTTGTGGACCAGCACCCGGAACTGGCCACCTGGGAGGGGTTCCAAAACCCTGATCTGGCCAAGTTGTTTGCCACCGCCGAAACGGGCGACAAGGGGCAATTCCTTGCCGGCGATCCCAGTTTCGTCCAGTACGACGATCAGATCATCGCCAACCTGGGGTTGCCGCTGCAGGTGGTGGTGGCTGGTTCCGAGCAAGCGTTGTTAGCTGCGCTCGATTCAGCCTACAGCCGTCAGGAACCGATCCTGTTCTATTTCTGGACGCCGCACTCGATCCATGCCAAGTATGACCTGACGCCGGTGCAGCTGCCTGCCCACAGCGAGGAATGCTATGCCAAGGCCGAGGCGAAAGGCGTGGATTGCGACTATCCTGAGGATGTGTTGTACAAGATCTTCAACAAGGATCTGCAGACCAAGGCCCCCGATGCCTACACCTTGCTCAAGAACCTCAACTACGACACCGCCGATCAGATTCAGATGATCGCTGATGTCGAAGTGAACGGCATGACGGCCGACGAGGCTGCCAAGGCCTGGATCGACGCCAACCAGGCGAAGTGGGAGGCGTGGCTGCCGAAGTAAGACCAACGCTGGTTTCGGTTACTCAAGATGAAACAGGCCCCCGCGCAAGCGGGGGCCTGTTTCGTTCTGGATGTGGATGGCGCGACCGAATCAGCAGACCTGGAATAGGCGCGGGAAACAGCATATTGCCTATGTAGGGAAGGCCGCGAGAAATTGGGAAGGACTCATCACCCGGATTCCGCGCCAGGTGGTCAGTCGCAACAGATGCTGATCGCCCGTCACGATGTATTCGGCCTCTCCTTCGGCAGCACAGGTGAGATACTTGTCATCGGTCGGATCGCCGGGAACTGAATCGACCGCCAGCAACCCTGGTGTCACGATCGCTGCTGCCTGCGCATTATCTAGAAACTGATCAACCTGTTCTTCACTCCAACCATGGCGCTTCTGCAGGCGCGGATAGAGGAGAACGCGCCGCACCTCAGCCATAATTGGTGGTGAGACTACAACCTGGATGAGATTCTGACGCCAAAGCGCCATGATTTGCGCTGGATGCCCCCAGGGTACAAGCACAGCGCTCACAAACTGGTTGGCATCCAGGACAATCTTCATCGAGGTTCATCGCTATTCGCTGAGGTTTTGGCAGCCGCCGCAGCCTCGGCAAGTTCCGCTTGCAGGGCATCCGCAGGTGCCATGCGGGTGCGCTGCTGCACCTCATCGACGCTGGCGAAAAAGGCTTGGCGGCGCCCCTGCCACTCATGATAACGTTCTACTGTCACGAGCACAGCCATGGGCCGACCTGCTCGCTCGATGATGACATCGTGGTTCTGGTAGAAGACTTCCTCCAGCAGCCGGCCAAACTGCTGGCGAGCCTGTACTGCATTAACGTGCTTTTCCATTGCATGCAATCTCCATGATCGATAAGATCATATTGGTTAGCACTATCATAGCACTCCCTCACTGAGCAGACAAGAATAAGAGGCGCTCCCTCTTTGGAGTCAGGGTGGGGGTGAATGGTGACGGAGCCAGAAAGTTGATAAAACTTGAAAAAAAGCGCGAGACTCGAAGCAATCAAGAAGTCAACAAGGAACGAATCATGCAGCAGCCAGCCGCCTATCTCACGCTCAAACGAGCCGCCCAACTGCTGGGCGTCCACGAGCAGACGCTGCGCAGTTGGGAGCGCCAGGGTCTGATCCGCATGGCGCACTTGCCCAGGAGCGGCTATCGTCGTGTGCCCGCCGCCGAGGTCGAGCGTCTGCAATTGGCGATGATGGCAACGCCTCCCAATCCGGGGGTGCGCATGGCTCCACCGCACACCGACGCCGAAGCGCTGCAAGCAGCGAAGGCGTTGGCAGAGCGGGTGCAGGCGGAGTTGGCCGGGTTGGAGGCCGAGAGCACCCTGGATGAGTTCATGGCCGGCCATCGGGGGCGCACATGGTCGCCATAGATACGGATGTGCTGCTAGTGGCCTTCGCCTTTCATCGCGACCCTCGCCAGGATGCCAACGCCCGATTTCTGGCGGCGGTGCAGGCGCGGACTCCGTTGGCAACCATTTACTCGGTCATGGAGTTGCTGGGCCAGCTTTCCTTTAACCTCCCCGCCGAACGACTGGCGCGCTGGTCATCCTGGTTGCAGGATCGCTACAGCCTGACGGTGCTCTATCCGCAGACAGGGGGCGAAGACGCGCAAACGTTCTTTCAGCGGGAGATGGTCGCCGAGCCGCTGGATCGGATGCGCCGGCAGCCCGTGCCGTTTCTGGATGCCCTGATCCTGGGCTTAATTGAGCAAGTCACTGGGGTCGACGCCTTGGTAACCTGGAATGCGCGTCATTTTCGGGGGAAGACGACGTTGGCTGTGCTGACGCCGGCCGAGTTTTTGGCCCAACAAGCGGTGTGACACTGAAGGAGCAGGAGCGCCCCTTCTTCATCGCTTGCCACCCAATAACGGTCTGGCCGCCCGCTCAAGGTGTCGGTAGCATTCGTACGCCAAAGGCCCGACGTTCAGCTTGGAGTGATAAACAAAGGCAGGTAGATGCGGGGGATCGGCGTCGCCGAGGCAGCGTGTTGGCGAAGGAGTTTGTGGCCGTCATCTGTCTTGGTGGCGTGAGCCGAGAGAGTGGGGACGCCGCCGACCCGCGCAATTGAAGTTCGAAACCAAAATCGCGCTCTTGGCTAAGATCATCTGCGTTTCCCCATCCGCGCCCACAGGCGCCGTGTGAACTTACGCCCCAAAGAACCATCCGTGTTTCTCTATCCGTGTCCACAGACGCCCTTACTGCCGCGACTTCGCCAGCCCCTGCGTCATGCGATCCAGGATCATCGCCAGGATGACGATGGCGATGCCAGCCTCCACGCCGCGGCCGGTCTCGTTCTTGGCCAGGCCGATGATCGATTCCAGACCCAGCCCGGCCCCGCCCACCAGCCCGGCGATGATCACCATCGACAGCACCATCATCACCGCCTGGTTGACGCCGAGCATGATCGTCGGCTTAGCCAATGGCAGTTCCACCTTGAACAGCATCTGGCGGGGTGTCGAGCCGAAGGCCGTGGCCGCCTCGATGGCTTCGGGGTTGACCTGGCGGATGCCAAGCGTGGTCAGGCGGATGGCGGGCGGCAGGGCATAGAGCACCGAGGCGATGATGCCCGGGACGCGCCCGACGTTGAACAACATGATCACCGGCACCAGGTAGACGAAGGGCGGGATCGTCTGCAGGAAGTCGAGGATCGGGCGCATGGCGAGGTCGACGCGGGGGCGTTTGGCAGCCAGGATGCCCAACGGCACGGCGATGACCACCGAGAGCAGTACCGCCACAAGCGTCTGGCTAAGTGTGTCCATGCTTTGCGGCCACATGCTGAGCATACCCAGCGCCAACATACCCAGCGCTGACAGGATGCCCAGCCGCAGGCCGCCGATCAGCCCGGCAATGACGCCGACAATGGCGACCAGAAGCGGCCACGGCAGCGTCTTCTCGAACAGATTGCGCAGCGGCGCCAGCAAGTACAGCGTGATGAAATCGCTCATGGGCCCGGCGCCTAACCCTGTATCGCCAATCTCGTACAGGTTGTCGCGCATCCAGATCACACCGGCGTCCACCGGCGCCCGCAGCGAGACACGGAGGGCATCCGGGAAGGTCTGCAAATCCAGCACGAAGCTGTTGAGCAGGATGATGATGGCAAAGAGACCGGCGACCAGAAATAGAAAGCCGTAGCGCTGCAAGAAGGGCGGCAGCTTTGTCTGCCACGCAGGCGAGCGCTGAGGTTGGGTGGGCCGGCCTTTGAGATAGTCCTGCCGGTAAGTCACCAGGGCGGCGCTGAGGCGGTCGAGCAGCACGGCCAGGAAGACGATGGCCAGCCCGGCCTCGAATGCCTGCCCCACCTGCAGACGCTGCAGGCCATTGAGCACTTCGCGTCCCAGCCCGCCCGCGCCCACCAGGGCGGCGATGACGACGATGCCCAGGGCCATCATGATCGTCTGGTTGACGCCGGCCAGGATGCTGGGCAGCGCCAGCGGCAGCTGCACCTTGGTCAGCTTCTGGCGGTCGGTTGAGCCAAAGGAAACGGCCGCTTCGACCGTCTCAGACGGCACCTGGCGGATGCCGGCCGCGGTGAGGCGGATGGCGGGGGGCAGGGCATAGATGACGGTGGCGATCACCGCCGGGACGCGACCGATGCCAAAGAAGAGTAAGACCGGGATCAGATAGACGAAGGCAGGCATGGTCTGCATCGCGTCCAAAACCGGGCGCAGAGCTGATTCCACGCGCTCGCTGCGGGCCGAAAGGATGCCCAGGGGGATGCCGATGATGAGCGAGATCAACACCGAGATGACCATCAGGGCCAGCGTCTGCATGCTCTCGACCCACAGCCCCAATAGTCCCATCACCAACAGACAGATCGCCGACAGGATAGCCAGCCGCGTCCCGCCCAATTTGTAGCCAAGCAGGGCGAAAAGCACGATCGTCAGCGGCCAGGGGAGCCAGAGAAAGACGTTTTCGACGCCACGAATGCCGAGGTCGATGCCGGCGCTGAGTGGGTCGAAGAAATAGAGGAACAGCCAATGCGTGCTCTGGTTGCCGATGACCCAGGAGCGGAAATTGTCGATGGGCGCACGCAGCCCCAGGTTCCAGCTCGCCGGGAAGGTGGCGCTGTCCCAGGGCAGCCATCGCAGCGCCAGAAATAGCGCGAGCAGGAAAGCGCCAATCAACACCAGCCGGTAACGCCTGAGGACGGCGGCCAATTGCGGGCGGGGACGCGGCATCGTGAGGGCGAAATCCTTATTGCTCATTGGGCGCTTACCTCCAGACCGGCTAACGCTCGCATCAGGGTGCTGCGCACGACGATGCCCAGCAAAGCGCCATCGCCATCGCGTATGGCAATGCGGGCGTCACGTTCGGCGGCCAGGCTCACCAGGTCGTGCAAGGTGGCGTTGGGCGGGGCCGTTGGATAGCGGTCGGGCGTATCGCTGGCGCCGGCCGGCGCCATGATCGCTCGCGCCGTGACGACGTGCGACCGCGGCACCTCCTCGGTGAAGTCCCGCACATAATCATTGGCCGGGTGCAGCACGACGTCCTGGGCCGTGCCCTGCTGCATGATCTCGCCATCTTTCATAATGGCGATGTGGTTGCCAAGCTTGATCGCTTCCAGGAAGTCATGGGTGATGAAGACGATGGTCTTGTGCATGACGGCCTGCAGGCGGATCAACTCGTCCTGCATCTCACGCCGGATCAGAGGGTCGAGGGCGCTGAACGGCTCGTCGAAGAAAAGGATCTCTGGATCGACGGCCAGCGCCCGCGCCAGGCCCACGCGCTGCTTCATCCCACCGCTGAGTTCGCCGGGGTAGCGGTCCTCCCAACCTGCCAGGCCGACGATCTCGATCACTTCGCGCGCCCGCTGGCGCCGGGCGGTCTTGTCCACTCCCTGGATCTCCAGCCCGTAGGCTACGTTGTCGATCACCTTGCGGTGCGGGAAGAGGCCGAAGTTCTGAAAGACCATGCTGATCTGCCGCCGCCGCATCTCGCGTAGATGTTTGTCATCCACCTTCAGGAAATCGTGGCCATCGATGAGCAACTCGCCCGTGGTCGGCTCGATCAGCCGGGTGAGACAGCGCACCAGCGTGGACTTACCGCTGCCCGACAGCCCCATCACCACAAACGTCTCGCCTTCTCCTACTTCGAAACCGACGTTCTTCACCGCCAGTACGTGCCCGGTCTTTTCCAGGACATCGTTCTTTGTCCACCCCGGCTCAAGCTGGGTTTTGACCTTCTCTGGCGCCGGGCCGAAGATTTTCCACAGGCCGTGACAGGCGATCTTGGTAGGCGGCGCTGAGTGTAGCGCTTGCGGCGCTGGGTACAGCGCTTGTGGCGAGGGGTACATCGCGGTGTCGTTCATAGCCGCATTCTCCGGGCAGAGGTGTTGGATCAGGCGAATTCGGGTGAGGTTATCGCGGTTGATGATCTCTGCCGCTTTGCCAGTTCATCGCCTTCGCCTTCATTCCAGTAGTAGAGTGTGGCTGGGTCGAAATCGGCGTCATTCGGCCATACAAGTGTGTTGATTTCGGGATCAAGATGCACTTGGTTAAAAAGCTTCAGGTCCCGGAGGGGGCCATAGTAGTAGCCATGGAGTACAGGTTCGAAATTGATATGTTGCCTCTTGCCATCTTCAAAGATGACCTCAAGTTCATACGGCCCAATGACCTTGAAACCGATTATGTCGAAGATTGGATGGTTGATCATTTTGCACCATCAAGGCTTATTGAAGAGGCGGCAATCTGTTGATAGGTTGCCCCGTTACAAGTAAATCCCAATTAGCCAGCAGATCTTGTTTGTGAATTTCTGCCCAAGCTTCAACCAAACGCTGCTGTCTCTTTGGCAGTTTTCCGGCTATCACATCGACAGGATCAATGCTGTAGATGATAACATCATCTTGGTAGTAGGCGTGAAAATGCGGCGTGTGGTGTCTTTCTCCTGTTTCTTCAAACATGCGAATGATAATACCAAAGAAGCGAGTTATTTCGGGCATAGTTCTTCATGCCTTGATAGCATCTGGTTCAACCTGACTTGGCAGCAAAGGACTCGATCCATTCGAGGCCCAACCCGCGCAACGTATGGACCGCGGGGCTGCCGCTGGCGACATCCCAGCCGGCCATAGCATAGTATGAATCAATCGCCCGTTCAAGTTCGGGCTGCGAGAGGACCATCCCACCCGTCAACCCGCCTACCAGCGGCTCGAACAACCGTGGGGGCAGCCTGTCATCGGCGCGGGTGAAGCCGTCGCGGGCGTTGAAAGCGCGCAACATGTTGAGCCGCCGCTTTCCTACCGTGATCATCTCATCCAGGGTGACATCCCAGCCGGTGGCGGCCTGCACCAATTCGGGTATCAGTTCGCTGCCATAAAGCTGCCAGGATGGCCCCCAGTCGAACTGGCACAGGCAGAGCACGTCCAACAGGCTGTAGACGTACTGCGTGGTCAGGGCAAAGCGCACCTTCTCATCGCCCAGATCATCCGAGAGGACGGGCGTGGTCAGGCCGATGGCGGCCAGGCGGTTCAGATAGAGCGGCGCCGCGCCCGGCTCGTAATAGGGGTCGTGCTCGCTCGATTGGTGGTCAGCCCCGAACGGGTGGACGGCGTAGATCAGCGCCAGGCTGCGCTTGACCTGGGGCATATGCGCGGGCAGCTCGCTGCCTTTGACCGCGACGACGCGCGCTTCGGCTTCCAGCCCCAATCGCCCCGCTGCCCGCGCCGATCCCTCGGCCAGCAAGTCGCCCAGACGCCCCTGGCGGTAGGCCAGCCTTTTCACGGCTTCGGCCATAGCCATCCCATTGCCAAAGCGCAGGTCAAGCCCCTCCGTCTGTTCGGGCGGCAGCAGCCCGGCCTCGAAACAGTCCATAGCCCAGGCCACCGTGGCGCCGCAGGAGATGGTGTCCAGCCCCAGGTCATTGCAGTAGGCGTTGGCCAGGGCGATGGCGTTGAGGTCGTCCACGCCGCAGTAAGAGCCAAACGTGGACAGCGTCTCGTACTCTGGCCCGCCCTGCTTTGCTTCGACCCGAAAGCCGCGTTCGTCTTCCAGTTCGACCACGCGCTTGCAGCGCACCACACAGGCATAGCAGGTGTCGCGGTCCTTGAGGATGGTCTCGGACATGCGCTCGCCCGAAATAGCGTCAGCGCCCTCGAATTCGCCGCAGATATAGTTGCGTGTGGGCAAGCCGCCGACGGTATTCTGCGGCAGGACGACACTGGCTGTGCCCAGCACGCCGGTGAACCAGATGTCGGCGTTCACGTCTTCGGCCATGGCCTTGGCGCCCAGCCCGGCAATGCGCTTGATCGCCTTGGCGTCGGCGGCCTTGGGGCGCTGGCGGCCGCGCACGGCAATGGCCTTCAGATTCTTCGACCCCATCACCGCGCCCATGCCGGTGCGTCCCCAGGCGCGATTGGCCATGTTGATGATGGCGGCAAAACGCACCAGGTTCTCGCCCGCCGGCCCGATGCAGGCGACTTCGATCTGCTCATCGCCCAACTCGGCCCGGATCATCGCTTCGGTGTCCGCCGTGCCCTTGCCCCAAAGATGCCCGGCCTCTCTTAGTTCAGCCTTGCCATCGTGCAGCCACAGGTAGAGGGGGCGAGCAGCTTTGCCGTAGACGACCAGGCCATCGAAGCCGGTCGCTTTGAGCTCGACGGGGAAGAAGCCGCCCGCCTGTGAATCGCCGATGCCGCCAGTGAGCGGCGATTTGGCGTTGACGGAGGCGCGGCTCTGGCCCGAAAACGGCAGCCCGGTGAGGGGGCTGGTCATCATCGCCAGGACGTTCTCAGGGCCAAGCGGGTCAGCGCCAGGCGGTGTGTGCCGCAGAACGTAGTAGAGGCCAAAGTTACTGCCGCCCATGTAGGTGCGGTAGAACGTCTCGTCGGGATGCTCGACCCAGGAATGCTCGTGGGCGAGATCGACGTGGAGGATGGTGCCGTGATAACCGTGAGGCATAGCGAATGGGGCGTCGTCGTTGAGAGCCTTGTCGATGGCAGTGTAGGTTTTTGCAGTGACTCCGCCTGTCTCGCATGCAGCGAGGGTGGGAGGAGGACGGCGTAGGCGGCGCCTGCGCCGGGTTAGCGGCATTCTATCACAGACCTAACCCGGCCACACACTGCCGAAGCCCTTTTAGGGGCGCGGAGCGAGTGAGCCCACCTGCGTCGTTGACCGGACGCCGGGCGCAGCGATTGTGGCAGCGCGGAGGGCTGAAGGTGTACAATATACCTGCTTTGGAGTAAATCCTTATGGATGATGCTTTGCTCTCTCTCCGCAGACTTCGCCAGGACTGGGCCGACAATGACACTCTTGAGGCCGAAGAAACGCGCATGTTGCGGGCTATGACTGTTCAGGAAAGCTTGCAGCAGTGGCTGGCCTTGCAGCGCGCATTCGAGTGGCAATTGCAGCAGACGGCCTCCATCTTTGCCGCCGACCGCCAGGAGGCGTTGGCAGAACTCCAGGCCCGCCTGCGAAGGCTGGCTGATTATCAGGAACAACATGGACAACCCCTTCCTCTCGACCCGGCTGCTGCAACAGCGTCTGAGTGAGGCGGGCATCGCCTCGATAGTGATTGGGGGGCATCGCTGTTGGCGCTTGGGGCGAGCCACGCGTGACCCGCGACGCCGACCTCAAACTCTTGTTAGGCCGGCAAGATGCCGAACAACTTCTTGCTGTACTCGGTGCTGATTACAGCCCTTTGTCGCCAAATGCCCGCGAGATGCTTCGCCAGCAGGCGATGGTTTTCGTGCAGGATTCGCTGGGCGCCCGCCTGGATTTGTTATTGGCCGACACACCCTACGATGTGTCGGCCATAGAGCGCGGACGCGATGTCGAGATCGAGCCAGGCATTACGCTCCGAATGTGTAGCCCTGAAGACCTTGTCATCTACAAGTTGATTTCAACGCGTCCCCCGAGAAATAGGCACAGGCTGCCACAGACAATAAACCCTCACAGAGCTTGCATCCGAGTGTCGGGCGCTGTAAGGGCCTTACACTCATTTCCCCAACTCGAACGCCCGCTTGTAGATTTTTACATAGCCGCTATAGTTCACATCGCGCGGGTTGCCGATGGTCTGCGGGTCTTTGGCGGCAATCTCAGCCAGGAGCGGGATCTGGTCTTCGCTGAAGCCAAGCTGCTGCAACGTGGGGATTTCTACGTCTTCGGTCAGCCGGTAGACGGCTTCGACTGCTTTTTCGGCTGCCTGCCACACGCTCAGCCCACGCGTGTCCTCGCCCAAAGCCTGCGCCATGCGGGCAAAGCGCTGCGGCTCGCCCAGATAGTTGTACTCCATCACCGGGCCTAACAGCCGGGCAGTGAGCGCGCCGTGCGGCGCATCCACCACCCCGCCTGCCGTCTGGCTCATGGCGTGGGCGGCGCCGGCGCTGTCGGTGCCGTAGGCCAGCCCGCCCAGCATGGCCGCCATGCTCATCTTGTAGCGCGCTTCCTGGTTGTGTCCCTGGGCAAAGGCTACGCGCAGATACTGTCCTACATATTCCATCGCCATCAAGGCTACGGCATCGGTGAAGGGCTGAGCGTAGGCCATGGTGTAGCACTCGACCGCGTGCGCCAGCGCGTCCATGCCCGTGCCCGCGGTCACATGCCCTGGCAGATCGAGTGTGAGCAAGGGATCGATCAGGGCGACGGTGGCGGCAATGTTGGGCGTGCCGCCGATATTGAACTTGATGTGGCGGTCCGGGTCGGTGATCACAGCCCAGAGCGTGGCCTCGCTGCCGGTGCCGGCGGTGGTGGGAACGGCGATAAGGGGCGGGATAGGACGTCCAACCGGGTTGGGGTCGGCCCATTCGAAATACAAGGCCGAACCGCCGTGCGTCGCCACTACGCCCATGGCCTTGGCCGCATCCATCGAACTGCCGCCGCCAAAGCCGATCAGCCCGTCACACCCATCCTGCCGGTAGATGGCGGACCCGCGGTCGACCAGGGCTACGGGCGGGTTGGGGATCACTTCGTCGAAGCGGACGAAATCGACGCCGCCCGCTTTGAGGACGTTCAGGGCTTCGTCGACCATGCCGGTGGCAACCAGGCCCTTGTCGGTGACGAACAGCGGGCGCTTGAGGCCGAGTGCTTTGGCTTCATCGGCCAGTTGCGCCAGGGCGCCCAGGCCGTGTTTGAAGGCGGTGGGAGTTTGATAGGCTTTGAGGGAGGTCATCATTGGCTCCAAATGGGGTTGAATCGAATCACGGAGAGGTCAAGCCGGGGCGGGCTATAAAGCTGCGTCGTCTTGCCACGGGGTTGCTGGTTGGCTGATCGTATCCTGGCTGCCAGAGAACGCAAAATCAGCGCATCGTTTCTGCGCATTTCCGGCGGCCGTCACTCGGCCAGTTCCACTGCTTGGGCCGCTTCCTGGCGTCCTGGGTGCGGCGCGTTCGATCTCTGGGTAGCCCAGCGGGTTTGCCCCAAAGCCAGGATCAGCACCCCAGCGACAATCAGGGCGGAGCCAACCACCTGCCACAGCCCCAGCCGTTCGCCCATGACCACATAGGCCAGGATGGTGGCAAAGAAGACCTCGCTGGTGGCGACGATGGCCGCCACGCCTGCCTGCAAATGCTGAAGGGCCACGCCATACAGCCCGAATCCGCCTATGGTGACCAAGATGAGGACGGCGAAAGGCGGCCAGACCGA
>WPCI01101182.1_pt1 | contig 19375 bp, 24 predicted proteins | sample 5399871 | NCBI WGS metagenome assembly WPCI01 (sample SAMN12869469, study PRJNA574797) | sludge metagenome | isolation source: wastewater treatment of pH7 | place: China:Beijing | collected 2019-05-20 | reverse complement strand
GGGAAACGCCGACGGAGTGAAGTGGCTCTCCCAAGAACGACCTTACGGAGCGTACCTCCGCCAGTTCAGCGTCGGAGAAGGTGTTGACACCTCGCGAATTTCCGCTTCTTACGACAATGGCGTTCTCAGTGTCGTCATCCCGCTCAGCGAGAAGGCGAAGCCTCGCAAGGTGAAAGTCGAAACAATGCCAGCTAACACGACAGAACAGAGATCGATCGCAAGCTGAGAGCAGAGCTGGCGCAACAAGAACCTACGCCGATTGATGACAGAATTGCCCCTGGGAGTGCACACAGTGCGGCTCCCAGGGGCAACGGTTTCTCAGGTTCTCTACACGTTCTGAGCTAGAGAACTAAAATGCCCCCGCCGACTCCGAAGAGCAGCGGGGGCATTCTCGTATTCAGTTATTCGGCAGCGTACTTGCCTTGGCGTGCTTCTTCGCCAACCTGATAATCATCAGGCACGCCCTTCGAAACGATGTCGAAGAACGACTGCAACGCGTTCACTGACGCGCCAACAAGCATGCCGCCAACACCTACCACGGCAGCGAGCAGCGCGTCTTGAGTGAACACAAGCGTGATGCCGCCAGGGATCAGCAGCGAGGTAGCGAGAGACTGAGTGAATGTGCGCACGAAGCCACGCTTCGCCGCGAACACGGTCACCTCTGGGATTACTTTCGGCTTGGCCATAGTCAGCCTCCTTTACTTAATAACCGATACGACAATTGCCGCGATCAAGGACACGAGAACACCAGTAGCGAGCACCGGAAGCCAAGCTGAACGGTTCACTGCAGCCTCCAATTCCTTCACCGACTGCTGCAACGCCCCGATCGCGTCACCATGATCTTCACGCGCGGCTTCCTTCTGTTCCAGGTCACGAATACGATCCCCGTGGTTTTGAAGACGCCGTTCATACTCGTCGTCCTTCAAAGTGCGATGCTGGTCTTTCACAGCAATAGACGTGGTGAGCTTCGCTACCTCAAGAACCAGGCTCGAAAGCGTCTCGTGAACCGACCGGATGGTGATGCGAGGCTCGCCGTCCTCGCTCATCCTTTGACCGTGATCTGCAGCTGTTCAGCGACCTCGGCAACGGTCAACCGTTCACCACCGCCGGCCACTTCACGCACCGCTTCGGTAATGCGGTCAAGGTCTGCCTCAGTGATCGCGACCCCTGCACGTGCGCGCCGTGCGGCGGCAGTACCCATCAGATACTCCCACTGTCCAGAGACCGTGCACTCGATAGGAACAACCTTCGCGAACGCAGTCCAGAACCCCCACTGTGCAGGCCTCAGAGTCGTGACTGCACCATCCGGGTCGATCATCACACCCAGGGTGTGCATCGGCCCGTTATCGAGCTTCATAGCGAGCATCGGTTTCGACATGTCATCCTCCAAAAATGTTTCTTCTTCGTCAACCAGGGCAGCCGCGATCACTTGATCGATGCGCGGCTGAAGGTATGGGCCAGGGCAAGCAGTCGGATACGAAGCGTCATAACGGGAGTAGAGCTCTTGGTGAGTGACCACCGTTTCCCGGTTCAACTCGAATCCGTACCGTTCGGAAATGTCTGCCAGCATCCGCGAGACCGCTTCCATCGCTTTGTCCGAGATCCGCCAGTCTGGTGCAGCAGTCTCGTTCACAATCTCGAACGTGATCGCGCGCCCATCCCAAGAGCTACTGCCGCTGGTCCATGCCCGGAACTCTTCGGGAACAACACCAACGATCTCGCCACCGTTCCCGATGACATAGTTGGCAGACACTTCCCGGGAACCCGTCGCCATCATCTGCAGCACACTATTCAGTGATGTGGTCGCGCAATGATGCAGAATGATCCGGTCTACCCCGCCCTGCCTCCGCGAATACTGGTTTGCGTTACCTGACGTGCTGGTAATCAGTTCAGAGAACACGAGGCCCTCCTTCCATAAAAAATGCCCCTACCTGGGGCGAATGATCAAAGTGCGCAACCGAATGACTGAATCACTCAAAGCAGCATGTAAGCGCACCGACCGCTCATCGGAGACTCCATGTCCCAGAGCCTGAGATCGGGCCGCTGGCAGCACCAGTGGGATAAGAAACGTATGCAACACCAGTGCTTCGAACGCCAAGCTGTCCACGATAGTTTCCCGAGTTGCTACTCACCAGCCCAGTCGCGAACGCTTCAGAGATACTTCCACCGAAGGGCGGCAAGAGATCCGATGGGATAGTGAACAGGTTCGTTGGCGACCCCGAACTGGCATTGTTGAACACGAAATTACACACCACAAAGTCCCCGTGGCGGGAAATCGTGTTGATATATGAAGCGTTTCTCGCCCATCCAGGCCCAGGCGAAATGAGCAGACTTGCAAATTCCGGCCGCCACACCCCGTTATTGAACACATACTCAAGCGCGTCGGCTTCCGAAAACGCTCTCGTAAGCCCAAGCTCTGCAGCATTGAACAACGCCCACTTGCCTGGCGCACGCCCGTCTCGCTTGATGGACATTTGCCAGATCTTCAGCGATGTAGAGGAAGCCCTCGCATGCACCCAAGCGATTGGTTCATCGTCCACGATCCCGACACTCTTGTTTCTCGCCGCGGGGAGAGCTGTTGGGGGATCAGCTTGTTCGACATCTGAAGTGACGTTTCCAGGGATCAGAACGTATGAGACTGATTTGCCTGCCCAGTTGCGTCGCGCGACGAGGAGATGCCATTGCCCGGCAGTAGGGGCAGAGATCGCGAGGCTTTTCACCGCATCATGCTTGAAGAGCACACCGCACCCGATCTGGGAGCGAGGATCAACATGTACGGTTCGCCCCGAAGATCGGACAGGATCACCGGTAATCAGCGTGTACTTTTGTCCGATTCCTGCCATCAGGGAAGCCCATTGCACCTCGTTTACCGTGCCTTGGAAACCGATAAATTCGTCCGCCATTTCACATCACCTTTCCGATTGGTCACGTCGTTGCGCTGAAGCAAGTGCACGCAAAGCGCGCGCTTGCACTTCGTCGTTTCCGGAAACTTCAGAACCCACAAGCGGAGTCACCGAAAGTCCCTCTGTTCGAGTAAACGAGAGCGTGACTCGTTCAATCCGTTTCTCAAACTCGGCCCACCCAAGATCGATGGTGACCATCTGTCCAATCTGGTAGCCACCTTCACCGCCGTAGTACAACTCGGAGGTTTCCCGCAGAGTGAACTCCACCGACGTTTCGGGGGACGTCTCGGCCAAGTAACGTTCGGCTCGCTGATCAAAGTACGCTCGCGTCCGCTGCTTCGCCGCGTCAGGCACACTCGGATCCACAAAGTAGTAGCGCGGATAGTCGGTGTATTCCGCCTGGTTCGCTGAGGTCAGCTTCGCGCCAGTCGCATCTTTGAACACCTCAATTACACGGCCCGATGCCTCCCTCGATGGCATCCTCCGCTCCTGAAAGATCCGCTGCTCCTGCTCGCCTGGCCCACCCAGCACGACTCGAGATGCGCTATGGTCCGAGATCGACCAGCTTCCATCAACGACCGTGCCACCAGCAACGGTCAACGGAACCGGGTATTTGCCCTCAGTAGCTCGATATCCAACACGAATCCCGAAACTCCCGACCCCGATCTGGCCGTCGCAGAACAGATTGAACGATGCATCATAGTTTTCATCTACCCATTTCTGGAAGACGTTGACCACTTCGCGTAGCGTCTGGAACCTTGGCGAGATGCCCGAGAACGTTGCTGGCCAAGGGACCGCTTCAAACGGTCCCTGTGAATACCAGTCACTCCATGCGGTTTCTGCCAGAACCCGTTGAGGTGCCCCGCGATAGAAATCATGCAGCACACCTGTGGTGCCTGGATGAATGCTCGTGTTTCCCGAGAAGAGCGTGCCGCGGGAGTACCCTATCCGTTCGATGTTTCTGTTCAGGAACGACCCAATAAAATCACCAGCCCGGTATGGGGGTGACGAGTTCCAAAGCGTTGGATCAGTAGCATCCTGAAACGGTAGAGTCCACATGTAATGCCCTGGGTCCAGGAACGGGTCAGGGAACGCTTGCCCGGTATCAAACCGATCCAGAGGTTCAATGTTGCCGGAGGAATGAAGTCCACCCCAAGAACCAGTGAACCGTTTGGGCGATGGCATCACCCAGGCGAGCGTATGATCGAACACTTCTGTTTCGTCACGCGCAAACACTGTTACAGGCGCATCCTCAGAGACACCGCCCTGCCGGAGATTCACATGACCGAGGAACTCCACCCGGCCCCGGTACTTCACCTGGACAGAGCATCCCTCTGTCATCAGCAACGCACGAACGGGATCATCATGAGCGACACACAACTCCAACATGTCCGCCTGCGACCGGTACTTCGTGAGCACCGCGTACACCGGATCCCCAACCACGCCCCAGTCCTGCTGGTAATCGTGAGACGCGAGTCGAATTTCAAGAGAGTCATTCAAAATAGCCATCAGATAGCCCTCCAATAACGGGGCCGGTAGGAGAACGTAGCCCGACCAGCACCGACCATCGTCAATACGACAGCCATGTTTTGAGATGAGAGATTCGCCTTAATCGGGAAAAACTTCCTCGATGCGAGCTCGCGAGTAACGTTTGTCCCGCCAGTGGTCGCGGTCGAAGCGCGAAGCATGGCCGACTGAGATCTGGGGTCGAAATCAATGACCAGTTTCTGCGCGCCAGACACCTCAACCGCGCCAGACACCTCGCCAGAGTCCAGCAACGGCACCGTATAAAAACCGGATGCTGGCCCCTGAATTGTTAGCACAGGCCAAACGTCAACGTCCCCAGCGACCTCAAGCACGGTAGACCCGTCCTGACTGCCGGCAGAAATGTTGAAAGAAGGTGCGCCATCCCCGAAAAACGACAAGCCCGAAGACTCGGCAACCGTCGCCGCAACCTTCTCAGGCCCCACCCAGAACGGGTCATCCGCGACGAGTCCGATTCCGAAGGTCGAGACAAACTCTGTCGGGTCAAGTCGATACACCGTGTCTGACGGTTCCAAATACACAGCCAGCTCTCGCCAAGAACCATCAGGCGCGTATACCCGCCAGAAGGCTTCCCGGTCAGGGCTTAAGCAAGACCATAGGAAACCTTGAACCGTCACCCATTCGGCACCTCGCGCATTAATGGTCACAGGTAGAAACACAGATCTTTCGTTCGCCCGTGTCCCAGTCCGTCGTCTGCCCTGACTACGTGGCGTTTCGGCAGCGAACACATCCACTTTCGGATTTCCCATACCTTCAATGCCACGATCCAACACTGCCGCGCCAATCATTGTCTCCACCGTGATACCAGCAGAGTTTTCAATGCGACACACACCAGCGGTGAGATCCCACACCACAAAGCGAGACTGCTGAAATGGGTGAGGCATGCGCAACTCATGACGAATCATTTGATATCCCTCGTTTCGTAGGCCGCTTGGGCGCGACGTGCCTTTCGATCGATCGCTTCACCCACATGGTCAGGATCGCCATACACGTTTCCTTGGACCACGACCTGCACCCCTGCCGAGGCAGTTCGCGCACCGTCGCCAGGGACGCTTACGAGATGATTCACTGCAGTATCGATGCGTGCCGAAATCGCTTGGTTTTCGATGCCTGCGAGCAGGCCCAGCCCAACCATTTTTCCGACTTGATCACGGAACACGCGCGATGGTGAGTGAATGCCAAGAAATGACTTCACACCATCGAGCATCTGCCCGCCGACATTCTTTACTGCTGCTACAGCACTACTGACCATCGATCCAACCCCGTCAATGAGACCTTGGATCATCTGACGCCCTACTCCAACAAGAAGCCCTGGTAGCGATGCGAGAGCCGATCTAATGCGAGCAGGTAGTGATGAAACGAAACTGAGCGCGTTGCCGACTGCTATCCCCACACTTGCAGCCCAGTAACCAAACTGGAATGCAATATCTCCGAGCCAGTTCATGACTGCACCGAAGGGGCCACCAAGAGACATCATCTTCGTGGCGAACTCGGTCAAACTGCTTTCGCCGCTGAGCAAGTCGAAGAACAACGAGAATGACTCGAAGTTTCCCGTCACCCACTCCACCAGCCACCGCAGCGCTGGCAAGAGGAAATCAACAATTCCGGTTGCAATCGGCAGCAGCGCGACAAGCAAGTCGACAAGTGGCGGGATCAAGGGAAGAAGGGCGACGAGCAGATCAGACAGAGAAGGTGCGAGTTCGATTACGGCGTCAGCCAGCGACTTAGCAACCTCAGGGAGAACTGGTGTCAGAGCTTCACCGATTTCTCGAAACGCGGCACCGAGTGCACCACCTATGGCCTGGGCGACTTCCAAGATCACCGGAAGAATCGGCTGCAAAGCAGCAAGCATTTGCGGGATCGGCCCAGACGCAATAGCCGACACAACCTTGTCGAACCCAGCAAGGAAACGCTCACCGAACCCGTCAATGCTGAAAGCGCCCCCGAGCGCCTCGTTGATCGAAGCAACCCACGGCTTCACGCGCTCAGCGATCCCGTCGAGAATCACCGTGACCTCGTTGAAGAACGTCTTTGCGCCAGCTACCCCGTCCTCAACAAACACAAGGCCAAGCCTTGAAAGCGCAGCCATCATGTTCTTGAACGCGCCACGCGTTGTGTTGCCCGACTCGAGAGCGGCCCCACCAACGTTCTTCTCAAGCGCCGCACGGAATCGCTCTGCGTCTACCTCGCCGCGAGACACCATTTTGGACATCTCTTCAGCGGTCACACCGTACTCATCGGCCAGCATCTGCATGATCGGAATGCCGCGCTCAGTGAGACGGTTCAGGTCTTCCATTTGGGCTTTGCCCTTGGCCTGAACCTTGTTCATGATGGAGCCCATTTCCTCCATCGAGACGCCAGCGATAGTCGCGGCGTCGGCGGTGAGGCGCAGGTAACCTTCAAGCTCCTTGCCAGGTTTGATGCCCGAGGCGACCGCCGCAGCGGCCGTAGTCGCAGCAGCATCCAGCCCAAACGCGGTGCCCTTCACCGAAGCGAGGGCATCCTTCATGATCGCCTCAACCGACTGCGTATCGTGGCCAAGTCCCTTAAGCTTCGCCTGCGCATCCTCGATGTTCAGAGCACGAGAAATGCCGCCGCCGACGGCGAGCGCACCAACGGCCGCGACCATGCCGCCAACGGCTATCGCGCCTCGCTTAGCCCAACTGCCGACCCTCGAAAAGAAGCCCTCGCCGGTTTTCTCGGCGTTTTTGAACTGCTTGTTGAGGTCTCCCTCGACGGCTTTCCCAATACCCTTTGTTGAGGGCAAAATTTCCACATAAAGTACGCCGTCGCTCATAGGTGCTCCTTTGAACTTACCGCTCAACAATCAGGAATCGGCTAGCTTTGAGGTATGACTCAGATGCAGGCCGCGCCCACAACGGCGAAGGGGTTGTCACTCGCAGCGCTCATAACTGGTGGCGTCGCGTTCTTTATTGGATGGGTGCCTGTGCTTGGCCTCATCGTTGGCTCGGTAGCTATCACGCTCGGTGTTCTTGCGCTGGTTAAGAAGCAGTCGAAGGCGTTGAGTATTGTTGCGATGTCCCTGGGCACAATCGCAGCTTTGACGTCCCTCGTCATGATTCTCGTGTTTGCGTTTGCCACGAGTAGCGCGGTAGTCGCATCCAGTGATGGATCAAACTCCACCTCCGCCGAAGACCCAGCGGTGGAAGAACCAGTCGGCCCTGAGGTCCCAGACGTTGCTGGGCAAACTGGTGATGTTGCTGACGACGAGTTGCAAGAACTCGGCTTCGAGACCGAGTTCGATGCTGGGGATGAAACTGTGATCATGCGTTCCAACTGGACCGTCACGGGCACTACCCCCGCAGCTGGGGAGTTCGCAGAACTGGGCTCAACAGTGGTGATCCACGTTGAAAAGATCGAACCGAATTCTGCGGAAGCTGAAGCGACAAGCCTGGGACTCACCGGCACGTATGCATGGTCAGCCTGTAACCAAATGGGTGACGCTATGTTCCCCTACGGCTTCCGGTTTCACCTCACGGGAATAATCGCCGACGAGCCCCATGGTGATACATGGTTCCTGAAAGCCTCGATCACTACGGAGAACGAGTTTGGAAACAAACGCAAAGACCAGGTGATGGAGTGCTACGTGACTGGCACGAACGAGGCTCCCGAAGTCTCAGACTTCCTCGTGTACTAGCCCAAGCCGCAGCTTGAGCCGTTCGAGGCGCGCTTCATGCTCCGGATCGCGTGCTGACACAGCGCTTGCCTTCGGCTGTTCCCAGGGACGCTTCACTGGACGTGGCGCCGGCTGATTCTTGCCGCGGTTCATGATCGCTTTGACGTCGATCTCGTTGTAGAAGAACACTTCCTCAGCGGAGGGCACATATGACCACCCCTCGACCGAGGCGATCGTGTGCGAAGTGTGGTCGTTAAGCAGCCCCTCAACGAGGGCTATGAGCGTTGCGTAAGTCAGCTCTCCGCGGTCAACCCGATCCACTCCGAAACCGAACCGCGCCCGGAAGTCGTATTCGAGCGCGGCGCGGTGGTTGAAGTAGACGGCGGTCGCCCTTAGGGCGCTTTTGGGTCGAAGCTCGCGATCTCCTCGGACTTCTGCACCCAGTGCTTCAGCACGTCGCCCAACTGGTTCTTGTCGAGACGAGCAAGCTTTCGCGTCGCGTCAGGATACGAGTCCGCCAGGGTCTGGATGAAGAACGACCACGCAGAAGCGACTTCCTGTTCGGTGAGCGAACGCCCCTGCTGGAACTTGTCCCAGAAAATACCGAACGCCGACATGATGCCCATCGGCACCCCATCATCGCCGAGCACGGGCAGCTGGAACTGCACCTTGCCGTTGCGTCCAAAGTCGATGAATCTGGTCTCGAGTTCGTTGTCCTCAAGTTCAAACATGGTGGCAACCTTTCAATAGTGTGTGGCAACCAAAGGGAAAGCCCCGTGGCGGGCAGGTTGCGAGTACCCGCCACGGGAGTTGAATCAGGCCTTCGTGACCGTCACGCCGGGATCGGTGCCACCGGTCAGAGCAGAGTTGGCCTGCACGTTGACCGCCTCGGTGAACGTCAGCGACTTCGTGCCCGTTCCGGTCACGGCGACAGTCGCGCCGGTAACAGCCGAGAGACCATTCACGGCACTCTGGATGACGCCGTTCGCAGCATCATGAGCGATCGGCGGGGTTGCAAAGCCGTCGATGACGAGCTGATACGAGCCCCCGGTCGGGATACCCGTCACCTCAACCGTCCAGCCGGTGCTTTCGGGAGTCTCGCCTGCGGTGGTGAGCCCCCAAGCCTTGAACATGTAGGGCGCGGCAGAACCACCCTTGAATGTGCGGAATGTCATACCGAGAGCGAGCAGTGTTGTCCGGTTGAACGTGATCCCTTCGCGCTCGCTGATCTGCACGTTCGGGTAGTGGATCACGATCGGGCGTTCAAGCTGATCCACCCCGACTGTCACGATGTCGTAGCGCTTGTTCGCTGCCGCGGTCGTGACGGTGATCGAACCGTCAGGCGCTTCCTCGGTATCGAAGTACGCTTCAACAGTCGTCTCGTTGCCTTCGAGCCCGGCGAATGCGAGCGCCCAGAACCCCGGAGCAGACTCGGCCACCAACGGGTCGCCGTTGTGCCCGGTGAGCTCAGTCGTGTCGCCAGCGTTGGGCGTAAGACTGAAACCGTCGTCCGAGTAGTATCCGACGATGGACGCCACACTCTGGGGCACCCATGCCGCGCTCGTGGGAATGTCGGCAGTCCCGGATTCGCGAATGAAGATCGCGCCGGTCTTGATCAGCCGCGCAAGGGCGGCATCGTTATTCGTGTCTACATACGAGGGCTTTGCCATGATGGCCTCCTGAAATAGGAAAGCCCCCGCATTTGCGAGGGCGAGTGAATTGTTTGTGTTAGCGGGTGACCACCCAGACGAGTGATCCTTCGTGGTACTCGAAGCCGCCATTGTCCTTCTCGACACGTGGGCCGACTGGGGAATCGAAACGGACAACATGCGAAAGCACTCGTGGCGCCTGCTGAAGCTCATAAAGGACGGTCGACATGAGCTCGAAGGAGCGGTCGACGTCCGAGGTCTTGTTATCCCGGACTACCCACGCCTCGAGGATGATCGATGTCCGCCGCGAGATCGGAGTTTCAAGTTGCTGCGGCTCGGCGTCAATCACGACCTGCTCGACCTTGCCCGCCTGCTTGGTGCGCGAAATAGTAACGCCCGCGAGAGATGGTCTAGCACGGAGGTAGTTGATCGCTGCGCGAGTCTGATCAGACCAAAGCCTTGGGATCATACGGCCACCCTCGCAAGCACTGCAGCAAGATCCTTGCGCCGCTTCATACGGTCACCCGAACCTCGATCGACGATCCATACGGAGAACCGACCAGCGGGTCCAAAGGATCGAGAAACGAAGATCTCCTGATCGGACGTCTTCGCTCGTTCCGCTGCGGCGACTACTGCGGATTCGAATTTGTTCCCGTAGGTGTCAAGAAGAATCGCTTCCCGAATCACTTTCCGGTTCCGCGCGTTGATCGGGAATCGTGCCTTGATCTTCATCGCGCCTCCTTGATCGCCTTCACAGCGAACTGGACCGCCCACGTATCAGCGCGCAGCCAAGCGCCGATCTCGCCGTCGATCTCGAGTTCAACGCCACGTATCCTTGCCCGATCAGTCGAAATGATGTCCGGCTTAGACGCGAGATCACGCACGTAGACAGTGCCGCCCGTGATGACGGCATTCCGCCCAACCTCAACGGGTTCGGACGGGTTGTTCGGGGCGAATTTCCCGGAGAGAGTGAGGTGATCCGAGAACGTGCCCGGGATCGGGTCACCGTACTCGTCAGTGTCGTCGCTTGCCCGTCGGATCACGATCGGTTCGTAGCGTCTCATGCGAGACCCGCCTTCACGCGAAACGATCCGAACCGTTGCCGACGCAATGCGGGCAACCAGATCAGATCATCATCATCGAAATAGAACCGAGATGAGGAAATAGACGAGTCCACCGTCTCCGAGTCAGTATCCGAGAAAGGCCCGTCACTCGCCGTAACCGAGCGCTGCCGCAACCCCTTCGGATTCAATAGAACCCGCCGCACAGATGCGACCACCGAGTTCTTCGCTGCTTCCTGCAAGAGGGGGTCGCCGGCGATGTACTGGTCGACATCTACGCCGCGGCGCCGGCCGATGAGGCGGAGATTCGTGGAGGCGACCTTCAGCCAGCCTTCCACGGTCTCCGCCTCAGCAACGCTGAGTTCGCCCCACACCTCTTCAACGTCTTCGACTGTTGCGAATGGTTCAAGCGCCATGGGGCACCTCCTCTACTCGACCGGTACGCCGGCCTCGGCCAGCGCTTCGCGGATCTCAGACGCCTTTGCGTCATCCTCGACCGCGAAGCCATTCGCTTTGGCGTAGGCCGCCCATGCGGCTGCGGATGATCCCTTGCCGGACTTCGGCGGGATCTTCGGAGAGGTCACATTGGTGATCGCTTCGGCAGTCTTCGCGACTTCCTCCGCGTGCTCCTCGATGCGCTCCTCAGTGACGGGCTCGACCGGTACGCCGGCCTCGGCCCATGCGAGAGGGTTCGTGATCAGCTCTGCCGCCCAAGCGGGAGGGGTGCTGCCTGCCTCAAAGCAGAACAGCTCCCCCTCCCGCTCCAGCCACACGCTCTGTGCGAGAGTCGACATGATTACGCCGTCACCGTCGCAATCAGGAGCGCCTCAGCACGATCGAGCACCGGCATCGCCACCGCATCCACGTAGGTGAACTCGCGGTAGGGCGGGCCGATCTTCTCGACCACGCCGACGATACCAGGGGCCTCCTCGAAGCCGAACTCCGCTTCCTTGCTGTTTACCAGCTCAAGGGCGGTCGCGGTAACGCCCCACTCGGTGTGACCGAGGTCGCCGAGATCCGACGGGGTGAACAGCACTCGGTTAGTGGGGATCGAGCGAACGAACGAACCGTCCACGTCGAGCTGCAGATCGTAGGGCGCCGCGAATGCGGGAAGCCCCTCGGAAGCCATCAGGTCGTTCAGGTCGGTCAGCGTCACGCGGGTCTTGCCCGAGGCCGCGCCGTGAACGGCGTCGATGATCTCCTTGTTCTTCTGCACCAGACGGATGATCGCCTGCGAGGTGCGGATCGCCCCCGCGGGAGCGCCGTTGGCGGTGACGTACACGTCGTGCCAGAGGATCAGATCCGACAGCGGCGTCGAAGTGGTCACATTCGACCACAGCGCACCGGACGGGGTGACCTTCTGGTCGGCCGGCACACCGAAGTCCGCTTCGAAGCCAACGAGACCGTTCTCGTTGATGGTGAGCACACCATCGGCGAGCACATCGCCCCACGCGAGCTCGAGTCGGCGCTGCACGTTCCGGGTGAGGTCGGTCGCGTCGTTGTAAATCGCGTTCGCGAGCACGCCGGTCGCAGTACCACCGGTACGGGCGAACTCGAGCTTGAGTCGCTCGTACTCGCCCATGTTACGCGAATCGGAGAGCGGGATCATGCCCACGCTCGACACCGACCCGGTATCGCGGTCGGAGACCGAGATACTGCCGTCGAACGCGCGGTACTTGGCGGTACGGTTGCGCTTCACGATCTCCGCGAAGTTGATCGTGTTGGTCTCGTTCGTGACCGAGGGGAACGCGTTGAGCAGCGCCAGATTGTCCGGCGACGGCACGTTGCGTACGAACTCGGTGAGGGCACCCGGCGAAACGGGTGCGTCGAAGACGATAGCCATCAGCCCTCGCTCCCTTCTGCCGCCGGAATGACGGTCGGCTTGTCGGTGTAGGTGATGTTGATCAGCGCGAGACGCGCCGCATCATCGAGTGCGCCGGCACCGGAGGTGACGGGCAGCTTGGTCGGGTCGATGGTCGCGTTGGTACGAACCAGCGCACCACCGACGACACCGGTCGGTGCGGGCACGGTGAGCGAACAGAACAGGTGCCCTGCTGCGGTCTCGCGACCGTCCGATGCGTCCGGGTCGTAGGGCCCAAACTTCTTGCTCGCGGTGACCTGGCCGAGCACGATGCCCGAGGGGATGAACCCGTTCGGGTAGTGGTCTTCGCTGTCGAACAGTGCCATGTCGAGGGTCACGCTCGGCGTCTCGCCAGGCCCGACACCGGCCTGGCTCTGCAGCCACGACCGATTCTCTGCCTGGAACGTCGAGCGACGTACGGTGATGTCACTCATGTTGAGTTCCTTTCGTCAGTTCTTCTTCCCGAAGCGCTTCTCGGCTTCGGCCTTGCCGGTCTCCCGGTCGGAAACCTTGAGTTGTTCGTGATCGCCCTGCCCGATCTTCACGGGCGGTCGCTTCGCGCCGTCAGCGGGAGCAGAGTTCTCTTCGACCCACTTCGTGATCGCGTCCGCGTCGACTCGTCCGTCCGCCACGAAGGTGGAGCGGTCGAGATCCAGCAGCGCTGCAGCGTCAGCGGTACGCCCACGAAGGGCGATCCGCAGCGAAGTCTCGACGATCTGCGAGTTCGCCTCCGCGAGTGCAGCGGTACGCGCCTCGGTGCGGGCCTCTTCGACGGCGCGTTCCTGCTCGCTGAGCTTCTCCTTGCGGAGCCGCTCAAGCTCCTGCTCGAGCTTCGCGACATCCTCCGGGGTCTTCCCGTTGAACGCCTTCAGCTTGTCCTGCGCTCGGCGCTTCGCCTTCTCCTCGAACTCGGCCCGCTCTTCAGCGGTCATCTCCGAGGTTAACTTCGGCTTCGGATCCTCCTGCTTGCCCCCGGTCTCGTCTGGGCCGTTGAACATGAGTCGGAATGGGCGACGAATGAACATGGTTCGGTTTCCTTTCCCACGAAGGGATGATTGGTTGTTTCCCCACGAAGGGGCTGCCGCATCAGATGCGGAAGACTAGGTGAGTGCTGCTATGTCCTCTGCTGACGTGAACGTGTAGTCACGCCACGAGAGCAGCGGCCCGATCTCACCGTGCTCGTGAGTCACGATGAGATCAGTGAAGTCCGAAAGCTGCCGACCCTTTGCATCGGTCTTACCGAGCCCGAGATCACGAGCATCACGACCCACAGAAACGTGGTCGAGATGCGTAGCGATCTCGCTGTACGCCTCATCCAGAAGCGTCGGATTGATCACCTGTTGGTCGAACTCGCCGTAGTACGGCTTGCAGTCGCAGTCGCACCCCGGATGGATCGGGAGGAGGTCTCCGCGGTGGTAGCGCTGCGTAGATGCGATGACGCACAATGCGCAGTTCTCACGCCCCGTGAGCACGCGCTGAAAACCCTGGAACCTGGAACGGCCTACCGCATTTCGCGCGGAGTGCGTCTTAGCAAGCTGCATCCCAGTCGAGACCAGGTCGGCAAGCCTTTCCGCACCCGCAGAAACAGCCGCAGTAACGCTCTTGCCTTCACTCAACGCCGTATAAGTGGAGGCGAACGGGCGGTGATAGACCTCTGTCGCAGGAACACCGCGAAGCGCCTCTGTGGAGGCAGAGAATGGCAGTCCATTGCGGATACTGCCGAACTCCTCCACTGCGAGTCGTCGAATATACGCATCGGTCAGGTCAGAGATCTTCTGTTGGCCGGCCTCGATCCGTGGCACGAGGACCTTGAGCATGCGCTCATAGTCGGCATCGCGCCACGAACCGAGACCGTTCCACTGATTCTTTGCGAACCGGAGCAACTGAGTCCGCACCTTGTTGACTGCCCGATCGTATGCACTATCAAGCCTCGTGACCATGTTCAGACCTATTCGTCAGGGAACTTGAGCGACGTAGACCTACCAGCGTTGAACGACAGACCCTCGAGCCCAACCGCGCCCGCAGCCGACTCGTTCGTCACCGCAGCACGTTGTAGTCGTCCGAGCGCTTCAGCCGCCTTTGAGATCTCATCGATCGTCATGCGGGGCTGTCCACTTTCGTCAAGCTCGAAGCTCCCCATCAGTAGTGCCGCGTCAGCAGCTTCCGCTTCCACTGCTGAGATCTCATCCGGGCTCATCTGCCAGATCTCCCGAAGGATCGTGCGGAGAGGCAGCACCGAGGACACCTGAGACGTGGCCGAAGCCTTGTCCGTGACGGTGTACCGGTCGGCTGGCGTGAACGAGACTCGGATGTTCTTCTTGACCGCCCGTTCTTCGTCGCCAGCGGTAAGGAACATGAGATGGAACACGTCAACGAGGAAACGACGAAGCCGCTTCTGTTTGTCTTCAACTGCGAAGGTCAGGCCCTCGCGCGTGAAGTTCGCGCCGGAAGCAGACTGGTTGTCCGGGGCGAACATGCCCATCGGCCGGCGAGAGACCGCAGCAAGCGAAAGCTGCTCAGCCTTGAGCGCTGCGACCAGCCCTTGCGTGTCGGCCTGAGTGGACTCCCACACCTTCGAGCCAGAGGGCAGCAGGAACCACGAGCCAGGGTCCGAGGTGAGAACGTCCTCGAGATCCTCGACGTTGAAGGTGTTCGCGAGATCGCCGCGAGCTGCAGCGTCAGGGTCGTCGACATCGGCGAGGATCGCCCTCTGCTTGTACGCCTGGTAAAGGATGATGACCGAAAGCTGGAACGTGAACCGGTTGATGCGGCGAAGCTGTGGAAGGAAAGGTTCGAACTCACCCATCCCTCCCGTGTTGCGCAGACGCACCACAGGCACAAGACCGTGGCTCAAAGCCTGGCCTTCCGGCCCGCCCTGTTCCTTGTCCCACGACCACGCCTTCGGATCGAAATCCGTCGGTGCAGTGCCGTCACCGGTCTTCACGGCGACGAATACTCGCGCATAGCCGTCATCGAAGTACCGGCCAGCAATGGACAGATACACGTAGTCCTTGCCCTCATCGCCGTCGTGAAGGAACCGTGCAGCGGCACGATAGCGGGACTGGCGGATCGGATCATGGAAGGTCACCACATCGCGAGGATCCTGAGGAGTGACAGACACGTCCCCGTCGTCGTCCTCGCCAATCATCGCGTAAGCGTCTCCCGCCCACAGCATCGTGTCCACGAACGTCGAGAACTCGACGTCAAGGTTCGAGGCCAGCCAGTACGACCATGCTTCTTCGTCCGGGTCATCACCTGAGGCGCCGGTCCGAATGTCACGGACTCCAAGCCGCTCTCGGAGTAGTGCGACGATGAGCTGCGCCCAGTTCGTCACCGCCTCCGACTCGAACTCTCGGAACGCCTCGCGAGCTTCCTTCACGGCCTGGGGGACGGGCGGTTCGCCTTTCCTCCACGCATCGAGATCGTTCAGCCGGGCGAGCCCTGCAGCGCGCTTGGTGAAGCACTTCTCGAGCCACCATCCGGGACTCTTCTTGTTGCTCACGCTGATAGCCATAGAGACCTCCATTTACCCGCGGGTATTGAGTTTTCGGATGACGGATCGTTTCGCAGGCGCGGACTTCGCGCCGCCCTTGATCGCGTCCAAACGTGCTTTCCAAGACAGAACCGCGGCCATCGCCGCATCGAACTTGAGGCCCATCTGGCCGTCCTGTTTCTGCATGACGTAGAGCGGTTGACCCTCGTCGTCCCGGAGTCGAAGCTCCTTCTTGCCGGCGTTCCCGAGATGCCTAATCAGGTCATCGTGAGGGGAGAACGTCTTGCCGATGATCGTGTCAGGCACAGACCTGCCGCCGAAGGAGATCGCGCCCGCGTCGAGCGCCTCCTGGTACTCACGCAGAACGTACGCCATCATGCCGTGCCGCTTCGTGTAGAACTCCTCGACATGGCCCGGCCGCTTTGCGTGCCACGCACCAACCGTTTCCGTCCAGTGCGGCGGGTCGGCGTAAAGCTTGTACACCCGGTAATGCTTGAACGCCCACTCGATCACGGCAGTAACTTCGTCCTCAGGGACTTCCCACTCATCTACGCCTTCGGGGCGCTCCCACAGTCCGATGAGTTCCTGCATGCCCGTATTGATGTCGGTCGCGACAATCGCAGTCGCGTCACGGAACCTCGCACCATCGAACCCGAGAGCAACGAATGCGCCGCGTGGGATGAACTTCCCCGGCGTACACAGGTTATGAATCTGCGGCTTCGAGAAGAAAGCAGAACCGGACTTGCGCCACCGGTTCAACCAGACACGCTCGAGATACGCCTTATCTGCTGTCGGGCGCTCCCAGTTCTTCGCGATGTTCTCAAACTGACCAGGACCGTACTCGCCAACGGGACCGGTCGCGTCGGACACGGCAGCGATAATCTGCTCACGGGTCTCAAGCTTGGGGTGTTCTTCTTCACCCGCCCATCTAGCGAAGAAGAACAACGCGGGATCGTCGATCTCACCGCGATAGATCGACTCAGCTTCGGCGCGCAGGTCCTCTTCAACCGAGTTTTCACCAGGTGCGCCAGCCGTCGACGTGTGCAGCGCGTGCGGATCTTCAAGGGGCCTTTTTGAGAGGTTAGCCATCATCGTCTCGTATGCAGCCTTGTGCGTCGGCAGCTTCAAGCGGTGCGGCTCATCGAAGTGCATGAACGTCGTCAGCGCACCATCGCGGGAACCCGGTGCACCTGCAACGGGAACTGCTTTGCCGTCATCTTGCCCCCGGTGTCCGAGGCGCATCACGCGCTCATCCGTGATGTCGAAGAGATCGGCGTCGGGACCTTCGCCAATGACATATTTCAGGACACCAAAGGCGAGTTCCTCAACCTGCTCCTTGGCAACAGCCATCATCGGGATATACGGGAAATCGACTGGCCGGCCACGCAGCTCATCACCCTCGAAGTAACCGCGTACAGGCGCTTCAGGATGAAGCTCAAGCGCAGTTACCCATGCAGCAAACTCGGTCTTCGCAGTGCCTTTGCGCCACTCGATTCCCTCGCGCTGAAACCGACGTCGACCGGCGTATCGGTGCCCCATCGGGAACACCTCGTAAATGCGGCATAACGCAGCGTACTTCTCGTCATCAAGGCGGGCTGGCTGTCCAGACAGAGAGCCCGGACCGAACACGAACCGTTCCTCGATGAAGTCTTTGAGACTCGGCCCCAGTGTCGGATACGACAGATCCAGTGGCGGCACGATCAGTGTCGCCATGGCCCACCTACTTCACGAGCGTCAACCTCGGGTCATCGCCAGCCGGCGGCTTCTTCACTGCGGCCTTCCGGCGCTCAGCACGAGTCTCTGCCTCATCGGCCTGAGCAAACTGGATCTTAAGCCGCGCCCGATCCTCAGGGGTTGCGCCGAACTTCGCGACTCGCAAGCGGAGCTCGCCAGCAACCTTCAGGTCGCCCTCCCAGTACGCGGCGTGCAGACGGGCCGTGTCGAGAAGCTCTGACCAATCCGTCGACGTGAACTCAGCAGACAGCGGCGAGTCCGCCCACATCTGCCACCAGTCACGCGTCCGCAACGGCCACGAGAATGACTGCGATACAAGCTCGCCGTCCTGTTCAACCTGAACATCAAAATCAGGGAGCGGTGGCTGCTCCACGGGCTCAGCCACGATGAGGCGAAGATCAGCCGAGGCATTACGTCGAGCACGAGCCGAAGGGTGCTTTGGCGCGGGGCCTTTGCCAGCCATGAACACCACCTCCGAGCCTGTCTCTGAAATCCCCAGACCCGTACAGAAATAAATTCACAGCACCTCCCCGCCTCGGAATCCGACCCCGGGGAGGGGGGTGAGGGCCACCCTATGAGGTTCGGGCTTGTCCAATGGGTCGAGTAACCTGTCGGATTCGCTGCGTTGTTTTGCGCGCTTCGTTGGCTTCTCGCTGAGTCTTGATGCCATGGCAATGGGTGCATACTGCCTGCCCATTGCTGAGGTCGTAGCGTGCGCCGCCGCCTTTGATGTTGAGGATGTGGTCAGCTTCGTCTGCACCGCCTGTGCATCCTGGGTATTCGAGCTGGCACAAGCGGTCTCTGGCTTTGACTCGCTTTGCCCATTGCTCGTGGCGCCATCCGCGCTGGCTTCCGCCTTTACCCCAGTGGGGTTGGGTGTGAGTGGGGCAGTATCGGTTGCGCCCTCCCCCAGGGATCCGGTTTTCGCATTCGGGGCGGGGGCACTTCCTTGGGGCTCTGGGCATGTCTCGTTCCCCGTCCTTGCTGCGTTACATGATTGGCCTGGGCTGCTTCTGGTCGATTACGGTGCCGCTACCGTCTTCAACGATGACCCAACCGTAGTCAACTGCATCAACGGTTTCTTGTGTCATGAGGGTCGAGATTGCTTGCGCCGTCGCGTTGGATGGCTACGCATCTGTGTCCGTCGCGTTGCAGGCAGGCTTCACGTACCCTCGCTGGTACGTGGTTTGGCCTGTTGTTCTCGCATGCCATAGCTGCTCCTGACCGGCCCCGGATACAGCCACACCCCCTACGGTTATGGATCGCAGGGGGTGTGCAGCGGTGGCATTCTGGTGAGTGTTACTTCTTTTCTAGGTGGACGGCGATGGTCATTCCCATTGCGGTCACCTCGTACCTGATGACGCCGTTGTCGTAGCTGAACTCTTTCGTGCTGTCTTGCGATGCGAGGAGCGCCGTTGACATTGATTCGATGTCGCCCTCTGAAGTCCATATGAAGGTGTCGCTGTCGGCGGTGACAGGTGCGGTGCCAACC
>WPCI01333129.1_pt1 | contig 19384 bp, 19 predicted proteins | sample 5399871 | NCBI WGS metagenome assembly WPCI01 (sample SAMN12869469, study PRJNA574797) | sludge metagenome | isolation source: wastewater treatment of pH7 | place: China:Beijing | collected 2019-05-20 | reverse complement strand
AGAGGCCTTGTATCAAAACTAAAAGAACAGATATATGAGTGGGGCAGTGCCACTCCAGTGACTTAGAGAACCTACGGAAACAATCAGCCTTATCGGATGCCGGTTGATTGGCTGAATTAACCAGCGTGCTGGGAATCAGTTACAAGGCATAGAATACTATCTCAGACGTGAGACGCTCTCAGTTGTAGGTTAGGAGAGGTATTATTAATATACTTAATAGAGCAAACACTTTATTAGGTCACTGTTAAACATTGGCTATCTAGTCATAGTCCTAACGAAGCAACCGAGGATATAAGTGGTACGCGGAGGATCAGCACGATGACGGTGCTATGTAGGTTGCTTAATACATAATAGAACCCCGCACACCTCTTAGCAATGTGTCCCAAGCGGGGACGTTATACATAATCAAGATCGCTTCGGCGGTCTTTTTATTTTGCGAGAATGGCCAAGAGGGAAAGACAGAGGTCTGCAAAACCTTGATCACGGGTTCGAATCCCGTTTCTTGCTTAAAGGAGGCAAAACAATGCAAATTCAAATGAAATCAATTGATGAACTAATCCCTTATGTTAATAATCCGAGACAAAACGATGACGCAGTTGACGCTGTAGCTTCTAGCATTAAGAACTTTGGGTTTAAAGTTCAAATCGTGGTTGACGGATCAAACGAAATTATAAACGGTCATACGCGCTTAAAAGCGGCAAGAAAACTAGGGTTAAAAGATGTGCCAGTTATTGTTGCTGATGATTTATCCGATGAGCAAGTTAAAGCGTTTAGGCTTGCTGATAACAAAGTCGGGGAAATCGCTGAGTGGGACGAGGAACTTTTAGCGATTGAGTTAGAGGAATTAGAAAATCTGGACTTTGATATGAGTGAGCTTGGATTTGAAGAACAAGAAGGATATAAAGGGGATCTTGGAGATATATTTTTTGACAGTGAAGAACAAGCAGTTAAGGATGCTACTCAATATCTTAAGTGGGGAACTAGCAAAGCTTGGCTGTCAGAGAACGGGATCGAATTATTGGATGATCTATACAAAGAATACAAAATTGCCGTAACCAACGATGAAATTGAATTCGTTCAGTGGCTTCTAAATTATAGAGGTGCTGAAGATGAGATTGATGTTAGCTAGTTTTGACAATAACGTAAATGCTCTTGCTTTGGAAGAATTAGAATTATGCAAATATGCGCTTATGAGTTTTTTTTACTTAGAAAAAAGTGCAGAAGAAAAAGCGTTTAAAATCATGCAAAAACTAAACAAAGAAGATCGATTTATATTAGATAGCGGCGCTTTCACATTGTTTACAAGTACAAAAATAAATGTTGATTTTGATGAATATCTAGACAGATATATCGAATTTATTAACAAATACGATATTAAAAGATTCATTGAGCTAGATATCGATTCAGTAGTTGGATACGAAAAAGTTTTGAAAATGCGAAAAAAACTGGAAGAAAAAACTGGTAAAAAATGCATGCCAGTGTGGCACCTGTCAAGAGGGATAAAAGCTTACAAAGAGATTGTTAGAGATTACAAATATATCTGCATTGGTGGATTAGGAAACAAAGAAATCAAACCTGTTGATTACGATAAAGTGAAACACTTAGTAGCTTATGCAAATGCAAATAAAACAAAAGTACACGGACTTGCTTTTACGAGAAAAGATGCGCATGAGTATGGCTTTTATAGTGTTGATTCAAGTGCTTGGAAAATGGGCGTTAGGTTTGGCCAAGCTCATAAATTTGTAAATAAGAAAATCATTTCTCAGACTAGAAAAAGCGGTCAACGAGCTGATGGAGACAAAATTGCAGTTAATAACTTTTATGAATGGCTAAAATTTCAAAAATATGTAGATAAAAAAGGAGTAACGAGATGAAAAAGACAAAAACAATTACGATGACGGGAATTATAGCGGCATTATACTTTGTGTTAGGACTAGTATTTTCTGCAATTAGTTTCGGAGCAATTCAATTTAGAGTGCCTAATGTGATGTATCAGTTAGTAGCGTTTAATAAAAAATATTACATCGGTCTAGTGTTAGGAGTGTTTCTTACAAACTTAACGAGTCCGCTCGGCTGGTATGATTTAGTGTTTGGAGTATTAACATCAGCAGTTGGATTAGGCGCTGCGATTGTAGTAAATGCCAATATAAACAACGTTTTTTTTAAACAAGCAATCGTAGCAATCAGTGTTAGCCTATCGACGATATTTGTAGCATACGAGCTAAATTTAGTTTTAGGATTGCCGTTCCTCTATACATGGTTAACTGTTGCAGCAGGTCAGTTTTTGACGCAGATTGCAGGGATGTTTGTAATCGGCGCGATTTCGAAACGAGTGGATTTAAGTGAGTAACGCATCAATCGAATACATTGGAATGTTAGCTAGCGTAATCGTGCTGGCTTCTTTTTTAACAAAAAAAGAAATATCTATCAGAAAAATAAATTTAGTTGGAGCAGTTGTATTCGTTGTTTACGGATTATTAAGTAGAGCAGTAAGTATTTGGTTTTTAAATGGTGTATTAGTATTCGTTCAAATCTTTCATATTTTAAAAAGCATAAAGGAGGATTGCTGATGAATGGGAAAATCAAAGTACGAGACGCATGTTAAACCATATTTTGACGATATCTTTTATTGGTACTCTCATGACTGGAATTTAAAACAAATAGCAGCTGAACTTGGTGTAGGTCGTGATACTTTTTTAAAGTATAAACAAGACAATCCCGACTTATTCGACCTCTTAAAAAAAGCAGAAAAATCAAGAACGAAATATTTTGCTCGAAAAGCCGAACTAGCTCTTGCTGATAAACTCGAAGATCGAGAAGTCGAAGAAACGCATACTGAGATTTGGAAAGATGATAAAGGTAAAACAATCAAACAGCACGTCAAAAAGATAAAGAAAATCATTCCTGCTGATACTACCGCGATTATCTTTGCTTTGAAAAATACCGCTCCAGAAAAATGGAGCGATAGAAAGAACATTGAACTATCAGGAGAGATAACAAATAACAATCCTTTTGCTAGTTTATCTGAATCGGAATTGAGGCGATTAGCCAATGAAACAGACAATGGTTAATCGAAAGGAAATCACTAAAGAAGCAAAAAAGGAATTAGCCAGAAGAAACTACAGCGATTTCTTTATATACACGCTCAACATGAAACCTTTATCTCACCAAAAATACATTGCTCCTTATTTGCAAAGAATAGCTGATGGCGAGCGTCTTTTTATCGTGGTTGAGTTACCTCCGCAGCATGGAAAATCAACCTTTATTACAGAAACGTTCCCAGCATATTACTTGATGAAGAATCCCGATAAGCTCGCGATGGTTGTATCTTACTCAGAAGAACTGTTTAAAAAATTCGGACGTAAGAATCGGGAAAAGTTTAGGCTGTATAGCAATGAACTTTTTGGGTTGCGGTTGAGTTCGGAGACAGCGAGTGTTTCTGAATGGGGAATTGACAGTCATTTAGGGCAATTGTACAGCACATCGATTTTAGGAGGCGCAACAGGGCGTGGATCAAACCTTTTAATTATCGACGACCCTGTGAAGAACCGAGCGGAAGCAGAGAGTAAAACTATTCGAGATAAAATATATGCTGAATGGCAAGATACCTTTTTCTCTCGTTTATCAGCTGATGGTTCGGTAATTGTTATCATGACGCGTTGGCACGAAGACGATCTGGCTGGGCGATTACTAAAAGAGAAACAACTTCCTTGGATCGAAATCAAAATACCCGCAATTGCGGAAGAAGATGATTTACTCGGGCGAAAAGTCGGTGAAGCTTTGGCACCTGAAATTGGTAAAGATGAAGAATGGGCGGAGCAAACCAAAGCCGTGACTGGTTCCCGCGGATGGGCTTCGCTATATCAACAAAGGCCAACACCAGCTGGTGGAGATATTTTTAAACGATCTTGGGTAAAATATTATGTGCCAACAGTTGAAATGAAAGTTAAATTAGGATTAGGCGATGATATCAAAGTAGCTCCTAATTCTTTTAATCAGCAAGCGCAATCTTGGGATTGCACTTTTAAAGACAAAGCAACATCTGACTTTGTCGCGGGCCATGTATGGGCGAGAGACAGTGCCGATTTTTATTTGCTTGATCGCCACCACGAAAGAATGGGGATAGTTGAGACTATGAGAGCTATTGAGGCGATGGCTAACCGTTGGCCGGAAGCGACTGCGAAATTCGTCGAGGACAAAGCTAATGGTTCAGCAGTAATAGAGATGTTGCAAAAAAAAATACCTGGTATGGTTCCAGTAAATCCTCAAGGTGGAAAAGAAGTACGAGCGCAAGCTGTTGCTCCGTTTTGGGAATCAGGTAACGTTTATCTTCCACATCCACTCTGGAAGCCATGGGTTGATGAAGTTTTAGATGAGATGGAAGCATTTCCGAATGGTGCGCACGACGATGATGTTGATGCGATGTCGCAAGCTTTAGTAAAAATGGATAACAAACCGACTCGAAAACGTCGAGAAAATAGAAAAACAGCATTTTAGGAGGTGGACCATGACATCAAGAATTATTAGTGGGGGGAAAAGTGGGAATGTTCCAATTAAAAAACAAGATATCAAGATTCAGAAAAAGAGAAGTCTGACATATAAAATGTCTGGTGGCAGAGAACAAATCAGAGATTTAACTTTGTTAAATCCGCCATACGATTTGTCTGTGCTACGTTCGATCACTGACCTATCAGATATTCTCAATCAAGCTATTGAAGCCTACAAAACAAACGTAGTCGGCTTTGGTATGGGCATTCGCTACAAAGTCGAGGACTTGGAAGAAACGGCTGAGATGAAAGCAGAATGGAATCAACTAGAATCATTGGTGAAAGAACTTTGCTACGAACGACCAGCTAAAGAAGTAATTGAGGAAGTCATTCGTCACGTGGAAGAATGCGGTAATGGATTTCTAGAGGTAATTCGAAACGGCAAAGGTGAGGTCGTTGGTATTGATTCGATTAAGCCAGAGTACATGTCCGTTACAAAACTAAATAGAGTGGTAAACGAAAACGGCCAGGATATCAAAGTCCGTTATTTTTGTTTCCGAGATCCGCTAATGGACTCTGGAGTCGAGAGTGGCACTTGGTACAAGACCTTTGGTGATCCGACACCGTTAAATGTGAATGGTTCGGTCGGAAAAGAAGGCAGTGGAACAGCAACTGAAGTAATTCATCTTAAGAACGGTGACTTCCAAGACCCATATGGTATACCTCGCTGGATTGGAGCCTTGATAAAGGTTATTGGCAATCGGAAAGCGGATGAATTGAATTACCGATATTTCACTCAAGGTAGACACATTCCGTTAGCAATCACATTAGAGAACGCCCAATTGACTGCTGAATCAGAAGCAACACTTCAATCCTATGCGAACGCAATTGGTGGAGAGGAAAATCAGCACAAATTTCTTTTACTAGAAGCTGAGAAAGTAACACCAGCTGATGCAATGCTTGGTGAAGACGATAGATATAAGCCATCCATCCGAATTGAGAAATTGGCTGATATTCTACAAAAAGATGCACTATTCCTTGAATACGATGAAAACGTCATTGAGGCAGTTTTGGGTGCCTTCCGCTTGCCACCTATTTATGTTGCTCGATCGAGCGATTATACTCGTGCTACCGCTGAAACAGCTAAGGAATTGACAGAGGAACAAGTATTCCAACCTTTGCGAGAATCATATGAGGCTCGAACAAATGCCTTGTTTCGAGAATATGAGTTCAAATATGTTGAAGTATTCTTCAAAACTTCGAACATTGTCAAAATGGATGACATTAAATCAATTCTTGATCCTGCTATTGAAGCAAAAGCAGTTGCTCCGAATGATTTACGTGATATTGTCGGAAAGGTCCTAAACAAGCCATTAGAGCCGTTTGACGGCGATGAGTACAACAAACCGATACTCACAAACAGTCAAGGTAATGCAATTGGTTCAGTTTCTGGTGAGGTCGATATCGAAAAGGCCTATGGAAAGTCTGAAACCAGCGAGTTAGCCGCAACCGTCCGTCGACTAATCAAAGAGGTGAGATCATAGTATGAATGAATCTCAAATGATTGAATTGGCTTATTTGATTAAGGAAGAAGAGGACAAGGAACTCAAGAAGCTACTGGAAAATGCCGAGTATCAATTTATTGATTTGCTCATGAAATACATTCTGTTGGTAGAAACAAAGATCGAAGATGCCTTTCAGACAGATTATGAAGAACTACAAGACATAGTTGATGAGTTAATACAAAAATTCAAGAAGAAGCCACCAACCGAAAAACAACTAAAGCGAGCATTAAAAAAACGCTCTTTTGATTCAACGATGACAAATGACATCGTTCCTGAATTAGAAGCGGCGTTTTTTGCGTTGCTGGAAGCCTTCAAAAATCAATACGGTAGTGATTTGCCCTTTGATGAAAACTCAGAAGCATTTAAAGAACTGAAAACGTGGTTAAAGGGTTTACCCAATCAACTGCGACAGACAACAGATGATGCATTTAGTCGTGAGTTGGATAAATACTACGAAAAAGATGACGAGGAAAAAAAGAAAGGTATTTCTTTAGCGGAACTAGCAGTTTTCGGATATGTCCGCGCTCGATCGATTGCCATCCTTGAAATTACTCGGATGTATGGCGGCTCTCAATATGAGGCGATGATGCTAAATCAGCATGTGATTGGAAGTACTTGGCGGCATGCGGATGGAGTGAAAGAGCCTCGACCGGCTCATGTATCTGCTGATGGAATGACGGTGGCCAAAGGGGAATTTTTCTATATCAACGGCAAGTATATTCGATATCCACGTGATCCCTTAGCTCCAATCGAGGAAACTATCTATTGTCACTGTTGGCTTAAACCGATATTTGATCATTCAAGAAATGAAACTGAATATGAAGTTAAAAAACCGCCAGTAAATTGAAGGAGTGAGAGATATGGAAAACCAAGAAAACCGCGATACCTTTCAACCGATGACGTTAACGAGTTTGCTATTACTATTCCGAAAGACTCATTTAAATCTGCTTGATTACGAACGGAAACCACCAGATGTAGATATTGATGACGCTAAAGAGCAGACATTGTCAGAAAGGTTAGGTGATCCGGCTTGAAGCCATATCTAATGAATGAAGATCAGCGAAAGGTGGTGATAAAATGCGAAAACTAGAAAACGTAAAAGTAACACATGTGTCTTATGTCGATAAAGCAGCGAATAAGAAATCATTCTTTTTGACTAAAGCAGAAGGCGAACCGACCTTTGAAACAGCAGTGAAGCTCGTGACGAAGGCTGACGACCCTCAAAAACTAGTTTACGGTGTTGTTTATGAACCTGATGCAGAAGACGCTCACGGCGATTACATGGACGCTGAGACGATTGAAAAAGCGGCGCATAGTTTCATGGAAGACTATCAACAGATTGATAAACAACATGATTTTACTACTAGTGCTGGGAAAGTTGTAGAAAGCTATGTCGCGCCTGTCGATATGACAATCGAAGATACAACTATCACTAAGGGGACATGGGTCCTTGTGACCAAAGCCACTGACGAAATGTGGGAAGACATTCAAAAAGGTGAGTTCACTGGCTACTCTCTAGCAGGAACCGCTCAAGTAGAAGAGGTAAAAAAACAAACGACTGACAATTTTAATCGTCGGAAAGTCTATCGTGATGTTAATGCTGCGATTGATGCTTTTCATTCAGCGTCGTGGTCTATTTTAGATAATTATTCTGCAAACGATGCTGAGAAGTTATCAGAAATTCAAGATGAAGTGAGCGAATTGTCTGCCTTACTAGGAACTATACAAACAACTAAATCAGTAACGAAACAGGGCGTGGTCGAAGGGATCAAGTCCTTTTTTAGTACGAAAAAATCGAAGGAGGAACAAGATATGACCGAAGAAGAATTAAAAAAAGCGTTAAGTGAAGCTCTAACTCCTTTCACTGAGAAACTCGAAAAATTAGAAGCCGCGAAAGATGGAGAAGGCGAACTTACTGACGAAGAAAAGAAGAAAAAAGAAGAGGAAGCAGCGGCAGCAGCTAAAAAGGATAAGGTGAAAAAATCTGAATTTACTGCAGAAGATATCACTAAGGCAGTTCAAGAAGCGGTCGCACCGTTGAATAAAAAAATCGAAACACTTGAAAAAGCTCGTTTTAGCAATGTACAAGAGCAAAACTACACAGAAAATGTTGAGAAGTCAGCAGTTCCAGATTATGTGAACGCTGTTTTTCCAATTTCTGAATAAGGGGGATAAATAAATGGTAAACGTATTATCGAATGAAATGATTTTGAAGCAGATGTCTGCTATTCAAAAAGCTGGTAACAATGTAACGCTACGTGATGACAATGCTCGGGCGTTTGTTTTAGACGCAATCTCGTCTAGTGAAACATTACAAAAATTGAATGTGTACTTTGCTAACTCAGGAACAGGCTCGATCGATAAATTAGGTGTGAAGCGTCGGACTTTGAAAGCTCACAAAGGAACATTAACAGAGCCGACCGGGACAGATATTGCTGAAGAAAGTGAAGTAAAATTCCACTTATCGCCATTGTACTTAGACACTTGGATCGAAAACAGCAATACATTCTATACTGCTCGTACTCGTGGACAAGATGTCCGCCAAGCTTTGCTGTCATTGATGCAAGCACAATTTTCTGCAGATACTCAAGATTTGGCATATAACGGTGATGAAGCTGATACGGATGCGTTCTTGAAACTGAATGATGGATTTATCGTTCAAGCAAAGGCGAAAGCTGCTGTTAAACACAGCTTTACTAAGTTGCCTAAAATTACTACTTTGACAAAAGTTATCGGTGAATTCCAAGACAAGTACATCAATAGTACGTTTGTTTGGCATATGTCACGATCAACAAATGCACACTATGTTGCTGAAATCCAAAACCGCCAGACAAACTTAGGTGATGCAACGATCACTGATGGTAAAGTAACGATGATTTCTGGTTATCCGGTTGAAATTGTTGACGGAATGAAAAACGGTGTCATTTTGTTCACTCCATACGCCAATTTGACGACTGTTTGGGGCTTGAATGTCACATTAACTACTGCAGCACAAGATTCTGTGGCGGTGGCTAAACAATCAACATACCACTTCATGCTTGAAGATATTGACTTTGTTATCCGTGAAAATAACATGATTGGTTATATCGATGGCGCTGGTACAGAGGACGAAGAAACGTTTATTCCGGCCGGTTAAGAAAGGGTGATGACAAATGCCACGTTACAAAGTAAAAAAAGTATTTCAAGATGCTCGCACAAATGAGATTTATAGTGCGGGTCTTGTTGTCACTTTAACAGAAGATCGGGTAAAGGAAATCGTCCAAAAACTCGGCTCCGATTATTTAGAAATAGTTCCAAAAGATGAGGGGCAAATCAAGGACTTTGTTCAAGTTGCTGTAGACGAAGCTACGGCTCCATTGCTCGAAGAGATTGAAGAACTAAAAACAGAATTAGCAAAAAAGTCCGCTAAAAAGTCAAAAAAAGCAACAGAAAAGTAGGTGAGCAGTATGACTCAACCTTATGTTGATGAAAGGTATTACGAAGTAGAGTACGAGGGGACCTCTGTCGAAGCTGACAAGTTCTCTCGTTTTTCTAAGAGAGCTTCGGAATTAATCGATGCGTTAACAGAATATCAGATCCCTAAAATCGGTGCAGATAAGTTTTCTGAATCAGTGCAAGAGCTAATCAAAAAAGCTTGTTGTGCTCAGATTGAATATTATCAGATCGAAGGCATTGATGTAGATGTAACAGGAACGCCGCGTAGCTCACTGAGCTATTCAATTGGCGACTACAGTCACTCGGCAAGCAGTGGGGCATCTAGTCGGCAATCCGGAAGAGTATCCCCATCTTGCTTAATGTTTCTGGAAGGAACAGGGTTACTCCGAAAAAGGAGTGTGAGAATCGGTGTTATTTGATGATTTGTTGATTCATAGCTGTGATTTGACGTTGCCTGGTGAAAAATATGTAGGTGATGATTCTTGGGGACGTCCGATTTATGAAAAGAATGAGCCTGAGACTGTCAAATGTCGATTCATGACAAAAAAAGTCTATGTACGGAATTTCTCAGGTGCGGATCGAGTGATCGAAATGAGTTTGCATCTAACACGTGATACAGTAGTTGATCCGCAAATGACTGTTGAGAATATCAAGGATGATAAAGGGAACCTGCTTACTACAGCAAAACTTGAAGTGGATACTATAACTCCTCATTACGACGATCGCACACTTCATCATTACAAAGTCTTCTTAAAAGGTGCTGAGTAATATGAAGAAAAAAATGCAGTACAAGTCAAAATATGCTGCAGTATCGATTTCACTTGATTCAGAATCGTTAGGCAGTTCAGGATCGATGAAAGAAGCAAGAAAAGCTTTGGTATCTGAAATGGCGAAGGAGTGGGCGAAGAGCGCGAAGGAAGTGACATCTGCTGATAAACACATTGATACAGCAGCATATATAAATTCGCTTGGTTTCGTTACTCACTATTTGGGTCCAAGTGGTTCCGCTGTTGGCCCGATCATTAATGAATGGGAAGAGACGGGAACTAAAACTACTCTCAAGACTGGATCAGGCGTACCATACGCAATTTATCTAGAAGGTCGGTACAACATTTACGCCAGAGGACTTGAAAACGGCATGAATCGCATGATCAGTTCTGGTTTGGACGCGATGAAGAAAGTTTTACGAACATAGAAAGGAGTAGCTCGATGGATTTTGTCGATGCTTCAAGCAGTATTCGGGATTTCCTGAAGGCTGCTTTTTTTGATGAGTTTAAATCATTTAGAACATGGAAAATCGAAGCTGTCGCGCCTCTCCCTTGTCTTTTAGTAAAGACGATAGGTAAAACTACTCTCCAAATTTTAGTACGCTCAGAGAGCGATATAGAAGCTTTGGAGAAGTGCACTGAAATTTGTAATTATTTGAAGCGCAACTTTTCTGACATCGAAGGGATAAACGTGTTTGATATTGATTTCCAAATGACGCCTGTTCCGAACGTCGATGAAACAACAAAAAAAGACGAGGCGTGGTGCTACATGTACATCAACTATTTTGAGAATTAAGGAGGAAATATTTTGGCAGATAAAGCACAAGAAAAGAAACAGGAATCAAAGCAAGTAAATGCTCCAAAAGATTCGAAAGTCACAGTGATGGCTAAATCGAATTCGGGATCTGGCACAACGTTAAAAGTTAAAATCGAAGGGGTGCCGAACGAGATTATTCATGGAGAAATCCTTGAATTGACCGAAACTCAATTACAAAAATTGAAAATTTCCAGCTCTTCATGGAGTTACGAGAAATTCGAAAAAGGAGGAAAATAGAGAATGGCAAAAGATCAATTTTACCGTTTTAATAAAAAAGATATTCAAGGTGGTGCCGGACGTTTAATCATTGGTGATGATACTGAGGTACGACCTACCAAAATCTCAGATATTATGGATATGGACACCTATGAATTAAAACCGGGCTTCCGAGATTTGGGTGGTACGACTGAAGGGATTAATCGTTCTCGTGGTAACGAAAATGAAGAAGTTACGATTGACCAATCTGTAACACCAATCGATACGACAATTTCAGGTTGGTCTAACACAATCGGCACGACATTAATGGAGACATCAATTGATAATCGTGCTCTGGCATGGGCTGGCGGAAATATTACTGAAACGGCTGCTACACTTGGAACGCCGGCAACTTTGGCGGCAGCTGTGAACAAAGGGAATAAAAAAATCAAAGTTGGAGCGGGAAAAGGAGTGGACTTTGAAGCAGTCAAATTTGCCAAAATTGGTGATGAAACAATTGCGATTGCGCAAGTTTCAGGCGATATTGTCACTCTGAAAAATGGTGTAACTACTGCTTATACCACAACAGATACTTTAACGCCTGTTGAAGAACTTGGAACTAAAACAATTTCATATGGTGCGCCTACTTCTGTACCTTCTTACAGCTTGACATTGATTGTGAAACGCGAAGATGATTCTTTCTTAATGATTCATTACTATGAAGTGAAAATCAGTGATAATGTTGAAACGAATCATGGTAAAGAAAAAGCATCGTTACCAGTATCGTTCACATCATTTGCTCAAGATGACTTGCCAGAAGACGAAAACGTCTATATCGAAATCGAACAAGTATTGTAATCATAAGACCTTGCTAAATAGCAGGGTCTTTTATTTTGTCTAAAAAAGGAGAAAAACATGACTGAAAATACAACAGTAAATCAAATCAATAGCGTAGTAACTGAAATGAAAATGGTGGAGTTAGGTGATGGAAGTAAGATCCCTGTACCACGCTTAACGAACAAGAAAGTTTTACAACTCGTAAAGTTTGTTGCTGGCGATGGAATGATTATCTATAGCAAGTTTACTGACTGGCGGAAAGATCACACTGAAGTAACACCTGTCTTGGACGAAGAGGGAAAACAAAAAGTAGATAAAGAGAACAATCCGTTATTCAATACGAAATTCCCAACAATTGAAGAAGGTGTAGATTTCTTTTTATCGGAAGTTCCAGATGAAAAGATTGCTAATCTTTTAGCGATTCTGTTGGATAAAACGCCTGAAGAAACGGAAGAAATGGATTTCTTTGATACATCATTAATTATCGCAGAGTTCTTAGCTAACACGCCTATTGAAAAATTAACAGCGTTAGTAAAAAAGATCCGTCCGAAATTCCGTACGATGAGCAAAGAAGAAGTGAAAGAAGCGACCCAACCAGAACATCAAACGGGATCAGTAGTGCCCTTGAATCCTTCAGCACAAGCTTAATTGAACAGATTGAATATGTTTCCTATTTTTATTCATTATCTGAGGAATACGTTCTAAGCCAAACATTCGGATGGCTGAAACGTAAATACGAATGGGGCAGCAAACGCGAATATGATTCAAGAAGAGCACGTCAATATGACACACAAGCAGCTATTCTCGATTCAATCAGTTTGTTGATCAGTAACTTTACTGGACAATCAGGCTACGAGTCAATTCTTATGAAACCTTATGAGGAAGCAATCGAAAAGGCGAAAGGACAACTAACCGAATCAGCCAATAATGATGGCGTTGATACTAGTCAGTGGTGGAAAGAAAGCAACAACTATGAAACCCAGCATGATTACGTTTCATAAAAAGGGGAGAAGCACATCTAAAAATACTTTTTTGTTAACAAGAATAGCTAGTATCCAATTGTAACGATTAAGATGTGATTCTCTCATAGCACTCAAGAGCAAAGAAAAATATATAAGCTTTCCTTGGAAATACTGGGATTAAATTAGGCCACTTTGATGCATTTGATTCTCAATAAGGTTAGTAATGACAGTGGATGCAATTGTCGAAATCATATTTACGGAGACGCTTGAAAATTTTGATGCTACCTTTTTTGTTTCTGCCCAAACTTGGTTGTCACGAATAGTATCTAAAAATTTGTGCCCCTCCCAAGTTATAGAGTGAATCATCAATTGGTAATACATCGTATCAGCTCCTCCTTGATGGCTTTCGTTAATATATCCAGCTTCAGATAATTTGGAAATCGTATAAAGGAATTCGTCTTCGCCATATTTTTTATAAGATTCTAGCTTATCTAAATCATATTTTGAAATATGGAGGTCAAAATCAAGTTCTTCTTCGAGTTCCAGTAGAATATCACGAATGCAGTTCTGATTTAATTTCATAGTTTTCACCTCGCTTTGAGACTAATTATACCAATAAATCATACATATAGAAGGGAGTTGAGCAAATGGCAGAAGGTACTAAGGGGACAAAGGTCGGTGGCGCATATATAGAAATATCCGCAGATTCTGCACCAGCTGAGAAAGCTGTCGCCACTTTCTTTAATTGGTTCACGAGAACAGGGGAAGCCGCGACTGATTTAGCTAGTAAGATCAGCAATACGGTCGAAACAGCCAAGGATTTAGGCGAGAAAGGCAGCCAATCAGCAAAGACTGTTTCGATAGGCTTCCAGTCTATGACACAGAAAATGAAAAGCGCTAATGCAAGTTTATCTTCTGATTCAAAGAAGACTTTTGATCAGATGAAAAGTGATTCAAAAGTGTCATACAGCGAAATGACGAAAGACAGTAAAGCAATGAACCGTGCCTTAGTTATATCAATGAAAGATAGTGTATCTAATTTAAAATCAAGTTTTTCTGATTTAAAAAATGGATTTCAGACATTAGGAAGCTCATTACTAAAATTGATTGAAAAACCTGTTGAGAAAGTGATTCAGTTACCAAGCACAATTAAAAAAGCCATGAAATCTGTGACAGGTTTTGTTAGCTCAGGTTTCGCTCAAGCGAAAAATCAAGCAATATCACAGATACAATCCATTCCGACCAAGGCAACGCAAGCGTTAAACAGGACAAAAGATGTCTTTGCCACTGGATTTAACTCAGTTGTTAATTCAACAGCAAGCGCAGTATCAAAAATCGGGAACGGTTTGTCTCAACTTCCTTCAAAAGCGGCAAATGCCGCTTCGAACATAAAAACAGGATTTGTAAACGGGGTCAAAGACTTACCAAATAAAGCGGCGAATATTTGGCAATCAGTAAAAAACGGTGTGAAAACTATTGCTGATCATGCGAACGGGACTGCTAATTCAGTTAAAAATAGTCTTACTAACGGTTTTAAGTCGGTTCTTGATCGAGCGAAGTCAATATTCCCTAGCATCAAAAATCAGATTAAATCAGGTGTTAACGATCCCTCAAAAGAAGCGAAAAAGTCTATTGAAGATATTGCATCTTCTATCGCTTCAATTGCAATTGTATCGAAAGCGTTTGGCGTCTTAACAGATTCTATCGGTAGAGCTATTGATCGTATCGATACCATTGATACCGCAACGAAATCGCTGACAGTATTGACAGGAAGCGCGGGAATCGCTAAGCAAGTAATGGACGACTTGGCAGCTGCCATTGAAGGAACTCCTATCGCTCTAAACGATGTGGCGATGGGCGCTAAAAAAATGGTCGCAGCCGGTATGGAAGGCACGAAAGTAAAAGGTGTATTTCAAGCCATTGCGGATGCCGCATATGGTGTCGGCAATGGCGCTGAATCAATCGATCAGATTACAAGTGCAATTTCTGGTATGCAATCAGCTGGTGTCGTCTACGCTGACGATATCAATAGGCTAGTTGATGCCGGTATTCCGGCTTGGCAGATTTTAGCAAATGCCAGTCAAAAATCTGTGACAGATATGAAAGAAGCTGTTTCTGACGGAACACTTTCAGCCGGAGATGCAATCGAACAGCTTAGAAAAGGAATCGAAGAAGGAACTGAAGGAGTTGCAGGATCAACTGCCAAAATGGCAGGATTGGCAAAAACCGCCGGGGATACTTTATCTGGTTCTATGGCTAATTTCAGAACAGCTATCACTACAACTATTGTGAAAGGTTTAGAGCCGTTTAAAAAAGTCGCAGTTGATGCGTTAGGGTCAGCAACTAAAGCGATGAAATCCTTCCGAGATAACACAATTGGTTCAGAAAAAGTGCAAACGATATTAGCATCTATGGCTAAATCTCTTGAAGGAATTGGAAACTCAGCCAATCCGCTAGTCTCGATTTTTAAAGGCTTATTTTCTGCACTGTCTTCTTATGGAGCGTTGATAGTAGTAATTAGTCTTTTTGTTAGACTAAAAAATCTCATTATTTCATTTTTCTCTGTTGTTTCAGCAACAAATCCGTTCATCATCGTAGCTGCGGCAATTATTGGCTTAGCGGTTGCGATCACTGATTTATATAAACGATCCGAGAAGTTTAGACAGTTAGTCGCCCCGTTAATAAATCTTGTCAAAAGAATGGGCGAGGTATTCGTCGTTGCAGGAAATGCAATTCATGGAGCGTTACAGCTAATATTTGTCGGTGGTGATCGAAAGAAAACTGAGGAATTAAGACAAAATTTAGCTCAATTGCTACCTCAACAAACAGCAAATGAAATCATCGATCGATTAACTGCGATGAATAAAGCTTTTGCTAAGTTTAGAGAAGTTGCTAGCGAAAAGATAAGTACCGCTGCGAGCGCAATTAAAGGCAGTTTCGAGATGATTTTTTCTAGCGGTGATCGAGGAAGAACTGAAGAACTTAAGCAAACCTTGTCACAACTATTTCCGCAAGAAACGGCTTATGCAATAGTCGACCGATTGACCATTCTACACAAAGCTTTTGACGGGTTAAAAAAATCAGCAACAGAGAAAGTACAAACTGCAGCAACTATCATCAAGTCAAGTTTTGATCAAATCCTTCATGGAGCAGATCGAAAACAATACGAAAATTTAAAACTGGCTTTGTCTGATTTTCTTCCACAAAATGCAGTTAACTTGTTTATGGATCGCATAACAGTTATGCACGAAGGACTAGAAAGACTCAAAACCGGTATTAAAATTGTCAAAGATGTTTTGACTGGAGACATGGGATTTCACGAGTTCTCCGATGCGATGAACACAAGTATGTTTAGTCCTGAGACAATTGAACGTTTCGAGAAATTTTATGAAGTTGTGCAATTGATTAAACGTGCATTGAGTGGATTAAGCTTAGTCGCAAGTGGAAATATTTCTAGTTTTGAAGGTTTAAAAAATCTCTTAGGAGACTCTTTCAACGATAAACAACTGGAAGGTATCTATCGTTTAGGCGAAGGAATTCGTAATTTTGTAGACGGCGCAAAAGAGAAGCTTAACCAGTTCAAAGATGCGGTCAACAAAGCTTTTGATGGTGACTTTGGACCATTGTTAAATATAGTCCAACAACTGATACCTAAAATCATTGCGCTTCTAGTCGGTGGAATACCAGGACTAATCATTACTGGAAGCAATTTGATTTCAAAACTTGCTGAAGGTATGGGAACCACCGTTCCTGAATTACTCGAAAAAGTTTCGGAAATCATTCTAAATCTAGTAACTAAGTTTACTGAAATGCTTCCTCAAATGCTTGATGTTGGAATAAACATTTTAAGCGGTATTATTCAAGGGATTATGCAGACGATTGTTCCTTTAGCGCAAGCAGCCATTTCTATCGCTCTTACTATTTCAAGTACAATCATTGAAACGTTGCTTTCAGTATTACCTCAGCTAATTGAATCAGGAATTACGATTCTAACATCGATTATTACCGGAATTATTCAAATGTTGCCAAATTTGATTAGCGCAGTTATTTCAGTTGTAGAAATGATTCTTAGTCTGATAGTTACTTATCTGCCAAAGATCATTGAAGCTGGGATGAATATTCTAGTAGCACTAATTGGCGGGATAATGATGGTACTTCCTCAATTACTGGAAGCTGCTTTCAAATTAATTATTTCGTTAGTTACAACATTGATTCAAAGTCTTCCTAAAGTAATTGAAGCAGGAATTAAAATCTTGGGTGCTTTGATCCAAGGTATTATTCAAATTTTACCAAGACTCATTGAAACAGCACTTAAGCTTATCATCACAATTGCAGCGATCTTGATTCAAAACCTCCCTACGATTATAGCAGCAGGCGTGAAGATTCTGTTGGCACTTGGAAAAGGAATACTTAACACGATTGGTGTTCTGATTAAAATGTTACCGCAAGTAATCGGCGCAATATTCAAAGCTTTTGGTGACATTGAATGGGGTAAAATTGGTAAGGATATTATTTCAGGTATCGGTAAAGGTATTACTGATGCAGCGGGTTCAATTAAGAAAGCTGTAACAGACGTAGCTGGAAATGTCGGAAAATGGTTTAAGGATAAGCTCAAAATCAAGTCGCCGTCGCGTGTAATGATTGGAATTGCTAAGTGGGTCCCTGAAGGCGTTGCTGTCGGAATTGAAGAAGGCGCTCCTGCAATCAAATCCGCAGTATCAAACATGACTGATATGATGACGAAGGCTGTACAAGATGCAGAACCTGCAGGGCTTTCTAGTAATATGATCGTGACTGAAAGCTATGGAATGCCTGACGCTACTCAAATGCAGGCTTCAGCTCAACAAGCTTCGCAAGCTGGTAATCAAGGGATGGCTGATTCAACGCCTCAGCTACTTCAAACAGCCTTGTCAGCTGCTAATGGCATTCTTGGTCAGTTTAGTTCGATTAGTCCTACGATGGTTACCCAAGGCGCTGAATGGATGACAAACTTCACGAATGGTTGGAATTCTATTGTTCCGACTGCTTTAAATTCTGTGAACACATTTATTTCTCAATATACATCTTTGATTACGAATCAGAATACCTCTAACTATCAGATGGGGCGAGCTTGGATGCAGAACAAGTTGAACGGTTGGATTAGTCTTGTTTCCACATTCATTACGACTGTGAGAAATTTCTGTAATCAAGTGTTGAATCTATTACGTAGTTTCTACAATGCAATGTATCAAACAGGAAGAGCTTGGCTTCAAAACTTGTTAAATGGTTGGAACTCACTTTATCAAACATTTATCAATCGAGTAAATCAACTTGGCAATGATGCAATTAATAATCTCCGATCGAAGTCGGGCGGCTTTAACAGCGCTGGACGTTTTTTGATGCAATCTTTAATCGATGGAATCAACTCAATGGGCGGATCGTTGTCAGCGACGATGAACGGTGTCGCAAACAAAATGGTCGGCGGTATCGGAAAAGGTGTTAACGGAGTTATTGGTGGAGTCAACTATGTACTGAAAGAAGTTGAATCAGACAAGAAATTAGGAAACTGGACAGTTCCACAATACGCAAAAGGGACTGATGGCCATCCTGCTGATGGCCCTGCGTTGATCAATGATCAGAAAGGTTCTAAATATCAAGAGATTGTTCAGAATCCAGATGGTTCGACGTTCATGGCAAAGGGGAGAAATGCTCTTGTTTGGTTGCAAAAAGGCGCCAAGGTACTCAATGCAACGATGACAAATAGAGTGTTAAAAGATCAAAATACTTTAGGAAATTTGGTGCCAAGATACGAAGATGGTATTGGTGAGTTTGATATTTTTGACTTAATTGACGATGAAGGAGCCTTCAAAAAACTTGTTGATCAGCGTGTAGATTACAACAGTATCTTAGAGCCTTGGCGGAATATGACTAAATCTGGCGTCAAGTTAATGACCAGCGCTGCTTATCCATTTGCACAGAAGCAAGTAGAGGATGCTTATGGAGGAGGAACCTTCGACGGTGCGATGAATGCAAATAATGTCTATCAATACTTAGTAGACATTGCTCAAAAAGTCATGTCTAAATTTGGCGGTTTAACTGTTACATCTGGTTATCGTGATGGTGACCCTTACTGGCATGGCAAGCATCAAGCTATTGATATATCTGGTTATCCATACGGAAGTTCAAGATATACAGAAGCTGCAAATTGGGCCTTTGAGAAATTTCCTAAACAAATTGCTTATGTAATCACTAACGGCCGTGTTCGTGACCGGGTAGGTATGTCTGGTCAAGCGGCGACAGGAAACTGGGTACCTTGGCCTGACGGAGATCATTATGACCA
>WPCI01412785.1_pt1 | contig 19434 bp, 15 predicted proteins | sample 5399871 | NCBI WGS metagenome assembly WPCI01 (sample SAMN12869469, study PRJNA574797) | sludge metagenome | isolation source: wastewater treatment of pH7 | place: China:Beijing | collected 2019-05-20 | reverse complement strand
CGGTAGCACGAGAAAACCCCGAGGCCCGTGGGCGTCGGGGTCCACCACGATCCGACCATCTCAGCCCGAAGTCTAGCGGGAGCGTCAACTCAGCACAGCCTTGCCTGAAGGGGACGCCTATCCCCTTGGCCATGCACCGTCCAGCGACCACGATTTGACCATGGCAATCAACCACACCGAGACCGAACCCACGCACTTGCCAGGCAAGCTGAATTGGCTGCGAGCGGGTGTGCTGGGAGCCAATGACGGCATCGTGTCGGTCGCTGGTTTGGTCATGGGAGTCGCAGGCGCGCAAGCCACCAAGGAGTCCCTCCTCATTGCGGGAGTGGCTGGTCTGGTCGCGGGTGCTTTCTCGATGGCCGGAGGCGAATACGTGTCGGTCAGTACCCAAGCCGACACCGAGCGTGCCGCCTTGGAAGCACAGAACGCCCGTCTTAAGGCCAACCCCGACAGGGAACGCGACGCGTTGGCCGAGGCCTACCGGCAGCGGGGGCTATCCCCGCTGCTTGCCGAACAGACGGCCGGTGAACTCAGCAACCACAACGCTCTGGCAGCGCACGCCGAGACCCGATTGGGCATCCGCCACGACGAGGTCACCAACGCTTGGGCCGCGGCGATCGCCTCCTTCGTTGCCTTCGCGATCGGAGCCTCGATCCCACTCGTACTGATGGTGCTATCGCCGGGATCGGCGCGCGTGTGGGCCACACTCATCGGCGTCGAGCTTGCGCTGGCGCTCACCGGCTACACCAGTGCACACTTGGGCAATGCATCCCCCGCACGGCCAGTTTCGCGTAACATGCTGGTCGGGACCTTGGCCATGGGGGTCACCTTCCTGGTCGGCACCGCGTTCGCGGGCTGAGCGCGTCACCTGCGCTCACTCCTCCTCTGACAGCTCGCAATCGGCTGCTTGGTCGAGATCGCCGGCGAACATGTCAGCGACCAGGTCGTCCCACAGGGTCGGCGGGGCTGCGCTCCTGTTGATGTCGTCCAAGATCTGCAGCAGACCCAAATCAGGTACCAGCTTGCTGGCTCTGTCCATGCACACCACCTGCATGGCCCCGTCGCCCGCCACCCAGCACGCCAAGCCGAGCATTGCCAACGCGCACCCCTGATCGTCGCGTGCGGTGGCCCTGACCACCGCTTGCCACAGTTGGACGTGCTTGTCGGCGTTGGCGCGAGAGAGCTGCCGGTACGCGGCGTCGCGCATGTCGCCGTAGTAGGCCAGCGCCGACAGCATCGCGAGGTCTTCGGGATGGAGGTCGGCAGGATCATCAAGTCCGCTGGCCAACAACTCCTCCAAGCGTTGTAACGCGGCATCTCGACCGAGTTGCCGGATCAGGCCATGGGCGTCGTCCACTCGGAACCGGGCGGCTCTGGCCGTCCAACCTCGCGGCGGCCGGATGCGTTCTTGCAGACACTCCCGACTGTCCACCACCTGGAGTCCGGCGACCACGGCCTGCAATGCGGCGGGTGACGAAGCAGCGTCGAATCGTACGCCCTCGGAGGGGCAGCAGGAGGGACTCGTGCACGTCAGGGACCAGTAGCGGTCGCCCGAGACATAGAGGGCGTCGATGACGCGATCAGAACCGATCAGGTCTCTGCTCAGTTGCAGGGCATCGGTGACGCGTGACCGGTCGTTGCCGTAGCCGACCAGGATCCAATCGGCATCTTGCGCCCGATCGGCGATCCGGCGGATCTGGTCGTCGAACTCAAGGGGATGGTCCGCCATGTCGAGCGGCATCCGCGCAGTCATGAACAGCCGTCCGTCGACGCAGACGAGGGCCACGATCGAATCCTGAGGGTGGAAGCCGAGCAGATAAGGAACCAGCGACGCCACATCTTGCCCACCGCGCAGTCGCAGCGGGGAGTCAATGAGCTCTAGATCAGGGCCGGTAGGAATTGAGTCCTGGATGTGCTTGTCAGATTTCACGCCCAAACAATTGGCGGCTGATCCCAAGATCCGTCAAAGTCCTCCGAGACTGTGGATAACTCGGGGTGCCGTCCGTCCGCAGGTACGCTTGCACCCACGATGAGCATTCAGCCGCCGAATGATCGGGGCCAGTGGGGCAGACCCAACTCAGCTTGGGGCCGACCGGCCGCCGATTGGCGCGCGCCCGAGGCCCCTGCTGCGGTCCCGGCAGCACCACGCGAGGAACTACCCGCGCCACCCACCCGAACCCAACGGCTCGGGGACCGACGGCACGCACCGTCAGTGACGATCGAGCAGTTCCAGCCGCGGCGAAATCGGACCGGCCCATTACTGCTAGTTGTTGTGGCGCTGGCGGTGGTGGCGGCGATTCTCTACTTTGGTTTGCGCCCCGAGACCCTCGGAGGCAGCGACGGCAGCGGCCCAAGCCCCACTCCTACAGCAGCACGGACGATGCCCAGTCTGCCGACCGGGGACGCGTTCGCTGAATCGATCAACTTCGCGTCCGACCGGGTGTCGGGGGTGTTCGCGATCAACGAGTCCAACTGGGAGGGCTCAACTCTGGTGGTGGATGTGACCATCGCGGTGGAGTGGGGCTCGCTGAGCTACGACTTCTTGGCCATGGACATGGCGTCAGGGGACGTCATCCCTTCCAATCTGCCGACCTACCCGTCCGACCTGTCCGATGGCACGCTAAACGCAGGTGAGCAGGTCTCCGGCACGGTCCGGTTCACCAAGGAGCGCGGCGACACGCAGGTGCTGTTGGGGGACGCCGGACGTAGCAACCTGACGATGCTGGCGGTCAAGGGGCCATAGTCGCAGGTATTCGGATGTCGACCATTTGAGTGGACGCAGTGGAGCGGTGGGAACAGGCGACCACGGGTGCAGCTGCATGGTCGGCCCGCGCCAGAGGACTCACCCAACCCTCCCTCCTCCTCTCCCACTCTGACACGCAGGGCGACGCCACAGCCTGTCAAGGGCCATTGGTTTCTGCCGGAGCTGCTCCCGCAAACGACAAACGACCCGCCGTCGCCCAGGTGGAGTTCTCGGTCACCCTGCTTGAGGGTGCCACCACCGGGGCGACGACGGGCAGTTGCGTCCAGAATCTAAACTGTTGCCGGTGCTACCGCCGTCAGGAACTGGTCACCAGTCGCGACCGGACCGCGCGCAGTGAGGTCGACCCGCTGGTAGGCCTTGGCGTTGGTGACCACCACCGGCGTGGTGGTGTCGTAGCCGGCTGCGGCCACCCCGGCCAGATCGACTTCGGCCAGCAGATCGCCGCGCCGGACGCGCTGCCCGACCTTGACCTTGGCCTGGAAGTGCTTGCCGCCCAGTTGCACGGTGTCCATGCCGACGTGGATCAGGATCTCCACCCCGCTGGCTGAGCGCAGCCCGTAGGCATGGCCGGTCGGGAAGGCGACGATGACCTCGCCGTCCACCGGCGACACCACATGTCCGCTGGTGGGGACGATCGCGGCGCCCGGGCCGAGCGTCCCGCCGGAGAATATCGGATCCTTCACTTCGGAGAGCGGGATGGCCTTGCCGGTCAACGGGGCGGTGACGGTTAGGTCGCTGAGGTCTCCGGTCACTACCGCGGGGGCGGCGGCAGCGGCAGCGTTCTCGAGCGCTTCCTCTTCGATCGTCTCACCGACATGGGTGCCTGCGATCGACGCGCGTCCCCTGCTGCGGGCATAGACAAAAGCTACACCGAAGGAGAGCGCGAGGGTGACCAGCGCGCAGACCACGAACATCGGGATGTCGACTGGATCAATCGAGACGAAGCCGATCAGCCCGGCGGCGCCGAGCGCGACCGCGCGGACGTCGAAGATGCTGATTAGCGCGGAACCGATGGCGGCCGAGCCGATCGCGATGAAGAACGGCCAGCGCAGCCGCAGGTTGACACCGAAGATCGCCGGCTCGGTGATGCCCATCAGTGCCGAGGCCGAAGCCGCGCCCGCCATGCCCTTCAGCTTGGCGTCACGAGCCGCCAAGAACACCGCCAGCGCGGCACCACCTTGGGCGATGTTGGCCATCGACGCCACCGGGAAGATGAACGAGCCCGGTCCGCCCGGAGGCAGCAGCGTCAACTCCACGGCAGGGAAGCTCTGGTGCAGGCCGGTGACCACGATCGGGGAGTAGAGCAGACCGAAGATCAGACCGCCGATGAAGCCGGTTGATTCGTACAGCCACAGCAGCCCGAAGGAGATGGCGTCGGCGAGCTGACGGGTCAGCGGGCCGACCAGCATGAAGGTGAGGAAGCCGGTGGTCAGGATCGTGACCAGCGGGGTGAGCAGGAAGTCAGTGGTGCCCTTGAACCACTTGTGCAACTGCTTCTCGATGGTGGCCAGCAGGAAGCTGACGAACAGCACCGGGATGACCTGGCCCTGGTAGCCAGCTTGGGCGACCTGGATGCCGAAGATGTTCCAGAACTCCATGGTGCCGTCGGCGATCGCCGCGGCGACTCCCCAGCCGTTGACCAGTTGGGGCATCACCATCGCGGCGCCCATCGTCGCGCCGAGGTAGGGGTTGCCACCGAACCGCTTGGTGGCCGAGAAGCCGATCAGCACCGGCAGGAAGGCGAACGGGGCGGACGACAACAGTTGGATCATCGATGCGATGTCGGTGATCGCCGGCCAGCGATCGATCAGCGCCAGTTCGCCGAACAGGCCCTTGGCGGTGAGGATGTTGTTCAGCGCCATCATCAGGCCGCCGGCGACCAAGGCCGGCAGGACCGGGACGAAGATGTCGGCGACCATCTTGATGAAGCGAGTGAAGAGGTTGCCTTGCTGGGCGGCCTCCTGGGCGGCTTCGGCCTTGCTAGCCTCCTTCACACCCAAGGCGATCAGCTTGTCGTAGACGTGATCGACATCGCCGGGACCGACGATGATCTGGTACATGCCACCTGCCGAGAAGGTGCCCTTGATGTCCATGTCGTTGTCGAGCGTGGCCTGGTCGACCTTCTCTTGATCATTCAACACCAGGCGAAGACGGGTTGCGCAGTGCGCTGCTGCTGAGATGTTGTCGGGGCCGCCGACGGCGTCAAGCACCGTTTGAGCGACGCGGCCATGATCCATGCGGGGTTCCTCCTCGGAATAAGCCAGCTGTCAGCCGGTTGTTGGATTGAGTATCTCGGGTCGTTTAACAGAAAGGTCAAGCGGCGCGCCCTCCAGAATCGGCGACAGTCACCCTCGGCTGCATCGCGGGCGAAGGCTTCACTGCGGTGATTCGAGAATGGTCGCGGTCGCTGCGTTAACGCCCACTCGTCCGGTGATGGCAACCTGGAAGCCGTCGGGGTCGAGGTAGCTGCGCAGACTGAAGGCGGTGTGCCCATCGGACACGAAGACCTCAGTCACCGAACGATCGTGGACGACGGTAACGACGAGCCGGTCAAGGTCGGGGATCCGCACCCGGCGGCTGTCGCCGTGAGGGTAGCGGGTGGTGCTGCGGTCGACGGTGAGGGTGCCCCGCTCGAAGGCCAGGATGACCTGCGCGCCACCAGACTTACCCAACTGCAACGTCCAGTCCTGGGTCTGATCGATCTCGAGATCGAGGATGAACGACCGGACATCGTCCAATTCCCCGATGGCGAAGGCTGCGCCGTCCAGGCTCCTTCCAGCAATGGAGAGTACGGTGGGCTCCCCCGCGATCCGGCGCGGCAACTGATGGAGGCGTCCGCTGCGCAGGCTCAGGTCGCGCGGGATGCTCAGTGCGTGCACCCAGCCGTAGTCGGCCAAGGACGGCTGGTTGTCCTCGCTGGCGTTGCCCAGCCAGCCCACCAACAGCGCCGGCTGTTCCGGCTCGCCAGGGCCGACGGTGAACACCTGCGGGGCGTAGAACTCGAAGCCGCTGTCGAGTTCGGTGAACTCGCTGAAGGGGGTGAACCTCGTCCCGTCCAGGTGTCCGACCATGTAGCCGCAGGCGAAGATGTTGCGGAACTGATCGCCGATCGGGCCGACGCCCTGCGGCAGGATGAACAGGACGTCGAACTCCTCACCGGTATCGGCGTCGGTCAGGCGTAGGAGGTTCGGGCACTCCCACATGTAACCGAAGGTGGCGTACCGGTCATCCGGGAAGGTCAACTCCCCCATCCACTGCCAGTCGATCAGGTCGCCGGAGCGGTAGACCAGCACGCAGCCGGTGTTGTCGGACCGCTGGGCGCCGAGGTACATGGCGTACCCATCGGCATCCGGCACGATGTAAGGGTCGCGAATGTGGGCGGTGTAACCGAGCGGCGGGCCGGAGATCAGCGGGTTGGCGTCCAGCTTGGCGAAGGTCACGAAGTCGGTGGTGGTGACTGCACACTGGTACGACTCGCGGCGCCCTTGGTCGTCCTTGACGTTGCCGGTGTAGTGCAGCCAGACCACGCCGTCGCGCACCACTGCGCAACCGGAGTAGACACCGTTGCGGTCGTACCACTCCGAGGGCGGGATCGCCGGGGCATGATGCTGCCACGCGAGCAGGTCGGTGGAGGTGGCGTGGCCCCAGTAGATCGCCTTCTCATGCGGGAAGAACGGCCCGAACTGGTAGAAGACGTGATAGACCCCGTCGATCACCACCAGCCCGTTGGGGTCGTTCAGCCGCCCGACCGGGGGTGCGACGTGGAAGCTCGGATAGTCTGGATCGAGGCGCGCCCGAGATTCGACGATGGCCCGCTGCGCTGCGTCGGAGATTTCCTTCGAGAAACTCACCAGCGGAGCCTAGCAGACCTTGCCAGATGGATGAGTCCATGAGGCGTGATCGGTGTGGCGTAGGTGGTTTGAGGTAGGAGGGTATCCAGAATCGGCGTTGTCAAACCCAACTCGGTCCCGGCTGGAAGGCCCAGTCTTGGTCACGGTTCTGCTGCGACTCGGCCCGCCCGTTGACCAGAAACAGCTTCACCAGTCGATCACCTTGGCCGACCGGCCGGCTGACGCTTCCCTGGAGACGGACCTCGGGAACTGCATCACCCACGGTGCACGGAGTGAGCGGTCCTTCCGTCAGCTTGAGCGTGACCTTTCCACCCGCCATAACGGTAATCCGCTTCCAGCAACACCTCCCTGTCGCTTCTGATTTGCTCCGCACATAGCGGCCCCACGAGACCGCAGCCTCGACCGCTTCCTCGTCCTCTGGCACGCAGATCGTCAATCCCATGGAGGACGGAACCAGTGACTGGCTCTCGGAGGCGTTGACCTCTGGTTCGTCGTCTTCCTTCGCTGGGCTCGTAGCTAGCACGGAGTCGCGGCTGATATGTGCCCCGTTATCGTAGACACGAAGGTCGTCCAGCGATCTCTTCCTCGGCGAACTCGGAGTTCTGTGGTGCGTTGTGCCCAGGGTCGAGGAGCGCCAGCTCGCCCACCAGGTACCGGTCGCGCACGCTCATGCCAACGATCATTTCGTGTGGGCCTGCTCGTCGTGCGGCGGAAGTTGGTGACCTCGGTGGCGAGGTTACGTGAGTAGAACTCCGCGATCGACGACAAAATGTCATGCACGAGCATGCCGGACGGGGTCTGGTCGATGGACTCAATCGCGGACACGAGAGTGACCCCGGCGGCAAGCGGGGCTTGGGGGATGCTCACGTCGTCGGCGCGGTTGCGGGCGAGCCGGTCGAGCCTGTGCACGATGCAAAACTGCACACGGGTCGCCGCTATGAACGCCACGACAAGCATTCAGCGGACCGGGATCAACAGTCTGCCGACCTCACCGCGAACCGAGCCGGGCTCGAAGCCGAAAGCGACAAGTTGCTCGCGGCGCACTTCGCCGACGCCATCGACCTGGGCGCGTTGAAGCGGCACCAAGACCGCATCCGTGCCGGGCTCGCGGACATTGAGCGGCGCCTGACCAGCGCGACGGATAGACTACCGACGGCGAGCAGCGACGCCCACGCCTCGCCGAACCGTTCGCGACCATCATCACCAAACCAGAGCCGAAACGACTTGCAGGAGCACCCGCCATCTTCCGATGTCACGGGTTCCCGTAAAACACTTTGGGTGGAGCTAAGGGGATTCGAACCCCTGACCTCTTCCATGCCATGGAAGCGCGCTACCAACTGCGCCATAGCCCCAAACGGTATGCCCCCGCTCGCGCGGCGACCAAGTTAGATTAGCGCAAGCTCTTGGGGTTGCCAAACCACCTCGAGCCCACCGACTTGCACGACGCAGAAAATGGACCGCACGATCGCGTCGCACAACGACATCCTCATTCCAGATCCACGCTCGATCCGGGCTCGGCTGTGCGACACTCCAAGCATGGCGCGGCAACCGCCGCGCTGGATCCTCACACCGAGGAGCTGGCGATGAACTGGAGTCGGAACCTCAATGTCGACCGTCCCGCGGGCCGCATCGGGCGAGTTGCGCAGGTCTTCTTCGGATCGTTGGTGTGCGTCCTGCTGGCAGCCTGCGCTCCCCCAGCCGGGCAAGGTTCGCCGTCACAGTCCGAGTCTTCAAGCACGTTGAGCCCCGTCGTCTCGCCGGCAACCCCCACACCGACGGTTCCCCAAACCAGCGAACCGACGGGCCCGTCCAGCGTCCTGGTCTATTTCGTCACCGAAACCCCCACTGGACCGCGGCTGGCGCGCGAGTTGCGCGGAGTCTCTGGGGATGCGCGCGCTGGGGCCGTGCAAGCCATGATCAACGGCCCCAGCGATCCCGACTACACGACCTTCTGGGATCCGGCTACCAGCGTGCTATCCACGAGCACGCAAGCGGGAGTCGTGACGGTGGAGCTCAACAGCGCGGCGCGAAACGCGACCGTCGACAAGGCGACCGCCAACTTGATGGTTCAGCAGTTGGTCTTCACCGCCACGATGGACGATCCGAACGCCAAGGTGCAACTCCTCATTGACGGCGAGGTCGCCGGAGGGCTCTGGGGAACAACCTCTTGGGATCAACCGATTGGCCGGGGGGATGCCACCACGATCTTGGCGGCGGTGCTGACCGATCGTCCCGCGAATGGCTCCCGGCTGACTTCCGATGATGCGTCCTTCTCCGGTGAAGTGCTGGCCGGCAGCACACTCGCTTGGGCGGTGAGGCACGCGGGAACCAGCGACGAGGCGGCGGCCGGCGAGGTCCAGGCCAACGACGGTGAGGGGTTCGTCCCCTTCTCCATCACCCCGGAACTCGGCCCGGGACGTTTCGTCCTCGAGTTGCGCGCCTACCCGGCCGATGGTGATCCCAACACGCCCTTGGCGATCGACACCAGGGAGTTCTCCTTTCATTTGGCCGCTTGATCCCTCGTCACTGCCGAGCCATGTTCGCCGACTCCCCTGAGACGATTGGTGGAAATTTCGCTGCCTGACCTTAGACTGCCCCTAGTACGTGGTTCAGGTTGGATTTGCGTACCCGACCAATTCTTGGGGGAAACACATGTCGATGCGTACGGTTCGTCAGAAGAGACAGCGCCGGGGACTCGCGGCGTTGTTGGCGATGTTGCTGACCCTGTCGCTGATGCCGCTCAGCGCGGTGTCCTTCGCCCAGAGTCCTTCCCAAGACCCCCCAGCTGTCTCCCCCTTCGTCGATGTGGCGACCACTGATGCCGGGTATGCCGAAATTGCCTGGATGTACACCGAAGGCATCTCAACTGGTTGGTCTGACGGCACCTACCGGCCCGACCTGACGGTCGACCGGGACGCGATGGCTGCGTTCTTCTACCGCTTCAAAGATTCCCCGGCCTTCAACGCACCGACGACTTCGCCGTTCACCGACATCACGACCTCCACCCAGTACTACAAGGAAATGGCGTGGATGAAGAGCACCGGGATCAGCACCGGCTGGTCTGACGGCACCTATCGGCCGTGGACGCCCACGAACCGCGACGCCATGGCCGCCTTCATGTACCGGGTTGCCGGCTCCCCCGAATACACCCCGCCGACCGCCGAAGCGAACCCGCTGACCGACATCAACCCCAACATCCAGTTCTACAAGGAGATGTCGTGGCTGAATGAGACCGGCATTGCCGCCGGCGCGGAGGACGGCACCTTCGACCCGTGGCAACCGGTCACCCGCCGGATGATGGCCATCTTCATGTACCGGTTGGACCGCTGGCAGAACGTGCAGGTCGCCACCACTTCCCTGCCGTCGGCGACCCGTGGCCAGAGCTACACCACCACCCTCCAGGCGTCCGGCGGAACGTCCCCGTATACCTGGCAGGTCAGCAACCTGCCGGCCGGATTGTCGCTGTCTGGAAGCACCATTTCCGGAACGCCAACCTCGACGGGCCAGTCAACCGTCAACGTGACGGTCAAGGACGCCAAGGGCAACACCGCCACCAAGGAACTGGCCCTGAGCGTGGTCGAACCGCTCTCGATCACCACCACCACCCTGCCCGTGGGCGCCGTCGGCGAAGCCTACAGCGCGTCCGTCGAGGCCACCGGCGGTCTGCCACCGGCCAACTGGACGGCCAGCGGGCTGCCTGCCGGCCTGTCGCTGTCGGCCACCGGTGTGATCTCCGGTACCCCCACCGTCGGGGGAACCACCGCGGTTTCGTTTGTGGCCACCGATTTGGAAGGGCGCACGGCCACCAAAGAACTCACCTTCGTCATCGCCGACAATGCCCTGGCGATCACAACCCAGACGCTGCCACCGAGTACCGTCGGCGAGCCCTACACCATCGACCTGACCGCATCAGGCGGTACCACGCCCTACGTGTGGACAATCACCGGGCTACCCGCGGGCTTCACCACCTCGGGCAGCCAGATCACCGGAACCCCGACCACTGCCGGCACCACCAGCGTCAGCGTGAGCGTCAAGGACAACGATGGCCGTGAGGCGACGAAGAGCTTTGATCTCGTCGTGTCCCAGCCACTGGTCCTCGGCACCACGTCACTGCCGTCGGCCTCGCTCGGTGTCGATTACTCGCTCACCCTTGCGGCATCCGGCGGTCACGCTCCCTACCTCTGGCAGGTCACTGGCCTGCCCGCCGGTCTTTCCCAGACCGACGGCGTGATCAGCGGAACCCCCACCGCAGGTGGCAGCTTCAACGTCACCGTCACTGTCCGCGACAGCGACGACCGCACCAAGTCCGCTGTGCTGCCCCTGGTGGTCGACAACGCCTTGGTCATCATGACGACGTCATTGCCGGGTGCGACACTCAGCGTGCCCTACTCGGTGCAGCTCGCCGCAGTCGGCGGCACCGTCCCCTACACGTGGTCTGCCACGGGGCTGCCCGCCGGCTTGGCGCTCAGCGGTGACACCATCTCAGGTACGCCCAGCGCGACCGGGACCTTCTCCGTGTCGGTCAGCGTCACCGACGCCGACAGCACCACCGTCAACTCGGTCATGACCCTGTCGGTCTCCGAGGCAGAGACGGGCCTCGCGCTGCTGAAGACGGTGGTCAACGCCTACGGCCAGCCCGCCGCCGCGTCCAACTGGACACTCGCGGCCGACGGGCCGGGCAGCAACGACCTTTCTGGCAACGGCGGCGTCGCACGCACCCCCGTCGCACCAGGGACATACACGTTGTCCGAAACCGGATCGGTGGCTGGCTACACCAACGGCACTAGCTGGACCTGCGCCACCACCAACGGTGATCCTGTCGCCGTCACCAACAACCAGGTGACGTTGGCAGTCGGGGCCGATGTCGAGTGCACCATCACCAACACCGCGGCTGCACCGCACCTCGCTCTTGTCAAGAGTGTCGTCAACTCCTACGGGGACGCGGTAGCTGCGACGAACTGGACACTGAAGGCGGACGGGCCTGGCACCATGGACCTCTCCGGTGCCGGCGGGGTCGCCCGCACTAGCGTGATCGAAGGCTCCTATGCACTGTCCGAAACCGGATCGGTGGCCGGCTACACCAACGGCACCACCTGGACGTGTGCCACCGTCGGCGGCCAGTCCGTCCCGGTCACGAACAACACAGTGGACGTCACCACTGGTGCCGATGTCGTCTGCACCATCACCAACACCGCCAGCGCACCGTATCTGACCTTGGTCAAAAAGGTCGTCAACAACGACGGTACGGCCGCCGCGGCGTCCAACTGGACACTGAAGGCGGACGGGCCGGGCAGCACCGACTTGACCGGTGCCGGCGGTGTCTCGCGTACCCAGGTGGTGACCGGCAGCTACGTGCTGTCTGAGACCGGGTCGGTTGCCGGCTACACCAACGGCACCACTTGGACGTGCGCCGCCGGCGGCCAGCCGGTCACCGTGACCAACAACACGGTGAATCTGGGGGCCGGAGCCGACGTCACCTGCACCATCACCAACACCGCGAGCACACCGCATCTGAGCCTGGTGAAGCGGGTCGTCAACGCCACCGGCACGCCTGCTTCGGCCTCCATCTGGACGCTGAAGGCGGACGGCCCCGGCAACAACGACCTGTCGGGCGCCGGGGGGGTCGCACGGACCGCGGTGTCGGAGGGCAGCTACCGGCTGTACGAGATCGGTTCCATCTCCGGTTACGCCAACGGTGAGACCTGGTCGTGTGTGGACGCAAATGCGAATCCCGTTGCAGTCAGCGACAACACGGTGCCGATCACCGCAGGAGCAGACGTCACTTGCTCGATCACCAACACCGCCATCACGGCTTCTTCGAACATCACGCCGGGCTCCTACTCGCCGACCGCCGTGTACCGCTACTACGGTTCGGGCGCAAAGGACTGGGTTACCGTGCCCGACCACGGCGACTTCGGAGTTCCTTCCGGTTACGGCAGCCAGACCGGCCCGCAGTACTACGTGTCGCTGATCGCGTCCGGCGCCGAAGACATGGTCGGCATCCACCGGTACTACAACTCGTCCGACGGTGACTGGGTCGACTTCGTCGAGGGCAGCAGCATTCCCGCCGGGTACACGAACAAGACCTTCCAGCACTACCTGTTCAAGAACTCAGGCACCAATCGGGTGTCGGTCGACCGGTGGTGGCACGCAGGCGAACGTGACTGGGTCACGGTGAGCGCAAACGAGTTCACCGACGCCCAGATGACGGCCAGCGGCTACACGAACAAGACGCATCTGGGTTATGCGCATTCCACCCAGAGCATCTACACCGGCTACTTCCAGCTGGGCACGCCACAAGCCGCAGTGGTCAGCAGTTCCTTTGCCCCGGGTGAGTACCCGCACACCATGAGCGTGCTGGACGTCAACCCGACGCATCTGTCCGATATCAACGAGGGTTACCGCTACCTCGGGTACTTCGGGCACAACGACTGCGGTGGCATCAATATCGCCAAGTCCAACAGCTTGGACAATGCCAACTGGTACGTCGGTGGCAACCAGCCCTGGTTCAGTAGCTCCTGGCCATGTCGGTGGGCCTTCGGCGCCATAGCCGATGGTTCCAGGATTGCCATGGTGGTCAACGGGGAGTGGGACACCACTGTCACGCTGCAGTGGTCCCAGGACGGCCTCGACGGAACCGAGTTCGGCGCCTCGACCACGCTGCTCAATGCGTCAGGCACCACCGGCATCGGTAACCCGACGTTGTTCCGTGACCCGACCAACAACCGGTACTACCTGTACTTCTACCGGGTGGTTCCCGGCACGGAGTACCTGTACGAGATCAGGGTGAAATCTGCCACCACCATCGATGGCCTCATTGGAGGTGGCAGCGGAGACCTAGGGACGCTCATCGGGCTTTCCCGCAACACGCTGGCGGCGCCGTCGATGATGTACGCCAACGGCACCTACTACCTGGCCGTCGAGACCAAGGAGAACAGCGTCTGGAAGACCCGAGTCATGTCCGGCACGTCGCCCACGGGGCCGTTCTACGAGGTCCCCGGGAACCCCCTGTATGGTGATGGCGCCGCCTGTGTCTTCCAGCACCAGTTCGGCACTGAGCTGCACAGCTGGTACTGCCAGCAAACCCAGGCCGGCGACGAAAGCACGTGGCGCCTCGACCACGTCAAGGGTGATCTGTTGAGCCCTGCCTGAGCCGGCTGCTGGAGACCATAGTTCACCCCGGCAACTCCGTCCGCGGAGGCGCCGGGGTGAACTGCGTTTGGGCGGTTCGCCGTCGAGGCGCTGCGTGGGAGCAAAGCGCGCGGTGTTCAGCAGGGACCACGCGGACGCCGACGCCCGCCAAGCCCGTCTCCGTAACCCAACCCGTGACCCAGTCCGAGGCCGGGCCCACTGCAGCGTCCTGTGCGCTGAAGGCGGACCGCCGGATCAGGAGGGACGCTGCAAAGCCACCTGATTCCAGGTGACCAGCTTCCAATCCCCTTGCGGCCGGGCGGTCAGGGTCGTCCAACCGCAATTGAACATGCTTGCCAGCCGGGTCGTCGTCGGGTAGTCCCAGCCCAGCACGTTGGCGGTACCCATCCGAATCGCGAGCCCGTGACAGCCGACCACGACTGTCTTGCCCGGATTCGCGTCGGCGATCTCACGCAACGCAGCCCCGACTCGCTCCCCCACCTCCAGCGCGGTCTCGCCCTCCGGTGACCGACGGAAGTCGCGTCCTTCGTCCAGTGCGAGCGCAAAGTCAGGGTGGGCGGCGTAAACATCGGAGTCCAGCAGGCCCTCCCACGAACCGACGCTGATCTCCATCAACCGGTCGTCAATGGCGACGGGCAGGGCGAGTCGCTTGGCCAGGGTCTGGCTGGTTACCAGTGCACGACGCAGCGGCGAAGAGACCACTACGTCCACCGGCAGTTGGGCGAGCAGGGCGGCGGCCTGTTGTGCCTGGCCCAAGCCGACCTCATTAAGTGGAACATCGGCCTGCCCCTGGAAGCGACGCTCGACATTGTGGTCGGTCTGACCGTGCCGCCACAGCACAAGACGGGTACGTGGGCCGGTCACAGCTCAGGCTCATCAAGAGCAAGTGCTATCCGCGGGCAGTCCTTCCACAGCCGCTCGAGGGTGTATAGACTCCGCTCTTCGGAATGCTGCACGTGCACTACGACATCGACGTAGTCCAGCAGCACCCAGCGGTTCTCTCGGTCACCCTCCCGACGGCTGGGACGCAGCCCTTCACGCTCGATCAGGCGCTCCTCGATGGCATCCACGATGGCCCCCACGAGGCGCTCATTGTTGGCACTGACGATCAGGAAGACGTCGGTGATGGCCAGCGCCTCGGACACGTCGAAGGCGACTATGTCGAGGCCCTTCTTTTCGTTGGCGGCCTCGGCGGCCAACCGGGTGACGCGGACGGCTTCTTCAGTTGCGGTCAATTCTGGCTTCCAGACTGGTCGATGGATGGGGCAGTATCAGTCGACTGGGTCGGCAATCAGCACCGTCCCGTCGTTCACGGGTGTATACAGTCCGCGCTTGGCAACATACTGGACCACACCGTCCGGCACGAGATACCACAGCGGCAGGCCCTCTGCCACCCGCTTGCGGCATTCCGTGGAACTGATCGCCAACGCGGGAATCTCCAGCCGGGTCACCTTGTCGGGTGGCAGGTGGCTGAGGTCATTTGAGCGGAGGTCAACGCCGGGACGCGAAACTCCGACGAACCTGCCAAGGTCGAACAGTTCGTCCGCGCCCCGCCAGGTGAGGATGGACGCCAGCGCGTCAGCGCCGGTGATGAAGAACAGGTCGACATCGGCGCCCCGCTCCGCTTTCAGGTCGCGCAGCGTGTCGACGGTGTAGGTGTTGCCCACCCGATCAATGTCGACGCGCGAGACCGAGAACCTCGGATTTGATGCGGTCGCCACCACCGTCATCAGGTAGCGGTCCTCGCGGCTGCTGACTCGGCGTCCCGCCTTCTGCCAAGGTGTGCCGGTGGGGACGAAGACCACCTCGTCCAGGTGGAAGCGGGCCGCCACCTCGCTGCCGGCGACCAAGTGACCGTGGTGGATCGGGTCGAAAGTACCGCCCATCACTCCCAGCCGGTAGCGCCGCTCGCCGTCGCGGACGCGGGCCAGTCCAAGGTCGATCGGGACCTCGTGCGATGAGCCGGCCGGCACCCGGTGGCTCACGCACGCACCTGGCCGGAACCGGTGACCACGTACTTGGTGGAGGTCATCTCGGGCAGCGCCATCGGGCCACGGGCGTGCGTCTTCTGGGTGGAGATGCCGATCTCAGCGCCGAACCCGAACTCACCGCCGTCAACAAAACGACTTGACGCGTTGACCAGGACGGCCGCCGCATCCACCTCGTTCACGAAGCGACGCTGGGCGACGGCGTCGTTGGTGATGATGGTTTCGGAGTGACCGGTGGTGTGCTCGCGAATGTGGGTCAGGGCCGCATCAAGGTCGTCCACGACCTTCACCGCCAGGTCGAGAGACAAGTACTCGGCGTCGTACTCGTCATCGGTGGCGGGGGTGATGCGCGGGTCGATACTGCGTGAGGCCTCATCGCCGTGCACCGTGACGCCGGCATCGGTCAGCGCGTCCACCGCCATGGGCACGAACTGGTCGGCAACGCCACGGTGTACCAGCAGGGTCTCAAGGGCGTTGCAGACGCTCGGCCGCTGCGTCTTGGCGTTGAGGATGATCCCCAGCGCCATCTGTTGGTCGGCGGCGATGTCCACGAAGAGGTGGCAGTTGCCAGTGCCGGTCTCGATCACCGGCACTTGTGAGCCGGTGACCACTGCGTTGATCAGGCCGGCTCCACCGCGCGGGATGAGCACGTCGATGAGGCCGCGGGCCTGCATCATCTCGGTGGTGGTCTCGTGGCCACCTTCGACGAGCGCTACCGCGTCCTGCGATAACCCGGCGGTCGCCAGTCCCGCGCGCAGCGCCTTGACGATTGCCCTGTTGGAGTCGACTGCGCTGGAACTGCCCCTCAGCAGGCTCGCATTACCAGCCTTCAGGCAGATGCCGGCGGCGTCGGCGGTGACGTTGGGACGCGCCTCGTAGATGATGCCGATCACTCCGAGTGGTACCCGCACCTGGTCGATGTGAACGCCGTTCGCCAACTGCCAGCCACGAACCACCTCGCCGATCGGATCGGGCAGGCTGGCAAGTGACCGCAGACCGGCGACCATGCTGTCGATGCGCGGCTGCGTGAGGCTCAGCCGGTCGATGAGGGCCTCTGACGTGCCAGCTGCGCGAGCCCGGGCGACATCGGAGGCATTAGCCGCCAACACCTCGTCGGCAGCAACTGCCAGAGCGTCAGCCATGGCGTGCAATGCGGCATCCTTGTGGGCACGGTCGATTACAGCCAGCTGCCGAGCAGCGACCCGAGCGGCCCGGGCTAGTTCAACGACTTCGGTCATATGCCCAGACTAGTCGTCCGCTTGTGGGCCACCCGAGCGTCCACAGTTCGGCGCCCGTCGCGGAGGTTTCATGACACTCCGCTGCCGTGGCTCAACGGGACCAACGCGTCCCTGTGCACGACCTCACGTTCATATTCGACACCGAGTTCGGCAGCCAACTCGTGGGAGTTACGGCCGAGCATACGAGGGAGGTCCGCGGAGTCGAAATTGACCAGACCCCGTGCGATGGGCCTGCCGCCGGGAGCGACCAGGTCGACCGGCTCACCGGCCATGAAGTCGCCGATGACCCTCGTGATACCTGCCGCCAGCAGCGACGCGTTGTGTTGAGTGACTGCGCGAACCGCGCCCGCGTCCAGATGCAGTTCGCCGCGTGAAACCGACGCGTGCGCCAACCACAGCAAGCGCCGGGGCCGGGGCCGATCGATCGGCGAGAAGGCGGTGCCGACCTGATCGCCAGCCAACACCTGGTCGATGGCCTCCGCCCGGGCCAGCACGACGGGAATGCCCGCGCTGGTGGCGATCTGGGCTGCCTGGATCTTGGTCGTCATCCCGCCGGTGCCGATCGCCGAACCGATGCGGTGGGTGTCCACGTTCAGTCGCTCCACGTCGGGGACGAAGGTGATCGGTTCGGCGTCCGGCTCGTCCGGGTGGGCGGTGTAGAGAGCGTCGACATCGCTGAGCAGGACGAGCGCGTCGGCACGTACCAGCTGCGCGGTCAGGGCGGCAAGCCTGTCATTGTCGCCGAATCGGACCTCGTGGGTGGCCACCGCGTCGTTCTCGTTGATGATCGGCACCGCACCCATCCGCAGCAACGTGCCCAACGTCCGCAGGGCATTGGTGTAACTCGCCTTGCGAGTCAGGTCCTCGACGGTCAGCAAGACCTGCCCGACCAAGATCCCGCGGGCGTTGAAGAGTTCTGTATAGCGCTGCATCAGCAGTCCCTGGCCGACCGCGGCGGCGGCCTGCTGATGGGCCAGGTCGCGCGGCCGCAGGCGCAGGCCGAGGGGCGACAAGCCGGCGGCGATCGCCCCCGAGCTCACCAGAACCACGTCATGGCCCTCGTCATGGCAGTCGGCCAGCGTCCTCACCAAGGCGGCCACCCGGTCGGTGTTGAGCCCGTGGGATTCACTGCTCAACGACGACGAACCCACCTTGATGACGATCCGCCTGGCCTCGGCCACCTCGCGGCGGACTTCCTCTTCAGTCAATGCACCATCGAAATCGGGGCTCACCGGTCATCCTCATCGTCGAAATCGTGTGACAGTTCCTCAGCCAGCGCACGGCGGTGCCGCTCCCGCCAATCCACGTCGCGATCGGTGACCATCTGTTGGTCTCGGGCCGCGTGGTACTCGACGTCAAGCTGCCGGCGACGCCGCACCGACGGACGTACCTCCTCAAGCCGGGGATCCTCGCCGCGCCGTGCCAACAGTTCAGCGCCGGTATCGATCTGGGGCGCGAAGTCGAAGACCACCGGATGCTCGCCGGCGCCGATGGCCACCGCGTCCCCCGGCTGGGCACCCTTGGCCAGCAGTTCGTCCTCGATGCCGATGCGGTTGAGCCGGTCGGCGAGATAACCGACCGCCTCCGCGTTGGCGAAATCCGTCTGCCTAACCCAGCGTTCGGGCTTGGCGCCGCGAACCCGCCAGACCTGGCCACCCTCGCCATCTCCCTGCCGCTTGATGGTGAACTCGGTTCGGTCGCCAGGCACCGGCTCGGGCCGGATCACGATGCGGGGACGAGGAGTGGCGTCGTGGGTGGACCGGCGCGCCGCGACGATCTGCGCCATCGCGTAGGTGAGTGCGGACAGCCCCTCACCGGTCACGGTCGAGATGGGGAAGACCTGCAGACCGCGGGCCCCCAGTTCCGGACCGACCATTTCGGCGAGGTCCCTGGCGTCCGGGATGTCGATCTTGTTCAGAGCCACCAGCCGGGGTCGGTCGGCCAGTCCCCCGTAGTTGGCCAACTCGGTTTCGATGACGTCCAGATCGCCGATGGGCTCGCGACCCGGCTCCCAAGTGGCGCAGTCGATGACATGCACGATTGCCTGACAGCGTTCGATGTGGCGCAGGAAATCATGGCCGAGCCCGCGTCCCTCGCTGGCCCCCTCAATCAGGCCCGGCACATCGGCCACGGTGAAGGTGGTCTGACCTGCCACCACGACCCCGAGGTTGGGCACCAAGGTGGTGAACGGATAGTCGGCGATCTTGGGCCGCGCACGGCTGATGGCTGCGATCAGGGACGACTTGCCTGCACTTGGGAAACCGACCAGCCCCACGTCGGCGAGTACCTTGAGCTCGAGCGTGATCGTGCGGGAGTCGCCCTCCTCGCCCAGCAACGCGAAGCCAGGGGCCTTGCGGGTCGACGAGGCGAGCGCCGCGTTGCCGAGCCCACCGCGTCCGCCCGCCGCGACGACAACCTCGGCACCGGGACCCACCAGGTCC
>WPCI01119425.1_pt1 | contig 19543 bp, 19 predicted proteins | sample 5399871 | NCBI WGS metagenome assembly WPCI01 (sample SAMN12869469, study PRJNA574797) | sludge metagenome | isolation source: wastewater treatment of pH7 | place: China:Beijing | collected 2019-05-20 | reverse complement strand
CCTCTGCTCACCGCCAAACCAAACCTTTGTTGGGAGCAAAAAGGTAGGTGATCAGGAAGATCGCCGTCGTCACCAGCACGATGGCGGCGCCGGAAGGCAACCCGGCGTAGAATGACAGATAGAGACCGACAATGCCAGAGCAAGCGCCAATGAGTGCCCCGGTCAGCATCATCGCCGGCAGCCGGCGCGTGAGCAGATAGGCTGTAGCTGGTGGGGTGACCAGCATAGCCATCATCAGGGCGACACCAACAGTCTGCAGGGCAACGACCGTAGTGATGGCAATGAGCACGAACAGCAGGTAGTTCAGAAAGGTGGCCGGGATGCGCAGGGTGGCCGACAGGACAGGGTCGAAGGCAACCACGAGAAATTCTTTGTAGAAGGCAAAGACCAGGAGCAGGACAAGACTGGCGAAGCCACCGGTGAGCCAAAGATCAGATGTGGTGACGCCCAGGACATTACCGAACAGGAAATGCGCCAGATCGACGGCGTAGGTGCGAACGGTGGAGATGAGGGCGATGCCCAGGGCGAACATTCCGGCAAAGACAATACCGATGGCAGTATCCTCGCGCAGTTTGCCGCCCTTGCTGATGGCGCCGATGCCCAGCGACGTAAGGATGGCGGCGATGAGCGCCCCCCAAAACACAGCCGCCCGCTCACCCGCTCCCGCCAGATAGCCCACCGCCACGCCTGGGAGGATGGCATGCGCCAGGGCGTCGCCAAAGAAGGCCATGCCGCGCAGGACAACATAGCTGCCCACAATCGCACAGACCACACCAACCAGCACCGCTGCGGTCAGTCCACGCAACATGAAGGGATAAGTCAAAGGATCGCTGATGTAATGCAGAAACGGCATGGGATGCGCACAAAACTGAGATATTGTCTCATTATAAGTCGAGATGAGAGACTGTCAAATCGACTTGACCGGCCACAGGCGGCATGGTAGACTTAGGCAAGCTTTGTGAAACACTTTACAAAACATGCACAAACAGGAGCACCCTTGATGACCGTCAATACACCCCGTTTCTTCCGGTCGATCCTTTTTCTTTTGGCCGGCTTAAGTCTTGTTGTCCTGGCAGCCTGTGCGAACGGCGAGACTGGCCCGGACTTGAGCATCGAAGACGCCTGGGTACGTTCGTCGCCACTGGCCGAGGGCAATGGCTCAGCCTACTTAACGATCAGAAATCGGGGCAATGAAGCCGACGCCCTTATCGGCGTGAGCGCCGCCGCCAGCGAGGCGGTCGAAATCCACGAGATGCAGATGGAAGGCGATGTGATGAAAATGCGGCCGGTCGCTGGACAACGGCTTGAAATACCGGCCAGAGGCAGCGTTGAGCTGAAACCGGGAGGGCTTCACATCATGCTGCTTGATCTCAGGCAAAAGCTGGAAGCAGGCCAGAAAATCGATCTGACACTGCTTTTCGAAAAATCGGGGGAACAGACGATCTCCGTGGACATACGCACCGACGAAGACGCAGAGATGCATAACGGGCACTCCGAGTAAAGGGGACAACGCACCATGTATCTGTTCAAACGTCGCTGGATTCTGACCAGCCTGCTGGTGTTGGCTGCCTCGGTCGTGATGGTGCGCTTGGGCTTCTGGCAATTGGACAGGCTGGCGGGCAAGCGCGCCTACATCGCCGGCGCTCAGGCCGCTCTGGTTGCAGAGCCGCTGCAGATCAGCGGCAACGAGACCGACCTGAAGGCTGCGGATTACCTGAACAGACCGGCCACCGTCAGCGGCGAATACGATTTTGAACACGAGGTCTTGCTGAAGAACAAGTTCTTCGGCAATCAGCCGGGCTTTCACCTGCTAACACCCTTTCGCATTGCTGGCAGCCAGCGCGCCCTGCTCGTCGACAGGGGCTGGATCCCCCTGGACGAGGCTACAAGCGGGGATCTGAACGCGTTCCAGGAACCGGCTGTGCAGACGATCAGCGGGCGGATCGAGCCTGAAGACCTGCGACCGCGCCAGGCCGAATCGACCGTAGTGACAGACAATCAATGGTATCGTCTCGACCTGGCCGGAATCCAGGCCCAGATGCCATACGAACTGCTGCCATTCTACGTGGCGCTAACGCCCTCCGACGATCACACGGCACTGCCAAATCGCAACCCGCCCGAGATCATCCTGGATGAAGGTCCTCACCTGGGCTATGCAATCCAGTGGTTCCTGTTCGCGCTCGTGGTTCCTGTTGTCTATGCCGTGCAGGTGCGCAGAATGGATCGCGCCCAGGATCAAGAGACATGAACGATGGTCATCGATCCTGATGAGGTCGCCATCCTGGGAAGAGAACAGGCGACCACCCACTGGGCGATCTATGATGCCCTTTCACGGCGCCTGCAAGACGGCGAGGAAGGTCTGGTAGTCACTCTCGACAGCGTTCTGGCCGAGGTGAGCGCCAACATCGATTGCGCGGCATGCGGGCGCTGTTGCCGACACATGGGACCGCAACTTGACGACGCCGATCAAACCCGTCTCAGCGCGGGCTTGAATCTCAGTCTGGAGGCGATGCGGGAGGGACTGCTGCAGCCGATGTGGCCCGGCGCCAGCGAGGGCGACCAGATTTGGCTGCTGCCCGACCCCTGTCCTTTACATGATGGCCTGCTTTGCACCGTCTATGAGCACCGTCCGCAAGTCTGCCGCGCTTTTCCGCAGACAGTCGGAGCCAACCCCATCGAGCGGCTGCAGATCTGGGTCGAAAGCGCACGGGTTTGTCCGATTACATTCAACACGCTAGAAAGACTGGTGGTTTTGGGGCAAAACCCTGAAGGTCTCAGAGACCTATAGGGTTTGAGTGTTGTAGCAGGAATGCCATCTCAGTTGTCCTGCTGCCGGTAGACATCAGCTTGCCACTCGTACGGTAAGCTGTCGATAGACCGGAAGACGATACTGTCGGCGCGGTCAGCCGAGGGCAAGGCCCAGCCGCCCCACAAGGCGATAGGGAGTCCTTCCAGCCCGGCTGGCGTCGTCACGCCCAATCCCTCGCCGCCGCCTGCTCCAAACACAGTATAGACCCACTGCTCGGCGTGATCGGCAAGCCAGTCTGGGATAGACTCCGCACCAACCCAGAGCGGATGACCGGGCAGACCGCCGGCGCCGGGACGCAGCACCAGAAGCGGTTCCAGCCCAATATCATCGGACAGATCGGCCTCGCCAACCGGCCGGGCAATCACCCCCAAATACTCGCCGGCCGCAGGCGGCTCGACATCGGGCAGCCATTCGCCCGGCACAAACATGGTGTATTGATGGGCGGCGCCGTCGCGGCTTTGATGCGGGATTGTCACCCGCCAACCACCTGTGACCGGAGATAGTACGGCCGGTCCTTCCAGATACAGAACGTAGTATTCGGGCAGTGGCAGACCGCGCAGCGTTTCCTCAGATGCGATGTCGACGCCGAAACGCCTGCTGGCGTCAGGCGTGGGCGTACCGGTTCCTGGTCGATACAGCTCGATTTCGCCCACCCGGACAGCGTCGGCGATCACAACGGGCGCAGAGAGAATCGGAGATGACGTAACCATGGGCAGCGGCGATACAAAGGCAGCCGGCGTTGCGGTAGCCTGATCGTCTTTCCCTGGCAACAGAGTGGACCAAACGCCGCGCAGAAGAAAAGCCAGGAGAGCAAACAGAGCAAGACCAACAGCCAGCCAAAACCAGCGGCGGCGATGCGATGGCGCTTCGGCCCCCACATAGGCGATGAGCGCCAAGGTGACATTGTCAGGCGCTCCGCGCTCAAGCGTGTTCGCTATCAGCAAATCGGCAGCGTCATCAGGCGGATAGGCTGCGAGAACGGCCTCCATCTCCTTGTGCGCCAGTACATTGCTCAAGCCATCGCTGCAAAGGAGCAGTCGATCACCCGGCTCGACTGTGAGATGGAAAAAGTCTGGTGTTGGATCGCGATCCGGACCCAGTGAATGGGTGACGACATTGCGATAGGGGTGGCGAGACGCTTCGGCGGGCTTGAGCATTCCCGCTGCGATCTGTTCGGCAACCCAAGAGTGATCCTGAGTGATTTGGGTGAGCTGGCCACGACGAAAGAGATAGGCGCGGCTGTCACCCACATTGGCAACCAGCAGATCGCGACCATAGAGCAAACCGGCGACCAGCGTCGTCCCCATGCCTGCTTGCCGTTGATCGGTTTCCGCCTGCTGCACCAGACGTGCATTTGCCGCGGCAATAGCGGCGCTAAGGGCTTCATCGAGCGGCAGGGCGGCGTTGGCGTAATAAGAGCGGAAGAGCGTCTCTACTGCCATTTGGCTGGCGACTTCGCCGGCAGCATGACCACCCATGCCATCCGCAACCACGAACAGATGGCCGCGCGCGGCCAGGTCATCATCCGTCAGAGCCAATGTGCTGCGCCAATCAAGCACTGTGCTGACGCAATCTTCATTGACTTCACGCACGCTGCCGGTGTGGGTGCGGATCTGCGTTTCGTAGAGGGCAGGCATAGTTGGGGATTGTATCACATGCGCGGGGCCATGCTGCACGGCCTCCTCTTGTCCCATCAACGAATCTCCCCTATAATCGTGCCCAAGTCACCGATCCCCTTGCCATGCCTACCAACATCACTGAGGCGTCCGTCCTCCCTGCCGTTACTTTGGCCGATGTTCTGGCTGCCCGCCGCAGCCTGGCGCCCTATCTGCAACCCACTGCGCTCTATAACTATCCCAGTCTGAGCGCCATGCTGGGGATGGACCTGTGGGTCAAACATGAGAATCATCAGCCGATTGGCGCCTTCAAAGTGCGCGGAGGGATTCATCTGATCGCCAATTTGCCGGAAGAACAGAAACAAGCAGGGGTGATTACAGCCAGTACGGGCAATCACGGCCAGTCCATCGCTTATGCCGCCCGGCTTTTCGGGGTGCGCGCCGTCATCGCCGTTCCCCAGGGCGCCAACCCCGCCAAAGTCAGCTCGATGCGAAACCTGGGCGCTGAAATCGTCTATCAGGGCGCTGATTTCGATGAGGCACGCGAATGGGTGGAGGTCGAAGCGAAAAACCGCGGGCTTCGTTATGTCCATTCGGGTAATGAACCACATCTGATCGCCGGGGTTGGCACCTACGCTCTGGAAATCCTGGAGCAGCAGCCGCTTACAGAGGTCATCATTGTGCCGGTGGGCGGAGGCAGCGGCAGCGCCGGTGTTTGTACGGTTGCCAAAGCTGTGAATCCTCGGATTCGGGTCATTGGTGTGCAAGCGGAAGCTGCGCCTGCCGCCTATCTCTCATGGAAAGAGGGCCGGCCGATGACTGGCGAGATGCGCACCTTCGCTGAAGGCCTGGCCACGCGCACCTCGTTCGAACTGCCGCAGTCCATCATGCGCCGCCATCTCGATGACTTTGTGCTCGTGAGCGAAGACGAAATGCGCCGGTCCATTGTGCTGCTGCTGGCCCACACCCGCAACCTGGCCGAAGGCGCCGGCGCTGCAGCCCTGGCAGCCGCTATCAAACTGCGCCAGGAACTGGCAGGGCAGCGCGTGGTCATCATCCTCAGCGGCGGCAACCTCAGTCTGGACCAGATTCGCCAGGTTCTGGCTGCCGAGGGCGGCCCCGCCTTTGCCTTGAGCTGATCCCCTACCCCATCCTGCTTATGCCTGCCCGTATCCTCATCGTCGAAGACGATCCATCCATCGGTAAACTTCTGCGCCGCTCATTCCTGCTCGAAAAGTACGAAATCGACATGGCGGCGACCGGCTATGAGGGGCTGGACGCCTTCACTCGCAACCGGCCCGATCTCGTCATACTCGATCTCATGCTTCCCGGCATCGACGGCATCGAGGTTTGTCACCGCATGCGCGAGGTCAGCAATCTGCCGATCCTCATGCTCACAGCCAGGGCGGAGATCGATGACCGGGTACTGGGGTTGGACAGCGGCGCCGATGACTATGTGACCAAGCCGTTCGATATCGACGAGGTTCTGGCCCGTGTGCGCGCCCTGCTGCGCCGATCGGAAACACAGGCGCCCCGGCAGACTCTGCAATTCGCCGACCTCCTCATGGATACCGCCGCCCGCTCGGTGCGTCGCGGCCAGCGCGAGATCGAACTGACTGCCCGTGAGTTCGACATCCTGGAGCTATTCCTCCGCCACCCCAACCAGGTGCTCACACGCGCCCAGATCTATGACGACATCTGGAGCTATGATTTCGGCGGCGAGTCGAATATCATCGAGGTCTATGTGCGCTATCTGCGCACCAAACTGGAAGCAGAGGGCGAGCCGCGGCTCATCCACACCAAGCGCGGGGCCGGCTATATACTTCGCGAGTCCTGAACATCATTTACCTTATGCTTAGTCATTCCATCCGTGTTTGCAGTCAGCATGTAGGGATGCTTCGATCCCCTGGAGGATGCATATGCTGCTAGCAGGCGACATCGGCGGCACCAAAACCATTCTCGCCATTTACTCTGAAGAAAGCGGCGCCCGGCAGGCGATGGTTGAAAAGACCTACCCCAGCGCCGCCTACAGCAGCCTGGAAAAGATCATCGCCGAATTTCTGGCCTCCACTGACCTTCCAGTCGACCGAGCCTGCTTTGGCCTGGCGGGGCCGGTTGTCAATCAAGGCTCGCGCATCACCAATCTGCCCTGGGTGATCACGAAAAAGCGGCTGCAGGAAGCTCTCGGCGTCAGCAGCGTAGCGCTGCTGAACGACTTACAGGCCATCGCCTTTGCTGTTCCTCACCTGCAGCCGGACGAAGTACATACCCTGCATGCAGGCGATCCGCTGCCGGGTGGCAATATCGCGGTCATCGCTCCAGGAACGGGTCTGGGCGAAGCCTATCTCACCTGGGATGGACAGCGTTATCATGCCTATCCAAGCGAGGGCGGCCACGGCGACTTCGCCCCTACCTCGCCTATCGAGATCGAGATGCTGCGTTACCTGATGGACCGGCTCGACCACGTCAGCTACGAACGGCTGGCATCCGGCTCAGGCTTTCCCAACATCTATAATTTCCTGCGCGATGCCGGCTATGCCCAGGAACCCGCCTGGCTGACCGAACAACTGCGCCAATCCCATGACCCCAGCCCGATCATCGTCAGCGCCGGGATAACTGGCGATCCGCCGTGCGAGCTGTGCAGCATGGCAGTCGACCTCTTCGTCTCCATCCTGGGCGCCGAGACCGGAAACCTGGCGCTCAAATTGATCGCGCGCGGCGGCGTCTATCTTGGCGGCGGCATTCCACCACGCATCCTGCCAGCGCTCGAGCAGCAGCGTTTCATGCGTTCGTTCCTGCATAAGGGTCGGATGGCCGATTTGCTGCTGTCGATGCCGGTCAAGGTCATCCTGAACCCGCGAATGGCCCTGCTTGGCGTCGCCTATTACGGGTTGGAACAGCTTTCAGCCGCCCTATGATGGCAAGCACATTCCCGCATCCGAGGTAAGCATATGTTCGACTTCTCTGACCACGTTGTCATTATCACCGGAGCCTCCGGCAATTTGGGCCAGGCCATCGCCGATGGGTTTGGCCAGACTGGCGCCCATCTTGTGCTGGTCGACCGGGCGCTGGATCGCCTGCCCCAACAATACCCCGCCCTGGCTGCCTCGCCCGACCATTGGTTGGCCACCGGCGTCGACGTGACCGATATGGCAGCGATGCAGCAGATGGCCGCCGCCACAATATCCCGGTGGGGTCACATCGACGTCCTGGTGAACACCGTAGGCGGGTTCAGGGCAGGCCAGCCACTGCACGAAACCGGGATCGATCAGTTCGATTTCATGATCAATCTGAACGCCCGATCGACCTGGGTCGCCTGCCAGTCGGTCATCCCGCACATGCTGGCAAAGGGCTCAGGCAAGATCGTCAATGTTGCCTCACGTGTGTCGCTGGCCGGGGGCGCCACTATCGCCGCCTACAGCGCCTCGAAAGCGGCGGCCCTGCGTCTGACAGAGAGCATGGCAGCCGAGCTGAAATCGAAGGGCATCAATGTCAACGCTGTGCTGCCGAGCGTTATCGACACACCCCAGAATCGCAAGGACACACCGAACGCCGATTTTAGTCGCTGGGTGACGCCGGCGGCGCTGACCGATGTCATCCTCTTCCTGGCCTCAGATGCTGCCCGCGCCATTCACGGCGCCGGCATTCCGGTCTACGGCCTGGTTTGACCCAAGGTCAACCTTTCCCTCTCATTGCCCCGTGCTTTGCGCAGGGCATGATCTCAGACTTCTCGTGCTGGAGTCACGCTCATGAGCGCCTCAAATTCACCATTCTCCGCCCGTTCCTCGCTGCGGCTGCGCACCCGGCTGGGCGCATACAAGCCAGCCGTCGACGCCGCCCTTGCCGAAATGAGCAGCCAGCGTATTATCCAGCGAATCTGGGATCATGACCCTACCGTCTGGCGGCAGGACCCGACTGAGATCAGCAACCGGCTGGGGTGGCTGCATCTGCCCGGATCGATGGCTACCAGCGCTCCTGCCTTGCAGGATTTTGCCGCTGAACTAGTGGATGCAGGCTTTAGCCATGTCCTACTGCTGGGAATGGGCGGATCCAGTCTGGCCCCAGAGGTCTTCGCTAAAACGTTCAGCCCCGGTTCAGGCCAAAAGCCTGAACGCCCGGCGCTCCACTTGGAGGTCCTGGACAGCACGCACCCCGACGCTGTGCTGTCCAAAGCGCAGCGTTTCGACCCGGCCCGCACGCTCTATATCGTCTCTACCAAATCCGGCGGCACAGTCGAGACGTTCTCCTTCTTCCGTTATTTCTACAACCAGGCAGAGACGCTTCTGGGTCAGGGGCAGGCGGGGCCGTCGCTGGCGATTCCGGCGGGGTCGTCGCTGGCGATTCCGGCGGGCTCGCATTTTGCCGCCATCACCGACCCCGGCAGCAAACTGGCGGAGATTGCCCATACGTACAGCTTCCGCCGCACCTTTCTGAACGACCCCACCATTGGCGGTCGCTATTCGGCATTGTCCTTTTTCGGTCTGGCGCCGGCGGCGCTGGTTGGGGTTGATGTTGCCCGGCTGTTGGCGCAAGCGCAAACCGCAGCAGCAGCCTGCCGGCGCCGGACAAACAATCCGGCAGCCAGATTAGGGGCCATCCTGGGCGAATTGGCAAGACAAGGACGCGACAAAGTCACCTTCATCGTTTCACCCGGCCTGGCAAGTTTTGGCGATTGGGTGGAGCAGCTCATCGCCGAAAGCACCGGGAAGGAGGGCAAAGGCATTCTACCGGTGGTAGGCGAGGCGCTGGGACGACCCGAAAGCTATGGCGCAGACCGTCTTTTTTTGCATATGCGTCTGGACGGCGACAGCAGCCACGACGCCAGCGTGCGCCGGCTGGCAGGCGCCGGCCACCCGGTGGTGCGTATCGATCTGACCGACGGTTATGACTTGGGCGCGCAGTTCTTCCTTTGGGAAATGGCGACCGCCGTGGCTGGCCACCGACTGAACATCCAACCCTTCGACCAGCCCAACGTCGAAAGCGCAAAGGTGCTGGCGCGCAAGATGATGGCCGCCTATCAGTCGACCGGCAGTCTGCCCCCACAGCAGCCCGCTTTCAGCGAGGATGGCGCCGATGTTTTTGGCTCGTGGCCGACAACGCGGCGCATCCTGCGCACAGCCGGGGATGTGCTCGTCGATTTCCTGCGCCAGGTCGAAGCAGGTGATTACCTGGCCCTCCACGCCTATATCCAGCCGACCCCCGCTGCAGACGAGGCCCTGGCTGACTTGCGAGAACGGCTGCGGCAGCGCCACCGCCTGGCCACAACCGTGGGCTATGGTCCCCGCTTTTTGCACTCCACCGGACAACTGCACAAAGGCGACGCCAATCGCGGGCTTTTCCTACAGTTCACTGACGACCCCCTGGCAGACGCCCCTATTCCCGAAGAGGCGGGAGAAGCAACGTCTTCGATTACTTTCTCCCTGCTCGTGCGGGCACAGGCGATGGGCGATGGACAGGCGCTGGTTGACAACAGCCGGCGCATGTTGCGCATCCATCTGCGGGGAGATGTCATCGCCGGTCTGAAGCGCCTGGCCGAAACTCTTGCGCAGACGGGGTAGCCCCAGGCGGTTCAAGTTCGTGCTTTGGCACTCGCGCTCGACGTCTACAGCTCACAGATGATACATAAAGCATTCAAAGAAATCGATGGCCGGCCTGTCGTACAGGTGACATTTTTTCTGCCCCCGGTTCTGCAGGCAGACCGTATCTATTTGGTGGGCGACTTCAACGGGTGGGATCAAAACTCCCATCCGTTCGGACGCGACGGCGAGGGCAATTGGTTCTTCGTCCTCGACCTGGAACCTGGGCGATCCTATGAGTTTCGCTACTGGCTGGATGGCTACTGGATGAACGATAGCGACGCCGATGCCCACGTGAACAACACTTTTGGCGCCACCAATTTCGTCGTCAACGCCAGCATTCCTCAGAACTGATAGTCCCAACCGAAATTGACATCCTGGACCGAGTTGGCGCCGTCCACAGTCACGGTGTGAGCGCCGCTTTCCGGGTATGTCCAGGCTCCGGGGATGAAAAGGGGCAGATTGAAATCGGCCAACGGGTCGATTGAGACGCAGTAGATTCCTGCTTTCAGATTGGGAAACGTGAAAGCGCCCGCTGCGTCTGCAAGGACAATGGATAGTCCCTCACTGGGGCACGGCCCTGCTCCCAGTTTGACCTCCATGCCGCCGATGCGCGGCTCACCCTCATCATGGACGCCGTTCGCCCGCAGACTGCCGTCGGCAGCCGTTACACACCCTGCGTCCGCGGGTGTTTGCTCCCCAGACGCCTCGCCGCCGGGCGTACACAGATCGTTCCAGACCCAACCCAGGATACTTGAGCCGCCGGCTTCGATGGTTGGAGGCGGCGGTGTGGCGCTGGCAGGGACGACGATTTTTACCCAGAATGGGCGCTGGCCGATGCCGAAGGTCTCACCGGAAGCTGAGCGCAGTTTCCAGAAACCTTCATAAGCGCCTTTCTCCCAGGGGGCGGTGAGGGTGGCGGAAACGTCAAGGACCCCTTGGGGCGGTACCTCAGCCGTCAAAGGCACGACATCAGGACCGGACATCTGATCGCCGCTGTCGAACACAAGGGCGTAGCCGCTGCCCCAGGTGCAGGCGCCATCGTTGCGTAGCCGCCAGGTCTTGGTGAAGGTCTTTCCGGCCGCGATCTTGACACCATCCGGTGCGGTGACATCGCGGATGAAAGCGACGCGGTTGCTGCACGAAGGCGTTGGCGGCAGATCGTCAGAGACCGCCGGCGTCTCGTCCGGAGGCGGAGCGCCCGTCTCGGTAAAGACATTGTCAACAGGCAACTCGAAGCGCCCACTGACGCCGTTGACGTTGACCGTATACAGACCCGCCGGTAGACCCAGGACATCGAGCGTGATGGTCTGTTCGAAAGGAACCAGCGCCTCCGTGCAGGCCTGCGTCCCGTCGCGGCGCGTGGTCAATGTGACGAAGAATGTATTCTGCTGGCGCTCGATGCTGGAATCGTCCAGGAAGGTGCAACCATCCGACAGATTGCCTCGCGCAATGGCCTGAACCTGAACGGGAAAGGATTCGAGCAGGACGATCTCGACTGCATCGACCTGCGCCAGATCAGCAATGGGGGTGGCCACGGCCCCAACAGGCAGATCAGGGGTGGGGGTTACGCCCGCGCAGCCCACCAGACCGAGCGCCAGCAAGATCAGGCACAGAGGGAGGAGTTGGAAGCGTGACTTCTTCATCTTCGTAGGAGGCTGATTGAACAGGATGAAAAGGATGAAACCCGCTATAGCATGAAACCGGCGCGAGCCATCGTCTTCTGCCAGACGAGCATCGCCGCCTCGGCGTCAGCAGACGAGAGCGGCGCCAACGGCAGCCGCGGGTCGCCGCCCACGAAGCCTCGGCGATCGAGGACGGCCTTGATGCCAGAGATGCCAAAACGTTTCATCTGGCTGCCGAACTGCGTGATGATGGCCTGCAAGTCGGCGGCGCGCTGCAGATTGCCATCGTGCACTGCCCGGTAGACGCCAACGAACAACTCAGGAATGATGTTGCCCAGGGCGGCGATATTGCCACGGCACCCCATGGACAGGGCCGGAAAAGCAAGGTTCGGGCTGCCTGTGAAGACGGCGAAATCCGGCAACCCGGCGCCGGCCATCGTGATGACGCGGCTCAGATCGCCCGACGAGTCCTTGATCCCGCGGATGTTGGGGTGCTTGCCCAGATCCAGGATCACATCAAGCGGCAGGTCATACGCCGTGTAGGCGGCGACTGTGTAGAGCAAGACGGGCATGGGGCTGCGCTCGGCCAGGTATTCGTAATGCCGGCGTTGGGCGGCGGCATCGCCGCGGGTGTAGTAGACGGGCGTCACCACCAGGGCGGCATCGGCGCCGTCTTCGGCCGCTTCCTGCAGATAGCGGAGGGCTGTCGTGGTGCTTTCGGCGCCGCAGCCAACCAACAACAGGCGGTCGCTGGGCACAGCGCGGCGGGCTGCACGCAGGACCGAGCGGCGCTCGTCGTCTTCGACATAGACATACTCGCCCGTGCTGCCGAAGACGAGGGCGCCGCCGGCGCCGATTTCCAGCCAGCGGACGATGTTATCGTGCATGGCCTTGGCGTCGGCGCGGCCGGTCAGGAAGGGAGTGATGCAGGCGGGAAGGAAGCCGGAAAGGTTCATGAGGGGTGACAATCGTTGAGGCGATTGAGAAAGGGAGAGGGGCAACGAGAGCGTCAGGTGGGTACCGCCTGGGCGGATTCAGACATTGGAATGAAGCGCTCGTGCCTGCCCAGTCGCAGATGCAGCGCGTAGAAGCCCAACGCTGAGGCGGCGCAGAGCACGCCGCCGATCAGCCAAAGCAGGTTAGGGTTGTAGTTGTCGAGGATGTAGCCGGCGGCGGCGGGACCAATGGTGGCGGGGATGGCCCAGGTGAAGCCAAACATGGCCATATAGCGGCCGCGCATCTGTTCGGGCGCGAAATTGGCCGCCAGGGCGTCGCTGGTGGGCACGATGATCATTTCGCCAAAGGTGATGATGACGACCGCCAGCAAGAACAACCAGTACCATGCCACAATGCCAAACATGCTGAACCCGATGACATAGAAGATGGTTCCGACGGCCAACATCAGGAAAGGCGGCCGGCGCTTGATCCTGCGGGTAACCGTGAACTGGAGCAGAATGACCGTGATGCCGCTTGTGGTCAACAGGAAGCCATAGCCCTGCGGTTGGATGCCGTGGCTTTCGCGCAGGAAGACAGACAACGAGTTGTACATCTGCTGATAAACGACGCCCCCCAGCATACCGGCGACCAGAAAGGCCACGAAGGCGAAGTCGCGCAAGGGCACGCCATAGCCCCGGAAGGTTGCCAGCATACTCTCTGGCTTCTCGTCGGCGTGCGCCGCGGGCTTCGTCTCAGGCATCAGGCGGTAGAACAGGAAAGCGACGATACAACTGGTGATGGCGTCGACGACGAACAAGGCCAGGAATGAGCGGTTGGCCACAAAGCCGCCGATGGTGGGGCCGATGATCCAGGCCAGGTTGCCGACCACGCGCAGGATGGCGAAGCCTTCCTGTCGCTGCTTTTCCGGCAGAATGTCGGCGATCATGGCCCCGTGTGCGGGTCCGGCAATATCGGACAGCAAGCCGATAATGACGGCCAGCGGGAACAGCATGGCAAACTCGTTCACCAACCCCAGGGTCAACGTGCTCAAGGCGCTGAAGAGAAGCCCGAACAAGATCAGCTTGCGCCGGCCCAGGCGGTCGGTCAGGGCACCGCCGATGATGCCGCCGATCAGCCCGAAGATGGAGAAGAGACCCAGGATGATCCCGGCCTGCGTCATCCCGACGCCGAACTTCTGCGTGATGTACAGCGCAAAAAACGGAAACAACAACGTGCCGCCGACGCGGTCGATGAAGGAGACCCCAACGACGGTCCAGAACTTGCGGGGGAATTCGTGATAGATGGCGCGAGTGCGTGTGAACATAGCCGTCTGCCAGCGTAGGAACGATGCGCGGCCCATTCTATCGCGCCAAAGTCACAAATGCACGTTTGGCAATTTGCGCCCGGCGATCTACGATTTTGACTTACGATTTGCCGACGAATCCCCACCCGCCACCCGCTACTCGCCACCCGCCACCCGCCACCCGCCGCACCCCATGCTCGACACCATCGATCTCCGCTTTCAAAACCAGCCAGAAATCATCGCCAGCTATGTCGTGCGCGGGCCGGGCGGTGTCGCCCTGGTCGAGACCGGCCCCGGCTCCACCGTTCACCAACTGCAGGCAGGGCTCCAGCGTCTGGGCCTGGTGTGGGGCGATGTCACCGATGTGCTGCTGACGCACATCCATCTGGATCACGCCGGCGCGGCAGGTCGCGTGGCGCTGGAGACGCGGGCTCGCGTTCATGTCCATCATGTGGGGGCGCCTCACCTCCTCGATCCCTCGCGTCTGCTCGCCTCGGCGCAACGCATCTACGGCGACATGATGGGGCCGCTTTGGGGCGAATTCCTGCCCGTGCCCGCGGACCAACTGTGCGTCCTGCACGACAACGATGTCATCGAGGCGGCGGGCCTGCGTTTCCTCGCCCTCGACACGCCCGGCCATGCCTGTCATCACATGGCTTACCTGCTCGACGGCGTTTGTTTCACTGGCGATGTCGCCGCCGTGCGTCTGCCCGGCTACCGCCACATCCGCCTGCCCACGCCCCCGCCTGACATCGACTTAGCGGCCTGGCACGCCAGCCTGGCGCGACTGCGCGGCCTTCGACCCGACAGCCTCATGCTTACCCATTTCGGGCCTGTGACTGGCGATATCAACGCCCATCTCGACGGCGTAGGCGCCAACCTGGAAGCTGTCGCCGATTTCGTCCATCGCCGCTGGCAGGCAGGAGAAACGCAGGAGGCCATGATTGCAGCTTACACCGATTGGGTGGGCGCGCAGGCGACCGCAGAGGGCTGCGATCCCACTGCCGTCCGTCGCTATGAGGTGGTGGTGCCGTCGTTCATGGAGATCCCGGGACTGTTGCGCTATTTCAAAAAGGCAGCAGCGCAGCACCGGTAATGCCTGGTCGCGCGCTTACGTCGCAGAGCCGCTGCCCACTTTGAACGCAACCAGCAGTCCATCACGAATCGGCAAGATCGTGCTGATCCAGTCAGAGTCCTGCGTAGCCAGCCGCGTCAGTTCGCGCACACCCTTCGTGGCAGGGCTCTGGTCGTCAGCGTCGAAGATACGCCCGCTCCACAACACGTTATCCACAATCAGCAGACCGCCAGGGCGCAGTTTGGCGGCAATGACGGGCAGCGATGCCGGATAGGCCTGCTTGTCGATATCGTTGAAGATGAGATCGAAGGGGCCGGGCGTCTGGCTGAGCGCCGCCACGGCCTCACCCACGTGATAGCGAACGATGTCGCTATAGCCAAGGGCGTGCAGATGCCCGCGCGCCTGCCGGGAAAGTTCCTCGTCCCAGACAACATGGTGGACGACGCCTTCACCCTCACCCTGGGCGGCCAGGTTCTCCTGCACCGCGCGGGCGAACCATGCCGTCGAGTAACCAAATCCGGAGCCTAGCTCGAACACACGGCGGGCCCCGATCATGCGGGCAAGCTGATAGCAGACATAACCGGCAGTGGAGCCAATGATCGGGAAGTGGGTGGCGCGGGCATGTGCCTCCATTGCTTCCATCTCAGAAGGGCGCTGAGGCACAAGGCTTTCAAGATAAGCCTGGACCTGGACAGATTGTTGTTCGAGGGGCATGGGCGGATGAGTTGCGAAGTGGGCGGACACGGCCGCTGGCAGGCGGCCATCAGGCAAAGGCGCGCATAAACATAAAGATGATGAAGCCCAGTAGAAGCACGCAGATGAGCAGATAGACAAAACCATCGGTTCTCATCCGGCGGGCCTTTTCCCGCTCCGCTTTCTCCTTGTCTGCCTTCTTCTTTTGTTCCTCAGGCGACGGCTTGGGAGGCCCGGCCAGGGTCTTGCTCGCGCTCTGGAGCTTGCCCCAGCCTGTCATGGCAAGATAGCAGAGAAGAATACCGAAGATGAACGAAACTATCAGGTCCATAGGGTTTCACCAGATGCTGGAACACAAGGCTTCCGACACAACATCGGATCTTACTGGTCACTGATCACTGTTTGCTGATCACTGATGACTGAACCACTTCCTGCTCGCCAAACTGCGTGGTGTACAGCCGGGCATAGAGACCATCACGGGCCAGCAACTCGGCGTGCGTGCCCTGTTCGACCAGCCTGCCGCCTTCGATCACCAGGATGACATCGGCAGCCAGGATGGTGGACAGCCGGTGGGCGATGACGATGCTCGTGCGCTGGTGCATCAGCGGCTCCAGCGCCTCCTGGATCAGCCGCTCGGACTCGGAATCGAGCGAAGACGTGGCTTCGTCCAGTACCAGAATACGCGGGTTCTTGAGGATGACGCGGGCAATGGCAATCCGTTGCTTCTCGCCGCCAGAGAAGCGGTAGCCGCGCTCGCCCACCACGGTGTCGTAGCCCTCGGGCAGTGAAATAATGAGATTGTGGATATTGGCGGCGCGGCAGGCTGCGGTCAATTCGGCGTCGGTGGCGTCGGGCTTGGCATAAAGCAGATTTGAGCGCAGCGTATCATGAAAGAGGAAAGTCTCCTGCGTCACCATGCCAATGGCGGCGGTGATCGACTCGCTCGTCGCCTGGCGCAGATCCTGGCCATCGATACGGATGGCGCCCTGGGCAGGATCGTACAGGCGGGGAAGAAGATAGGTAATGGTGGTCTTGCCTGCGCCCGAAGGCCCCACCAGCGCCGCTAACTGTCCCGGCTGAACGGTAAAGCTGATGTCATCCAGCGCCCAGCGCCGGTCAGTGATCGGTCGCACGAAGCTGGTGGCGCTCTCCCCGTCCCTCGACGTCAGCGTCACAGTCTCGCCCTCGCCCAGATAGGAAAAGAAGACGTGATCGAATGCTACTGTCCCCTGAACCGGCGACAGCGGCCTGGCATCCAGTGCATCGCTCACTTCCAGCGGCAGGTCGATGACTTCGAATACGCGCTCGAATGAAACCAACGAAGTGGCCAGGTCGACGCGGGCGCTGGCGAGAGCAGCCAGGGGACCATAGAGACGGGGCAGATAAAGGGCGAAGGCGACGATGTCGCCGATCAGAAATGTACCCTGGATGGCGAGATAGCCGCCCACCCAGTAGACGGCAGCCGTGCCAATAGCCGCCACCATCCCGACGATGACAAAGAATACCCGCCCAACGCGCGCGGACCGGATGCCAAGGTCACGCACCGTAGAGGCCCGAGCGGCGAACTTGGCGCCCTCATCGACCCTCCGCCCAAAGAGTTTCACCAACAGGGCGCCGCTGACGTTCAACGTCTCCTGCATGAGTGACGTCATCTCAGCGTTGGCTTTCATCTGCTTGCGACTGATCGCGCGCAGTGTGCGGCCGATGCGCTGGGCAGGCAGGATGAACAGCGGCAGGACAATCGACGCCAGCAGGGTCAGACGCCAATCCAGGCGCAGCATGATCGCCAATGTAATGGTCAGACTGATGACATTGGTCACCAAATCGATCAGGGTGCCAGTCACCGCTCGCTGCGCGCCCACCACATCGTTGTTCAATCTCGATATCAGCTCGCCTGATTTGGTGGTGGTAAAGAAGCGCAGGCTCATTCGCTGCAAATGATCGTAGAGGGCGCAGCGCAAGTCGAAGATGATGCCCTCGCCCACTTTAGCCGAATACTGCCGTTGCCAGACATTGATCAGCCCGCCCAGGAGCGGAATGGCGACCAACATCAGGGCCAGCACATTGAGTCGGGCCAGATCCTTCTGGGGCACGGCGTTGTTGATGAGGTCGCGTATCACCAGCGGCAGAGCTGAATCCAGCAGGCTGGTCAGGAAGATGGCAACCAGAACATAGATCACGGAACGCCAATAGGGGCGGGCGTACCCCCAGACGCGCCTGAGCAAACCCGTGCTAATCGTTGGGCGGGCGTCTTCGTCGCGGACGAAACCCCACCAGCCGCTACCGTGCATCATGGAAGAAGAAGGGTTAGAGCGTTGAGAAGGCGACCTGATGTTCGGAGCCCAAAATAATGGCGCCGGCTTCCGTACCGTCAGCTTCGCCGGGCGACGCTCCTGGCGGCAACTGAAAATGGCGGCGGTGGCGTTGAAGCTGCATGACTTCCTCGACCGTCAGGCCGTAGCGGTTGGCGAAGTGCAAAAGGGTGTCGATCAGATCGATGCCAACCAGGCGGGCGAGTTCGGCGTCGGAACGAAACAGACGCCAATCCCCGGTTGGGATTTGCAGGGCGGTCAGACGCAGGAACTTGAGCCCGGCCGGAGTAAGCCTCCGGGCTGTGCGCAAAGCGACGACGGGGCGATCCAAGCGCCAGGCCAGATCCCATTCACTGCCCGATGGGGCTGTGATGTCCTGACCGAGCAGAAAATAGACCCGATCGACATTGCTGATCAGCTCAAAGAGGGTCTCGTAGGATACGCCTTCGGGCGGAAACCGGCGGATCTCGGCTCCTACCTGCAGGGGAAGCTCGGCCAGAGTTCGGCCAATGACCCCGCGCTGGGTCTCCAGGTCAGCCGTCGCGCTGACGAAAATGCGAAAGAGTTCTGCCATGAAAGCTGCTTACTCGACCGGTTTGCTGCACGAGTCAGACAAGACTTGATTCTAACACAACGTTGGTTGCTGTGACCAGGGTGTGTATAATCCTCGCACCAGCAACTTCGCCATGCGCACCCACCTTTTCCCCCTCTCGAAGCCCCTTCTGACACTGAGCCTGGCGTGGCTGGCCTGCTTCTGCATCGCCTGCGGCCAGGTCGTGACCCAACCCACCCCCGCGGCCAGTCTGCCGGCTACGCCCACGCTTTCGCCTCCCACCTTGACGCCAACGGCGCGGCCAACGGCAACCCCTGCCCCCTATACCCCCGAACCCACGGCCACTCCCACGATCACGCCCACGCCGATCATCCACACCATCGCTCGCGGCGAGACATTGATCGGCATTGCCATTCGCTATGGGGTTGATCTGGCCGACATTCAGGAAGTCAACGGCATCGCTGACCCACGCCGGCTTTCAGTAGGCCAGCAGTTGTTCATACCATCGCCTCCAGAAGCAGATACGGCCGGCGATACAGCAGGAGCGAACGCGTCGCAGGCGGCCAGCACACCTATGCCGGTTGAAATGGGAGGCGTCCACTTTGGCAGCAGCCCCACCGGCGGCTTGTGGGCGCTCGGAGAAATCACCAATCCGATCACCGTACCGTTGGAAGGTGTCAGACTGGGACTCAGCCTGCTGGACAGCGAAGGGACCACGGTTGCAGGCGGCGAAGCATTGGCCCAGACCGAGGTCATCACACCGGGCGGCAGCAGTCCCTTTGGCATCTATCTCGATCATCCCCCGGCGACGTTTGCCTCCTATGTGCTGCAGGTTCTCAACGCCTACCCCGCCCATGTCGGCGTCTATTACCTTGATCTGCAGACGGCTGATGTGATGGGCGAGGGGGATCGCTATCAGGCCTATCGCGTGCGCGGCCGCGTGCTCAACATTGGCCCGGAAGACAGCGTTGAAGTCCGTCTGACGGTTACCCTTTTTGATGCACTCGATAATGTCATCGGCTTCGCCCGCGCCGAACCTGAACAC
>WPCI01491804.1_pt1 | contig 19562 bp, 17 predicted proteins | sample 5399871 | NCBI WGS metagenome assembly WPCI01 (sample SAMN12869469, study PRJNA574797) | sludge metagenome | isolation source: wastewater treatment of pH7 | place: China:Beijing | collected 2019-05-20 | reverse complement strand
GCACGATGAGGATGTCGTCCTCAACCTCGAATGTGGTCGAGGCATTGGGGACCACGCCCCGGCCTTCGCGAATGATCGCGATGACCAGAGAATTGTCCGGGGTGCCAACCTCACCAACCGACTTGCCAACCACAGGTGACTTCTCGTTCAGGCGGATCTCGATTATCTCGATCTCCTCTTCTTCGAGATCGAGCAAATGAACCAGGTTGTGATGCGGCACTTCGTGCTCGAGCAACCGCAGGATCAGTTCGGTAGCCGAAACCACGGGCTTGATGCCGAGCAGGTCGAAGTGGGCGCGATTGCTCGGGTTGTTGACCCGGGCGATGATCCGTTCGATCCCGTACTTTTCTTTCGCGACCTGACAGATCAGGATGTTGTCCTCGTCATCACCCGTGACGGCGATGACCATGTCGGCCCTTTCGATTCCGGCCCGTTCCAGCACCCACAACTCGGAAGCATCACCGTAGAGGATGTTGTGTTCGAGCAGCTGCTCGACACCCTGGTAGCGCTGCCGGCGGTTCTCGATCAGCGTGACCTCATGACCCTGGCCGAGCAGCTCCCGGGTCAGGTTCACGCCAACCTTGCCGGCTCCGGCGACGATCACGTACATCTACTCGCCGTCCCCATCGGCCGGTGACGCCGGCGGTGAATCCACGAACTCCGCGGTGCCGGCATCCGGGGAGGTCGGAACGGCCGCGCGGCGCAGCTTGTCTTCCAGCATTTCTATGGCCACCTTGGTCGGGCAAATCGTTTTCAACCCCTGCTCGCGGTACCACTCGGCGCGGAGCGGATCGAGAATACGGGCGATAACAGTGTCCACCTCATATCGGCGCTGGGCGATCTGCGAGATCACGATGTTCGTGTTGTCTCCGTTGGTTGCGGCGACAAAGGCGTCCGCTTCGACGATCCCTGCCTCCTCCAGCGCCTGGGTTTCAAGCGCGGTGCCGACGGTGAACTGACCACCGGCTTCCTCCCAGGAAGTGTCGAGGCCAACCTCCAGCCGGGCGTGGGATTCCGGATCCTGATCGAGGCAGGAAACGGTGTGGCCATCAGCCAGCATCGAACGGGCAACACTGGACCCGACCCGGCCACATCCGACGATCAGAACGAACATGAGCTCATTCTATGAACCGGGCGCGGTCAGGAGCACCCGGCAAGGCGAGCGCTTCAGTACATAGGCAGTGACCGGACCGATCTCCTCGGGCCGGTAGTCGCCGATCCCGCCGAGGCGGGCCCCGCCCCTGATCGGGCTGGGAGGCTCCGCGCCCATCACGATCGCGTCGGCGTTCAGACGTCTGGCCGCGAAAACAATGCCTGTGCCGAGGCGACGGACCCGGCCAATCTCTACCCTCACCTCGACATCTCCGTACTCATCGGCGACTTCCCGGGCGCGGTTGGTTGCCCGCTGGGCTTCGTCAGCCACCTCTTCCGGCAGGGGATCCTTGATCCCCCGCTTCAACGGAATCTCGATCAGGTAGAGGATCGTGAGAACAGAATGCGTTTCTTCGGCCTGGTCATCCTCCTCAGCGGCCATCCGGCCCGCGGTCGAGACGATGTCATCGTCCAGCGCCGTGCCGAAAATTGGCACCAGGATGTTGTGAAAGTCGATCGACACGCGCGGGCGGGTCAGGGCATGGGCATCCACCGTGACCTGACGAGTGAGGCTGACCTGCTCGATCACCCTTCGGTAGACCACATACCCGACCAGACCGATCGCCAGCCAGCCAAGCCCGACCCAGCGGGCGGAATCGTGGAATAGCAGCACGGAAACCAGGGCGAGGCTGCTGAGCAAAGCCCCGATAACCGCGGTCAGGGGCCGTTGGACACCTCCGAAGCCAAAGTTCAGCGGGGCCCGGAACGGCCGCTCGGAATCCGGCATGGTCCTTCGCAGCTTGAGGACGGAAAGGTGAGCGATCGTAATCGCCAGGGTCGCCCCAAACGCATAGATCCCTGCCAGCATTTCGAAGTCGCCGATTAGTGCCAGGCCGAAAACTGCGATCGCACAGATAATTATCGCCTTGTAGGGAACCTCGTAACGGCGGCCGAGCTGGCCGATCCAGCTGGGAATCTGTCGGTTGACAGCCAGCGTGTAGGTATGCCGCGCAACTCCCAGCATCGCCGTATTCGCTGCCCAGATCAGCGTGCCAGCAGCAACGATCGCTACCAGCCACTGGAGCAGGTTCGAAAGCCAGTCGGGCCGGAACGCTTCCACCACCCCCAATACCGGCGCCTCGATATAGGTGGTGCCTAGTTCCGTTTCGGGACCGTTCGGCCCGATGAACACCGGCAGGGCCATCAGTGCGACCGCCGCCATCGCCGCATAGAGCAGCGGCACAATCCAGAAGGTTCTGGTGACCACCCTTGTGAACTGCCGGGGATTCAGATCCAGATCAGGAGCGAGATTCGAGACTGCTTCGATTCCGGCATAGGCCAGCATCGCCAGCACCGCGGCGTAAACCACATCTTTCAGCGCCGGACTGCTGAAAAGCTCGACGTGACGGGTGAGGCTTTCCGGATCCATGACCACGAAAGCGCCGACCGCGACTACCAGCAACTGGGTGAGCAGATCGGCGCCGGCAAGTACGAGCAGGAATCGGGGCCGGCGGCGGGCGGGGATGTCGAGGGTGTTGAGAATCGTGATGTAGAGAACAACCGCTGCGATCACGATCGGCACCCAGATTGTTCCGCCAAGGTCACCGGTGATCGGTCGCAGATAGTGCGGAACCGAAAGCACGGCCAGAGCAATCACGATGAGATAGTCGAGCAGGATCACCCAGCCGGCGACGAAAGCGACGAGTTCATTGAAGGCATGTCTCGCGAAGGAGGAGGATCCTCCCCGCTCCCGCAACATCGCGCTGCCTTCGAAGTAGGTGAAGATCGTGATTACGAACAGAAGACCGGTCGCGACAAAGATCAGCGGCGTCAGCCCGAGGCCACGCTTCGCTACGACGCCGAGTGCGAAGTAGATCGAGAAACCGACCGCCGCATAGGTGACGATCAATAACCAGAGCGCACCTGACTGAGGTGCCTTCTCCGGGATCTTCACATCCTTCAGCTTCACTCTTCCGGATTCCCCTGGCCGGCCACCTTGCGCTGAATCAGATAGCGCCCCACTCCGACTCCGATGAAGGCGATGCCGATCAGGAAGCCGACCGATGTGGGCCCGCCACCCCGGATCAGCGTCATGGTCAGGATCACGATCCCGATCGCCAGATAGACAATCGAGAATGTCCGGATCGAGCGGTCGTAGACACCCCCCTGCTTCACGCGGTCACCTGCTCGGTCGCCGGTGTACCTTCAACCGTTCCCGGCCCTTCCGAGACAACGATTACGCGGCAGGGTCGCTCCCGCATCACTGTTTCGAGTGTCTTTCCGTATTGCGGAACACCCCGTCGGGAACGAAGGCCGATCACGATGGCAGCCGCTTTCGAGGCCCTTGCCTGACGCGCGATGAAATATCCCTCCTGTCCGGGTCGTACCCTTTCCACCCGCCCGGACACTCTCAATCCGGCAATCAGCTTGGCCCGCTCAATTTTGCTCTGAGCCTCCTTTTCCTCGTCGACCATCGCACCTTCAAGTGGCAGATGGGTCGGCACCGTAAGCAGCGCGGTGATGTGAATTCCCCGGCGCCGGTCAGAGGTCAGTTTCGCGGCCGTGGCCATCACTTCCTCGGAGAAGGGCTGATCGGCGGGGAAAGCGACTATCACCGACTTGTACTCGATTTCTTCAACCCCGAGCGGTTCCGGCAGCAGTACCTTGACAGTGCCGGTGAGCGGCAGCTCCTGGTGGCGCCTGTAGATCACATACCCGGCCAGCCCGAGTGCCACCCAGACCATTCCGACGGCCAGGGTGACCGGATTCAGAGCCATGACGACAAGCCAGGCAGCGAAGGTTCCGAAGCCACCAAGAACTGCGGTCAGAGGAATCAGAGATCCCCGAAACCTGAAGTTGGCCCGTGGCTTCCAGGAGCGTTCACGGTCCGGGTCCTTCTGTCTGAGTCTGATCACCGCAGCGTGGGCGATCGTGAATGAGAGCATCGCCCCGAATGAATACATCGTGGCAAGGAAGGAGGCCTGTCCTGGAACCAGGGTCACGATTGCGAGGATCGCGAAGAAAATGATCGCTATGTACGGCGTACGGTAGGTCGGGTGGATCTGGCGGATCACTTCCGGCAGTTGCCGATACTGACCCATCGAGTAGCTGAGCCGCGAAACCCCAATCAAGCCCGCGTTGGTTGCGATAACCAGAATCACCGCCGCGAGAACACCGACATATACCCGCAGAATGTCGGTGAGACCGGACGATAAGCCAAGGTTCTCGACAATGCCGAGGATCGGGTCGTCGGCGAACGTGGTGCCGAGCTCTGTCACATATTCGCCAGCCTGATTTAACTCAACCGGCATCGCGGACAGGGCCACGATCGGAATGAACAGATACATGGCGAGTACCGCAACCACTACCAGCGCAACACCCTGCGGAACCGACCGGGCCGCATCCTTGGCCTCCTCGGACATGTTCGAGATCGTTTCGATACCGGTGTAGGCGATCATCCCGACCGCGATGCCGAGTGCGAAATCTGGCCAGGTCGGGGCAACGCCGAGATGGATATTCGAGACGAGCACATCGGTGTTGAAAACGAGAAACATCCCGATTCCGACCAGGACCACCTGGGTCGCGAGGTCGGCCACGGCGAGGATGATGTTCAGTCGGGCCGATTCCTGGCCGCCACGGATATTGAGCCAGGCCAGGAACACGATGACGATCGCACCGCCGATGATGTCACCTGGGCTTTGTCCGAGAACTGGCCAGAACACAGCCAGGTAATGCGGCACAAAGTAGGCCGAAATGGCGACCGTAATCGTGTAGTTCAGCATCTGCGCCCACGCGGCAATGAAGCTGACTAGTTCGTTGAAGGCGTGGCGACCGAAGGATGAAGACCCCCCTGCTTCCGGGTACATCACCGTGGCCTCCGCATAGGTCGCTGCGGTACAGATGAAGATCAGGCCGGCGATCATGAACGCGACGGGAGTAAGGCCCAGCGCAAAGGCTGCGGTCACGCCGAGCGCGTAGTAGATCGAGGATCCAACGTTGCCGTAGGCTGCCGCGAAGAGCGCGCCTGAACCGTAGATGCGGCTCAGGCTCTGATCACGCGGAATTCGTTCAGCCAACGCGCATCACAGTTCAGCCTGCTCGGGAAGCGGACCTTCCCCAGGCCCACTCAAGCACGACCTTCATCGAACCATCCGTAGCGCGATCAACCGTGATCGGCACGGGCATCGCTCGCCGCATCTCGGAGACAAGGTCCCCTCCGTCTTCAACTCCGAGCACGAACGTGGCCTGGCTGTTGGATCGTTCGACCGAGACCACCCTGTTGACGGAATCAAGTCCGCGCAACGCGGTTTCAGCAACCGCGGCCATCGCCAGTTCCGGCAGTGGAGCAACCGTTACCGCGATGTCTCCGTCGTCCACGACTCTGGGGGCAGGCGGAGCGGGGGTTGAATCGGAGGATTTCGGCGCGAGCGTCTCAACAGCCGCGACAAGATCTTCTACCTTTCCGGCGAGCGCCTGTACTTCAAGGCTCACCCGGGCCACCGAAGCCCTCAGGTCATCGATTGCCACCCCATCCGTGTGTCCGGTCTCGGAACCCACGGGAGCATTCTAACCGCGAAACTACGACGGGCTGTAAATCTGGCCTGCTACGACACACCAGTTGTTCGATGAAACCGGATCGTTGGTCTTCCAGCGCGAGGAAACGAGTATCCGATCCCCGTTGTCCATCTGGACGAAGAGCATGCCGTTGGACGGGAGCCGCATGATCAGAGGACCGTCCTCCTGGCTGACAGCGTAGTCCTCTGAGCCTTCGCGAGTGAAGACACGACCGCCAACCGCGCCGTCCACGATCAGCCTCCGGACACCGTTGTAGCCGGGTTTGCAGACAGCCTGGACATTGCCGAGGTCAGGGAAGCCAACTGAACTCACCGTGTTCTCGTCGGTCGCGTTCGCTTCGCCCCGCCAGACGATCTGGACCGACCGGGCCAGTGGATCGGTGATCTGGTCGGTCTGGGTCCGGAACGTCGCGTTCACATGGCAGTAGGACTGCGCCGCCTTGCTGAAATCCCATTCCCAGTCAAGATCGAAGCTTGTCGGGGGTGCCAGCCCGGCCGGGCCGCCGGGACCGTTGATCGGACCACGGTCCGAAATGATCCCCTGGAAAGTGCCGGTCGAATGCTTCTCGGGCGGCTCGAACTTGTTCAAGCCTTCGCGGAAGTCAGGGCCGGAACCATCCACGAATTTGGCTTCACGAATGGCCTTCTCAATGCCCTTGCCGAAATCCCAGCTCTTGTAGGTCCAGGTCATCATCGCGGTCTCGCGCGAACCGTTTGACGGATAGAAGCGAAGCCACTGCTGGTAGGGGCTGCAGACGACTTCTCCGTAGCCGATGCCAGGGGCGATGAACCCCGCGACTTGGCGACCTTCCCATTCACCACCGGACCAGTCGACCGCGACCTTCTGGGTCATCTGGCCCGTGGTCTCGACCGGTCTGGCGCCGCCACCGCCGCGACCGAAACGCCATGTCTGTGTGGACTGGCGATACTGACCGGTTGAAGAGTCGACTCCGTTAAGTCGAACCCGGTACTTGCCTGGTCTCAGCTTGCCGCTGATTGGCAGCTCCGCAACGATCTGGTGGCCGTTGACATCCGGGATCACCTGCTGGCTGATCACTCCGCCACCGGGACCGATCAATGAAACACGGACCTGACCAACCTGGGTGCGCCTGACCGGCCGCAAAGCGAAACGAACGACACCGATGTTGTCGTTGATCCGGGTACTGACCGGGATCGCCTTGAGTCCGAGACTGGGTGAAGTGAACTTCCAGCTGCGCTTCTTGGTGACCCGCTTGTGGCATCCAGAACGGCGCGCGGTGATCTCAACCCGGTATTTGCCGGCCCGCATCTGCCCCTTGACATGCATGCGGATCACGGTTGTGCGGCCGGAAGCCATCTTCCCGACGATTCGCCCTTTGGCGTAAGTCCGGTTGCCGCGTTTCACCTTGACCTGAGCCGAACGGACAGTCCCCTTCGGGTTCACGTAAACCCAGGCGAAGCCGTCCTCCAGCAGCCCGGTTGGGTCATGCGTACTGAGCTTGGTGTTGATCGGAAGGGTCGAGCACGGACCCTTCTGCCTGGAAGTGTCCTTTGGTTTGGCGATCGACGCAGGGGGCGCCGCGACCACGAGAACACCCAGACCAAACAGAAAGCAGGCTGTAGCTAGACGTCGAAACACTGAAAACATGATCTCACTGCCCTTTAAACCCCTGCTCAACGCCGAGTAGCGGCGTTGTTGACCTATTCGCCGGTTGGCGAATCAGCCTGCTGTTCGGTTCCTGCCTCAGGGACCGAACCCGACTGGTAGAAGATGATGTCCGGCTCGGATGTTCCGTTCAGCCAGGCAAGCTCGGTGTCCCGGGTCTCGTCCGGGAGCGGCACCAGTGAAGCGCTCTCGGCCAGGTTCTGGGAACGGTTCAGGCTGCTGACGAGGAATTCGTTGATGTCAGGGTCGCGCATGTTCCGGTAGTTGACTGTGAGCAGCAGCTGACGGGCAAGCGGGTAGGTGGCATTGGTAACTGTGGCCTGCGACGGGAATATGCATTCCGGCTTGGCGAAATCGTTGCTGGCACTTACCTCGACCGGTCGCAGCTGCTCTTCGAATGCCTCGTAGTAGGAGAAACGGAAGAGTCCGAGCGTTCCCCGAACCTCGGCCAAGCGGCGCAGCGCGGCGCGATTCGATGCTACGTAACGCTTGGCGGCAGGCAGTGACCTTTCGAGCTTCCGCAGGTTCTTCTTTGCCTGTTCAAGCTTGCGACGGTCGCGAGCCCGGTCGGCCGGCGGGCGCTCGTCCGCTATGCCTTTGGCGACTTCAGCCCTGGCGTCGCGCACAGCGCGCCGGTTCTCGGCCAGCGAATCGAGGATGTCCTGGTAGACCTGCCGGGAACGGTCAAAGTTGGCTGCCGCCCGGAAATCACGGTTGCTCCCAACCACGGCCCGACGGACCCCGGCATCGGTCGGGAACGCCTGGTAGTCACTGCGAACCGTCAGCATCGTCGGCTCCTGGTCACCGAGAACGTACTGCCCGAAGAACCCGAAAACGTTGGAATCCTCATCGGGGCCGGCAACCTTCATGCGGGGTTCGTTACCGTCGCCCCCGAGGTCATGCCCGTACCCGACCTGACTCCAGCTATTGATCGTTGATCCGGCCCGGAAGATATTCCTGACTTCCTCGAAGCTGAGGCAGTCGGTGCCGACATCGGTTTCGTTCTTGATTGCCAATATGGCGGCGTCGGAGGCCACCTGAAACTGGACCGGCTGAATTCCGTTCGCAATGCACTTGCGGTATTCGGCTTCGGAGATCGGACGGGCCGAATCGACAATGTCTGCCTGTCCGGCACAGAATTCCTCAAAAGCCCTGTTTTCGTTGCTCGGGTTGACCGAGACAACGCTCGTGGCGCCACCACGTTCATAGGCATTGACCAGATCGCTGGTCAGCGAGCCCTGTGCCTTGCCGGAAATCCGGACTGTTCCGGCCGCCCGCTGGGTCGGCCTGGAACGGGAAACCGGGGTGCCGTCTTCCTGCGGCGGAACAAAGCGTGCCGCGGTTCCGGTCGAGCCCGCTGATTCGGGTGCCTCGTCAGGGTTCACGCCGCAGCCAGCGACGAGCAGGAGGAGAAGAGCCGAAGCTCCGGCGAGGCCGATGCCTTTGCGATTCTCACGAAGCCTGATCACAGTCCACCTCCGACGGTATTGCCGGCGGCACTGCCGGATTGGACCTGCGAGTTCTGCCCTCCGGTCTCGGGGCCCTCAAGGTTCACTTCACTCAGCGGCGGGTCTTTGTAGATCTGAGGCAGCTGGATGACTTCAAAATCATCGAGCTTCAACCAGGAAAGTTCGCTTCCCCGGATCAGTTTGTGTGAAGTACCGAGCGGCGCGTAAAGCGAAGGGACTGCGGCCCTGTCCACCACGATCGCACCGTAGGTCCGGAGGGTGGTGAGGATCGCATCGGCCGAGCGCCGGTGGACGCCCCTGAGGCTTCTCAGAGCCTTGTTGTCGATGTTGACGTCAGACCTCAACCTGATCCGGGCGCCTGCCGGAAGCGACCGGCGGTTGCCTACTCCGTCGGTCACGGAAGCGGGCTGAACGAAGTTACGCCGGGCCAGTCCGGGAACTGAAATCGCCAGCGCATGATTGATCTCGCCCTGCTCGATCTCGACCGGGCCGATCACACCTGCGAACAAAGGCAAACCGGAACCACGGGCGCCGACTGCACGTTCCGGATCGACCCCGATCGGCTGACTGAAGCCGGGCCCGTCGAGGGTCCATGCCTTGCCGAACTGGAATGAAATGGTGCCATTTCCCTCACGGCGAGCACGCCAGAAGTCATAACCCTTGCCGTTCTGCCGGTCAATCACGCTGAGCCAGCCGTCGAAACGCGGATCCGGAGTGGTGTTCGCCGGTATCGCGATGCTGCGTGGAAGTGGCTCGTTGGGAGAGCTGCACTTTGACTGGCGGCAGACAAACTTTGTCACTTGTGATCCATCGGTGTTGGCCGCGACGATCAGGGGTGCCCAGGCATCCGTATTTATGAAAAGACCTTCATCAACCCGACGGATGAAGGTCTGAATGCCTTCCCGGCCCGGCACTTCCCGGGCCGCCTTGCGCTGGGTTGCCAGCTCGAGCATCCGATCTGAATCACCCGAAACCGGCAGGCCTTCCACGGCGGTGTTCCAGGGACTGTCCGGGGAAAAGAGCCGTCCACCGTCGACCGGATCGGTGCCGGTTGTCACCACGGATCCCGTGCCCGGCACTGTCTCGCCGGTAGTTTCGTCGACCGAGTTCGCGGTGTCTCCGGTGGCCCCGGTCGAACCGGTCTCACCGGTTGCGCGTGATGCCTGGTTGGTGCTTTCACCGCTGTTGTCGTCATTTGAACCACAGGCGGCGACCAGCACCCCGAGCAGGGCCGTGAATGCGATCACCAGGATCCAGCGAGGCATGTGGTGCTTCACTACTCGCCCTCCACTCTCGGGGCCGACGAAGATCCGCTATCCGGTTCGACGGTGCTGCCCGGATTCGAGGGTGTAGCCGGCGTTGTCGGAGATGTCGGGGTTGTGTCCACACCACTCGAGGGTGTGGTCAGGCTCGGACCGTCCGGATTGACCGGCGATGACGGTGTGACCGGGTTCGGGGTGGTTTGTGGCAAGTTGTCTTCGCTGTCCCGCGAACCCCGGGCAGGCGCGGCCGAGGCAATCTCAACCAGTACATAGCGGTCAGTGCGGAAGACCGGGGTCATGCCTGCTTCCCCGCCTTCAACCGCAGTCGGCCACTTCTTGGCAAGCTGGTCGCCGGCGCGGCTGGTCGTGATCAGCATGTAAGAGACGTTCCCGAACGGATCGTCGATGGTGGCCTGCCAGTCATCTTCACCTTCATCGGCGCGATCAAAGAAGTTCTGGGGGCGACCGGAGGTGAGCATCACCCCGTAGCTGAAATTCTGGTCAACCAGAATCGACCGTTTTTCCTGGGGTATCTCGTTGTTGATGTAGTTCGCCATAGCCAGTTCCGGGTCGATACCGACCGTGTAATTGTTGAGGGAATCGGTGCCCTCCTGGCTGTCACGGGTATCAACCCAGCGGGTAAATGCCTGCTCCTGGTTCTGAAAGCGGTAGTCCTGCATGGCGTTCCAGCTCAATGGCAGAGCCACAAGGAGGCCAATCGCCGCAAGCACAGCAGCACCGACGCCCCAACCTTCGTTGGCCCGCCCCATCGATATGACCGCACCAAAGGCAAAGACTGCCAGCGGCAATCCGTAACTCAGGTTCAACAGGTACGCCTCGTCTGCCGCAACCGCCCTGATCACCGGGGCAGCGGCAATGGCCAGGCCGACGAAAAGAAGGCCCCAGGAAACGCTGTCGCGCCGGATGACCCCGACGATCACCAGCAGGAATGCGACGGCCAGCGACAATGGGGCCACTCCGAGGGCAACATCAAAGAGATTGCCGAGGCTGTCACCAATATCGGTTGAAACCGCCTGAAGCGCTCCAGTCGTATTGACCTGAATGACTCCGTCCTGGGTGGTAATCCACTCGAATGGATTGCCCAGCAGAACCCAGTTGAGCAGACACCAGAGAAGCAGCGAATAGGTGACCGGCGTGAGGAATAGCAGCAAGGTCGAGCGGGCCTTGAGGCCGTCGTCCCTGTTCATCGCGCTGATAATCGTCAGGGCCAGCACGAAGCCCAGGGCGACGAGAATGTAGCCGTAGTCGACCATCACGGCCAGACCCATGGCCAGTCCGGCCGCCGCCAGGTGGCGGGTCTGGTCGGTGACCTGCCAGGCCACCAGTGAAGTGATCGAAATCGCCAGGAGCACCAGGCCGAGCATCACCGGATCACCGTTGGCCGCGTAATAGACCAGCATCGGGTTCAGCCCGAAAAGGATGAGCAGGACGATCCGGAACAGGATGTTGATCCCGCTTACCCGCATCAAGGTGTTGAGCGACGCCATCAGCAGCCCGGCCGCGATCGCGGTCATCACCGGAATTGCGACCAGCGACGTCGCAAACGGCTTGATGATTGAGAAGGGTATGTACAGGATCGACGAGAGAGTGGCAACCTCAAGGCCGATCGCGGCGAGTCGTGGCGGGTCGTTCCAGGCCACCATGTACGCCTCGTTGAGGTGCTCAAGAGAGACGAAATCGACGATTCGGCCGTCGGTCAGCATGAAATAGCCGATCACGCCGTAGACGATCGCGAAGAACGCAAAGATGATCCAGCTCTCGAAACCGGCCCGCGGGGCGGTGCCGCTGAACGGACGCGGTTCGGGCGGTACTTCCGTGATCCGCTCTGCGATCTCCGGGTCAGCGTATTGACGCTGCACCCTTCTCGTGGTCGTCTCTTCAACCACGGTGCTCCCGTTCTCGATCGGCCGCGACCGGCCGGTCGCGTCGTCGAGGGGATTCAGATCAATACGTTCGTCGGCCATCAGGCTGCGCTCGACTTCTTCGGAGTGGCCGTATGGGCATGTTCCGCACCGCCGCCGAGGTCAAGCCCGTGCTCGGTCTTCTCCCAATAGAACGGATTGGTCAGCAACTGGAAGAAGCCCTTCCAGGCGGCCACTGACATAAGGCCCCAGTACAGCGGCAGGAACAAGGCATAGGGGGCGAGTGAATAATCACCGCGCCGGACAGAAGCCGCCAGTCCGAGGTAGACGAAGACGAAGTTACCGATGAAGAGCTGTGATGCCGCCAGGAAATAGACCCAGCCCGGGAAGAAATCCTCGATGATTCCGAGTTGCGTCAAGGCGAACAGTGTGGTCAGGAACCAGAAGATCGGGTTGATCAGAAAGGTGAAAGTGCCGCCGATCAGGAGCTGAAACGACATGAAGCCCTTGAAACCGACATTGGCCAGGAAGCGGAAGGGATTCCTCATGTAGACAAGCCAGGTCTGGAGGTAGCCCTTGATCCAGCGGGAACGCTGCCGGACCCAGTTTCCGGTGTTGGTGTTCGCCTCCTCATAGGTGGTCGAATCCATCATGGTTGTGCGGTATCCGGCCTGATGAAGGCGAACCCCCAGATCGGCGTCCTCGGTCACGTTGTAGGGATCCCAACCCCCCACTTCAAGAAGTTCATCAAGCTTGATGTGGTTGGAAGTGCCACCCAGCGGGATCGGATCACGGCGCGCGTCGAGCCCTGGCAAGACCAGGTCAAAGAGCATTGAGTACTCGATCGAAAACCAGCGGGAGAGGATATTTGTCTGCTGGTTGAAGAAGTTGAGTTTCGACTGGATGCAGACAATCGAGTCGTCGGTGTGCTGAAACATCAACACGGCCTTCTTCAACTGGGACGGATCAGGCCGGTCTTCGGCGTCGTAGATCACGACGTACTCGCCTTTGGCGCCGAGCAGACCGAAGTTGCAGGCCTTCGGCTTGGTCTGCGGCTGCGAGGGCGGCACGATAATTGGGTTGAAATGCGGTGGCAGGTCGAGCGCCATGATCGCGTCGATCGTTTCGTCGTCGTCCTCCTCACAGAGCAGGCGGACGTCCAACTTGGTTTTCGGGTAGTCAAGCGACTCGATGCCGGCCACAAGGTACGGGATGACCGCGGCTTCACGAAAGAGCGGGACCAGGACGGTGTAAACAGGCAGGTCTCTCTCGTCAAGAGTTGCCAGGGCTTCCGGGCCGGTGTCGATCAGGTAGTTGTGTCCGAGCGCCGCGTAGCCGGCAATCAGCTTGTAGAGCGAAGTAGCCGTGTAGTACAAGGCCGCCACCGCAAAGACCACAACCATGGTCGGAATCGGCTTCCAGATCAGGAAGCCAAGGAAAACCAGCAGCAGGATGACCAGGAACACCTTCTGGCCTCCGCTGATTACCTGGTGTGCCGAGCTGTCCGGGAACCGTTCGCGAAGGCCGAGTGTCGCAGTCTGCGTGTACCGGTCGCGGTTGACCTGGCGCTGAAGTTGATCGATCGCGTTGCGAGACGCGAGAAACTGCTGGACCTTGCGACCGGAGTAGCTCTCGACTTCAGCTTCACCTTCGACCAGCCGGTCCGACACGGCGAGGTAAATGCTCTCTCCGTCAATCGCGATCGGCACACAGTGCAGCCGGTGGCACATTTCATCCGGCAGGACATCCCGCGGGGCGCGCTCGGGATCAAAGTCCGAGAGATCCACCGTGGGCATATCCATCTGTTCCGAGAGAACCCGCAGCAGTTCGGTTTCTTCCAATGCGCCCCCGTGAACCAGAACCTCCCCGATCCGGCTGCCGGTACGATTCTGCTCGGCGACCGCCTCACCGAGCTGCTCTTCAGTCACCAGGCCGCGGCTGGCGAGGGTTTCGCCAATCCGGGGCGGGACTGCGAGACCGTGCTTCAAAAGATCGTCAGTCGAAAAGCTCGTGCCTTCGGGGCGGCCGTTGCCTGCGAAAAGGGCGTCGATCGCCAGGTCGAGCTCGGTCTGGTCGGCGAAAAGCCACCTGGTCTCATATCCGGTCTGTTCACGAACAGCCCGATCAGCAGCCGGACTGAAGGAGACGGGACCCGCCATTGTGATCTGGCCCCGGTCGAACTCGATCGGAACGATGTGGTACTGGCGGCAGATCTCAACCGGGAGCAGGTGTGCAACTGCCGAACTAAGTGTCACAAGTCGCTCGCTGACCCCGCTGGTGGAATCGCGGACGAGGATCTTTCTTGCGACAGCGGTGGCCATCAGCGCCTTACCTCCCGGACTTCGGTGGTCGTCTCGATGACTTCGACTGTATCCACGGACTCCGACGCGGAATTCCCGTTACTCGATGTATCTCCGCTATCACGCTTGCGGTCACTGATGAGCATGGCGACGATGCCACCAAGGAAAACGAAGAACGGGATAACCAGGAACGCACTGAAAAGAATCGCGAACACAATCAGGAGGCCGACCACGAAGATCAGCGCCCCGAAAGCGCCTCCGCCGTTCACAGACCCGTTGGGGCGGCCACGCCGCTCTCGCGCCCGCCCATTGGTTGGGCCAGCGCAATCGTCACCGAATCACGTGAGGAATCGGTCACGTCAAATGCCACTGGCAGCTTTCGCCTTAGCGAAGAAATCAAGGAAACTCCCTCACTGACCCTGGTGTCGATAGTGGCAGAGTCACCACGGAGCTCACGAAGTGATGCCGCTTCCACCCCTTCCGTGTTCGCCAGAGCGTCTTCGACGACACGGGCAAGGCTCAGGTCATAGAGCGGACGCACTATCACCCGGACGTCTCCGCTACCAGGAAGTTCGAAGTTCTCGTGGCTTTGGGCGTGACCGGCAATACCCAATCCCGGAGGGAGTGGAAGTGCCGTGTCTGTGGGAGCCTGAATTGAAGTCCGTGTATCCGAGTCAGTTCGGAGACCATTCCTGGCCTCCAGCGCATCGAGACGGCCGGTAAGTTCCTCTCTCAGCTTGCGGATTTCCTTCAGTATTTCTTTTGAACGGTCTTTGGGCACCTGGCTCCAGAAAAAATGAACGCTTACCGCACACAGTACACAAACCTCGACGGCCCGCTTACTCCGTGCGAGCACCACTATAGGTGAGGGAGCGGACGATCGTCAAGAAGAATCCACGCAAAATCCGGCCTTTTGGAATGCATCCCACCCATCGCGGCTACGAGGACATGGATGACTACCGTCACAAACAGTTCCGCTATGGAATCGCTTTTGTCAGTATCACGGCGGTCTGTTTCGCATGCAGCCTCCTGGCCGCACCGGAACCAGACCTGGCTCTGTATCTGGCCGGCTGGACCATCGCCCTTTGCTGCGTGGCGATCGCCTGGTTGAAGCCCGTTCTCTGGCTGCTTGGCCCTTTCGGGGCTCTGGCTGGGGCCGTTCTGATCCGCGTTGCTTCCGATGGTGCCGACGCCGGACTCGGCCCTCTCCTCTTGATTCCGATTCTTGCCGTTTCCGTCTACGGATCGCGCCAGGCATTGATAGTGACCGTCGGACTGGTAATCGCGACGGTGCTTGCGTTCCAGGTGCTCGGTGCCGAAGGCCAGATCGATCTGACTCCCGCCTGGCGGCAGGATGTGCTCCTTGCGGTGCTGGCAACCGTGCTCGGTTTCGTGACTCAGGACCTCGTAACCAGGATGCGCACGGAAAGGAACCTCGCGGAGGAGAGGGGACGGATCATCGAGGAACTGGCGTTGACCGACCCACTGACCGGAATCGACAACCGCCGCGGGTGGGAAAGGATGGTCAGGCGTTCGGTGGGCCTTTCCCGCCGGCTTTCACAGCCATTGAGCCTCGCGATGCTCGACCTGGACAGGTTCAAGCAATACAACGACGACCACGGTCATCAGGCGGGTGACGATTTCCTGCGCCAGGTAGCACTCAACTGGGAAGAAATGACCCGAATAGAAGACCACATAGCCCGCTACGGAGGCGAAGAATTCGTCGTGACCTTGCCCAATACCGGACTTTCCGCAGCCCGGACGATTATCGAACGCCTACGCGCGGGTCTGCCCCTGCCGGAGCATGAAACCGACTCGCCGATCACCTGCTCGGCCGGCATCGCCGAATGGGATGGCTCAGAGACCGTGCGTGAACTCGTGGCCAGGGCCGACCGGGCCCTCTACCGGGCAAAGAAAGCCGGCCGCGACCAGACGGTGACTGACGAAGACCTCGACGGGAAGCCCTCGAACGACTCCCGGGGGTCGTGACCGCAGAAGCTGCGGCCGGGACTTTCCGGAAACGGAGTTCCGGCCTCTGCCCTTCTAGTTGCTGCCCGGAGTCCAGAGCTTCGAAGGTCCCTGACCGGCCGGCTGATCATCCGTCGCCGTCGGCGCTTTCGCCCCCGGGACTTCATCTTCACCACTGCGCTGGGCGTAAAGCATCTGCACCTGGCTGAGAGGCTCACGAACCGCGTCACCCACTTCAGCCGGCAGCAGGTCAACGATCGCCCGCACGGCTTCGATGCCGATCCTGGCCTGGTCGAGGTCCACCTCATCCTCTTTGACGATTCTTCGCGCGGAAAGATTGAGCACGCTGGCCACGGTCTGGGTCAGAAGATCCTCAACCCGGATTTCCTTCATCTGGGCTTCGAGCATCTCCCGTTCTTCATCAGTCAGCGGAGGCGCCGCCCCCGGATCTTCTGAAACCTGCTCGTTCTGCGGCTCGTCGGTCATGGCTCAACAATAGCCATCCTGTACGGGCGGATCGCCGCAGAAACCCCTCCGTCCTGACCCTGACCAGGGTCAGGACATCAAGTGGGCCTCGAAACATCACCGGCATAGGTCCGCATTGTTTCGGCGACCGCTTCACGATAGATCTCTTCGATTGAACTGCCGGCCTCCAGATCCCGGCGCATGCGCTGAGCCCCGTTCTCCTCCGGGAGGTCAACCTCGATCCCGAGCGCGGAACACACTGGTGCGGTCCATTCGAGGACTTCCTCAAGCATCTGCCGGGTCTCGATCTCGCGACGACCGCGGAAGTCGATCATTCTGCCGTCCATTCCGTAGCGGATCGCCCGCCAGAAATTTTCCTCTATCTGTCGTCCGCGCAGCGGTTCCCCGATCACGCGGCCTTCGTCAAGGTCAGTGGCTGTCTGCGCCACTACTGCGGCCATCAGCCCGGCCAGCGCGGTCGATTCCCTGCCGGTGCTCTGGGCATCACATATCCGCACCTCAACCGTGCCGAAAGCGTGATGTGGCCGGACGCTCCACCAGAGCTGGGTCGCTTCAACCACCGATCCGAACTGGATGAGGTCCTCGACGAACCCGGCGTACTCCCCCCAGTTGCGAAACGTGCCGGGCACCCCGCAGCGGGGGAAGGTCCGGGTGAAGATCTCGGTGCGCACAGATGCGAGGCCGGAGTCCTGCCGGTCGAGGAACACCGAATTGGCCGATACCGCAAGCAGGATCGGCAGCATTTCACGCAGGCGGTCACAGACAGCGATCGCGCGGTCGGCTCCACGGATTCCGACATGAACGTGGAGGCTCCAGGTGTTGTTTCGACGGGCGACCCAACCCAGATCCCTCTTAAGCCGCTGATAGTGAGGTGTGTCGATGATTTCCTGATCAAGGTAATCGGCCCAGGGATGAGTGCCGGTCGAAGCGAGCGCGACGCCGAGATCTCCAGCCAGCCGGAACAGATGCCGACGCTTCTCGGCCTGCTTCTCGTTCGCCTCGGACATCGTCACCGACCTGCCGGAGCGGATCTCGATCTCGGAAGCGATGAGCTCACCGGCCGCCGAATCAGCCAGGACAGGGTCATCCTGCGCGGCTGCATAGAGCTCCGGGAAGCGGTCGACCAGGTCCAGCCTCACCGGATCGAGAATCGCGAACTCCTCTTCGAGACCGATCGTGAAGTCGGTCGAGGCATCAAAAACCTCGCGGACAGCATCCATATCCATCAGGCCGTGATCGGACAAATCAGGAGAGATAGAAGTAAAGGGCGTACAGAAGGTCTACTGCCGGACTCGAAGTGTGGACCGTCACTTCCGGCGGCACCTGAAGCAGTTGCTCGGTGTAGTTGAAGATCACAGTGACCCCGGCTTTGACCAGTCCGTCGGCCACTCCCTGCGCGGCAGCGGAAGGAACAGCCAGAACCCCGACCACGATCGCCTCCTCCTCGACCGCTCCACCGAGTTCATTGAAATCACGGACCGTGAGCTGGCCGACCTGCTTGCCGATCATTGCCGGATCAACATCGAAAAGCGAGACGATCCTGAATCCGTGGTCAGCGAAAACGTCCGATCCAGCGATTGCCTGACCCAACTTCCCGGCTCCGAAGAGGGCAATGTTGTGGTGGCCGGCGGTCCGCATGATTTTGCGGATCTCATCGACCAGGTAGTCGATCCGGTACCCCACCCCGCGTTTGCCGAATTTGCCGAATCCGGACAGATCGCGACGGATCTGGGTCGGATTGATATGGGTGTATTCAGAGAGCTCCTGGGATGAGATCGTCTCCCGGCCCATTTTCCGGGCCTGAATCAGGACCTGCAGGTAGCGGGAGAGCCTCGCCGCGACGCCCAGCGAAAGTCGTTCACCCTCGGCAATCAGAAGCGGGTTTTCGGATTCTCTCCGGGACAAGGGCGGCATCGGCCTATCAGGGTACCCGTCCTCAGCCCGCTCACCCGGTCTGGCGGGACAATGCAGCATCGAAAGCTTCCGGATCGAAGACGAATTCGGAGATGATTTCACCGTTGATCCTGATCACCGGGATCCGCTCCAGGAATTCCCTGTGGAGCTGGTCATCAACCTCGATGTTGATCTCGATGACTTCCAGGCCAGCCAGAGCTTCCCCTGATTGCTGAACGTGGCGGCGGAGTTCGGCTGCCGCTTCGTCACAGAGGTGGCAGCCCGGCCGACCGAGCAGTTCCACCCTCATCCATGACTCCGCGGACCAGTCGCGAAGGCATCGAAATCAAGGTAGCCGGGAAACTCGATTGCGGGAGTGAACCTGGCTGCTGATCCGATCATTGCGGCGTTGTCCGTGCAGAGTTCACGGCCGACCGTCTTGAAGGGGATCCCGCGGTCGGCGCACAATGCCGCAACCCCGTTCCTCAACGGTCCGTTCGCCGCCACCCCGCCACCAAGGGCAACCGCCGGCCAGGGTTCCCGGTCAAGAGCCCTTGTGATCCTGCTCAGGAGTTGATCCACAACCGCAGCCTGGAAGCCCGCAGCGAGATCGGCTGCATTTGCTGCTGTGCCGTCCTCTCCAAGATCACGGCAGAGATACACGAGCGCCGTCTTGAGCCCGCTGAAGCTGAACCCCAGTCCCTGATCCCGGCTCATTGCCACCGGGAAACGGAAGGCCGCCGGGTCACCATCCCGGGCCAGTTCCTCAAGTGCAGGGCCGCCGGGGAATCCCAGACCAAGCATGCGTGCCGCCTTGTCGATTGCTTCGCCAGCCGCGTCGTCGAGGGTCTCACCGAGGACTTCGAAGCCGTCGTGATCTCGAACTCCGGCGAGGATCGTGTGTCCGCCGCTGGCGATCAGGCAGAGGAACGGTGGGTCGAGCGGATCGGGCTCCAGGAAGTTCGCTGCCACATGACCGTGGAGGTGGTC
>WPCI01166424.1_pt1 | contig 19589 bp, 17 predicted proteins | sample 5399871 | NCBI WGS metagenome assembly WPCI01 (sample SAMN12869469, study PRJNA574797) | sludge metagenome | isolation source: wastewater treatment of pH7 | place: China:Beijing | collected 2019-05-20 | reverse complement strand
TATTGAGGGATTTTATAACCGGAATCGACTTCATAGTTCGATTCACTATCTAACCCCTCAGGAGTTTGAAGATTTGGCAAAAGAAAAAATGACATAACCGTCTCTACTAAAATGTGTCCAAGATATTGACTCAAATCCATACATAGAGGCCTGATAATTGTAGAAACTATAAAATATAACTAACTGAATATAGTTACGGTATAACTTCTTTAGCTGTTCATTGGATCATGTACCCAAACTGGTCGCCGTAAAATCATTTATTGAATTAGAAAAAACTAGGTTGCAGTTTGTGGATAAAACATCCATAAGCTGCAACCTAGTTTTTATTACTCTTATAAAGAATGAAATAAAAACAGTTTTCCTTTCAATTAATCTCCTCAAATCTATTTTTCAAATAAAAAAGCTTTCTTTTTTCTCTTTGTAAGGAATTATCAGTCAAATCATCAATTAATTCGATTTCAAGAATTATAGTATGGTCTTTTTTTATTTTTTTCAAACGTATGGTTACTTTAGTTTTAATTTATTACACAAAAACGTTTTGATCTTAGAAAAAATCAAATCCCATAGTATTTAAGTGGGCTCGTTCAATCCTTGCAAATACTTACTATTTTAACAGTCGGTTTCCTACCTTAGAAGAAATTGTTCTACCGCACAGACTGCAAAAAACTAAAAGACGAAGCTTTTTAGCTGATTTTTTTGCTACAATAACGAACTTCCTATATTTAAGTAGCTCATTCCATACTAACAAGTTACTTTTATTATCCAAAGGAATTGTTACCCATAGACTAATTAATGAGCTAAATATTCTTGTATAGTAATATTCTTCAAGGTAAGGCTTTTTCTTGTATAAATCTTCAGCAATATCTTCTATAATTTCAAGTAAAATAAGTTTACTTTCATTAAAATTCGTATTCATGATACTGCTCATTCTTTTTACATACATATAATCACAGGTATTTATATGTGCAATTTTTTTACTTTCCATAAACAGCTTATATGTAATAGGGAAATCCTCAAAAGCTTTTACATCAGGAAAACGAATATCGTCAAACAAACTCATAAGATATAATTTTCCCCAAGCAGTGGTTTCAAATCCTTTTTGTAGAAATAAATTTTTTAACCCCTCATCCTGATTGTACGTTATTATTTCTACCTCATCATTTGTACTCGAGCTCTCTACATTGTTTAACTCATCATCCACAACTACATAATTGGATATTGATATTTCTGCACCCGTTTTAACGATTGCTTGAAATAAATTTTCTACATAGCTTTCAGTAACATAGTCATCACCATCTAAGAAAGTAACAAACTTTCCACTAGCTTGATTCAGACCAACATTTCTAGCGATCGCTAATCCTTTGTTTTCTTGCTCAATTAGTATAATTCTACTATCTTTATCTTTAAACTTTCTGCAAATATAATTACTCTTATCAGTGGAACCATCATCAATAATAATAATTTCCAATTGTGAATAAGTTTGATCTACTATAGTATGTAAACATTTTTCAAGATAATTTTCAACGTTGTATACCGGAATAATAATACTAATCAAATTGTCCATATCAGTGCCTCTCTTAATCTATAATAAATTACCCACCATGATTATTTCTATACTCTTACAAATACATTCTGAGACTCTTAATAGTTAAATTAGTGTAATTCCATACAATTATGAATACAAAATCACTTGTCACAGTTGGAAGATTTTCTCAGAAAAATAAAGCAAACTACAAATTCATATTTCGGTATATTAGTATTCATTAAAATATAATAAGTAACAAGTAAAAAAAATTATAGATTATCAATATATTAGCTATCGTTATAAAATATAATCTAGCTAAATTTTCTTTTTATTAACATAATAGTTTTTTTTATCATACTAGCTATTACTTTAAACCGAGTATCGTGTTTAAATACAAGTATATAAGTTGAAAGTGTAACAAGAGTTGTTACATTAAAATTAACCAATAAAGTCATGTAGGGACTAAATGATAAACAACTTAACCCACTATAAATAACTGCACCTACAATTAAAGTAAATAAAGCTCCTTGTAAGTATTCAACAAAATATGACCACCCTATTTTCCTAAATAATCCATCATGAAAAACAAGCCATGGTTCAAACCAAATATTTAATAAAAGATTAACAGCAATCGTCCCAAGTAATACACCTGAAATCCCCATTTTAAATGGTATCAGAAGTATAAAACATATTATTAAATTTATAACAGCTTCAAAAATTGCCTTTATACCTGCTTTGGTAAATAGTCCATGAGAATTAATAAAAGAAAGAGGGGTCTTTCTATTTTGTGATATATAGAAATTTAAAACAATAAGAAAAACAATATTCATCGAGAATGTATATTGTTCTCCAAGCCATACCGTCACAAATGGGTTAAATAGCGTTATAAAATAAATTGAACAAAAAAATGAAATGCTCCACGATAAGAACAAATGTTGCCTATATATCTGATATTCTTTTTCATTGTTATCTTCAACGGCCAAGTTTCCCAAACTCGCAATAACCGCATCCATTGCTTGATTGATTATATTAAGTATACCTTGTACAACCATCATATAACTCGAATAGATTCCGGTGAAAAAAATACCCACAAATGCAGATATCAATAAATTATTCGTATTTAATACAACAATTGTACCTATTTGTGATCCTATTAACCCTAGTGTTGACGACTTAATCAAGTCTAAATCATTTTTGGACAATTTTTCTGACGTCTTGTTTTTTAAGATAGGATATACATTATTTGCTAAAATCGAAATATGAAAATTAGATACAAGAGTAAATACAATTTGTACAACTAAATATAATATAAAATTGTGTGTCAGTAATAAAATCACTATTTGAATAATCGATTGCATCAGTTTAAACAAAAAAGTATTTAGCGTGCTCAAATAGCCTTTTTGATCCGCAATCAATAACGTCCTTTTGTAACTAAAAAAATAACTGACAACAGAATTTAATAGAAATAGCATAAAATAAATTCTCAAGTATTGAACATCTTCGGCTCCCTTAATCAATATATGAATAAACGGAGTAAATAATGTCCCCAATACAAGTATGACTAATCCAATTATATTATAAGCCTTTTTAAAAAAATTCATTAATAGTTGAATATGTTTTAAATCATTAGTTGCTAATGGCTGGTATAGTGAAAAGACAATGGCATTACCTATCCCTAATTCAGCAAAAGAAAGTATTGCAAGGACATTAGTAAATAGACCATTTATACCTAGATAAGTCGCTCCTAATGTATGGATAAAAACTGTTTGCATAGCAAATTGAAATAATGTAATGATTATTTGAGTAATCAAAGCAACACTTGAATTTACAATAGATTTTGTAGTTCTTGAATTTTCCATGCTTTTCCCTTATCTATATTCTTCATATGATATGATAAATAATATCAAAAAAATCTTTATTATTATCTTTTTTTATTCTCTTAAAAAGTGAAAATAGGTCCATAAAAAAACTAAAATTACCGTTATTTATTTCGCTACACTACTATCTTTAGAACAAAAAAGAAGAGTTATAAAAACTTATGTATCAATTCTATTTTTTTATAGAATAATATTAAATAGAAAAAAATATTTCTATTTAAATTTGCAGTATTATACTTATGAAGACATTATATGAATATGGACTACAATTATCTAAAATTTCAATACGCACCTTCTGCCTTTAGTATCACTTTAATCGTTCTAACAATCAGAGATAAATCATATTTCGTACTTCTTCTCTGAATATACTCAATATCCAAATTGACCATATCATCAAAATGAACATTATTTCGTCCACTGACTTGCCACAACCCCGAACATCCAGGCTTCACAAATAATCGTTGCATATCATACTCTGTATATTTCTCAACTTCCAATTGTAATGGTGGGCGTGGCCCTATCAGGCTCATGTCCCCTTTAATAACATTGAATAATTGAGGAAGTTCATCTAAACTAGTTCGGCGAATAAATTTTCCAAACTCAGTAATTCTAGGATCTTCTTTAATTTTAAACATAGCACCTTCAATTTCATTTTTATCAAGAAGACTTTTTAATTGTTCTTCTGCATTTGTACACATAGAACGGAACTTATACATCGTGAATACTTTTCCATTTCGTCCAACACGTTTTTGTTTAAATACTACTGGAGAGTTTGGATCATCTTTATGTATTCTATATGCGATCCATACGATAACTGGAAAAATGAAAATAATTCCTAAACATCCAATAATAATATCTATCATTCGTTTAACAAAGCTATATATTCTTTGACGTTCTATTTTTTTTCTATCTAACCAGGTTGTTCCTATATTTTTTTGCTTGTCATATATTTTTCCCTCAAAATTAGTTATATCCACACAGTTTTTCCCCTTTTTCATAGTTTCCCTCCTATACACAAAATAACAATAATTTATTCTTGCACTGTATATATCATTTTAATAGGAACTTCAATAAAAAAACTATATAAATAGGATTATTCCTCTCAAACAAAACATTTATATTGTATTTTTATTATTTTATTTGTATATAACTTTAGAACAGACGTGATCCCTCTATATGATAACTTAATTATACTTAATATCTTAAAAAAAAACAATAAAATAAAGTTTTACTCTATTATAATTCTTGTTTTTTTATAATAAAAAAGGTAGGGACTGTTATATGATGAAGTGATGATATTTTTGTGGATTCATGGTTATATATAATTTAGAAAACATTTAAAAAAACATATTAAACTAATTAGACATTTTCCTGGATTGAAAAAAGTAAATTATAATTCTTGCTTAAAGTAACTAAAACGTAACCCAATCTATTTATAATTCAGTAAGTCCTTGATAATAGGGGACTACTTCATCCTCAGTAAAACCTTGTTTATATCGAGAAGTAATGGTGTACCAAGATTAGAAGTTCTACCGCTACCGTCATTAACATATGAAACTCCTAACTTATGATAATAGTTCAACAGCTCATGCTCTGGTAAATAGCCACCATAATAATCTTTATAATCAATATCCATGGCACCTAGAAATAGGAATACACAAGCAGGGGGAGTGCTAATGTTGAAGCAATAACTTTATTATTCAATCGTGCCTGGAAAAGGTTATATTTGGAATCCAATTCTCGGAATAACATCTGAAAAAAATCTTTATTAAAATAATAAATTTTTTCTGCATTATTACGATTCATTGTCTCATTATAAATTGAAATAAATTGGGAAGCTCTTTTATTCCGTGACGAATGACTGCTACGTCGCGTTCTTTTGCTAATCGTATTGCCTTTTGAACATTTTTTCTTCGATAATTCCTGAAAAGCTTTTCTTCATTGTCAGTTTTTATTAGAACAACAGGTCGTTTCATAAAAATTTCAGTACCATAAGAAAGCGATAAATTATTTTTCAATAAAGGATGAAATCTTTCTTCATTTGAAAATCAGTATTGACATTACACACGAAGTGGGATGGTGGTCGAATTCAAAACTGGGCTATAGTGCTTAATCATTTAATGATCCCCGAATCCTTCTAATCCAGAATTGAAAAGTATGATATTTATCTTCCATAATAACAGTAGGTTTATTTAGCTTCTACAGTTTAGTTGACAAACCCGTTGAAAATTCAATGTTCGTTAACTTCTTTTCTTGCATCAACCACATTTGAAAACCACTATTTATGATTACATTAGAAATACCTACAAAAATCATCAACATATTATCAAACCAAAGTCGCTTGGAACTAAAATGCATGCTAAGATGGCTTAAATAACAAATAAAAGCCATTTCTGTCCTCCGAGATCTAAGTTGGCCCCCAAAAATTCCGTTCCTATTTTTTATCTAGATTTTCATCATCTAAACTAGAATTTTCTCTATATTCTTTCAAATAAATTTCCTACCACTCTGTATATTAACCAAACATAATTTTCTAAGTGCTGTACATGATAAACACTCTAAAAAGTACTACTAGTTATTTATGTTATGCCCTTATCTCCATTTTTTGTTTCCATGACCTTCTAAACTGACTAATTTTTGCTAAATAACTATAAAATAAAGGGCTTGCTTTATAGATATTATACTGAATACGTTGTTTGATAGATAAGACAGGTTCCTGGTAATATTCTTTGTTTTCATTCAGTAATTTATTTGCTTCATTGATAGAGTATTGGCTGATTGATAAATTAGCACTCAATATCTTTCCTTGTAAGATATCATGAAATAGATAGCCACTTTCATAATCGAAAATTACCTGTCCTCGGATACTGCGTTTTAAGAAATCGATTTTACAAGGTACCTTCTCTTTTTTCAACGTTGTTGTCCAACTTCCGGGTACCCCTCGTCGATAGTAAGACATTACCTTATCACAATAATATAAATCTCCCTTCATTAGAGCCATATACATCATTATTTCATCAGGATTCAATATACCAACCATTTTACTTCTGCGTTGCACCATTGGATCTAATACCGATTTTTTAATAAAATAGCTACTAGTTTGAAAAGGATATAATCCATGAAAAGCAACAACTTCACGTGATTTCAAGATTTTATCTTCATGATTTACTATATTCTTTGCTGGATAGCTCCTTTTTAAGATGGTTCCATCTTCTTTTACACTACCTACCTTATGTACACATATTGAGCAATTAGAATTTTTTTCTAATAGATCATATTGTATTTGTAATTTATTGGGATCACTCCAAAAATCATCCCCCTCACAATAAGCAAAGTATTTCCCAATACATCTAGGATAAATAATATCTAAATCAAACAGAGGATTTTTAGATAACTGATTCTCTTCTTGTAAAATAGGTACAAATAATTCTGGATATTTTCCAATATATTCCCTAATAATCTCTTGGCTTTTATCAGTAGATGCATCATCGTGAACAACTATTTCAAAAGAAAAGTTCGTCTTTTGATTTACGACACCATTCAACGCTTTTCTTAAATAATTCTCGTGATTATAAACGAACATGATAACGGATACAGCAATGCTTTTCTTATTTTCCATTTCTCTCCGCCTTGCTTCAAGTTATTTTTGATTTTTTTTAATGATACGGCAGATACGTTCGACGTTGACTTCTGATAAACTAGCATACAAAGGCAATGCCATCACTCTTTTAGACATATACAGAGCAATAGGCGTCTCTGCAGTATCAAATTTATCTTTATAGCAATCATAAGAGCTCGTTATTGGGTAGAAGTATTTTCTTGGATAAATATTCTGCTCCTGTAAAAGCCCAATCAGTCTGTTACGCGTGATACCATATTTTTTCTCATCGATTATGATTGGAAAATAGGAATAATTAGATGTAACAAATGATTGTTCGCTATTTAAAGTTACCCCAGGTATTCCTGACAGTAACTGTCTATACTGCATTACTATCTCTTTTCTCTTCGCTATTTCAGCATCTTGATACTTGAGATTACAAATACCCATAGCTGCTTGAAATTCATTCATTTTAGCATTAGATCCAACACCATCAACTATTTCTTCGCCTTGAATACCAAAATTTTTAAGTCGATATAACTTCTCCCCCATATCAATGTCCTTATAACAAATTGCTCCTCCTTCAATTGTATTAAAAACTTTTGTTGCATGAAAACTAAACATTGATGCATCTCCGAAATTGGCAATACTCTTTTCTTTGTAGCGAGTACCAAAAACATGAGCTGCATCATAAATAACTTTTAAACCATAATCGTCAGCAATTTTCTGAATAGCTTCAACATCACACACATTCCCATAAACATGAACAGGAAGTATCGCACTTGTTTTATCAGTAATCAAGTTTTCGATTTTCTTAGGATCTAGCGTAAAATCATCAGATTTGATATCACAAAATACCGGAGTAAGATTATTTCTTACAATAGCATGCGTTGTAGACGCAAAAGTATACGGTGTTGTTATAACTTCTCCAGTCAAATTCATTGCCTGGATTAATAATTCTAACGCCATATGTCCATTTACAAACAATGAGATATTCTTTGTGTCAAAAATTTTCTCCATTTTTTTTTCTAGTGTTTGAACTTTAACTCCTTGATTTGTTAGCCAATGGGAAGACCAAATATCTTCAATTTCTGCTATAAACTCATCAATTGGTGGCATAGATGCCTTTGTGACATATATATTTTCCATATAAGAACATCCCTTTTTAAGTATTGTAGGTGATCTCTTTTTCAGAAATTGACCTGCTTTTTTGAGTTCTCAACTTAGCAAGTGACTCTGAAAATAACATTATCAATATCGGATCTATTGCTCGAGTAAAAAAACCACTAACAATAAAAGTAGTGAACAAGTAACATAAACCTAATGAAATTACCAATGGTTTATCTATAAAATATTTATTCCGTGTTTTGATTGCGATTACAATAATATAACAGAAGAATGATACGTATAAGGCTACTCCTACAATACCAGCTTTTATAAGCAGTGTTGCATACCCATTGTGCAGTATTATTATCCCTCCGTTTCCTACTGGTACTCCGACTAAATTTGAATACAGTACCGGAATCAACTGGCCAAATCCAAATCCAAATAATTTTTCGTAGATAGTACCACTTACAAAAAGATTTTTTGCAACGCTTGTCTCATATCCTCTCCAATTGTGTACAATATTCCGATAAATATTCCAGTTTGTATCTGAAGATACCTCTTTAAAGCTGTTTACTATTTTATTGAAAAAGGTACTTTTCATTTCATCAGGTATTAACTGAACGACTATGATACATAGCGAAATAAAAATAAATCCATAAAACAGACTTTTTACCTTTACGCTTTGTTTCGTTCGTTTGCATAAATAGAACACTACTAAATAAATAGCTAATAAAAGATACATAGTTCTTGAAAGAGACAAAAAAATACGAACTGAAAGAATCAATAAAAATATATTATTGAACTTTGATGAGAATAATTTTTCTCCTTGATAGGTCATATACGATAGCAATATAACAAATGCTAGCGGAGCAGTGAACTCCACTCCAATGTAAACATCTCTTAAATTGTCAAAATTCAAATTTTGTCGATTGAGAAATAAAATTACTAATCTAAAATGAGTATAAATAGCTTCGAAAAAAATTGAAAAAAGAAACGTTTTTAATAAGTCTAGATTACTATTGGTTAAAAACAATTGAAATCCAATAAAAAACCATATTGCTGGAGCTAAAAAATATAAATAATCACTGATGTAATTCATATTAAACGATTGATTTAAAAAGCCTGATACACATCCCAAAAATATAATACTAAAAAGAATAAGTGTATACGGCTCCCTGTAAATTTGGTAATTATTTTTAACCACTAATACTAGTCCGCACACAATACCTCCAATTACCAAATAAACGAAATTATTAGGAACAAAAGAAAAAACAAAAAAGAATAAACCGTATATTATTTCTTTATTTAATTTCAAATTTATTATCACAATTTTCTCTCCCCGATCTCAATAATTCGATCAGCAACTGCCATCCATGAATATTTTTTTAAATATTTTTTTTTTTGTTTATCAACATAAGAAAATATTTTTTCATTCGATAATAATTCAACTATTTTTATAGCAAGTTCTTCAATATCCTCCGGATCATCTACTAATAATCCATTCTTACCCTCTTTAATAAAATAAGGCATTTCAAATTTATTCAACCCAATACATGGGAGCCCCTGAGCTAAAGCTTCAATAAATACTAGCCCATATGCCTCAAACCTAGAAGGCATACAAAAAACATCACAAATCTCAAAATATTTACTGAGATGCTCATTAGGTAAATCACCTAAAAAGGTTACACCGCTACTCAAAAATTTATCTTCTATTTTAGTAGGTCCAGCGATATATAATTCCAAATCCTGTAAACCATTATTTTTTAATAAATTAAAAGCGGCAACTACCCTATCCCCACCTTTACGATAAAAATCGCGACCTACGAATAAAATCTTATTCCTTTGTTTTTCAACTCTCTCTCTGGCACCTTCTGTACAAGTTATAAAATTCATGCCCCCACCAATATGCACTATTTTTTCTTTGGGAAATTTTTCATGCTGGATTAAAAACTGCTTTAGACTTTTTGACATCGTCAATATTCTATCTGCTTTTGAATAGCGCTCCAATTGTATCTCATTTCTTCTTTTCATCGAATCTTCTGATACATTTTTAAACCCACTATACATATACGCCTGTGGATCATCTTTTTTGCAGTTTAATAAGTAGCTAATCGATAAATCTTGATAAATAAGTGAATTCTCAATCGTTGCCAGATCCCCTATTTGCAATATCTGCTCATTATGAAAAACTTGATTCATTAACTTATACTGGATCATCGAATTAACACTGTCCAGATAAGAACTATTAAAATTTAGATTAGCGATAAACTCGTTACTATTTAAAAAATTTTTCCATATCCAAACAGTTTGCTCTAATCTATTCGCTTTGGATATATTGATATCCTTGATATTTTCTTTTTTAGATAAAGCCTGACGAAGAGACCAGGTCGTTCCAGACCAAGTTTTCTTTTTTTGTTTATCATGTTCTGCTATAATAATCATCTTTTTCCACCAAATATCTAATTTTTACTGTTCATCTCTTTCGCACTTATTACATTTCCACCATAGAATAGCCTGAAGTAAAGGTTATATATAAAGATAACTGGATCTATTATCGATCTCATAATTAATAAGAAAATTTTTCTCTCAACCAACAGTGATTTATAAAAATATTGTCTTTCCAAGACATTACTACTTTTTGAAGGATAGTTTTCATCTCTATTTAGAATACTAATCAGCTCATTAAATGATTGTTTCATATTTTTTACATTAAAAGAAAGATTCTCCCCAGAATCATGATGAATATATACTACATCATAATTAACAGAAAATTTTCTTTCGTTATTAAACATCAACAGCCATAGTAAATAATCGTCTGCCCCATTTTTTTTCATAATATTATCTTTCCATTCCTGAGGAATAGCCGATTTTCTAATCAAGCAGTGCCCAGGTGATACAATTAGATCCCTAACATATAAATAAGGTATCTCTGAAGCTGCTTTTTTCTGATATCTTTTTTTAGGATATATTAATCGTTTTGATTCCTGCTTTTTATCTTTATACACAAAGTTCCCATTACCAATTACAACATCGGCCATTCCGATTTCATTGTAATTTGAGATCAATGCTTGTGGTGTCAACTCGTCATCTTGATCAATAAATAGAATGAATATTCCTTTGGCTTTTTTTAAACCGTTGATCCTTGAATATTGAATCCCTCGATTACGTTCATTAGTTATAATACAAACAGAATTCTTATATTGTTCTGGCACTAATACTTCAATTTCAGGACTATCATTTACTATGATTATTTCAGTCGTAATTCCTAATTGGTTAGCTCTAGCGGAACTAGTTACCAATGATTTTAATAGTCTAGGCAAATAGTCATTTCCTTTGTAAAATGGCACAACAACTGAGATATCCAATAGTCTTTCTCCTTTATTATTTAATTAATTTCTGATAAAGCCGTCTTAATTCTGTAATATGGCTAGAAATACTTGGTAATGAATCATAGTCAATTTCTTTTCTCTCTTCAGATTGAATTTTTTCTAACCGCTGAATTAATCTCTGAGTATTTGTAAAAATATGATCTCTTGGCAACAGATCTTTTGAACCAACATTTTTACTCACAAGCACCTCTTTTTTAAACAGGAGTGCTTCCAACACTACCAGTCCAAAAGTTTCTTTCCATCGACTTGGAACAACTAAAATATCTATATTACGATAAATATTTTCAATTTCTTCCCTATTATATCTCCCATGTTGAATTAGATTGGGATATTTTTTTGTAGGTACATAACCATATGTATGAAACTCATATTTCGTATTCTGCAATAAACGGCTCATTTCAACAAAATCATAAAAACCCTTAAATTCTTTCTCTGGTCCTATATAAGCAATTCGATATTTTTCATTTTTCATCTGAATTTTCTCATCTTCAATATGAATTTCAGAAATTGCAATGGGAATTACTTGGTATCTGATGGTCATGGGCAAATTATTTAAATACACTTTTTTAGCTACCGAACTATTAAAATGAAAAAAATCTATACAAGAAAAAATTTTTTGATAGTATTTCCTAAGCTCAATTATCTTTTTCTCTAGAGTACTCGATTCAATCATCGGAATTTTAAGTTCTCTACTTTTACTTTGAATTTTAAAAAAACGCTCCAACTTTTTAGAAAATTTCCGAATAGTCGGATAGGCTTTCCATTGAAAAACGCGTAATTTTTGTGTGTTAAGTGCATTAGCAGACACTTGTATCCAAAATTCGTTTGAATTATCGCTATCATAACTTTTCCCGTTATGATAAAAATCCGGCACGGGTGATAGACCATAATAGTCATGAGAAGTAAAAATAAGTGATATTTCCAATTGGTTAGCCACTTGAAAAAATTCATAGTGAATTCCCATTAATGTATGTACGTGGATAATATCTGGATTGATATCCATCAAAAATTGATAGTATAATTCTGGCGAAACACTCTTCATAAAATGATCTGGACTTTTAATTCCTCCAAAAAGCGCTAATGGTAGACTATTAATTAGTTCATAAGTCTCTAATCCTTTTACATTTTTAACTTTTTTTATTTTGGGCTCATTTTTTAAATAATTCATTTCCCCTGGATAAAGCAAAATAACTTCATCCCGTTGTTTACTCTGCTCTATTGCTATATTTAATGTATATTCAACTAGTCCTCCGCTTCTAGCTGGCGGAACACCTAAAAAATAATGTAAAATTTTCATATTAACTACCTTCTAAATAGTTCCTCATATTTTCCAACAATTTCGGACCAGCTGTATAAATCGGCCATTCTTTTTGATGCATATTGAGCTAACTCGTGTTTATCTTTATCCTCAAGACTTTCAGCCTGCTCAATGCAATTCACTAGATTATTTTTTTCCCAATAAAGAGCTCCTTCCTCTGCCACTTCCCTATTAAACCCTACATCAAGTAATAAATTTAACTCTGTCGCAGATAATGCCTCTAGTAATGAAGGATTTGTTCCACCAACTTCATGTCCATGGATGTAGGCAAACGTATTTTCTCTAATATATGTTAATAATTTTTGATCATAGACAGTTCCCACAAATTTTATTTTAGAGTCTTCATCAAAATGTGTTTGTTTTTTTAATGAATTAAAAAAATTATTCTTTTCCACATTAGTTACAATAACTAAGTCTTTTTTTGAAGATGATACCTTAAAACTATTAATAATTGCTTCATAATTATTTTCAGGAACAAATCTACCCACTAACAAGTAGTATTCATTTTCAATAATTTCCCATTTCTCAAACCACTCTGAAACAACTGAATCCCTGCGCGTAAGTTTTGAACTTTCAAAGTCAGCGCCATATGCTATAAAAATTGTTTTTGGTTGATACTGAACATATTCCTTTTTTATGTAAATTTCTATATTTTTACTATCACAAATTAGTAAATCAGAATGTTTAACCATTAATCTCTCTGATTGTTTCCAATATTTTCTAACGGGATATGACCATTTAGCTCTTTTCCATTCATTACCATCTGGATTTACGTATAATTTACCGCCAATTTTTTTTATCTCTTTTTTCATATTCCCTATAAAAGGACCAATTCTACACGCTAACACATAAAAAATTGGTTGATAATCTTTATTTCTTTTTGAAATTGTAATTGCTCTTTTCAAAGCTAATATATCATATAAAATTGCCCGCGCTGGACCAATCGATGGAACATTAATATTGAAACATTCCGCATTATTATAACGGAATTTACGGTCAGTAATTCCAGACTTAGCTGAATTTTCCGACATACAAGCTATATGATAATGGACTAGATCAGGTGTCTGATATCTTGTAAGTTTATCAACAAATGTTTCAAATCCCCCATATTTAGCAGGTATACCTTTTGATCCAATAATATACACATGTTTTTCCATTATTTTTCACTGCCCAACTTTAATTAGTAAACTTTGCGATTACTAAAAGTAAATAATTTTTTTGTATATGAACGTTAAATCTCGATTCAATCACTTAGCTTTTTCCAAACTGATCAACTCATCAGGTATCTATAATTCAATTTCAAAAAATTTTGAAAATTACTCGATAAAATTTGTCAGCTCTTCTGCCACTTTTACTTTAGTCAGAAACATAAACAATCAAGTTAAAACCAACAACTTAATTAGTTATCTACCCCATAATAATAATACTCTTGATCAGATTCGCTACTACTATCATTATAAATAGCACCTAATACATTGGCTTTGACTATCTTTAATAACTCTGTTGCTTTTTTCAAAGAATCCTTTTTAGTGATTTTCTCTCTGACTACTAACAATGTTCCATCCGCTTTAGAAGCCATAATTTGTGCATCTGTTACCGCTACGACTGGTGGCATATCGAAAATTATTAGATCAAATTTATTTTTTAGATCATCAAAAATACGATCCATCTTAATAGCTCCCAATAACTCTGAAGGATTTGGTGCCTTGACGCCACTAGTAATAATCGATAGATTCGGGACAGGACCAGGTTGAATAATTTCTTTTACGCTGATATCAGTGCTGAGAACATTACTTAATCCGACTTTATTACTTAGTAAAAATGTTTTATGAACGGTTGGTTTTCGCATATCAGCGTCTACTAATAGAACCTTTTGACCCGAGTTAGCAAAAACGACCGCTAAATTCGCAGAGGTAGTAGATTTCCCCTCACCAGGACCAGAAGACGTGACAACAAGTGTTTTTATTTTCTGATCTATCGATGATGCAAATTGTATATTCGTACGAATCGTTCGGTAGCGCTCTGAAATTGGTGATGATTTATCTAATAAAGTAATTAAACTCACTGCCTCAGTTTGGTGCGAATTATTTTTTTTTGACATAATAGCCTCCTACACCCGATTTCGTTCTATACGATTTGGTCTTTCATTATCGGTTTGTCGTATATTTTTTTCAATACTGAAATCAGTAACTTGATTTTTTAATGTCATATTACTTTCATTTTTTTTCATTTGAGGTATTGTACCTAAAATAGTAAGTCCGTAGCCATCAGTTAATATTTGAGCTTCTTTAATTGTCCGATCCAATACTTCAGTGACTATTGTCAAAAAAATACCAATTAATGTACCAACGACCAATCCTAATAGTAACATTATTTTTTTATTAGGAAATATTGGTTTATTATTAATAGTCGCATTAGATATAATAGAAATCCGATCTATATTAAGGACATCTTTCGCATTTTTTTTGAATATCTTGGCTGTGGTATTCGTTATTTGTGTTGCCTTTCTAGCATTTTCATTTGTAGTAATAATAGAAAACATTTGAGAATCTTGATTTTGTTCTACTCTGATATCGTTTCTTAACTCACTACTGCTAATTTTTACATTATAATCAGATTTCAATTTCTCACTAACTTCATTTATTACTAAATCTCCTGTTATGATATCTTTATAAGTATTTATCATTTGTAAATTATTATTCACATCATTCACATTAGTTATTTCAGAATGAGGTAAAGTAACGATCAGTTGTGCTCTTGATTCGTATCTAGGAACTAAAATAAAGAAAGCAATTGTCCCAGAAATTACTACTCCCAAAATACTACCTAATACAATAAATATTATTCTTTTTTTTAGTACATTAAATGATTGTCTTAGACTAATGGTTTCTTCCATATTGTTCTCAACTTTCTTTTATTGTGCTATTACACAAATATGACTGATTGTGATTAATAACACTTAGTTTAAAAATAGCAAATAGAAAAACAAATTTCAAGTAATATTTTAGTTATTTCCAATAAAGCACACTACTTATAGCTTATTATACCGTCTGAAACAAAAAACAATTAGTGGAATCAAAAAGTTAGATTTTTTCGGGGTAGAGAAATCTACTCTGTTTTTTGTCTCTTGAATTTATAATTTAAGTACAACACATAAAAAATGACTCATAATCGATGATCCAACTAGAATAGGTTTGTCGAGAACGCTACTAGGAGGAAAACAATTATGAGCCGGTACCAACATCTTATCCTACTCGAACGAGAAAGAATCTTTCTACTTCACGAAGAAGGTATTTCTATTAGAAAAATCGGGAACGACATTTATCGTAGCCCGTCTACCATTTCACGTGAGCTGATAAAAAAATCTACTCAGCTTTCAAAGCAGGCAAAAATTATACTTCTCGAAGAACGAACTGTAGGCATCATACAATCCTAAATGATTCGCGAATTTGGTCAATCATTCGTCGTTTATTTATCGATTTTCAATGGTCACCAGAAGAATTTTTTAATCGTTTGGAGTTTGAACACGCAAACTTCTCAATCAATTTTATCACAAGCTACCGTGCAATTTACATCGGTATTTTCGATACAGAATCACTCTAACACGGTAGTATAGGACTGATCCGTTCATTACGCCCATCGAGGAAAAACAAGACATACAAAGAGACTCGTGGAAAGATACGCATTACTTATTCGATCCATGACTGTCCAAAATCCGCAGACGATGAAAGCGAGTTTGATCTTTGGGAAGCCAATACTCTAGCTGACAAATCTGGTGGTGCTTGTTTAGTGACTTTAACAGATCGAAAATCGCGATTTATTTTAGCAGGAAAGGCAGCCAGAATGGACTCATTCAGAATACTTGCCTAAAACGAAAGAGATGGATACGGTAGATGACTCAACGATTTATCGGATATTTGAAAAATGGATAGCAGACCTAGAAAGTGTTTAGATTGGAGAGCACCATTATTAATTATAGAAAAATAATTCAGTTTTTCCTTGGTAATATGGTGCCGGCACATCTTTAGTAAAGCCTTGTTTGTAACGGAGTAGTGAGTCATCCAGTTCGCTCGTCCTACCACCACCGTCATTAACATAAGGAATTCCTAAACTATGATAATATACTAATAGTTCATGTTCTAATAGATAGCCCCCAAAATCATGTTTGTGTTCCATATCCATCGCCCCTAAAAATAAAAACACACAGAACGGAGAATGAAGCGCTAATGTAGAGGCTACGACTTTATTATCAATTTTTGCGTGAAAAATTGTACATCGTGCGCCTAGCTCGCGAAACAAGGATTCAAAAAAAGCATCATTAAAATAATAGATCTGTTCAGCATTATTTCGTTCCATAGTACTGTTATAAAGGGCAGTAAATTCTGTAAGACCTTCTCTTCCGTGATGAGTGATCACTACCCCGTGTTCTTTAGCTACTCTAATACCTTTCCGAATATTTTTTCTACGATAATTCTTTAGCAAATTATCTTCAGTATCGGTTTTTATCAGAACGACTGGACGCTTTACAAAAAGCTCACTGCTAGAAAAAAGCTTCCTAGCATTGTTAAGGATTGGATGAAATCTTTCTTCAATAGAAACTATTTTATTTTCTTGACAATATAAACGAAATTCTTGACAAAATTCCTGCCAAACTATCATTGGATCTTGTCCATCTATCAAAGGTCCGGTATAACCGTAAACCGAATAGAGTTTACTACCTGTAGCTAGCCCTTCAATTTCCATTGGTTTAGTCTGAAAAAAAGGATAAGCGACCTTTCCAGATGGGGACTGATAAAAAAACAATATGGGATCACTTTCTTTTTCTCGAAGACTAAAGGCTTTAAAATAGCCCCACTCATGAGCAACATCCCATTTAGAAAAACCATGGATAACTTTATCCCAAACTTTTTTTTCCGAAATAATTTCCATTAACTCCTAACACCGCTTCTTTCACTTAGCTATAATAGTTTCTTCTAATCAATGTCACTGGTTGATTTACTTTTGTATCATTTAAATATCTCAAAATTATTCTGATGATACTCGATTCTGAGTACGCAGAATTTATCGTCATACTTTATTAAAATATTCAATGTCTCTGTATCCCACTGAAAAATATTCGTTTTATTTGGGTATTCCATATACCGTTGATCGAGAAAATCACTCTCGATTGGATCAATAGCAAGAACATTAATCTCTTCTTTATCTGACTTGATATAGGCATATTGCCCCGGTGATGAGAATGCTCGAATTTTATGAATAAGTTCATCGAACGACTCCAAAAAAGTTATCTCTGCATCACTACGTTTTTTTGAATAGTAGATAGGCTCGGATACTGCTGATGCTTCTATTGGAATAAAACCGTTTTTATAGGCTTCTTCAAAAACCTGTCCCTCTTCTCTAAAAGACACTTGGTACAATAAATCTAATGGAAAATTCTTTGCATTATCAATTTTTATTTGTGCTAGAATATCGCCACCATCTATCTCGTCATTAATTAGATGACAAGTTACCCCATGTCCTCGTTGAAAAAGAATTGCACCATTGATTGGGCTAGTCCCTTTCAAATCTGGTAATAATGACGGATGGATATTGACAAAAGTTTGCGAATCTTTTTTCATACTAGAAACCGGCAAGATATACGGCAAGCCATTAGAAACTAAAACATCAAAATCACTCATCTTAACTTCATCTATAAACTGTTTTTTTGCTCCCAATGTACGATATGTAATCTCTTCTTTTTCTAACATTTTTGCTAAATAGGAGTCTCGTACAGCATAGATTTCTGTAACATTCAAATTTAACTCTATCATTTTTTTCAAAACATAATATCTATTACCCACAAAAAGAAACTTACGCTCATCTTTTTTCATTTATCATAATCTCCTACAATCATAATTTTATTCTGTGACCGGTTTTCATCATATAACGTTCTGGCGACTTAAATGAATACTAAAAAAATTCTTCAATAATTTGACAAATAGAGGCCATATCTTCCTCTGTATAACGCTGATCACAAGGCAGCGGTAAGATATTCTTAGCAAAATTGTAGTCTAATGTGCTATCCTCAGCTTCTGACAAAACATTGGGCCATAAAATAGGAACATAAATTTTTTTAAAAATTAGTTCCTCTCTAATTTTAGATGCATCTTTAACTAGCAAAGGATAAGCGAATGCCCCTTCTGGAACCTCATAGCGAAGTAGATTATATTTTTTTAGACGTTCGTGTAGATACCTTGCGTTTTGAGTTCGTTGCTTTTTTATTTCACTATAAGGCAGTGCACCTAATAAATTTTGGGTAAATTTAGACATCTTTGCTACATTATCCCCATCTAATTTTTCTTCATTATCATTATATTTTTTATAATAGGCTGAGCCAGTACTTTCCATTCTTCCAACCAAATGCTCTAATCTATCTTTTGAACTACTTTCACTTATCTCAACATCAGCTTTGACATTGGTTGCCAGGTAACTACCATCTGGGATCCCAAAAAATTTCCTACAAGAATAGAAAGTATCTACCTCAGGAAGCGGTTCTTGAAAAAATGCTTGCGTATTGTCTAACATAATCTTTCCAAATCTTTCTTTTAATTCTTCTATTCTTCTATGAGAAAGTTGTCCATAATAATTTACAATGTTGGTGTTAGTATTAAATCTTAGACAACTTTTCGTAGAGACAAAAATAAATTAAACTTAGCTACGAGAGGATGATTTTTTATGACCCGATATGAAGAAAATTTTAAACAGATGATTGTTGAACTGAATCAAACTGGACGTT
>WPCI01098631.1_pt1 | contig 19590 bp, 17 predicted proteins | sample 5399871 | NCBI WGS metagenome assembly WPCI01 (sample SAMN12869469, study PRJNA574797) | sludge metagenome | isolation source: wastewater treatment of pH7 | place: China:Beijing | collected 2019-05-20 | reverse complement strand
TCGGTACTTTTACATCTAAGCTATCCTCAAGTGGATCTCGAATATATACAGATTCCTGATCATACCCAATAAGTACAACACAATGTTCATTATACGTAATAGAAACATCTCCACTATTTGTTTCCCATGTAGTAAATTCAGCTTCATCTAATGGTGCAAATGTTGCATTCGTAATCATAACTACCGGTTGTCCTGCTTTTATACTCTTATAAATTTCTTCTATATTCTTCCCTGTTAAGTCTACAGCTTTATTAGGTAAATATTTTTCCGCTAACTGAAAAAGTGGCCCATGATATACACCATATCCCGATTCAGAAAATGTATAAATATTACCTACAAATCCTTCATTTGGATTCCCGCGCACACCATCGTCTATAAAATCAACTTTTTTTATTTCATTTGCTAATGTCATCTTATCCACTGAAACACCAGCGTATTGTAACATCATCGCTAAACTCGTCACTTCACAGCCTCTATCCAATTCTGGTAACTGCTGAATTAATGGAACATTTGATAAGATGACTTTTTCATCGTTATTACTAAACTCCGTTTCTTTTCCTCTTTGTATATTTGAGAATGTAAACTTCTCTATATACTTTGGAATTCCATTTGTATATACACTCCATATTACTGCACCTAGTAAAGCTATACATATATACCACTTCAATTTTCTTATCGCTTTCACACCCTTATTAATTCGTTAAATAAGAATAAAATGCGTCAGCATCCGTTCGTATCATCGGTACAAAATTTAGTTCTTTTCCTTTTTCAGGCTGATCTTTTTTTATCTTTTCCGCTAACTCTTGAATATTCATATTCATTTTATCCATATTAAGCTCATCTGCCATTTGTAGCACCTTTTGTTCATTAATTTCTCTTAATATTTGATATATATCTTTACCATACAAATCAATATGATGTTTTTTTGCTTCTTCTTGTACTTTTTGTTCGTACACTTCTTGTGCTAACTCTTCAATTTCTTTTCCTTTTTGAGAAATATCTAACTTTCCTGCTTCTTCTCTTACTTTCTTTCCGTAGATTTCTTCCGCGATGTCTTCGATTTCTTTTCCATCTGTCGAAATACCTAATTTATCTGCTTCATCTTTAATTTTAATCGCATTAATTTGAGTAATTAAATCTACAATTGATGTATTCTCTATAGATATACCTAGCTTCAACGCTTCTTGCTTTACTTTTGTTTCATAGATTTCTTCTGACAGCATCCCAACATCTTTTCCTTCAATCGATATGCCTAACTGCTCTGCTTCCCTTCCTACTTCTGTTTCATGAATTTCTTTTTCTAGTGTAATTTGTTCTTTTCCTTCCGTTTCAATACCTAGTTTCTCTGCTTTTTCTTCTGTATGCACTGCATGTATCTTACCATTGTTCAATTGTTCTTTACTGCGCTGCGTGTAATCTGTCTTTCCTTTTTGTGTTTCAGAAGGAGAGGCCCCCCCTAATATACTTAAACTCATTACTCCAATAGTGAATACCGTCATCATTTTCTTTTTCAAAATTAATTCCTCCCTCTTATACTTTCTTTCCCATCATTCCCCTAGTTTTTTTAATACTATACATACATCTCATCGCTGCTTGAGATAACATTATGATTGATAAACCCCACTCACATACACCTAATCTCTTCTTCATGTAACGAACTTTCTTTATGCCATACATAATATAAATAGTTTCTTAACTTTACCTTAAAAAAAGACGACCCTGTAAAAACAAGGTCGTCTTCTTACTTATATTTTTTGGTTTTTAGGGAAAATCACTTCAAAACAAGTGCCATCTCCCCATTTGCTCTCTACTGATATTTTTCCGTAATGCTTTTCTACAATCCAATTTGCGATTGAAAGACCTAATCCAGCTCCTTCTGACGTACTTCTTGCTTTATCCCCTTGATAAAAACGATCAAATAATTTCGGAATATCTTCTTCTTTCACTCCTATCCCGTCATCTTTCACCTGTATGCGAATTGAACTACTCGTTTGCGTGCAATCAATTTGAATATGCCCACCTTCGTTTGTATACTTCATCGCATTATCTAACAGTATGACCATCATTTGATGAATCCGCTCTCTATCCCCCATAAAAGATACACCACGTTCTACTTTTAGCATCATTTCTTTTTCTTGATAAGAAGCAATCTCTTTATATGGAGCTACTATTTCTTCTAACAATTTATCAAGTTCAAATATTTTCTTATCCATCTCAATTTGATTAGAATCAGAACGTGCTAGCAATAATAAATTACTAACGAGTTTCGATAACCGCCTACATTCTTTTGAAATTGTAGAAATATCCATCGCTTTTTCTTCTATCGTAGCGGATGGTGACTGGAATAAAACATCCGTTTTTGATTGAATAACTGCAAGTGGTGTCCTGAGTTCATGTGATGCATCAGAAACGAATTGTTGCTGTTTCTCCCATGAACTTTGAATAGGTACAAGTGCTCTACCAGCTAGGAAAAAGCCAATACCTATCGCACAGAGGCTTCCTATGCTACAACCTATAACGAGAATTAAAAATAAAGTATTTAACATTCCTTCTTCCGCTGTTATATCTCGCACGATTTGAACTATTTCTCCATCTTTTTGAAGCGAAAATGCTCTAAAATATCGTCCTTGTACTTCAATATCTTGTAACTCCTCTAATTTTTCGGGAGAAAAACTTTCCAAATTCTCTTCAAAAATAGAACGGAATTTACGGTTATCGCCCTCTATTTTCACTATTTTCCCATTCCAAGTTATTCTAGTTACTCGCGGATCTCCAATTTGGATATTCTCCATGCGTTTTCTTGGTGGTACTTTAACATCTAATTTTTCTCTATACTGAGCTATCATTTTTATAGATTGATCTACTTCACTATAAATACGCTTGTATGTGTACGAATAAATAATACTGCCTAATATACCTATTAATAGAATAAATACTAATGAGTTCACTATAGTCAAACGAATGCGTGTTTTTTGAAACATACTTCCTTTTTTCATTGTTCTTTTAATATATATCCAATACCTCGAACGGTTTGAATATCTTTCTGATAACCGAATGGTTCTAATTTTTTACGCAAATGATGCACATATACTTCTACAATCGCTACTGTAGTATCTGAATCAAATCCCCAAACACGATCAAAAATTTGTTCACGCATTAAAATCTTCCCGCTATTTTGAATGAGATACTCTAGTAGCTCATATTGTTTCAATGTCAACTTAATACTTTTTCCATCTACTTGAACGTCTTTATCTTTTCCGAATAATTCAATCCCTTTATAACGAATTGTTTGCTGCGTTGTTAAACTACCACTTCTGCGTAGTAAAGCACGAATTCTCGCTTTTAATTCAGGGGCCTGAAATGGCTTAACAATATAGTCATCTCCACCAAAGTCCAATCCCTTCACCCGATCTTCTAAAGAATCTCTCGCTGTCAAAAACAGGACTGGTGTTTCAATCTTTTCATCTCGTATTTTTTGAATCACTTCAAATCCGTCCATCCCTGGCATCATCACATCCAGCAAAATTGCATCATATATATTTTGAAGAGCTAAAAACAATCCATCTTCTCCATTTATTGCCGTATCTACTTCAAATTCATCACGTAAAATTTGTACGATAGACTCTAATAACGAAGCATTATCTTCTACTACAAGTAAACGCATGCTCTCACCTTCCATCAAATAGTTCAATTCTATTTATTATTACATTTCTTCTCTTCATAACAAAAGAATGTAGTTACATTACGTAATTTCATTTTTAACTATTTCCTTCTAAAATTTTGAAGTTTTATTATAAAAACTTTGTCTTAAATTTAGCTTAATAAAAAATTGAAAGAAATAAGATTCCTCTTATCTCTTTCAATTTTTTATTACATATACCTTTTTACTCGGCAACTCTAAACAATTTAGCTGACCGCCATACACAGCCCCGCCATCAATCCCAATAATACGATTACTACCAAAATACACTCCGCAATCCTCACTACCATGAAGCGTTTTTGTTTCCGTATGCCCAAATACAATAACCTTTTCACCGCTATATCCATTATGAAATTCATTACGGATCCACATTAATGTATATGGTTCAGATTCAGAAACTCGTTTCATCGGTTCAACCCCAGCATGTACAAATATATACTCTTCTGTTTCAATGTAATGATCTAATTCTTGAATAAACTTTATATGTTCCTCTAATACACGAGAGTGTAAAATCGGTTTTTGGAAGTCTTTCTCATTAACCGCAATATCTTCTTCTACAAATCCATAGCTATATAATGTCTTATCTCCACCATTTCTTTTTACCCAATGGTTCCATGAACGTTCCTCATTTGTCGTTAACGCCTTAATCATCATATCTTCATGATTTCCTTTTAAAATGAGTGCTCCCTCTTTTTTCAATTCTCTTACCTTTTCAATTACAGCACGCGCATTTGGACCACGATCTACATAATCTCCCAGTAAGATTAATTGATCCTGTTTCGCATCATATTGAGCTTCTTCCAATAAATGTTCGAACTTTTCTATCTCTCCATGAATATCACTAATAACAAGAATTCTTTTCATCTTATCCCCCCTCTTTCTAATTATAGTTCAAAACGACAGAAAGTTCAGAATTAAAATCCCGCATTAACGGGCAGTAAGCCCCCCACTGATTACAGTTTCACTTTATTACAAACTAAACTATTATCCTTACAACAATGTAAGTCTCTTGTCATCCAATTCGATAGTTGTAATTACTGTATTTCCTTATACTGAGAGTAAGAAATGAAACAAAAAATAAGGAGAGATAAGAGATGAAAAAAGTAATGGAAGTTGTAGTAGCGGTAGTAGAGGTTTTCTTAAATGGTAAACAAGTCGCAATGGAGTTAAATAAATAATGAAAAGGACAACATTCACTCTAGACCCTTTACTCATATAAAAGAGATAAGACTTCATCATTTCTTTGATCCCTTATCTCCCTATAAAGAAAGCCGTATCCCTTTTAAGGATACGGCTTTCTCTTATTTTTGACTCGTACGAGCTGAAATGCTAATTGCTCTATCTGTTGCTTTGGCAGCTTCATCTAACGCTTCTTTACTATTCTTCCCGTCATACATCGCTTCTAATGCTTTTACAACTGCATCTCGTGATTCTGGGAATACACTAATTAAAGCCCCTTGTGTTGCTGGAGATTGCTTCGTCGCTTGCAATTGATCTACTGTTACTTTCAACTGTGGATATTTTTCATATTGCTCTTTTACTAATGGCTCATTATATGCATCTGGATTAATTGAGAAATAACCTGTTGCAGTATGCCATTTTGCTTGTACGTCTGGCTTCGTTAAATATTTCATAAAGTCCCAAGCACCTTGTTGCGTTTCTTCTGAAACCATATTCGTCATCCATAATGATGCTCCACCAATAACAACACCATTTTGTTTCGAATCCTCAGGATACGGAATATATGAAACACCTACATTAAACTTAGATGCATCGATTAAATCACGAACACCTGCTGAAGAATCTAAATACATAGCAACTTGTCCAGATTGGAACGCGGCACGAATATCATCCCAACTTGCTCCATACTTTCCAAGTGCGCCAGCTTTATTTAAATCATCTAACATTCCAAATACTTTCTGTCCTTCTTTACCGTTAAATACCGCCTTCTTTGCAGCATCTTTACGGCCGTTTTCGTTATCTACATATAAAGCACCTTGTGTCGCTAACAATTCTTCAAAGAACCAACCGTAGTTAAGCATGGAGAATCCATATTGTTTTACATTTCCGCCTTCTTTAATCGTTAACTTTTTCGCTGCTTCTTGTAATTCCGCATATGTTTTTGGAGCTTTCTCTGGATCTAAGCCCGCCTTTGCAAAAGCATCTTTATTATAAATTAATACTGGTGTAGATGAATTAAATGGCATAGAATACATTTTTCCATCAACTGAATAATAATTTGTAATTGCTTTTTCTAATTTTGACGTATCGTACTTATCTTTTTTTATCCAGCTATCAATTGGTGTGATTTTTTTGCTATCAATCATATATTTCGTTGTAATTTCACTCGATTGAACAAGAGCTGGCGCTTCTTTCGTTGCAGACATCGTTCTAAATTTCGTTAAAGACTCTTCATATGTCCCTTGGAACTCTGCCTTTATCTCATATTTATTTTGCGACTTATTATAGTCTGCAACAAGACCATCTAATACTCCTTGTGTTTTTCCACCCATCGCATGCCAGAAGCGAATTACAGTTTTATCACCATTTTTTTCAACAGGTGCTACTTTTGCCTGTACTTCAGGTTTTCCCTCTGTTTTACTATTTGAACAAGCTGCACTAGATAATGCCATTGTTGCTACCATTAATAGAGCAGCACCTTTTTTAACTAGACTCATTTAAATCTCACCTTCTCTTAGTTATTTAATTGCACCTTTTGTTAATCCTTGTTGTAATTGCTTTTGCCCTAAAAATAGTAAAATCAATGTTGGAATAACGATAACCGTAACACCGGCCATTACGCTTCCCCAATCAGTTGCAACTTCTTGAGACTGAAGCTGCTTTACACCGATTTGCACTGTTCTTACTTTTTCATCAGTGGTCACTAAAAGTGGCCATAAATACATATTCCATGTTGTTAAAAAGCTATATACTCCAAGCGTAATAAAACTCGTTTTACAATACGGTATTACAACGCTGAATAAAAATCTTATATTTCCAATCCCTTCAATAAAAGCAGCTTCTTTCAGTTCATTCGGGAGTGTCATAAAATGTTGACGTAACAAGAAAATACCGAAAGCTGTTGCAAAAAACGGCACTGTCATCCCGGCGAAACTATTGATCCAGCCAAAGTTTTGAATCGTTAAAAAGTTAGGCACCATCGTTGCTTCCCACGGAATAAGCATCGTTGAAATAAACAGGAAGAAAATTAAGTTTCTCCCTTTAAACTGAAGAAAAACAAAAGCATAAGCTGCTAAACTTGATACGATAAGTTGTCCAATCATAACGACTGTCGATACAATTAAACTGTTATATAAGTATGTAAAAAGCGGTACTTTTTGAAAAATATTAATGAAATTATCAAAAGTAAACTGGGTCGGAAATAACCTTCTCATTTGAATATCGTCTGGTGTCATAAAGCTTATTAAAAATGCATACAGTACAGGAAAAAATACCATCACTGCACTAATAATGAGTAGCATGTATAATAGGAAATTTTGTTTCCACTGTTTAACAATCATTTATAATGCACCTTTCTCTCAGCAAACTTAAATTGAAGTAATGTAGCAACGAAAATGAAAACAAATAATACCATCGCTTGTGCACTTGCTGTTCCAAATTGATGATTCACAAACGCCTCTTTGTAAATCGAGTACACAATTAAATTCGTTGCATCATTTGGTCCACCGTGCGTTAAAATATCAATTTGTCCAAAGCTTTGGAACGCACTAATTAATGTTACTGTTACAATAAAGAATAAAGTTGGTGATAGCATCGGTAATGTAACACGGCGAAGCTTATATAAATAACTAGCACCATCTATAGATGCACTCTCATATAAAGACGTATCAATATTTTGTAAACCACCTAATATAACTAAAAATGCAAAACCTGTATTCACCCAAACTGTTGTAACTGATACAGAGAATAGTGCCCAGTCCGGACTCGTTAACCATGCGATTGCAGGAAGGTTCATAGAGGCTAATATATTATTAAATAATCCTACACTTGGATGAAATAAAAATAGCCAAATCACTGCACTAGCAGCTACTGATATTCCCATCGTCGAAGAAAACAGAACTCGGAATAACCCAATACCTCTTACCTTTCCATTTGCAATCAATGCAAGAAACAAAGCAAATATAATACTCGTAGGAACTGTATATAAAACAAATAATAAAGTTGATTTTATACTTTTGTAGAAGGCTGGATCAGAGAATAAATATTGATAATTTTCTAAGCCAACGAAAAGATTAGCTTCTCCATGTATATCGGTTAAATAAAAACTATAATAAATCGTCCTAAACAATGGATAGAACAGAAAAATCGAAAATAGCAAAATAGATGGCGCCAAAAACAATAATCCCATTCTCAAATCTTTCGTTCTCTCCCATAATTTTTTCTTTTTTGACACCTTTGTTTGAACTGGTAACTTACTTACTTCGATCATTATTTCGCCACCACTTTCAACTCTTCTTCAGCTACCACTTTTAAGCGTTCATTCGTGTTTTCGTTAAAGAAGCATAACTTTTCTTGCGAGAATAATAATTTTACTTTGTCACCTTTGTTCAGGAGTAACTGTCCGATAACTTTCGCACTCCAAGTTGTTCCATTTACCGCAAAGTTCAATATAGATTCATTCCCTAATACTTCTACAGATTGCAACGTCACTTCTTGTCCCTCCTCAGACAGTGCAATATGCTCAGGGCGCATGCCTATGCGAATTGTTCCTTCTGGTAATTGCTTTAACTGTCTAATAGATAATGGAATTTGCAATTGTCCTATATGTAATACACCTTTTTCTTTATTTACTTCCCCATCATTTATATTCATAGAAGGAGAACCTATAAAGCTTGCAACAAATTCGTTTGCTGGTTCGTTATATATGTTAAGTGGTGTTCCAACTTGCTGTATACTTCCTTTATTTAAAACCATGATACGATCACCCATAGTCATCGCTTCTATTTGATCGTGGGTAACGTAAATCATCGTAATTCCTAATCGCTGCTGAATTTCTCTAATTTCAATTCTCATTTGCGCACGTAATTTCGCATCCAAATTCGAAAGTGGTTCATCCATTAAACAGATTGGCGCTTGACTCACAATTGCCCTGGCAAGTGCAACACGCTGTCTTTGTCCGCCTGATAATTGGCCTGGTTTCATTTTCACATACTCTTTCAGTCCTACCATTTCAATAGCTTCCATTAATCGCTTTTGTCGCTCTTCTTTTTGTACTTTTCTTACCTTAAGTCCAAATAAAATATTTTCTTCTACAGATAAGTGTGGATATAATGCATAATTTTGAAATACCATTGATAGATTACGGTCTTTCGGCTCTAGATCATTTGCAACACGTTCATTAATAATTAAATCTCCTGAAGAAATCTCTTCTAAGCCAGCGATCATTCGTAATAATGTGCTTTTCCCGCATCCCGAAGGTCCAACTAAAACAAAAAATTCACCCTTCTTAATATGAACCGATACGCCTTTAACCGCTGTCTCTTCTGCATTTTTATATACCTTTGAAACATTTTTCAATTCAATCACAAGGTTGCACTCCTTTTTTCTTCTTGTATCCATACTTCATAATGACTTGTTGAAATCGCACTTGCTCCTGCACGAATTGCAATTTCCGCATCTTCTCGCGTTTGAATCAGCCCTCCTGCAATAATAGGAAACTCTATTTCCTCTACTAGCTGCTTAATAATAGAAGGCATAATCCCCGGCATAATCTCTACTGCATTTGGTTTAGTCGTTTTACAATTTTCAATTGATTTAGTAAGAGATAAAGTATCTACAATAAAAATACGTTGAATTGTTTTCAATCCAATTTTATTAGCATTTCGAATTGTTGAACCCTTTGTTGAAATAATACCTTGTGCCCCGATAACATCTTGAATATACAAAAGCGCTTCCTCTGTATTCGTATTTAAGCCTTGTATAAAATCACAATGAAGAAATACATCATGTCCATGTTTCTGCAATTCATATACACGCTCTGGTAATTCCAGCATTGAACCAGTCATAAGAAAAACTGTTTTCGGCAATTTTTTGTATGCTTTGTATCCTTTCCAATCCTTTATCATCGCAATATAAGGTTCTTTAAACATTTATTCCACCTAACTGTTCTATTTTTATCCAAACTAAAAACACCTACTTACATAGAACGCCTTTCTCCTTATTTGAACTCTAGGGAATAGAGCACACCTAAGAAAGTGGCACATTATATGTAAGTGGGTGTTCTCAAATGTTCTCTACCCTAGTTATTTTGTTACCTTTACTATATTACGCATTTATTAAGTCAGTTTTGATAGATTGTTAATTAGGTGTTAATCGAATGTTAATATTCACCACATCATCATTTACATTAATCTGGATATTAAAATATAAAATAATAGAACGAAACAATGCTTAAAATTCAATCAATATGTAAATTCATTCCATAGTTAATGATTTTTAGTTTGCTTGCCACTGCTTGCAAACTAAAGTTATCCCAAGCAGTACTATAAAGTGGAATGCGCCTTTTCTCTTGTATTGATATGGCCCAGGCTGTAACAACATCAGTACCATATCCGTTCCCTTGAAACTCCGCTAAAGTTTCCACACTTGCCTCAGCAGCTACGGGCGTACTTCTGGCACTGCAACAAACAGAAACTACTTTTTCATTTTTTACAATTGCCAAATAAGGTTGCCTCCTTATTTACTCCATTTACCATCCATTCATAATCTATTTTTCATGTTCAAAATAAAAATCCCATTCAAATACACATTACTGAATCCATCATACTAACTGATTTCTTCATTCTGTCTATCTAAATGGGATTATTTTTCGTTTTTTACTCTACTGGTTGTTGTGGCTGTACTACTTCATTCGCTCCAGCTACCCTCAACATATTTACAATATCTTTAAAACCTCTTTTTTCAGCGTATTGCAGTGGCGTCAGATGTTCCTTGTTAGCCATGTTTACATCTGCACCGTGATCAATAAGTAATTGAATTACTTTCTTATGGTTTTCACTACCATTTCCTAATACAATTGCTTCTAATAACGCTGTTCCACCACGTTCATTTTTATAATTCACATCAATATCTGTATGCTCTAATAATTCTTTAACAACCTCTACATGGCCACGCTCAGATGCAGAAATAAGTGCTGTCCCACCTGACCTAGTCGTTTCTTTCGTATTAACTCCTGCATTAATTAATACTTTTACAATATCCGTATATCCTTCTCTACTTGCATAAAGAAGTGGATTACTTTTTTTCTCATCTTTAATTTCAATATTAGCACCTGCACCAATTAATGCTTTAACTGTCTCTACATGATTTTGGTACGTCGCTGCAAGGACAGGCGTTTCTCCGTTGTCACCTTCTACGTTTATATTCGCTCCATCCTGAATCAACTTCATAGCTGTCTCTGTGTCTCCAAGAGTAGCTGAAAGTAACAACTGTTTGTCCATTAAATTTATACTTTTCTCTTCTTTAGATTCTTCCTGTTCGTTATGCTTCTCTTTTTTCTTCTCATTTTTCACATGAACCGGTTTCGATTCTGGTTCTTCTTGCTTATCGCAAGCCACTACCGTCATTAAAAGTCCTAATAAAATACATAATAAAATTTTTTGTTTTCTCACAACTACAGCTCCTATGAAAGATAATGTTTTCTTAACCATTCCTCCATCACATACAATAACTCTTCTTGAGTACATTTATCCATAAGCCCTTTAGATTCCTTCTTTAATCGGATTATCTTAAGCTTATACTATGTTTCTCAACCTATTGAAATGATACGCCTGATGGCCCCATCATTAACATTATGAAGCAATTAGTTTAGCACGTTTTTACCGCATTTGTATACATTTCTAAAAAGTACATAAATGATTGCTTTAGGTTACTATATTCCATTGTAACCGTTCTGCTAAAAATTTTACACCTTTTCTATATTTGCACCTGAGTAATAATAGAAAAAGACAACTACATAGTTGTCTTTTTCTATTAATGATGTCCACCATGATTTCCTGCTTTCGGTTTCCCCATCATCTCTTTATTCATTTCCCATTTATGCTCTGCTAGCTCTTTATACGAAAGAACTTTCCCCTTATAGTTAGATACAAAGCTCTCTGCATCTTTTTTATTTTTAAATGAAATGACATTATAAGCCATCGGTGTCGTTATTGTTTTATCATATACGTAAGTAGCGTCTTCTAACGAAATCCAATCTTTCGAATCATAATCTCGGACAAATTTCTCTTTCGTCTTTTCATCTGAGTTGATCTCCATCCATTTATACATACAACCGATATCATCAAACTTTAACGCTTTTCCATTTTCTAAAATAATTTCTGTTGCAAATTGATTATCTGTTACCCCAATTTGGCAAATATCACATTTATCATGTTTCTCATCAATGGCAACAGCTGCTGTTTCCTTTTTCCCACACCCGACTACCGTAAATACGAAACATAAACATATAGCAAGTACGACATATTTTACTTTCATCAATATTCCTCCCTAGAAACCGTATACTCCACGAAAAGAATACCAAAAGGTTGTGTGAGATTTGTGAAAAAACAATGTGCTTTTTGTAATATAGGAAACAAAAAAAGATGTGTAGTTATTTCTACACATCTCTCATCACTCGCAACCTGTAATTAACAAATCATCTTCTAATTTAACTAATAATGTATCCGCACTAATTTCCTGTCCAACTTCTACATTTACCAATCTTATATTTCCACTAATCCCGACTGCAATTTTTTTAAGCTCACCGTCATTTTTTCGGATCATCAGTAATTTTTCCCATTCATATACGTAAGAAGATTCATTAATAAAAATCTCCTCTACTTTTCCTTCATAAGAGCTATAAATCTCTTCAATTCTCGTTTTCATATAACATCTACTCCCTATTTCACACTTCACTATTTTCATCTTATTCTACCATTCTTACGAGAAGCAGCTTACTTTTTAAAAATTCAAATTAACTACCGTGAACAAAATGAACAAAATAAAAATTATGCTTCTAATGATGTTATTTTTCAAATTATTTACCATTTGAATAGATGCTTTTATTATAAATAAAAAACCTTTTTCTGAATTTTTATTCTATTTTGAAAGCGCAATCATTCTTTTGAGGGGGAAATTACATGTTAGCACTACTTGGATTTGCGATGGTATTTGTCTTTATGTTTTTAATTATGACGAAACGTATGTCAGCGCTAGTAGCATTAATATTAATTCCGAGTGTTTTTGCATTAATTGGCGGATTCTATGCCGATATGGGACCTATGATGTTAGAGGGGATCCAAAAATTAGCACCTACTGGTATTATGCTTATGTTCGCTATTTTATATTTTGGGATTATGATTGATAGCGGTTTATTCGATCCTGTCATTAGTAAGATTTTAAAATTTGTAAAAGGAGATCCTTTAAAAATCGTTGTCGGAACGGCTATATTGACTATTATCGTTTCTCTAGATGGTGATGGTACAACAACATACATGATTACAGTTTCCGCAATGTATCCACTATATAAGCGCCTTGGAATGAACCCCCTCATATTAGCTGGAGTTGTTATGTTAGGGGCAGGGGTAACAAATCTTACACCTTGGGGTGGACCCACAGCTCGTGTTATGAGCGCACTTGGGCTTGAGGCTTCCGAATTATTTACACCTCTTATTCCAGGAATGATTGCTGGTGCAATTTGGGTTGTTTTCGTTGCCTACTATCTTGGAAAAAAAGAAAGAAAACGTTTAGGAATTATGGATGTACAGTATTTAAAACAAATGCAAACAATGGATGAGCAAGCTGCAACTGTCGAAGCAGCAGTGCATAAACGCCCTAAACTTCTATGGATTAACTTTTTATTAACCGCCACATTACTTGTCTGTCTCATACTAGAAGTTATGCCATTACCTGTTTTATTTACAGTCGCTTTTGCTATCGCTGTTATGATTAACTATCCAAACTTAGAGCAACAGAAAGAACGTATTGCTTCTCATGCTGGGAATGTATTAGCAGTTGTTTCTCTCGTATTTGCTGCCGGTATTTTCACTGGTATTTTATCTGGAACAAAAATGGTAGATGCAATGGCTAACAGTGTAGTAACTCTTATACCAGATGCACTTGGACCACAATTGCCAATTATTACAGCACTTCTCAGTATGCCATTCACATTTTTCATGTCTAATGATGCATTTTACTTCGGGGTATTACCTATTTTGACGAAAGCTGCTGCTACTTACGGAATTAGTGCAGCTGAAATGGGACGTGCTTCCTTACTTGGGCAACCCGTTCACTTATTAAGTCCTCTTGTCGCTTCCACTTATTTATTGGTCGGAATGGCAAAAGTTGATTTCGGTGAACATCAACGCTTCACTTTATTGTGGGCCGTTGGAACGACAATGGTTATGTTAATTACCGGAATTGTAATTGGGATTATTCCAATATAAGATGCAAAAAAAACAGTAGAAGGAATAAAATCCTCTACTGTTTTTTATTATGAAGAAACAAGAAAATAACGTCTCTCGGGTCTCCCAACACTTCCATATATTAGCTCTGCGTGGACTTTCTTCCCAGATATCAAATACTCTAAATAACGCCTTGCCGTTGATCGGCTTACGCCTACCATTGAACTTAGCACCTCTGCTGTAATCCCTTCTTCATTAACTGTTAACATATGCTTTTTTATTTTCGCTAAAGTTAAAGGATCTATCCCTTTCGGGGCATATTCTATTTGATCTCCCTTCACCCCTCTTTGAGACCATAAATATTCAATTTGCTCCGTAGATAATTGATTATTTTTCTTTAACTGTATAATCTTTTTTTGATAGCCTTCCAGACTTGCTTTAAATCGGTCAAACATTAGTGGCTTTACGATATAATCTGTTACTCCGCCCCGCAGGGCGTGCCTCACTACATCTGTTTCCGATGCCGCTGTAATCATAATAATATCTGTATCGTGCAAATGATGCCTAATATATGTGACAAGTTCCGTTCCTTGCATATCAGGTAAGTACACATCTAATAAAACAAGCTGTGGCTTCACAAGCTCTAGCCATTCTTTCGCTTGTTCTCCAGTCGTTGCCGTTCCAATTACTTTAAATCCCTCAATTTTCTCAGTAAAACGACGATGAATGTCAGCAATCCGAATATCATCTTCTACAATTAATACTTCAATCTCCTCACCCATTACTATTCGCCTCTCTCTTTCGGTAGTGCAATAATAAATAACGCACCACCTAAATCCCCTTTTTCAATTGCAATACTTCCATTTAAATCTTCTACTAACTCTTTCACTTTTGCTAATCCATATCCTCGCTCTCCTCCTTCTTTCGTCGAAAAGCCTTTATAGAATATGCTAGTAATTATTTCATCATGAATCCCTTGCCCTGAATCTTCCACTTCAATTAATATTTCTTCTCCAATATCAGTTACAAACATCCTTACTTTCTTATCATTCTCTTCATTTTTTTCAATTGCTTCAAATGCATTCGTAATTAAATTTCCTAAAATAGAAACGACATAATTACTCTCAATATGTGGACTTAATTTTTCTAAACCACTTTCTCTATCTAGCATAAAATCAATCTTCAACTCTCGTGCTCTATTATAAAATCCAATTAAAATTCCACCTAGCCATGGATTTTGAATCCGCTTCATAATAAATTGAACAAAATCTTGATATACCGCTGTTTCCTTATGAATAAGCTCTAAAGCATCTTCGTATGATTCTAATTGAATAAGACCTGAAAGCGTATACAATAAATTATTATATTCGTGCGCTTGCGCTCGTAATGCCTCTGTATATTGCTTCGTCTGAGATAATTCTGCTGTTAACTGATCCATTTCAGATTTCAAACGTAAGCTCGATACAACGCCAGTTACTTTATTCTTTACTTTAATAGGTAGACGGTTCGCAATAACAGCCTGTCCTTTTATATTTAATTGGCGATCAAACTGTTCTTCACCAGTTTGAAGTACATCTAGTATCGTTGAATTAGGAATTACATTTAAAATAAATTCCCCAATAATATTTTGTTGTTTATCTAGTGAAAGAATATCATAAGCTGCTTGATTGACTAAACTAATCATGCCATTTTTATCGATTACAATAATCCCTTCACGTACAGATTGAATCACTGTACTATGCTCTTCATATAAAGATGAAATTTCTTCTGGTTCCATCCCGAACATCATTCTTTTTATACTTGCCGCTAAATATATAGAGCCGATTACTCCAATTAATAGCCCTATTATTGTAATCCAAAATACACGCTTTCCATACACTTCTACCGCTCCATGAATATCAGCCATTGAAAATCCAACAGACACCACACCAATGATTTCATTTTCCTGATTACGGATTGGAACTTTTCCGCGTAATGAAGGGCCTAATGATCCAGTTGCTTTCGAAACATATGATTTTCCTTCTAATAAAACGCCTTTATTATCTCCGCCAACCATTTTTTCTCCTATTTTATCTCGCTCAGGATGCGCATAACGAATCCCCTCTTTGTTTCCAACTACAATGAAGTCAGCCTCTGTATCCATTCGAATTTTTTCTGCGATTGGCTGAATAATAGAAGCTGGATTTTCTTTTTGAAAAGCTTCCTGAATTTCTGGTATCGCGGCAACTGTTTTCGCAACATGCAAAGCCCGTTTCCCAATTTGCTCTTCTACCGTTTCAGATAATATGTAATAAAATAAATAACTCGTTAGCAGAAGTACCACTAAAATAAGTGTACTAATAGTTAATGTAATTCTCGGTTGGAGTTTTAATTTTTTAAATTTCAAAACCATTCCCCTAACATGATTAAAGATAGAATTTAAAGAATATACAGTCTCTTTAATTATACTTAATCATAACACGGTTACTCTATATTTCTTTCTTTTTCTCTTCATAAAAAAAGAAACGAAGTAAAATTATTACCTCGTTTCTTAATATTTGTTATTACACTTTAAACTTACTAATCATCTCTTGTAATTCTTCTGCCATTTGTGATAAATGGACTGCTGCTGCATTTATTTCATCTACTGAAGCTAATTGTTCTTCTGAAGAACCAGCAATATTTTGAACGCTTGCTGCATTTTCTTCAATTGTGGCTGCAATTTCATTAATAGATGCACTTACTTGTTTTGCATCTACCGTCATTTGTTTTGCTACATCTACCATGCTATCAATTTGTACAACTGTATCATTTGTAGACTTCAATATTTCGGCAAAGCTTTGCTTCGTTTCATTTGCAACTACAAGTCCTGATTGTACTTCTGCTCCAACTTGATTCATAGAGCTTACTGTTTCTTTTATATCAAATTGAATCTCTTTCACTAGTTTCCCAATTTCCGTAGAAGACTGTCCTGATTGTTCTGCTAGCTTTCGCACTTCATCTGCTACAATTGCAAATCCTCTTCCTTGCTCTCCAGCTCTCGCAGCCTCAATTGCCGCATTTAACGCTAATAAATTTGTCTGTTCTGCAATATGTTGAATCACTTCAAGGATTGCTCCAATTTGTTTCGACTTATCGTCTAACAAACCAATGATTTTGTCTGACTGTGAAACAGACTCATGAATTAATTGCATTTGATTCACAGTTTGTTCAACTAACTTCCCACCATTTTCAGCTTTTTTCTTCGTATACATAGAGGCTGTAGATACTAATGAAGAACTATCTGCAACACGCTGAATTCCTTCTGTAACTTCTTCTAACAATGTTGCTCCTTCTTCAACTTCTTTCGTTTGTATTTCTGCACCACTTGATACTTGCTCTATCGCCTGTGTAATTTGTTCCGTTGCTTCGCTTGTCTGCTTCATACTAGCTGTTAATTCTTCTGAAGATGCCGCTACATGACTTGCTGAAGTGTTTATATTGGAAATGACACTTTGTAACGATGCAGCCATCTCGTTAAAACTTTCTCCTAGCTGTCCAATTTCATCTTTAGAATGAACTGTAATTGATTCTGTTAAATCACCTTCACTAATCTTCTTCGATGATATGACAAGTTGTTTTAACGGTTTAATAATAGACGCAATTATGAAGTAAATTACAATTCCACCGATTATTAGTGAAATTCCAAGAACAGTTACTGTTTTATAGAAAATAGGTTCAGCCGCTTCGATAATTTCTTTGGAAGGCATAATTCCTGCTATTTTCCACCCAGTTTTCTTATTCGTTTTAAAAGTGATATTGCGATCTTCACCATCTAATGAATAATGAAAATCCCCAGCTTCCTGTTTATACAATTCTTTACTAAGTTTCTCTTCTAATTTCTCTCCTGGCTTCATTTTCGGGTGTGCTACTACATTTTTATCTTGATCAAATATCGCTACATATCCTTCCTTACCAATATTAACCATCTTGGAAGTGGTAACAATATTATTAATGATTAAGTCAATCCCAAGAACTCCACTTTTATCCTCGTTTTGTTTTGCTAGTGTAATAACAATATTCCCTGTCGTTTTTGACTTATATGGAGCAGTTACAATTACCTCTCCACTTTTCTTCACGGCCTCTTTATACCAATCTCTTTCTGTAGGATTATATCCATCTGGCATCTGAATAGCTGGTGATTGAATGAACTGTCCATTACTAGATCCTGTATAGATTGCTTCCATTTCTGGATGCAGTTTATTGTATTCTTCTAGTTTATTTTGTATGTTTTGAATTTGATCTGCTTGGTAACTTGATTGTGTGAATAATTTCGTAAAATAAGTTGCATCTACTTTTTTACTATCCAATTCTTTATTAATTACATTATCCAAAATTTTTATATTATCTTTCGCCGAGTTTAAAATCGTTTCATTAAAATTCGTCTTCGCCTGTTGATAAGACGTCCAACCAATTACAATACTTGGAAGAACTAAAATAATAATAAATGATACAAGTAACTTTGTTTTTAAACTACTACTCCTTAATTTCCCTTGAAACATACTTCTACCCCTCCATACCATTTTAAATGTAATTAATTAACATTTAATCTTTCTATAAAAATAATACGATTTAAATGTATCGATGAGACTCTCTATCTTTTTCTACATCATAAAGAATTGATACATATCTTTTTCATTCTATATAAATTAAATAATTAAAACAATGTATAAAAATGTATATTATTCGAAATATTATAATTCACAGAAGAACCTCTAGTATTTCACTTACTAGAGGTTCTTTCCACCTTATTATTCTTTATCTTTTTCTACTTCTTTTTTCTTATCTTCTACTACAGATACAACAGGTTTATCACTTGATAATTGTTGCACTGCTCCTTTTCCTGCAAATCCTTCTAATAGCTCTTTTAAGTCAATTCCAGAAGAAGCCTTTAACGTTTCTTGCATTGTTGCCATTAAATCAGTCGCATAGCCCGCAACTTTTCCGGCCCCGCTATTTTTACCACCGCCGCCTGTATCGACAACTGTGATTTTATCAATATTACTAAGCGGACTTGCAACTTCCTTCGCATAACTTGGAAGCATTTTAAGAACCATATCCATAATTGCCGCTTGACCATATAATTCAAATGCTTCAGCAATTTTTTGTTTCGCTTCTGCTTCTGCTAAACCTTTTAATCTAATAACATCTGCTTCTGCTGTTCCTTGCGCTTTTTGTACTTCCGCTTTCGCTTGACCTTGTGCTTTTTCAATTTCCGCCTTCGCTAAACCTTCTACACGTACTTCTTCTGCACGTGCTCTCGCTTCTGCTTCAATCTTATATTGATCCGCATCGGCTTTTTTAATTTGTTTTACTTTTTCTGCTTCCGCTGATTGCTCAACAGCATAACGATCTGCATCTGCTTTTTTCTTAACTTCTGCATCGTATTGCTTTTCACGACGCGCAATCTCTTTTTCTTCTAACTCGATTTGCTTTTCACGCTCAATGATTTTAACGCGCATTTGCTCT
>WPCI01050678.1_pt1 | contig 19605 bp, 19 predicted proteins | sample 5399871 | NCBI WGS metagenome assembly WPCI01 (sample SAMN12869469, study PRJNA574797) | sludge metagenome | isolation source: wastewater treatment of pH7 | place: China:Beijing | collected 2019-05-20 | reverse complement strand
CACTTGCATAAACGACGAAGTGGCCGCCCGCACCCACCGGGATCCACCACAGGTCGGCGAACCCCGAAGGTGGGCGATCCTGGCCTTGGCGCGGCGGATTCCGTGGAACAGTCTCATCCATCGACACGATCCTACTGCCAGAAGAAAGATTTGCCCCGAGCCCCGACCAGCTGGCCCCCCCCGGCAACACTTTCCGTCGTACTGCCATCCGCTCACCGATGAGCTGACCGGGGTGGGCCGCCGCAACTCCGGAAAACGTTGAAGAGCACATGGCGACCACAGGCAAGGGCAAGCAAAAAGGCGGCACCAAGCGCGGCTCTCGCATGATCACTCGGGCCCTCGTTGATGGCGAGTTCGTCTATGCCAAGAACGGACGGCCCATACGTTCGAAACGCGAGATCCAACGCATTGAGGATCTCACGATCCCTCCAGCCTGGACCGGGGTGCGGATCTCCCGCTCGCCGCGTGCAAAGATTCTGGCACATGGAATCGACGCAGCGGGGCGAGAGCAAGCGATCTACAACCCGTCGTTCCGCCGCCGCATGGAACACGAGAAGTACGAGCGCATGGTGGAGTTCGGCCGTGCTCTTCCGAAGCTGCGCAAACGAGTCGATCGTGACCTGAGAAGGCGCGGACTGCCCCGGGATCGAATCATCGCGTGCATCATCAGGTTGATCGACCTGAGGTACTTTCGCGTGGGCAACAGCCGGTATGCCGAGCAGCACCACAGTCACGGTGTCACGACGCTGAGGGAGTCGCATGTTCGCGCCTCGTCCTCCGGCGTGGATTTCGACTTCATCGGCAAGAGCGGAAAAAGGCAACGTTTCAAGGTGCGCGACGCCAGGATTGCGCGGGTGGTCTCGCAGCTCCTCGAAACACCCGGCTCCGAAGTCTTTCGGTTCTTTGACGACGACGGCGTCATCCGAAACGTACGCAGCCGTCACGTCAATTCCTACGTCAAGCGACACACCTCAGGAGGGACCTTCTCCGCCAAGGACTTTCGCACCTGGGGAGGCAGCCTGCTGGTGTGTACGGGGCTCTTCGCAATGGATGAGGGTGACTGGGAGACGCCCACATCGCGAGCCGCCGCGCTGCGGGGGATCGTAAGAGACGTCGCGGAGAAACTTGGCAACACCCCGGCTGTCACGAGGGGCTCGTACATTGATCCTCGCCTGCTCGCGATGATTGATCGCCGTGACGAGTTCGAGAAGATACGCGCGCGCCGTTCGAGAATGCGCGACCGTAAGTTCTTCAGCGTTGAGGAACAGTGCCTTCTTGAGATCCTCCAACTGCCGGGTCGCTGAGGGGGGCACTCGGGCAGGCGAGTCGCCACCGCAACTCCGAGATTCCCGACCACGCGATTCCGCCGCCGCACCTCCACGCTTCCCGAGAGATCAGCGAACCCCAATTGCGGAGGGGTGGACCGAGATCTCGATGCGCGTGGTCTCCTCGAGGTCATCGCCATCAACCTCGAATACTCGCGGCTCGTCCAGCTCAATGATCAGCGACGTCAGGCGCCCGTGCGTCACGCTCTCGCTGTCCTCGGTGCTGGCGCCGCGCCCCAGAATCCGCTTGAGTCCGTTGTCCCACACCATGTTCTTGAGAGTGTCCACCCATCCCGTGAGTCCCTCACTGTCGAGGACCAACAGGTCAAGTTCACCGTCGGAGGGGTTCGCATCCGGTAGCAGCGTGATTCCGCCCTGCAACGTACCGCAATTTCCCACGATCAACGTGTGCGCATTCTCTTCGACCGGCTCAGCGCCGTCGAGACCGATTCGCACATCGATCACCTCACTCGCGGAGACAGCCCGCCCCAGCGATTCAACGTAAGCCAACCAGCCGGCCTTGTCCTTGAGGTCGTCGTCGGTCTCAGTGATCATGTGAGCGTCAATCCCAAACCCGGCCATGACCACAAAGGCGTGACGCTCCGTTCCGGAGGAAAGCGTCAGTTCCGCCCAACCGACGTCAATCGGCTGAGGCTCGCCCGCGAGGACGCGTGCGAAGGCGGCCACCGGGTCATCCAGCGGAACATCGAGATTTCGTGCCAGAAGATTCCCGGTGCCCAGCGGGATGATTCCCAGATCTGCGCCGGCGTCGTTCTCCGCCAAGTACTCGGCAACGGCCCGCACGGTTCCGTCGCCTCCCGCAGCGACAACGACATCGGCGCCCGCATCCAGTGCCTCGCGCGTGGCTCCCCTGCCCGGATCTTCCTTACTGGTTTCGAACCACGAAACACGAGGTTCATCAACATCTGCAACCGACTCCCGCCAAGCATTGTCCAAATCCTCTTTCGAGGTCTTCGAGGGGTTCCATACGATGCCGACATGCGCCGTGGCCATTCGCGGTCCTTTCACCAAAGTGGAGTATTTCTACCGCCATCCTGCTGTAGGCACGAACGCTTGTCCATACCCGGCATTTCTCTGTACGCCCGCCGCGAGCCCCGCCAGGCCGGGAAATCCGAGGTGGCCGTCATCCCGACGCCACGGCACGCAACAGCTCGGTTATTACGTACGTATATCTTTCGCCCTTCGCATATGAAGCGGCCCATCCCAATATACGTACAGATATGCGAGTGCATCCGCCGTCGAGACACAGAGCCCATCGCCATGACCACGACAGTGGGACCGGTGAACCAGCCAACCATGCTTTGGGCTCAGATGCCCGTAATCTTGATGATCGTCTTTCCGAAGTTCCTGCCGGCAAGCATCCCCGTGGGCTACTCGGTGTTGTTGTAAGGTGGAGGCCAAGCCGCATACTGGCACTCGAGCGTAGATGTTGAGCAGAGGCAGTACAGCATCGAACACAGCACCGCCGACGTTCTCGAAATAGACATCGATACCGTCAGAGGCCCGGGAGTTCCCGTTCTGAAGGGACCGGGCTCACCCAATCTCGCAAGGTGGGACCCACCCGGCCTCGTGGGGTCGGACCGTCAATCTGATGAGGTCGGGCTCGCCCGGGATGTCATGCGGGACCGTCGGACAAGACATTCGCCTCAACCCAATCCCGCAGGTGCTTCAACGGCGCCGAAGCAGAATGGCCCAGTTCGGTGAGCTCGTAGTCCACCCTGGCCGGAACTTCCGCGTAGACGGTTCGAGTCAGCAGGTGGTGTTCTTCCAGGCGTTTCAGAGTCCGCGACAGGACCTTCGGACTCACACCCTCGAGGCGCACCTTCAGCTGTCCAAAACGCTGCGGCCCCGGCTCCAGCACGCCGATGACCAACGCACTCCACTTGTTCGCCAGCAGATCAAGCATGTCGCGGCACGGGCACATTGCCGCGTAGACGTCATTGCGGGTGCACTGATCATTCGCATTCAAGGACATGACGTCCATGATACCCAATGGGAACCAATAGACCTTGTGGGTAACCAGTGCCTATGGTGAACCATGGCTTTCATGACAACCACAACGGCCATCGGCTACGAAAAGAATCTGCCCGCGTCCGATCCTTTCAGCCTCATCGAACGTACGATCGACCTTCCCCAGCCCAATCCACACGACGTCGTCGTCGAAGTTCACGCCGTATCGGTCAATCCCGTCGACGTGAAACTCCGCGCGGGCACACCCACGGAGGGGTTGCGAGTGCTCGGCTTCGACGCAGCAGGAACCGTCCGAGCCGTGGGCGACGCCGTCACGCTCTTCCGGCCGGGCGACGACGTCTTCTACGCGGGCAGCATCGACCGGCCCGGAACGAACCAGAAACTGCACCTCGTTGACGAACGAATCGTTGGCCGCAAACCCACGTCGCTCTCTTTTGCGGACGCAGCCGCACTACCTCTCACCTCGATCACTGCATGGGAGGCGCTGTTCGATCGCCTGAACCTGACCACCCAGAGCATGGGGACGCTTCTGGTCGTCGGCGCAACCGGCGGAGTGGGTTCGATCATGCTTCAGCTCGCCGAGGCACTGCTCCCGGGCGTCACCGTGGTAGCGACCGCCTCCGGCGCCGAGCGGGAAGCCTGGGTCAGGGAACTGGGCGCCGAGCACGTCGTTGATCATCACGGCGATTTCGAGGGCCAGATTCTCGAGATCTCACCACAGGGAGTGGACTGGATCTTCACCGCGTACTCGAAGGAACAGATGGAGAGCTACGCCCGGATCGCCGTGCCATTCGGCCAGATCGTTGCGATCGACGACGGCCCGCGCGACGTTTCACCCTTGAAGGGCAAGTGCATCACATGGCACTGGGAGTTCATGTTCACCCGGCCGGTGCACCAGACCCCGGACATGATCGGGCAGCACAGGCTGCTGAACCGAGTGGCCGACCTCGTGGATGAGGGTCGGGTGTGCTCGACCGTGACCGAAACGATCACTCCCCTCAATGCCGCAAACCTGCGCCGTGCACACGAACTCGTCGAAAGCGGTCGCACTCTCGGCAAGGTCGTACTCCACAGCTGGGAGTGACAAGCCTCGCAGGCCCGCCCGGTACTACCCCCGCGAGCGCCCGGGAATGAGTCTGGCGGAGTTGAGGATGAAGGCCGTCTCGCTGCCCACATGGATGAGTGCGGCGAGTACCGGGCCGAGTAATCCGAGCGCTGCCAGGCCCATGCCGATGAGATCGACGGCGATGGTACCCGCGAAGTTGAACATCACGATCCGGCGTGCCCGCCGCGCCACATGTACGGTGTGGGCGAGATCGTGCAGGTCGGAGCTGATGAGCACCACGTCGGCGCTCTCGCGGGCGATATCCGTGCCACCGCCCATCGCAATCCCCACGTCAGCTCGGGCCAGGGCGGGTGCGTCATTCACACCGTCACCCACCATGGCAAGCCTGTGCCCGGCGGCCCGTTCGGCATCGATGGCGGCGAGCTTCTGGTCGGGAAGCAGACCCGCCCGGACATCCCTGATGCCTAGCTCTGCGGCGACGGCTCGCGCGGTAGCCTCCTGATCGCCGGTGATGATCAGCGTGCGCAGTCCGCGGCGATGCAGTTCGGCAACGGCTCCACGCGCCGAATCCCGAATCTCGTCGGCGAGGAAGATCGTTCCCGCGTACACCCCATCGACCCCCACATGAACCGGGGTTGCGGTCTCCGGCCCCTCGCCACTGGGAGCGTCACTCACCAGGACCCGGTTACCCGCAGCGATGTTCTTTCCCTCAACAGTGGCAGTCACGCCCAGTCCGGGCTGGTAGACGAAATTCTCGGCGGGGAGCAGCGTGATCCCATGGATACGTGCATGCTCCACAATGGCCTGTCCGAGAGGATGCTCGGAGTAGGACTCGGCGGAACCCGCGAGAAGGAGCAGAACGTCGCTCGCCACTGCCTCGACCGCGTGCACGTCAACCACTGCGGGAGCACCGGTTGTGAGGGTTCCCGTCTTGTCGAAAACAACGGTGTCGACTGTCGACAGCGCCTCGAGATGCGCGCCGTCCTTGACGAAGGCGCCGGATCGGGCAATCCGTGCCATGGCTGCCAGAACCGCGAGCGGGGTGCCCGCCGCGATGCCGCACGCACCGGCAACGACAACCACCGAGATGGCGGCGGTGATATCACGAGTCACCACATAAGTGAGGATTGCTCCCCCGAGCGCGAGGTAGACGAGCCACGCGGCCAACCTGTCCGCGAGGCGCTGCACCGGTGGCTCCGAGGATTGGGCCTGACGCACCGCCTCAACGATCCGACCGTAGGACGACTCCTCTCCCACGAGCTCGGCGCGCACCTCCAATGCGCCGATCTGATTGATGGAGCCTGCGAAAACCTCCGAGCCGGTCGCCACGTCAACGGGCAGGGGTTCTCCCGTGATACGCGACTGATCCGCGGTCGAAACACCGGCGACGACGACGCCGTCGACAGGAATACGGCCACCCGGGGCGACGACGACTACGTGCCCGGCCTCAACCTCGGCAAGTGGAACAACAACAGTGCCACCTTCCGTGCGAACTTGGACCGTCTCGGGAAGGAATGTCATGAGGTCGGTGAGCGCGTCGCGACCGCGGCCCATTGAGAGGTCTTCCAGAATCTCGGCTGCGAGGACGAAAGTGGTGATCAGCAACGCCGTCACCCACTCGCCGATCGCCGCGGCCGCGACAATCGCGATGAGCATCGAAAGCTCCATGCTCATCCGCCGACTGCGCACATCTTCAATGGCTTCGGCGAGAATCGGCCAGCAGCCGATGACGAGGCCAACGACGGCAAGCACCGGTATTGAGGGCCACGGCCCCGTCAAGCCGAACCCGACAGCGAGTGTGCACGCGGCAACGAAGATTGTTCGCGCCAGATCCCCGCGGTCAATCTTCTGCCACAGGCTCTCGCGATCCGTCAACAACTCAGGGGGTGTGACCTGGGTTTCGGTGGTACTCATTGTTTCGGTCCGTTCGTCGTGCTGATTCTTCCGTCAGCCCCGCGATGGTGGGGTGGAGCCCCATCGACGACGTGTTCGGCCTGGAACACTGCGTGGGTGACCAACTCTCGAGCGTGTTCGTCAATGAGGCTGTAGAACACACGGGTTCCCTCCTGGCGGGACTGAACGATCTTGCCCCAACGCAGCTTCGCGAGATGCTGGGACACCGCGGTGGGAGACTTCCCGACCTGTTCGGCGAGTTCCCCCACGGCAAGTTCCCCGTGGCGCAACGCCAGAATTATTCTGATTCGGGTGGCATCGGACAGCAACGAAAACACCTCCGCCGCGAGATCGACGTATTGGCTCTCGATCCCAAACCCGCAAACCTGCTTATCTTCGCACATACGAATATATTAGGAGCGGGAAGCGAAACCAAGCAAACCTTCCCCGGGTTTGCCCACGCCTTGAGAATCCCTCATGGGAGTTTTCGACTTTCGGCGCGGCTGTTGTCAGCCAAGTAGTTGGGCAGCTTCGAGCGCCGGTAGAGGGCTGTAGCCACCCGGATCAGGCCGGAGACCCTCTAGATCAGAAACTGCAGATCGGAGCCGTGATCGGTCAGCTGCCCCAGAAGTGCATTGAGTGTCTCGTTCTCTGGATCAGCCAGATGCTCGGAGAAGGCCTGCTCATCGCGGTACTGCTCAAGAATGACGATTCGAGTGGGGGTGTCCCGGTCTCGATACACTTCGAAACGCTCAGATCCATCCATGGACAAGACATGCTCCGCGTAGCGATCCATGAGCGCATGGACATCACTGACCGTTTCAATACGGGCTTCGATCTGTGCAATGAGATTGACACGTGCCACGAGGACCACCTTCGAAGTACGAGAAAGTTGTTTCTCCAAGAGTCTTCCACATCCATGGGATTCTGGCGGCGGATATCGCAAATCCATGGCCGTTGCGGACGGGGTGATCGAACAAGCCGCCGACCGTGAGGCCAGTTACGAACTGATCGATCTCGCGGATCATCCTCTTTCGTTCCTCGACGAGGCAATTCCACCCTGAGGCCGACCACACCCGGATCGAACGCTGGCTCATGGGTCACGCATGTGAATTGGCGTCCTCGGGCATCGCTCCAAGCAGCATCCGGCGCGAGGCACACGAGTACGGACCAGTGTTGGCGACGGCAGCGAACCGAGTGCTCGGAGCATGGTTGGACCAACTCTGAGGTCAGATTCCGGTGACCCAGTCCGCAGGAATGTGCCATCCAAGCCTCAAACGAAATCGTAGCTTCATCATGGCAGGATTCTCCGCGTGGCGGCGAAAGCTCGTGAAGTTCGTAGGTGCCCGCACATCAAGGTTTGGATGCCATGCCTAGGCGTCGTCCTCCTGATCGGCGGGTTTGCGAATGAAGGAGGACAACACGAGCGGCACGACGGAAAGCAAAGCGGCGATGAAGAACGCTGCGCGTGCCCCGGGTGCCCCGGCTGTCGCGACGTCAAGGCCGCGCTGTTCACCGGCATGCAGAATACCCGAGTACGCCGTCAGCAGGATGGACACCCCGGCAGCCCCACCCACCTGCTGCAGCGTGTTCAACACCGCGGAACCGTGCGAGTAGAGCGTGCGGTCAAGGGAACCCAGCGAGGATGAGAACAACGGCGTGAACGACATCGCAAGCCCCACCGACATCGCGGTCTGCGCAGCAACCAGCAGCTCCACCGGGGTACCAGGAGTGAGCGTCGAGTAGAAGAACAGAACAGCAGAAACCAGGAACGTTCCGGGCACGAGAAGTGGCCTGGGGCCGACGGCGTCGTAAATACGTCCGATGAGCGGCGCGAGAATACCCATCAGAACAGATCCCGGCAACAGCACGAGGCCCGACTCCAGCGCCGTGAAGCCCGCGACGTTCTGCAGGTATTGCGGCAGCAGCGTCAGGGTGCCGAACATGGACATCGCCACGATGGACATGATGAGCACGGCCAATGTGAAGTTGCGGGTTCGGAACACTCGTAGATCAAGCAGTGGATTGCCCTTGCGCAGCAACGCAAGCTGTCTCCATACGAAGAGGGCCAGGAAAACCGATCCTGCGGCGATGGCTGCAACGGGAACCGTGCTCGACATCGCGACTGCCGTGCTCGTGGCGGGATCGGCCTCTCGCCCATGGCTGCCTCCGAACTGGCTCAGCCCGAAGACGATACCCCCGAAGGCCAGAGCGGACAGGATGACGGAGAGCATGTCGATCCGCGCATCCGTGGTCTGCCCGAGATTGGTCATCCATTTGGCGCCGAGAGCCAGCGACACCAGCGCGATCGGTAAAACGATCGCGAATATCCAGCGCCAACTCAACGAATCGAGTATCGCGCCCGACAGGCTGGGGCCAATCGCCGGGGCAAGCGAGATGACGAGGCCCACGCGCCCCATCATGCGCCCACGTGAACGCGGCGGCACGACGTTCATCATTGTGGTCATCAGGAGCGGCATCATGATGCCCGTTCCGGTCGCCTGGACGATGCGCCCCGCCAGCAAGAACTGGAAACCCGGCGCAACAAGGCAGAGCAGAGTGCCCAATGAGAAGGCCGATATGGCGGACAGGAACACCTGTCTGGTTGTGAACCGTTGCAGAAGGAACCCCGTGGTCGGTATGACGACAGCCATGGAGAGCATGAACGCACTCGTGAGCCACTGACCAATTTCCGGCGGCAGTCCCAGATCCTTGTTGAGGTGGGGAATCGCGATACCCATGGTGGTCTCGTTGAGGATGGCGACGAAGGCCGCGACCAACAACAACCAGATGACCCGCATTGCCTTTGGATCAACGCCGGAGGAACCGCCAGCGGCAGGTTGCGGAGGTATGGATTCGGGTGGGGTCATCGGTATGTCCAAATCGGGAGAAAACTCGGTGCGATCAGTCCATTACGGGCCCCATTCAGAAAAGGGGCCTGGAGCGAACTGGAAGAGTCTATACCGGCGTGCAAAAGGAGTGAAGAGACGCATCCCACCGCGAAACACGCTGCCCACACCTTCACGATCGCCCAAAACGTTCCCCTACAGCGCGAATGTAGTCCCGGAACTGCTCGGGCTCCTCGATGTCGAACTCCATGTCAGTGACCACCAGGACCAGCGCCAGCCATTGGAACGAATCGACGTGGGCGACGTACCGGCAACGCCCGTCAGCCAACGGGTCCAGAGAACCGTCAACGCGGTACAGCCTGGAGGCGGCCTCTTGCACAGTGGCATGGAGAGTCAGTACGATCCGATGCTTGGCCGGACCATTGAACTGATCATTCAACTGCCCGATGACGTCCTCCGTTGGCAGTACCCGTGGTTCGAATCCCAGACCAACAATGGGGGCTCCCGCAATCCGATCCAACCGGAAAGCCCTCCAATCGGCGCGCTCGAGGTCCCACGCATAGAGATACCAACGGCGGTTCATGTGCACGAGTCTGGCCGGCTCAACCCTCCTACGAAGGAGGCCTTTCGCTCCCACGTGGTCGAAGGACAGCTCCTTGCGGCCAGCGATGGCCTCGGCGATCGTCGCGAGTTGGTCCGGGGTGGGTTGAGGCTGTTCCGTGTTCTCGATGTCGACAACGGCGAGCATGTCATCCGTCTTTTGCCGCAAGCCAACCGGAAGGATTCGCCGGAGTTTGCTCTCGGCACGCGCGGCGGCCTCGGCCGGGAAGAGAATTCCCATTCCCCCTGCCGCCGCAAGCCGGAGTCCCAATACGGTGGCAATGGCTTCGTCGTCGTCAAGCATGAGCGGTGGCAACGCTTTTCCGGCGTCCAGCCGGTAGTACCCGCCCGGTCCGCGCACCCCACGGACCGGATAGCCAAGTTCGCGCAGATTCTCCATGTCGCGCCGCAGCGTGCGATCCGTGGTCTGCATTGCCGCCGTCAGTTCATCGGCGCTCCACTGCCGCCCGGTCTGAAGGAGCGACAGCAATCGGAGCATCCGCTCACGTGGTGAAGCCATCCACATCCCTCCCTACAGGCGTGGCCGTGCGGTGGCTCATACGTCCCGTACACCCTCTCGTACCGCGTGCAATAATTGCGGTCAAAAATTGTCCTCAATACAGTTTACGGTTTCTTCATGGCTGTGAAAACACATGACTGGGACAGAGCAAAGTGGATCGCTGTGGAAGGCGCTCGAACGAACAATCTGAAGAACGTTTCCGTACTCATCCCCAAACATCAGATCACAGTGTTGACCGGGGTGTCAGGATCAGGCAAGTCATCGCTGGCCTTCGGCACCATCGCAGCCGAAGCACAACGCCAAGTCGCCGAAACCTATCCACTGTTCGTCCGCAATCGCCTGCCACAGGGCGGTTCCGCACACGCCGATCGGGTGGACGGGCTGATGTTCACCACCGTCGTCGACCAGCGTCCCTTCACGGGGAATACACGCTCGACCGTGGGGACCGCGAGCGACATCGCTCCCCTGATACGCCTGCTTTTTTCCCGCATCGCCACTCCGTCCGCCGGATTCTCGCAGGCGTACTCGTTCAACCATCCCGACGGCATGTGTCTCGCGTGCGAGGGGCTGGGATTCGTCGATGACATCAACGTGGATGCGCTGGCGGATCGGCGCCTCAGTCTGCGTGAAGGGGCAATTACCTTTCCTTCATTCGCCCCCGGATCCTATCGCTGGAAACGCATGGTGCAATCCGGAATTGCCGATCCCGACCAGCCGCTCGCCACATTGCCTCCCGATGTCCTGCATACAATTCTCTATGCCAAAGGGCTCAAGCTCACCAATCCTCATCCCGAATATCCGAAGGCGGGAATATTTGATGGCGTGATTCCCCGGCTGCGCGAAAGCTACCTGCGAAAGGCTCGCTCGCGTTCCGACGAGGAACAGGCAGCCCTGAATCGAATCGTCACTTCCACCTCGTGCCCGCAGTGCGGCGGGACTCGGCTCAACAGCGCTGCCCGCGCGAGCCTCATCAATGGGCTGTCGATCGTGGACTGGATGTCCATGGCCCTGGCCGACCTGCACAGCGTCGTCACTCGCCTCGATCACCCGGCAGTCTCGCCTCTGATCGATGCGATCGCGGAACGACTGGACTCCATGAACTCAGTCGGGCTGGGACATCTCACTCTCGACCGTGTCTCCACCAGCCTCTCGGGTGGCGAGGCACAACGAATCAAAGTTGTGCGCCATTTGGGCAGCGCATTGAGCGATGTCTGTTACGTGTTCGACGAACCCAGCTCGGGGCTGCATCCGCATGACGTTCACCGATTGCTCGGGTTGCTCGCTCGGCTGCGAGACGCTCACAACACCGTCCTCGTGGTGGAGCATCATCCGGCGGTGATTGCAGCCGCGGATCACATCATCGACTTGGGGCCGCGCTCAGGAAGGGACGGGGGGAGGATCCAATTTGAGGGAACTCCGCAGGATCTCCAATCGGCGGACACCGCTACGGGACGAATGATGCACTCCCCGATCCACATCAATCGACAACCACGCACTGCGCATGCGAAAGCAACCATCGCTCACGCCACCAGGAACAACCTTCACGACGTCACCGTGGACCTTCCCCTTCGGGTACTCACCGCCGTCTCGGGCGTGGCAGGTTCGGGAAAGAGTACCCTCTTCGCCGATGAACTTCCCCGCCAGCATCCCGAATTCCTCGTCATCGATCAGGCACCACTACGCGGCGCAAGCCGCTCCTCTCCCGCAACCATTCTTGGCCTGGCCGATCCCATCCGTCAGGCCTTCAGCAGAACCACCGGGTTGCATCCCTCGTGGTTCAGCCCAAACGCGAAGGGAGCGTGCCCGACCTGCAAGGGGAAGGGCATCATCGTCACCGACCTCGCCTTCCTCGACGATGTCCAAAGAGTCTGTGAGGCCTGCAACGGAACTCGATTCAACCCGACCTCACTGGCGGCTACCCTCGGCGGGCACACAATTGCCGAGGTACTTGCCATGAATGCTTCCCTGGCCGCAGCAGTCTTTTCGAACTCACCGGAGATCGTGGGCAAACTCAGCTGGTTGAGCGACATCGGCCTCGGGTATCTTTCCATCGGTCAGAGCACCGCCTCGCTTTCGGGCGGAGAACGTCAACGATTGCAGCTCGCTCGAACACTCACTGAGGTGGAGGATCTGACCACCCTGAGAATCGTTCTGGATGAACCGACTTCTGGAATGCATGGCGACGACGTCGACCAGCTACTGGCCGTACTCGACCGACTGGTCGATGGCGGAGCGACGATTGTTGCGATCGAACACGATCAGCGAGTCATAGCCCACGCGGACCACGTCATCGACATCGGCCCCGGGGCGGGTGGCGAGGGAGGTCGCGTGGTCTATTCAGGGGTACCGCAGGGGCTCCTTGCGGCCCCCACGTCGCTGACGGGAAAATACCTCCGCGATAGTGCTTTCAACCGTTGATGGATGCCTGCACGTTGGTTGCCTGTCAGGAAACACATCGAGATACTTGAATTACAGCCAACGAACATGGAGAGATTGATGAGCGACCCTCACGTGCCCGGCCCGGAGGCCGCCCGCGCCAGCCTTGAGGAGATCGATCAGGCTCGCCGCGCTGCGGCTGATGTAGGGCGCCGACCCACGTGATTCAATGCCGTATGTGGGATCATCACAGGTGTTGCTGTGGGAATCACAGCGCGCCACGAGTTGCCCTTCGTGATCATCGGAATCACGGTCATGGTGGTCGGCTGCAGCGTCTTCAGCATTGTTGAGCGGCGGTTGACGCGCCGCCGAGGGCGCGTGCTGGACGGACTGTCTCTTCGTTCACAGGCGCTGAGATTCTTCATTGTCTGGGCAGTCATATATGCGTTCGGAATGTCCGCGCCCGATTATCCCGACGGATGGCCGACCCGATCGGGGCCGGGCTCGTTGTCGCGCTCGTCGCATTCGGGTACCTGCGTTGGGACGACAATCATCAGACTCGTCGCTTGGCCGCAGGCGACTGTGATTCGAGCGACCTGGCATGAGAGGCTCCTCCACCTCACCCCAATTCAACGAGTTCATCCACGTACCCGCACGCTTGCGCATCGTCGCCGCACTGTCCACCGCGGACGATTCAGAGTTCAGCGCTCTGCAGGAAGCGACCGGGTTGACGACCTCGCACCTATCCAAACAGCTTCGCGTCTTGGCGGAATCCGGTTGTCTCGTGCTCGAAAAACGTTCCCAGTCATTCGGTGGACCTCGTACCTGGATCCATCTCACGATCGCGGGGAAAAGAGCTTGGCGCGGCCACGTCGAGGCTCTCCGCCAACTCACACAATCGCGGGGCTGAGCCCGGTTGTGAGGTCCGGGAGGCGGCGAGTCACACATTCTGGGCTGCGAGTTCCGGGCGAACGAGCCCGAGTGATACCCGCTCGTGGGACGTGGAGCAAACCGGTGAGTCCACATACGAGAGAGGCCTTGTGCCAACACAGCGAGGTTTCAGCGAGGCCTCATACGAGATTCGGACGTCTCTCCGCATGGCGGAGAGACGTCCGAACACTCAGTCATTCTCCCAAAAATCAGATCATAGAATCTGGCGTACGTTCGCCTTCGTCAGTTCAACCAGCTCGTCGCCACGTCCTGAGAGCAGCGTACGCATCGCGTACAGGGCAAAGCCCTTCGCCTGGTCAAGCTTGATCGAGGGCGGGATCGTCAGTTCCTGACGCTCCGTGACCACATCGATCAGCGCAGGCCCGTCGTAGGCAAAAGCTTCCGCCAGTACGCTCTCCAGAACATCGGAACTCTCGACGCGGAAGCCCTTCAACCCAGCAGCCTGAGCGATTACCGCCAAATTGGGGTTCTCCAGGCCCGTTGCCGTAGTCACGAAGCCGGCAGCCTTCATCTCCAGCTCCACAAAGTTCAACGAAGAGTTGTTGAAGACGACCAGCTTCACCGGCAGCTTGTTCTGAACCAACGTGAGCAGTTCGCCAAGCAGCATCTCAACGCCACCGTCTCCGGACAGTGCAACGACCTGACGGCCGGGATGGGACGCCGCCGCGCCCACTGCCTGTGGCAGGGCGTTGGCCATCGAGCCGTGGATGAACGATCCGATCATCTTGCGTTTGCCGTTCATCTTCAGATAACGGGCCGCCCAGATGACCGGTGAGCCGACATCCGGAATGAAAACGGCATCGTCAGCGGAGACTTCGTTGATCAACTTTGCGACGTACTGCGGGTGCAGAGCCTCCTTGCCCTTGCGAGGGGTTGCAAGGTCGTCCAGCTTGGTGCGGGTCTTGGTGTAGTGGTTCAAGGACTGCTTGAGGTGAGAACGATCGTCATGGTGCTCCAGCAGCGGCAGCAGCGCATCCACGGTGTTGCCGACATCGCCGACCAAGCCGAGCTTGAGAGGGATCCTCCGCCCCAGATGCTCGCCACGCAGGTCGATCTGAATCACCTGAGCGTCCTCTGGCAGGAAGGGTCGGTAGGGGAAATCGGTGCCGAGCATGAGAAGGGTGTCGCAAGATTCCATCGCCCGGTATCCCGAGGCGAATCCGAGCAGACCGGTCATGCCGACGTCAAACGGATTGTCATATTCGACGAACTGCTTGCTGCGCAGAGTGTGAACGATTGGTGCACCCAGCTGATCGGCCAGTTCAATCAGCTGATCGTGTGCTCCCTCGGTGCCGGCGCCTGCCAGTATTGTGATCTTCTTGGCCCTGTTCAGCAGCTCCGCCGCTTCCTTCAGTTCGCCCTCACGCGGGGTGACATTCGGGATCGAAGCCTTGACCGGAGTGACGGTTTCGTCAACTGCGTCTGCCAGAGCGACATCCCCCGGAATGACGACAACTGCGACACCACGCCGCGAAACGGCAGCCTGCATGGCGGTACGTAGGATGCGTGGCATCTGAATTGGGTCGGCGACATATTCGACATAGACCGAACATTCGCGGAAAAGTTCCTGTGGATGGGTTTCTTGGAAGTAACCGGAGCCGATCTCGGAGGTCGGAATATGCGCGGCGATGGCGAGCACTGGCACGCGAGAGCGTTGGGCATCGAAAAGACCATTGATGAGATGTAGGTTGCCCGGGCCGCAACTTCCGGCGCAGACCGCAATTTCGCCCGTCAAGGCTGCTTCTGCGCCTGCGGCGAAGGCAGCGGCTTCCTCGTGCCGCACGTGCACCCATTCGATGCCAGAATCTCGCAGCGCGTCGGTGAATCCGTTGAGGGAATCACCCGGAAGACCGTAAACTCGCTTCACCCCACTCGCGGCAAGGGTATCAACCATGTTCTTGGATACTGTGACCATTCTTCTTCCCCATGATGTTCGAGATCTGCTCACTGTCTCGGTGATCGGCCCATCAGCAGGCGTACGGCGCGTGGGACGGGCAAGCTGCACCCGGCTCCACGAAGACGCTCCGGAAATGGGGGGACCTCCGTTTTTACAATACGCCGAGTGAATCCGGATTGAAAGGTTACATTTCAGCCATAACCGAACATTAAGGGCCTGACCGGGTGGGCGGGGCCGATGGACTGATGGTACTGATCGGATGGACGTACTGACGCCATGGCAGGAAGGTCGATTGACCCAAACCATTGACTCCATCATCACGGAACATGAACAGTATCTCCGGCCGGTACCACAAGACGAATAGATCTCATGATGGAGCGGCATGTCGCAATCGAGCGCCCACTGCGGGAATCAGATCGGTCCTTGGCGCGGTAACGTACACGATCCGTGTCTACACAACCGCGGCAACGTTGGGGCCTGCTACGGGGCTCGTCATACCCCTCCCCCGACGACCAACCCAACCAACCCAGTAACCCGGTCTCCCGCCGCATTGCTCTCAGCCTCCCAGCGGTCTCCCGCCGCAAGGACTCGCTTGAGGATCGCAGTAACCTCCGCGGGCATATCGACGGGCTCATGAGCCGGGTCGATGCATCGGTCCCAAAACTCGATGTGCCTGTGGTCAAACCAATGGGAAGAATCTTCAACGCTCCGCGCCTCATTTTCTTGGACTGAGTGCCGCATGGTGCACCGAAAATCGCTGGATTCTCCCCTTATCAGCAGGGTCCCGACCAAATACGGTGCGCTATGCGGATCATCTCCGCGGACGCTTGGTTCTCCTGGTGACTGTTCGCAACAAAACCTTCTCCGTGGTACCCCGGGGATCATGACTTGGGGATGCACCAGAATATTGTGCCGTTCCAGGAAGTCGTGCCGTCGTATCTCCCGCTCATCTCCGGCGGATGCCGAGCATGGTCGCTGAACGAGTATGTTTGGGAACAGCTCATGATCGTTCATCGCAGCGCTCCTCCATATATCAGCGAGGCACGGGCAGGTGAGCCCGCGGCTCTCATCGGCACCGGCAAGTAGGCTCGGGCGGCGCCAGCAGAGACTCGCAGACCACCATGGGTACTCGCAAGCAAACCGACAAAACACGGAGGGCACTCGTGAAGATTCGCGAACTTACAGCCTCGGACATCGAAACGCCCGAATTCTGGCATCTGCTCTGGCTCGCCTGCGAGTCCGATGAGGCCACGCTCCGCCGCGTGCTGAATCAGCTTCTCGCTCGGTCGACGGTGCTCGGCACGCACGGGAGCGACGGCGACGTCATCGGCTTCGTGGCATTTGCTGGCGCCGAGCAAGATATCGTCATTGAATACATTGCCACGGTGGAGACCGTGCGAGGAAAGGGTGTGGGAAAGCACCTCGTTCGCGAGCTGCAACGGCTCCACCCGGGCGCCACGATCGTCGCTCGAACCGACGACGACGCCATCGGCTTCTATCGTTCTCTCGGTTTTGTTGACCGTTCCGCCCCGGGAGACGCGAGGTGGCCGGATCGCCGAAGATACCACTGCGTACTGCACCCTGAACAATTCGTCTGACGGCTACAGTCGTCTGACGGCTACAGGTCTTGCACGACGCTGTTCCGCAGCGGTGGAAGGGGACAACGGGCGGCGGTCAGGATGCCAAAGGCAACGCCATCATGTGTTGTTCGTTTGCCGGCAATGCGTCAATATTCTCAGATTCATCATCGAAAGTGACGGCTCCGAAGACCATCGGGACGCCTTGTGCGGTCCACGGAGATTCCCTGTCCATGAGTTGCGCGTGAACGTGAGGTTTGCTGCTGTTGCCGGAATTACCACAGCTTCCGATTTTCTGGCCTGCATGCACGGTATCACCGACACGCACCGGCTCCCCGAAGCCGGGATAGTCTTTGGAACTACGCAACATGGGCCCATCACCAAAAGCGGGTCGAACCGCACAGTTGGGCTCGAAAACCAGGTCAATGGCATGGGCTTGGCCATACATCCGAACTCCATGGCTGGGCACTTTCGAAGCAAGGTTGTTCATTGGGAGCCATCGGCCCAGAAACGGAGGAGCAACCACCGTTGTTTCCCGGATGTCAAGAGGGCGCGGCCCAATGAAGGCAAGGACCATGCACAGAACAAGTACCCTCTCTCCCACGTTATTACGTAAATTCGTACAACATGTGATGGAGCGATGCCGGGCGTATCAGAAACCCGTCCGAACCTATGGCAAATCCGCACTGGCAGACTCAAGGCCAGAAGTGGTGTTTGGGTGTTGAACACCTTGGTGTGCAAATCCGCCGGGCAGAGCAGCTGCCTCCAATCGCTTCGCGTCCACCAGATATCGCACATGGTTTCGATTACCACTCAACCGACGCCAGACCTGGTCAAAGTGCCGGGTTCAACTCGCTCCACTCAGCCGCCCGGCAGGTAGCGCAAGCCAAACCTGTGGCTGAAGATGCAGTTGGGGCCCACCGGATACCCGGTGAGCCCCAACCTATACGAAAATGTCTCGACCATTCTCGAGTGGACCTAGCGGGAGCATTATCGAAACTTGCCCCGCCCTTGGCTCAGATGGCGGCCAAGCACTTGGCGATCAGAGGTAGGATCAGATGTTCAGGCCGGTGGGAGGTGCCGTGTGTAAGGCAGCAGGTGACTGTCAGTGAGGATCTCTTGCTCGGGGCGGAGGCGCGCTACAAGGCGGGGGCGACCTTACGAGAGGTCGCCGTCGACCTAGGCGTAAGCCGTCCGCGGCTATCGTCACTGCTTCGCTCACGAGGGGTACGGTTGCGGCGTCGGTCGCCGTCCGAGGCCGAGGTGGACGAGATGAGGCGCCGGTACGCGGCCGGTGAATCGTTGGAACGGATCGGGTCCGGGCTAGGGTTCTCGGCCGGGACCGTCCGTGGCTGGCTGCTCACCGAGGGCATAGTCATGCGGGACTCGCATGGACGGCAACGGTGATCGGAACGGAGTTGTTGAGGGCTCTGCCTTACATCCTCCGATCAGCAGCGAATCGCGGCTGACTGCTTCACGCTCCGCAGACTCGGCCGATCATGCGTCGTGGCGTTTGATAGCCCCAATGTAGGCGCGTCGGGCGTCGTCGCTGCGGGAGCGGTCGTAACGCGAAGCGATCGGCACACCCTTGTCTCGCCGCGTGGGACGGCCTCGCCAAGCGGCTGACATTGTCTTGCCGGCTTCGGCCCGCGCTGAGGAAACAAGTGCCTGGTACGCGGTGCTGATCTCGGAGTGCGCATGGATGTCCAGCAGCGCGCAGTAGTAGGACAGGCGCGACTGGATGTCACTGATGTGTGTGGTGATGCTCTGGCGTGCGGAGGCTGACCCGTCGCGACGGAGTATGAGGTACGGCGCTTCCAGGTAGTCCTCGACTGCGCGCAGCGCCTCGCTATAGATGACGGCTCGCCGCTCTTTGCGAGCGAGCCCTTGCTGGATGCTGTACCCGATGATGGCGACGATCGCGGCGAGGAGCGCGGCGATGATGGTCGCGATGCCGTCCCAGCTGACGGTTGCCACCGTGAGCGCTGATTCGGTGGAGGGCAGCGGTGTCGGGGTCATCGTGTTCTGCCTTGGTAGCCGTGGGGTGCCTCTGGTGCGAGCCACTTGCCGCCTCGACCGCCTCCGGTGTGGCGCCAGTAGGTTTCGAAGTAGATGTGGTCACCGGCGAGATCGAGGAGCGCGAGGAGACCATCGTCTGCTGTCCATCTTCGCTCGGGTGGGTCTGCGGGGTAGAAGAGGCAGAGGCTGTCGTCGGGCATGCGGTGGGGCGAGGCCAGCGCGGAGTCGGCAAACACTCGCGGGTAGTCCTGGGGTGCAAGCCCGTAGGTCTCGTAGAGCGGGTGCGCCTCGAAGCGAACCTGCACGGGAACTGGCTGATCGCGTCCAGGAATATCGAGGCCTTCGTGACGGTAGAGGAGGTAGTCGCGGCGCAGTTCGACGGACACGGCTTGGCCGTAGTGAATCGCCCCGGGTTTCGTGGAGGCTCGGTTAGTTGGATCCGGCCTCGGTGAGGACCAGGTTCTCACGATAGTGCTCGACGGGCCTGGGAGCCCAGTGGTTGACCTCGAACTCGGCGGGTGGGACGTGCCCGATCTCGCC
>WPCI01376717.1_pt1 | contig 19696 bp, 24 predicted proteins | sample 5399871 | NCBI WGS metagenome assembly WPCI01 (sample SAMN12869469, study PRJNA574797) | sludge metagenome | isolation source: wastewater treatment of pH7 | place: China:Beijing | collected 2019-05-20 | reverse complement strand
GTGAGCAGATGCCTCAGGCGTCTGCCATCACCCGGATTGTCCAACAACTCGGCGGCGCATTTGGGACCGCCCTGGTCGCAGTAGTCCTGACCGGAGTTATGACGGTGAAAGATTCTGGGGCCGGCTTCGCCGCTGCTTTCTGGGTGACCATTGGCGCCACGTTGCTAGCTGCCCTGCCGGCACTACAGCTGCCGGGCCGGACCCGGCCGGAGCCGGTGCACGAAGATCGCCAGCAGCACTTACGGTCAGCTGTGAAGTAGGTGAAAAACGGCCTCCACCGGGCGCGTTGAGTCAGAGTTCAGGGCCGGATGAGTGAAGATAGGCAACGTGGGGAGAAATGGCGAGCAGAAGCAGCAGCACCGACTGGGCGCAAAAGACCGACCAGTCGGCACTGGTCCTGCCCGCCCCCGGGTCCCGGCCCAGCCGGTCGCCAAAAAACCGAGCCGACCGCTGCCGGGTGACACGCGCTCACCGACCCGAAAAGGAACTTCGCGTCCCGCTCGTGAGTCCAAACCCAAGACCCCAACCCCGCGCGGTCCCCAGCAGGGCAATCGCCTGAGTATCGGGGGTCTGCATATTTCCGTGCGCCTGCTAGCAGTCACCCTGATGCTCGGAATTGTGGCGATGGTGCTGGTCCCGAACCTGCTGCAGTGGAGCGATCAACGCCGCGAGTATCGGGCGGCGGTGGCTCAGACTGAAGCTGCGCAGCAGAAGTTGGAGAAGCTGCAGGCCGAACTGGACAACTGGTCGGACCCGAACCATATCTCCGCTCAGGCTCGGGCCCGCCTCGGATATGTCGACCCGGGTGAGACTCAATTTGCCGTGGTAGATGCCCCGCAGGAGGCCGCTCAAAGCCCTGACGAGGCCGAAGCTCTTGAATGGCCCCCTAAACCGTGGAATATTCAGCTTCAAGAAGCGTTACTTGAAGTAGATGACCCTCCGGCAGTGAAAGAGGCGGCCAATGTGCCCACTGTTCCTCTTTCCACCGAAGACGACACCGACGAATAGACCATTGAAAGGCGGGACGCCATGGATTTTTCTCTGCTCGGACCGACGGCGGGACCCGCAACTGACGAAGATCTGACCACCCTTGAGCAACAGTTGGGGCGTGTGCCCCGCGGAGTGGTTGGGGTGGCTGCTCGGTGTGTGTGCGGCCGGCCGCTCGTTGTCATCACCAAGCCGCGCCTAGACGACGGCACCCCGTTCCCCACCACTTTCTACCTGACTTCCCCGGAGCTGACGAAGGCCTGCTCGCGGATGGAAGCGGACCTGGAAATGGACGAGTTCAATGATCGCTTGGCGGAGGACCACTCATACCAGGCCACCTATCGCAGGGCCCACGAAGACTACTTGCAGCGCCGAGCAGTTCTGGGTGAGGTAGCAGAAATATCTGGGATCTCTGCCGGCGGAATGCCGATGCGTGTGAAATGTCTCCACGCGGTGGTCGGACATTCGTTGGCGGCAGGACCCGGAGTCAATCCGATTGGCGACGAAGCGCTGGAGCGAATTTCTGCCCGCGGATGGTGGTCAGCCGAGACCTGCACTTGCCACTACTAGATCGAGTGGTCGGGAATGTGCGACCAGTCGGCAGATGCGTCTAGCATGGACCCGTGACTCGAGTAGCTGCTTTTGACTGTGGAACCAATTCTCTCCGTCTGCTGATCGCAGACCTGAACCCTGATGGCCCCGACCCGCTGGTCGACGTGGCCCGGGAGATGCGAATTGTGCGCCTGGGAGAGCATGTTGATGAAACTGGGCGGCTCAGCAGCGCAGCCATCGAACGCACTTTGGCTGCCGTGGACGAATACCGCGAGCTGATTGACCGGTTCGGGGCCGAACGCCTTCGATTTGTTGCCACCTCAGCCATGCGCGATGCTGCCAATGGAAATGAGTTGGTGGAGGCGGTCCGCGCCCGGTTGGGGGTGACTCCCGAGGTGATCCCCGGCAATGAGGAAGCGGCGCTCTCCTTTGCCGGGGCCACCGCAACTTTGGGTGGCTACCCGAACACGCCGATTCTCCTCGTCGATATTGGCGGGGGTTCCACCGAGTTCGTCCTGGGGGACGATTGGGTGCAGGCATCCCTCTCGGTCAACATGGGATCCGTGCGCGTGACCGAGCGGTTCGACACTCAACCGGAGAATCTGGCCGGGATTGCGGCGGCCACCCAATGGGTGGACCAACAGCTCGACCTGGTCGAGGAGGAGATCGATTTTGGGCTGATCCGCTCGGTGGTTGGAGTGGCTGGGACGGTCACCACCCTGGCTGGGCAGGCGCTGGACGTGCCGGAGTACTCCCCGAACGTCACCCACGGCGCCTTCCTGTCCTGGGAGCAGTGGGGCGCAGCTGCCCGGTTCATGATTGAGGAGCCGGTAGAGACGAAAGCGGCCCTGCCGTTCATGCCCACCGGGCGCGAAGACGTCATCGGTGCCGGTGCTCTCATCTGGCAACAGATTCTGCGTCGAGTCCGGCGCCGGACCGAAGACCTGGGTCTGGACCTCGGTGGTGCCTACTGCTCAGAGCACGACATTCTGGATGGGATTGCCCTCTCCCTAGCTGACTGATCCGCCGGGCGAAGTTGGTAAACTGAGGCAGTTGCTACCAGGCCCCCATAGCCCAATGGTAGAGGCAGTCGACTTAAAATCGACCAAGTGTGGGTTCGAGTCCCACTGGGGGTACCGAGCTGAGTTTGCCGGACCAAAACTGGCCGCGCCAAAACAGATTGCGCCGACTGGTCGGGCTAGTGCGACCAGTCGGCATTGGGCATCCGCCCCAACGCCTTGCGCAGCACAGCCAGGCAAGACACCCCTGCAAACCCAACGATCAGACTGGTGGGAATGCCGATCACCACCGCTGGCCCACCTAACTGCACGAAGAACAGCAGGTGGACGCAGACTGCGAGGGGAATAGCCACGCCAACTACCACTGCGACCTGGGCTACTTTCAACCATTTCTGTGCTTGTCCGCGCCCAATCGGTCCCTTGGCGGCCTCGGCCAGCAGCCGCGAGAGGCAGATCAGCAGCACCTGCCCGCTCCCAACCGTTGCCACTGCGGCCACCGAGTATGGCCCTACCAGGTGAGCGACTTCTGGATAGTCCTGTCCGGTCTGCACTGCGACGGCAACCAGCAGGATTTGTGCGCATACGCTCAAAGTGGCCAGCAGTGCCAGCGACACCTGAGCAACAATCACGTCCCTTGCTTTCATATATCGATTATCGATCGATAAGCATCGGAAGTCAATAGGTTTTTCCCGACGGGGCCGGACCGAGCCGCACCTGGCGGGGTGGGCACCTACTCCTGCGACTCAGGTTCTCCCGACTGGGCGGGGTTTTCCGACCAGTCGTCAGTTGCTTCGTCTGCTGCCACCAAAGCATCCTCGTACCACTGCGTCAGGGCCGGGTCGTCGGAATCGAGCCAGGATCCTGCTCCGTCGGCGGGGGCCACCGGACCCGCCGAGAAGGCGAAGTTGTCGCCGTGCTGGCGGATGCCTCGCCGGATCCCTTCGTCAATCGCGACGGTGGCGTACTCCCGGCGCAAGACGAGCGGGTCGGTGGACAGGTCTCGCCACCACGCCACCATCAGCCCGATCAGGATGACAGCGAACGGCAAGGCGGAAATGGTTACCAAAGCCTGCAGGGCACTGAGCGCGTCCGCTCCGCCGGCCAAGAACAGGGTGATGGCCGTGGCTGACAGGGCGACCCCCCACACCACCGTGGTGGGACGCGACGGTGTGGGCCGTCCCTTCTCGGCGATGGAGGCCATGACAATGGAGGCGGAATCGGCTGAGGTGATGAAGAAGATCATCAGTGAGGCCATGGCGATCACGCTCAGCACCACTGGTAGTGGCAGTTTGGCCAGCAGTTGGAACAGCAGGTCTTCTGAGCTGGCGGCGCCGCTCATTTCCAGGCCCTGGGACTCGAACCACATGGAGGTGCCGCCCAGGGTGCCAAACCAGAGCAGGCACACCAGGGAGGGAATGATGATGACCACGGTGACGAACTCGCGCAGGGTGCGCCCGCGGGAGATTTTGGCGATGAACATGCCGACAAACGGGGTCCAGGAGACCCACCAGGCCCAGTAGTAGGTGGTCCAGCTGGACATGAACTCGGCACTGGTTTGATCGGCCGAGGAGAAAACGCCCAGCATCGGGCCCAGGTTGGTGAAGAAGCTGATTAGCGAGGCGGGAATGAAGTCCAGCAGGAACAGGGTCGGCCCGGCGAGGAACACGAATAGTCCCAACCCCAGCGCGAGGAACATGTTGATGTTTGAGAGCGCGCGAATGCCGCGTTTGACGCCGGAGACGGCCGAAAAAATGAACGCAATGGTCAACAGCACCATCAGGGAGATCAGCAGGGTGTTCCCCACCGGCCCAATCCCCGTGACCAACTCCAAGCCGCGGCCAATTTGCAGGGCGCCGATCCCCAACGAGACGGCCGTGCCAAACAGGGTGACCAGGATGGAGAAGATGTCGATCACGCGCCCGAGGGGGCCTTTCAGCCGGTCCGAGAAGATCGGGTCGAAGATGGCTGAGATGACGGCCGACCGGCCCCGTCGGTAGGTTGAATAGGCGATCGCCCCTCCGACCAGCGCATAGTAGGACCAAGCCAGCGGCCCCCAGTGCAGCAGTGTCTGCGCCATGGCGGCGCGCATCGCGTCGACCGTACCGGGGTCGACGTCGAACGCCGGCGGTGGGGTGAGGAAGAAGGTCAGTGGCTCGTAGGGCCCGAAGAACAGCAGGCCGATCCCCATCCCGGCGGAAAACAGCATGGCCACCCAGGAGAACGTGGAGAACTCCGGGCGCTCCTCATCGGTTCCGAGGCGGATCCGCCCTTTGGAGGAGTAGCCGACCACGATCATAAACGCGAACACGGCGACGGTTAGGAGGGAGAACAGCCAGCCGGTGTGAGTCGACACCCAGTTGACCCCGCGGCTGGCCAGTTCCCCGAGGGCGGCTGAATCGCTGAGGCCGAAGGTGACGAACAGGGCGATGAATGCGCCCGCCACCCCAAATACCCACCAGTCGACTCCAAAGCGGCGGTCCGTCTCCGCGACGCCAATCCCGGGTAGCAACGCCGGGTGCAGGGTGCCGTCGGCACCGAGCAGCTCAACTACCGCGCGGGGAACACGATGTCTGCGCCTGGTTTTCCACGGTCTTCGGGGGGAGCCGGCTCCGGGTTCAGCGATGCTGCCGGACGGTTCGGAGGGGAGACGAGCTTCGTGTTGGTCAGGCTGAGAAGTCATACTTTCAGTGATGGTTGCTTACCGTTCTGCAACGGACTGCCATAAACAGGTTAAGAGATTCTGCAGATATGTCAAAGCCTTGGCGGATTTTGCCAAGATGAATCCAAGCTGAGAGCTCCCTGGTGAATGACTTAACGCAGTTCCACGCGGTTTCTCGGCCCTAAGCGAAATTGGACACCCCGGCTCACGAGCTGGAACTGGCCCCTAACACTGTCGGGTTGGTCCCGGTAGAGTTAAGGAGTTCAACCGACTACAGGCAAGGATACTCACAAGACATGAGCAACCCGGTTTTCAACCGCCTCGAGGGTGAATGGGCTGCCAAGCCAGGCGGTCCTTCGACCACTCAAACCGCGCCCGCACAGCCGATCTACGATCCGGCTGCATTTGCCCAAGCCCAGCAGGCCTACTACGAACCTGCTGCCACCGCCGTCGAGACCGGACGGATGACTTGGGATGACGTGATCGTCAAGACCGCTTTGAACCTGGGTACCCTGCTGGTCGGCGCCGCCGCCTCCTGGTACGCCACGGTGGTCAACCCGCAGACCGGGATGGTGCTGATGATGGTCGGCCTGGTGGCCGGTCTGATTCTGGCTCTGGTCAACATCTTCTCGCGCACGGTTCGACCCCCGCTGATCCTGGCCTACTCGCTGGCGCAGGGCGTGGCTCTGGGGGCACTGTCCTCCGTGACCGAACAGATCCTGCCCGGAGTGGTGCTGCAGGCCGTGGTGGCCACCGGGGTGGTGTTCGCGGTGACCCTGCTGCTGTTCAGCTCCGGTAAAGTCCGCAACTCACCGAAGCTGACCAAGTTCACCCTGATCGCGCTGCTGGGAATCATCGGCTCCCGCCTGCTGATCTGGGTTCTCGGCCTGCTGGGCGTGCCCGGAATGCAGTTTGGTGGGGAAGGTATCAACCTGCTTGGCATTCCGCTGCCGATCCTGATCAGCCTGTTTGCGGTTGTGGTGGGCGCGATCTGCCTAATTCAGGACTTTGACCAAGCCCGGGTGGGGGTGGAGCAGGGTGTGCCGGCCAAGTACGCCTGGGCCTGCGCCTTCGGCATCATGGTGACGGTGGTCTGGCTGTATGTCGAGATCCTGAACATCCTCAGCTACGTCAACTCGCGCTAACCTCGAAAGGACCACGATGGAAAACGTTATCGTCACCGGAGAATATGGCGACAAGCCGACCCTGGAGTTCACCTCCGCGGTCGCCTCCCCCGACCTGCAGGTAGAGGTGCTGGAGGAGGGCACGGGCCCGGTAGTTCAGGCCGGGGACACCCTGGTGTGCCACTACCTGGGTCAGGTCTGGAACGGCAACCATTTCGATAATTCCTACGACCGCGGCGCCCCCCTCACCTTCCAGGTGGGCGTGGGCCAGGTCATTCAGGGCTGGGATGACGGACTGGTAGGACAGCGAGTCGGCTCGCGCGTGCTGCTGTCCATCCCCTCGTACCTGGGCTACGGCCCCTACGGTCAGCCCGCTGCCGGGATCAAGGGTGGGGACACCCTGGTCTTTGTGACGGACATCGTCGACGCCAACTAGCTGCTGGCTGGCGAGGGCCGGGGGAATCCCACTGAGGATCCCTCCGGCCCTTAGCTATGCCCCCAGGCCGACCGGGCAGCCGACGCCGTTAAATCCGTGGTTGCAGTATCCGTTCGGGTTTTTCCACAGGTAGGCCTGGTGGTAGTCCTCGGCGGGCCAAAATACCTGCTCGGGTCCGAAAGGCTCAATGGTGGTGGTGATGGCGCCAAATCCGGCGGCGGTCAACCGCTGCTGGTAGGCTTCCCGGATCTGGTGGGCCGCCTCGTCCTGCTCCCGGTCAGTGGTCCAAACGGCGCTGCGATACTGCGTGCCCACGTCGTTGCCCTGACGGTTTCCCTGCGTCGGGTCGTGATTCTCCCAGAAGATGGAGAGGATCTTCCCGTCGGTAATTTGCGACCGGTCGTAGACCACCCGGACGGTCTCGGCGTGACCGGTGGTCCCGGTGCAGACCTGCACGTAGCTGGGATTGCTAGTGTGTCCGCCGGTGTAGCCGACGGTGGTGGCGACCACGCCCGGGGTTTGCCAGAAGATGCGCTCAACCCCCCAAAAGCAGCCGGCTGCCAGGTAGATGACCGCCTCGCCCGGCTGGGGCAGGTAGTCCTCCGGAGTGTGCAAGACGGGATGAAGTTCGGGCATTTTGTGTTCCTTCTAATCTGAAGAGGCCGGCGTGACCAGGACATATTAGTCTTGTGCCAGGCACTAACTTCAAGCGTCCCGCAAAATCATAGCCAGCGGTAGTGCAGGAGGAAATATGTCCACACAAGGCAACGCGCATGTCCCAGGCCCGCCGCCGGTGAGCCGCGCTCTGCGCGTAGCTGCGGCCTGGTCGTGGCGCCTGCTGGTGGTGATTGGCCTGGTGGCGGTGATCCTGTGGATTTTGAATCCAGTTCGAACCGCCGTCATCTCCATGCTGATCGCGCTGCTGCTGGCAGTCCTGCTGAACCCGCTGGTCAACTGGCTTCAACGCCGCCTCAAAATGGGGAAGACCGGCGCGGCGGTGGTGGGCTTCCTAGTGGGGGTGCTGCTGATCCTGGGCATCTTCTCGCTGGTGGCGAATCAGCTGATTTCCAACAGTCGTTCGCTGGTGAACCAGACGCTGGAAGGGATCAACGAATTCCTGCTCTGGCTGAATGACACTGCGCTTGGGGCCGAAAACACGGGGGTTTCCGACCTCCTGGATGACTTCCAGACCCAGTTGATGAGCTTCCTGCGTGACCACAGTTCCACGATCGCTTCCGAGGCGCTGTCAATCGCCTCGTCTGCTGCCGGGCTCGTTGCCAGCGCGATCGTGGTTGTGTTCGCGCTCTTCTTCCTGCTCAAAGACGGCCGATCCATGTGGATCTGGTTTGTGCGCACCCTGCCCGAGTCGGCGCGGGAACAGACGCACGAGGCGGGAATCCGCGGTTGGGTGACGCTGAGCTCCTACGTCCGTACGCAGGTGCAGGTGGCAGCCATTGATGCGATCGGGATCGGCTTGGGTGCGTTCTTCCTGGGGATCCCGCTGGCCATTCCGATCACCGTGCTGGTCTTCTTCTTCTCCTTCATCCCCATTGTCGGCGCGTTCATTTCCGGCGGGATCGCGGTCTTCATTGGCCTGGTCAACAACGGGCTCACCACCGCCGTCATTATGCTGGTGGTCGTCCTGGCGGTGCAGCAGATTGAAGGAAACCTGCTGCAGCCGCTGCTGATGAGCCACGCGGTTTCGCTGCACCCGCTGGCGGTGGTGCTGGTGGTGACCATCGGCTCGCTGGTGGCCGGGATTCCGGGCGCGCTGTTCGCGGTGCCGCTGCTGGCCTTCATCAACTCGGTGGTGCTCTACCTGCACGATCACGATCCGATGCCAAGCCTGGCCACAGACATAGATCGGCCGGGGGGAGCGCCCGGGACGCTGGCCCAGCAAATTGAGAACTCGTACCGCTCCGGCACTTCAACGGTCAAGGTTTTGCGGCGCAAGTCCGAGTCGGATAGCGCTGGGTCTGAAAGCGCTGGGTCGGAAAGCGCTGGGTAGACCCGGGCCGGGCGCTCATTGATGGCCGAGTCGGCCGCGGGTATTGCCGGCCACCGGCTGGTGCGCGAGGTGACAGCCGGGTGTCCGACTAGCTGAGCTCCACCTCGAGCACAGTTTGCTGAGTGGTCAGCCCCTCCAGGTAAACCAGGGTGCACGAGGCGACCCGCCCGCGTTGGATTTCGCGGACTTCTAGGTCGGACCGGGTGGTGGTGGTGGGCAGGTTTTGGGGAACAAAGGGGTTGCCGCCGTTCGCCCCCGCCGACACGTGGGCCAGGTTCAGATAGGCGATTCCGGTGTCGAGGTCTCGCACCGCCGGGTGCGCGGACGGGATCGTCCAGTCCGGCCGATCCTGCTTTCGTGCGGGGCGCTGATCGGCAAACCAGGTCAGCTCCACCAGGTGCCCCACGGGGATGGGAGCCGGATAGTTCAAGGTAATCTTCCGCATGGGGCCATCCTAAAGTTCTAGCGGGAACTCGGCTCGGTGGGAATGGCGGCGGGGAGCAGAGGAGGCTCCGGTCGTGCCTGACAACCGAAGCCTCCGGGAGGGGAGCCGAGGCGCCCCAAAAACTGAGCGGTGCCTACGCCTGGTAGGGGATCACCTCGAGAATCTCAACGACGATTTCCTTGCCGTTGGGAGCCTCGTAAGAGACGGTGTCACCGCGTGAGGCGCCGAGCAGCGCCTTTCCGAGGGGGGCCTCCGGTGAGTAAACGGTGATCCCAAGGTCGCCACCGGCATTGCGCGAGCCGAGCAGGAACTTCTCTTCTTTGCCCATAATCTTGGCGGTGACCACCATGCCGGGTTCAACGACGCCGTCGTCCGCGGGGGTTTCACCCACCTCGGAGTTCTTGAGGATCTCTTCCAGCTGGATGATCCGCGTTTCGTTCATGGACTGCTCTTCGCGGGCAGCCTGGTAGCCGCCGTTCTCCTTCAAGTCGCCTTCTTGGCGGGCCGCCTCGATCAGGCGGGCAATCTCCGGGCGCCGGCGTTCCACGCGGTCCTGAAGTTCGTTCTTAATAGCGTCGTATTGGGCTTGAGTGAGCCACTTTGCTTCCGACACGACTACCTCCTAAATGAAAATCGGCGCGGGCCCGCGCCGAAAGATAAGAGAAGCTTATCAAGACAATGCCGGAATCGGAGACCGGAGCCTCCCGGCCAACCAATGTGGGGCTACAGAATTGCCAGGTAGGCAGCGACGCACTGGCAGGCCCACGCTAGCACCGTGAACAGGTGGAAAATCTCGTGAAACCCAAACCAGTGCGGCCATGGGTCCGGACGCTTCAGAGCGTAGACCACCGCGCCGATCGTGTAGAGGACCCCGCCGACAATGATCAGGATGACGATAGCTGGCCCGCCGATGGTCCAAAAAGAGGGGAGGAACCAGATGGCCGTCCAGCCGAGCACGACGTAGATCAGGGTGGAGAGCCAGCGGGGAGCGCTGGGCCAGGTCAGGTTGATCAGGATCCCGAGGGCGGCCCCCACCCAAACGATTGAAAGGAGGACGACGCGCTGAGTTCCCTCAAGCAGCGCCACCGTGATGGGGGTGTAGGTTCCGGCAATCAGCAGGAAAATATTGGAGTGGTCGAGGCGGCGCCAAAAAGCTTGCAGGGGAGGCGTCCAGTAGAACAGGTGGTACATGGCGGAGACGCCGAACAGGATCAGCGACGACGCCAGGTAGACTGCACTGGCCCACTTGGTGGCGGTGGTGGGTGCCAGGATCAACAGGACGATGGAGGCAGCTGTTGACAGCGGGGCTGCCACCAGGTGAATCCAACCGCGTAGGCGCGGCTTTTGGCTCACCGGCTGACCCGGAATCCATTCGACCGGTTTGAGCGATGCAACTGGCATGGGGAGTACCTCCGACAGATAGTTCGCTGTGGTATTGGATGCCTGTCCGAACTCAAGCTTACGCTACCGTAACTTAGGTAGCTACCGTTTCCATCTGAAGTCAGATTCATGGTAATACAATGAGATCCGTGCGATACAATGACTGCCCGGAGGCGCAAGTAGGCGCTTCCAGCCGCCTTCAGGCAGCTCCGGACCCAACTGGGGAGGAAACAAGTGGCGGTTAATCTTCTGTACGGGGTGTATGAGCGCCGACTCCAACGGGCCCTGCGCTACGCTCCGATCCCCAGACACATAGCGGTGATCCTGGATGGGAACCGGCGCTGGGCGCGGGCGGTTGGCTCGGCCCCCAGTGTGGGGCACAAGGCCGGAGCCGACCGGATCGGCGAGTTCCTGGAGTGGAGCGAAGAACTTGGGGTGGAGGTTGTCACCCTGTGGATGCTGTCGACGGACAACCTGATGCGGGACGAGGACGAACTGCAGCAACTGTTGGAAATCATCATTGGCAGCGTGCAGTCGTTGGCGCGGCGCCAGCGCTGGCGGCTCAGCCTGGTCGGCGATCTGGATCTGCTGCCCGCCGACGCGGCTGAGCGGCTCCGCCAAGCCGTTTCCACCACCGAGTTTCTGGACACCATGCAGGTGAACATCGCGGTTAGCTACGGGGGGCGGCGCGAACTGGTGGATGCGGTGCGGGAACTGCTGGTCGAGGCGGAGGCGGCCGGGAAAACTCTGGGCCAGGTGGCAGGCGAGCTCAGCGACGAGGATATCACCGCACACCTGTACACGCGGGGTCAGCCCGACCCGGACCTGGTGATCAGGACTTCGGGTGAGCAGCGCCTGTCCGGGTTCATGATGTGGCAGGCGGCCCACTCGGAATTCTACTTCTGCGAGGCGTACTGGCCCGACTTTCGCCGGGTCGACTTCCTGCGGGCGCTGCGCGCCTACTCGCAGCGGGAACGCCGACGGGGGCGCTAACGCTTTAGTTCAGCCAACCAGGGTGGGTTTGCCCCGGCTCGCGAAACCGTGATGGCCGCGACCGCTCCCGCCTCGTCCAGCAGGTCTTTCACTGCCGCCTCGTCGAGGTGGTCGAGCCGATCCGCCCCCGCGCGGAAGGTGAGGCCCCGGCGCCAAAGCGCGTCGATCAGCCCGCCCATGAAGGAGTCGCCCGCCCCGACCGTGTCGACCACGGTCACCGGCTGGGGTGGTGAGCTGACCTTGCCCCCCGACCGAAGCCAGGCGGTGGGTCCGTCCCCGCCGCAGGTGACGACCACCAGTTGGGCGGGGGATAGCTCGAACCAGGCCCGAGCCACCTCGTCCAGACTGGACTCCGGGTAGAGCCAGGCCAGGTCTTCGTCGGAGACTTTGATCAGGTCGGCGCAGGCGGCAAATTCTTCCACCCGGGCGCGGACCTGGTCCCGATCGGGCGTGAGAGTGGGGCGGACGTTGGGATCGTAAGTGATCAGTGCCTGGTTCCGAGCCCGCCGGAGCGTCTCCAGGACGATGCCAGCCCCGGGCTCGGTGGCGGTGGAGATGGACCCGGCATGGACGAAGGCTGCCGTGGGTGGGATGGGCACCTCGGCCGGGAGGACCCAGGAAAAGTCAAAGATATACGAGGCGGAGCCGGAGGAGTCGATCTGGGCCAGGGCGGTGGAAGTACGGTCAAGTGCGTAGCTGCCGGCCCCCAGGCGGACGCCAGATTCGTGTAGGTGGCGCAGCACCTGCAACCCATGGTCGTCGTCAGCCAACGCCGTGACCAGGTTGACCGACTGTCCGAGGCGCCCCAAGGTCAATGCCACGTTGTAGGGCGAACCGCCGGGATGTCCGACCGGCACCTGGTCGGTCCCCTCATACTTGATTAGGTCGACCAGGGACTCGCCAATGATGACTGCGCGGTCCTGAGTTGGGTTCGCCTCCGGCACGGTTCCTCCATCGCAACGCTAGGGTGTCAAGCGGTCCTATTCTACCGGTTGAGAGCTGGAATCCGGGTTCCCCTGCAGGGCTTGATCGATCCGCTGCTGGGCTGCGGTGAGGATGTGTTGGCAATGACGCGAAAGTTCCTCACCGCGCTGCCACAGTTTCAGCGTCTCCTCCAGGGGTGCGCTGCCAGTCTCCAGGGTCTGGACGATGTCGCGGAGCTGATCGCGGGCCTGCTCATAGGTCAGGGCGGCAATGTTGTCGGTGGGTTCAGCGGTGCTCATCAGGGCTCTTTCTGTCGTGGTTACAGTCGGGCTTTCGTGGTTACAGTCTGGTTGGGTCGGAGTCAGCGTCGGTGGGAGCGGTCGGGGCGATGGTTCCCTCCGGGTTCACTCCCATCACCTTGACGATGAAGGTGCCTTCGGCCAGCACCCCTTCGAGCAGGTCCCCGCGCTGCAGATCGTTGGCGCTGCGGACGATCTGGCCGCCCGGGGCCCGCAAAATTGTGTAGCCGCGGGCCAGGGTTGCCTGCGGGGAGAGTGCCCGGAGGGAAGACTGCAGTCCGGTGAGCAGGCCTTCCTCCCGACTGACCCGGCGGGTGAGGGCCGCGCCCAGGCGTAACTGCTCGGCCGCAATTAGCTGGCGTTGCTGCTCCAGCGGGGCGCCCGGATGAACCATGACCGGTCGTGAAGTCAGTTGGCTCAACAGTTCGCGTTCCCGGGCGAGGCGACGGTCGACCGCGCTTCGAAGGCGGACCATCCCCTGCTGGAGTTGGGTTTGCAGTTCGACCACGTCCGGTACGATCCGCCGAGCGGCATCCGTTGGGGTTGAGGCCCGATAGTCGGCCACCAAATCCAGGAGGGGGGCGTCCTCCTCGTGTCCGATGGCGGAAACCAAAGGCGTGCGACAGACAAACGCCGCTCGAACCAGCCGTTCGTCCGAGAACGGCAGCAGGTCCTCCACCGATCCGCCCCCGCGCGTGACCACGATGACGTCGACCTCCGGGTGGGCATCAAGCTCCTGGATGGCGGCGCTGACCTCATCCACACACCGTTCGCCCTGTACCGCAACTTCCCGGATCTCAAACTGGGTGGCGGGCCAACGGGCCAGAGCGTTGACCACCACGTCCTCACGGGCCTTGGCGTTCCGGCCGCAAATCAGGCCCACCCGCTGGGGAATGAATGGGAGGGGCACTTTGTGCTCGGGGCGGAACAGCCCTTCGGCCGCCAGCTGACGGCGCAACTGCTCAATTTGAGCCAGGAGGTCCCCCTCGCCCTCAATCAGAATCTTGCCAGCCCGCAGCGACAGGTTCCCCCGGGTTTCCCAGAAATTGGGCTTAACCTGCAAAATGACCCGGGCGCCCGGCTCAAAACCAGGCCCGGCCGCCTCGACCACGCCGGGAAAAGTCGTGACGTTGATGGACACGTCCGCATCCGTGTCGCGAATGACGAAGAAAGCCATCCGGGTCCCCGGGCGGGGTTTGTACTCCATAATTTGGGCTTCGACCCAGAGGGCGGGCATCCGGTCGACATACTCACGCATCTTCTGGGCGAGCAGGCGCAACGGCCACGGGTTGTCCGGGGTCGTCTGTCCCGCCAGGGGCGCGAGCTGGCGCTGGGGATCCGGGGCCGGTTGGTAACTGTTCACCCTCCTAGGTTGCCACCAACCTCCGACAGATGACAGTTGCCACCCTCACGCTGTGGAAAACCTGCTGACGGGTAGCATGGAAGGCATGAGTGAAACTTTGGTCCCGAACCTGAATACTCGGAAAGTTCTGCTGGCGGCCCCCCGCGGCTACTGCGCCGGGGTGGATCGGGCGGTCGAAGCGGTCGAGCGCGCGCTGGAACTGTACGGCGCCCCCGTCTACGTGCGGAAAGAAATTGTGCACAACAAGTTTGTGGTGGAGACGCTGACCAGTCGGGGAGCCATCTTCGTGGAGGAAACCGACCAGGTGCCGCCCGGCTCCCACCTCGTCTTCTCCGCCCACGGGGTTTCGCCGCAGGTGCGTGAGTCGGCGGCGGCTCGCGACCTGTTGACGATTGACGCGACCTGCCCGCTGGTGACCAAAGTTCACCGGGAGGCGGTCCGGTTCGCGCGCGAAGAATACGACATTATCCTGGTGGGCCACGTCGGCCACGAGGAAGTGGAGGGCACACAGGGAGAGGCGCCTAACCACATTCAGGTGGTCGGTGGGCCCGACGAGGTGGACCAGGTCGTGGTTCGAGATCCCGAGCGGGTGGTTTGGATTTCGCAAACTACCCTGTCGGTCGACGAGACAATGGAAACGGTGCGCCGGCTCCGGGAACGGTTCCCCAAGCTGCAGGATCCGCCATCGGATGACATTTGCTACGCCACCCAGAATCGGCAGGAGGCCGTGAAGGCAATCGCGCCGCAGGTGGAAGTGATGCTGGTGGTCGGCTCGGCCAACTCGTCCAACTCGGTGCGGCTGGTCGAGGTGGCCAAGGATCACGGGGCGGAGCGGGCCTATCGGCTCGACGCCGCCAGTGAGCTGCAGCCGGAATGGTTCGACGGTGTGACGCGGGTCGGACTGACCTCCGGCGCCTCCGTTCCGGAGATTCTGGTGCGCGACGTGCTCGACTGGTTGGGCGAGCACGGATTCGGCGAGGTGGAGGAAGTTCGCACCCAAGTGGAAACCACCACGTTTGCCCTGCCGAGGAACCTGAAGAACGCGCTGGTGTCCGAGGGGCTTTTGCCCGCGCAGGTGCCCGGGGGGCGGGTTCCGTCCAAGAACCACACCCGCTAGTGCCGACTGGTCGGACTATTGCGCCCAGTCAGTGAACTGGAGATTTTCGGTATGCTGGACACGTGTCTTTGACTATCGGAATCGCGGGACTGCCCAACGTTGGCAAGTCGACCCTGTTTAATGCTCTGACCCGGGCAAGCGTGCTTGCCGCCAACTACCCGTTCGCGACCATTGAGCCGAACGTGGGGGTGGTTCCGCTCCCGGATCCCCGCCTGAACCAGCTGGCGGAAATCTTCGGCTCCGAGCGGATCGTGCCCGCCACCGTCTCGTTCGTTGACATCGCCGGCATCGTGCGCGGGGCATCCGAGGGGGAGGGGCTGGGGAACCAGTTCCTGGCCAACATCCGGGAAGCCGACGCGATCTGCCAGGTTACGCGAGTCTTCGCCGATCCGGACGTGGTCCACGTCGACGGAAAAGTCGACCCGGCTGCGGACATCGAGACGATTTCCACCGAGCTTATCCTGGCCGACATCCAGACGCTGGAAAACCGCCTGCCCCGCCTCGAAAAAGAAGTGCGAGCCAAGAAGGCTGACCCCGAAGTACTCGCCACCGCAACCAAGGCGCTGGAACTCCTCGAAAAAGGCGAGCTGCTGTCCGGGCCGGCCGGATCCAAACTGGACCCGAAGATTTTGCGCGAATTCCAGCTAATGACCACCAAGCCGTTCATCTTCGTGTTCAACATGGACTCGGCGGCGATGGAGGACCAGCAGCTGCAGGACCAACTGCGGCAAATGGTGGCTCCAGCCGATGCGATCTTCCTGGACGCCGCCTTCGAGGCGGAACTGGTTGAGCTGGACGAAGAGGACGCCAAGGAGATGCTGGCCGAGGCGGGGCAGGCCGAGTCCGGCCTTGACCAGCTCGCCCGAGTCGGCTTCCACACGCTGGGATTGCAGACCTACCTGACCGCGGGCCCGAAGGAGGCGCGCGCCTGGACGATTCATCAGGGGGACACCGCACCGCAGGCGGCCGGGGTGATCCACACTGATTTCCAGAAGGGGTTCATCAAGGCCGAGGTGGTCAGCTTTGAGGACCTGGTCGAGTTCGGCTCGGTCGCTGAGGCGCGCGCCAAGGGGCGGGTGCGGATGGAGGGTAAAGACTACGTTATGCACGACGGGGATGTGGTGGAGTTTAGGTTTAACGTGTAGCGTTATTGACGGATCGCGTTATGTCTGGCATGCTTTTGATGTGATCAGATCGTTCGCCGACCGGGAGACGGAGCATGTGTGGCTCCGCGAGCCTGCGAAGCGGCTTGATTCTCGGATCCACAAGGTCGCCAACAGGAAGCTGCATCTCCTGGATGCCGCACCGACGTTGGAGGCTCTGCGGGTTCCACCGGGCAACCGCCTTGAGGCCCTGAAGGGTGACCGGGCCGGCCAGCACAGCATCCGTATCAATGACCAATGGCGGATCTGCTTCCGGTGGACGGATGCGGGTCCCAAGGACGTGAAGATCGAAGACTATCATTGAGGAGGAACGATGTCCGAGAAGCTTTACCCACCCATCCATCCCGGTGAGGTTCTGATGGAGGATTTCATCGAGGGATTCGGTATCACGCAGCACAAGCTGGCCGTCGCGATTGGCGTCCCGCCCCGCCGGATCAACGAGATCGTGCACGGGAAGCGTGCGATCACTGCAGACACTGCTCTACGGCTCGGGCGCTACTTTGCGTTGGACCCCCAGTTCTGGCTGAACCTTCAGAGCCGGTACGAGTTGGAGGTCGCGCGGGATCGCGTAGCCGATGAGGTGGAAGCGATCAACCCGCTGAAGGTCGCATGAGCGTTGCATCCCCGGCGTTGCGGCTGCTCGCTGACGTCTCGCAGCTGAGCCAAATGATCGCCGCAAGGCGACTGGAGCGAGGTCGGCGACGGTGACTCAGCGATGGTCCGGATGCAAGGCGATGACTTCCTGGACCCATCACGATCGCATTGTCGATCTGGCGACTGGGATGGAGTCGATCGGCGTCGACTCATCAACGAAGTCCTTACTCCCTTCCGTGAGGAGCGTGAGGGCAGCTTCCGTCGGTACGACTGGTCGCGGCGTGAACTCGGCGAGCCGGAGCCTGTACCTGGGGGAGAAGTGCTCGTCGTCGACCTCATCGGACTCGTCCATCCGGAGGCACTCCCTGCTCTGGACCTGACGATCTGGATGGATGTCCCGCTCGAGGTCGCTCGTGAGCGTGGGATAAGACGGGATGAGGCGCTGGGTCGCGACCATTCGCGACTGTGGGACGAGGTGTGGGTCCCGAACGAGATCGCATTCACCCGGAACTACTCGCCTCGCGAGAGCACTGAGATCCTGTACTCAGCATGATGGTCCTCCGTGCCGGAACCCGGTGGAGTTTCGGTTTAACGTGTAATCAGCTCTCTCGATCGTTGATCCGATCATCGCCTCGGTTGTCTGGTCATGAGGGACCCGAGGCGGTGTCGTAGCGGGGCCCCGCCTCTGGGAAGGTTGTTGCACACGACGCAATCATGATTGATATCAGAGAAGGTGGTTGCCGATGTCCTCCATCATCGTTCGCGGTCTTGACGAGGCAGTGAAACAACAACTTGCCGCGCAGGCGAAGGAGCACGGTCAGTCCATGGAGGCCGAGGTTCGGGCCATCCTAACCAAGCAAGTGCGTAGGCTGCACATTGGTGTTGCGTTACTGGCAGCCGCTCGGGAGGTTGGTGGAGTCGAAGATCTGCTAATCCCAGAGCGTGATGACGTGGTGCGAGCGGGGGACTTCGAGTGATCGTTCTCGACACGACCGTCATCTCGGAGATCTCTCGACCATCTCCTGAGCGCCGGGTGGTGGACTGGCTTGAGTCCCTGGACGGTGACGTGGCGATTACGTCTGTGACTCTCGCGGAGCTGCTGGCGGGTATGCGGCGCTTGCCCGACGGTCGGCGCAGGGATGAGCTGGCCAGGCGCATCGACGCGGCGATCGCACCGTACCGAGGCGGCCACGCCGTGCTACCTTTCGATGACGTGGCCGCCGACCGTTGCGCCGACGTGCTTGTGGCTCGGGAGAGTGCGGGAGCGCCGATCAGTACCGCTGATGCGCAAGTCGCCGCGATCTGCCTGGTGCACGGTGCAGTTTGCGCCACTCGCAACGTGAAAGGCTTCCAGCACACCGGCGTCAAACTGGTGGACCCTTGGGAGGTCGGTGCGTGAAGCATTATTCGATCGCGATCCTCACCCACCAGGAACTCGCTGGGGCCATTCTGGTCGACCGGGGACAATGGCGACTGATAGTTCCGACCCACCCCTCGGTAATCGACCGGTCGACTAAAGATTGTTGGTGAGTAGAGTCTGCCCCCTAGAGTGCATTCGCTCTGGATATAGCGGATGCCACTCTTAATTGTGAGTGGGGTCGTCGCAAGGGGCAGCGTCCGTGAGCGCGGCAGCATGTTCGCGCATGGACCGGTGGTACTGCGGTAGGAACTCGATTTGTGCCTCGATCGCCACGCGAAGGGCTTCGTCTTTCCTGCCCGCGCTATGGAGAGCAAGGGCGAGTACTATGCGAGGAGCTGTGCCCGTTGATTCGTGTGTTGGTGCGGCGCTCAGAACGGCGATTGCCTCATCTAGTTGGCCGAGATTGCGGAGAGTTGAGCCGTACTGAACTGCGAGCTGAGCGTGTCGAGCGTCATCCAGACCAAGCTCAAGTGCGCGCCGGTATTCCGCTGCTGCTTCTGCCTCGTAATCCATCGCGTCGAACATGCTGGCTAACTCGAAGGAGGCGCGGCCATCGGAAACAGGGCAGGAAGCAGCAAGCTCCCGCATCGCGCGGATGCCTTCGTCCTGGTTGAGCGAGTCAAAGTTTCGCCACAAATCTGCAACTGCGTCTTCCCACTTGCCTATCGGTGATGTCATGGGGTCCAGTCTCACATGTCGTAGTCAGCCGTTCGCTGTGGAACGGCGCTTGTCGGGCATTGGTGCTTCTTGCTGACGCTTGAATGAGTGCCAGGTTGGTTGCTAGAGGCCCAACCTGTCTGGAGCACTCGACGCGGGGATTGCCTTGTGCAGGTGTGCGGGTAGGCGCCGCTGGCTGCGCTGCTGGCGGCGCTGGATGGGTATGCTGCCAAATTCCTCCGATGTTCGTGGAGGTGTGCCGGCCCGAACTCTTGTACCGCGCAAGTAAAAGGGCTCCGATTACGTACCGGGCCATTGGTGTCGCAGGGGAAAAGGAGTATGGCTCGGGTGAAATAATAACGGCATGGTCAAAACATCGGACGCGGTCCAACTGACGGGCTACCTGATCTGCCAGGGCAGAGACGAAGTCGAAATTGTGGAGCGTTACCTGCCCAATCATATCGAGTTGACGCTGGCCGAGGCAGGATGTCTATCTTTTCGAGTCGAGCAAACCGAGGATCCGCTTGTTTGGATGGTTGCCGAGAAGTTTTCCGAT